>JAAUXT010024536.1_pt1 | contig 65433 bp, 58 predicted proteins | sample 7278171 | NCBI WGS metagenome assembly JAAUXT01 (sample SAMN14350112, study PRJNA611818) | marine sediment metagenome | isolation source: surface marine sediment (1.8m) | place: French Polynesia: Moorea | collected 2018-08
GCTTCTTATTGTCCCAACAAAGCCGACATGTGTGAATCACAGATATGCCGTCTGATCTCCACTTCTCCCAGAATCTGACCAGCTCTCCTCACACCAGGTGTGTTGTTTCCTCAGAAGCATCAAAACTGCACCAAGACGGTATTGCGATGTTTGAGGGTGTGCCGGGTGCTTGAGAGAGTTATTCCAGCGACTGGTATTAATGATGGGACTGATGGACCGCGGCTAAAAGCCTCATCTTCTCTGCAGCAGGCTAATGCCACTGTTCTCCCGACTACTGCAGTTAATGTAGCCACTCTACTCCAACCTACATGTGTCCATCACATTACGTCAAGTGCATCCTGCGCGCGTGGATGGGATTGGATGGAACTCGTGGAAATGCACTGGGACCAGGCAGATGCGCACACGTTTCAACGGCAAGTGGATTCGCTTTGTGGATACTCGACTCAAAACTGGTCACGAGTGGGGAGAACCTGGTCCCTTCTGACGCACATTGACGTCAACGGCGAGTTCTCTTCCTGTCGCTCAACATTGGACTTCGTTCTTGAAAGTGCGGTTGGAGTTCCTTCCGTCTTCGATCACAACCCGAGTCTTTTGAGACGAATCACTACGCACCGTGTCCAATACAAGGGAAGATCTCATCCTCTAGGCACCTGCAGAAAGGTAGGATGGACCAAACTTAGCGGTTCGTTCATCCCCAACATCAGAACCTTCCAGCCGTCAGAACTCAGGTGCCCTGGTCACGTGTCGCGCCCTGAAGTTCGACGAACGAGAGTTGTCCATGCAGAGTGTCCGCTCAAAACCGTAGGAATGTCATCTCGTGCAGATCCAATTCGGATCACCTGGAACGACAGCGCATCAAATTGCATTCAGTCAGATTGCACTTCTGGATGTGATTCTGAAATGACGATCGATGCAATTGCAGAATTAGCCAATTACTTCTGAATGGCGACGCTGCGGTGCAATCAGTTCCATCAGCTGTAGAATGGGCCTATTCAGCGCTGAGTTCCACTCGGCTACAGTTCCTGCTGAAAGTTGGTGCCGAGGACAATGAGCTCCAATGGAATCTTCACCTCCACGTCCCTCAAGGGTCCAGATTGAGTGCGAGTACGGATTTGAGAGAAAGGTTGGTGTTTTCTGTCTACGAGTGAGTGTTTCAGTTGCTGAGTGCAGTGAAATTGCATTTGTTGGTCTCGGAGAACACACCAGCGTGCGCAGCGAGTGTTGTGTGTTTCTCTCCTGACTCGCTCCTCCAACAAACGAGCTTGGGTATTGCCTATTGCAGAGACTGGTCATTCACAAACAAGATCCTCGCACCAGTTATGTCCCCGACTGTTATTAGTGAGGATGGATGGGAGGCATTGAGCGTGGACCCCGGGGGAGCAGCTTTATGCCACCCAATCACTGCCTTCATTACCGCTACATATGCACCTTAATTAAAAGCGCCCACAACAGGGCCAATAACGCAGCTCGTGTGCTGTGTGTCGGACGCGGTGCAATCAGTCCAGGAGCGAGCGTGCAGCTTGGGCTCTCCGAGAACGGGTGGGATGTAGTCGAGACGTCTGACTGATTTCGAGGGGACGCACGATGGGTTCATCTCCTTCATGTCAGTGCACCCCTGGATCTGGCTGCTGTGGAATGCGCGTCATGCAAGTCAGCTCGGTGACTGTACGGATGACACCGTGCATGTGCATCTCCAGCTCGGAAGCCATCAGTGTCCCCAGTTGTCATTAGCTCGGATCTCTCAGCCAATATTTCCAATTACACTCACAAATTGCAGGTCGATTCAATTCCCTCCTGTTGCGTGCGACGACACTGCGCTGAACATGCACGACGAACGCTGCTCTGTCGAGATGGCGCTCGTGTTGTCGGCCACTTCTCCGTGGACTGTTGTCGAAGACCAGCCCTGCTGCCAACTGGCACTGCGTTGGCTGAATTTGATGTTCCCATCATCACATTTCCCTCTGACCTGAGTTCGTGTCATCTTGTGTCGTACACAAAAAGAATGTCGATCTGGTAACCTGATTTACGCAAGTGGAATCTGCCAATTTCCCAGTTTGTGACATGGAACATCAGTGTATCTCAGCCAACTCAACCTGAGTCACCCACAGCATCAATTGATCGCATCTTCCGGGCCTTTAGTTTCTCATCAAAAGGCGGCGCAATGTGCAGATGATCCCAGGAAAAGCTGTCGGATCCACGGAAAGCACGTGGGTCGAACTTGGGCACGTGTGCTCACCGGAGACCTGGTGATCTTCCTCCGCACTGAACACTCCTCCTGAGGATCCGCGAATCTGGCCATTGTTCAGAGTGTGTGATGTTGATGCCACTCGATATAACATCAGCCATGTGCTCCCTGAAAAGCTGTGCACGCACTGAATTGGGGGCTGGAAACTCTATTTACACAGGCTAATTGGAGGAATTACAGCAATCAGTTAAGAGGAATTCATTTAAATGTAAATTGGGTGGTGGCAGATCCTGATCATCTGCAGAGCTTGTTGATTTGTCAGTCAGCAAACGACTTTATTGACTTCTACTCAGATGTTCTGCCAACAATTTCTCCCCCACCCCCAAAAAAAAAGCTCCCTTCCGGACAACTGCGAGGCAGTTGTTCCAACCCCGGTAGGGAGCACGAGATCCCACCACACAAACCGCGTCTGCAGGATCCGCCGAAGGGATGGATTCGGAATCAGATTATCAGCGCAAACAGGAGAAGTTGTAATTACAGCTTCATTAGGGCCGTTCAGCCGGTAAACACTCATTACAGCGCGTAATGCAGAAACAACGCGCCACGACGACCCCGGGGACGCTGTGAAAGCTGCGCGCGTCCTGTGTGCGCAGCTTCCGGCCCGGACCACGGTCCGTCGGGCGTTCAGGTCGGAGGGCGACGTGAAGCGACAATCTGCGCCAATTCAACGGGATTGAGGGTGTGGCCGATGTGATTTTTTTCTCAGAGTGTAACGCTGCTTTGTCTGCTCCTAATGAGATTTTTGATTAAAGATTTGCCCTGAATGAGGCGTAAGGAAGCTTACTACATGACAGATACGCGTTCTCATTAGTAATGGCATTTCTCTCAATGAATACTGATTTTCCCTGTGTGAATTGGGAATGTGTCTTTCTTCATAATTTGAGATTGTCGAGGATGCTTGATAGCCAGAGGAAAAACGAGATTCTGAGAGAGAAAGGGAGAAAAGGGGATAGAAAGAGAGAGAGAGAGAGAGAGAGAGAGAGAGAGAGAGAGAGACAGACAGACAGACAGACAGACACACACACACACACACACACACACACACACACACACACACACATACACACAAACAAACAAACGCAGACACGCTCTGAAGAAAATGGGAGACAGTGACAGAGACAGGGAAAGATACGAGTGAGTGTAACCTGTGCGTGCAGACACAAACTCCCAGTGCGTCCCACGTTCTTTTCCTGCAAACTCCAGTCAGAAGACAGACACATTTGTCACCTATCATTCCCCATCCGAGCGTGTCAGAGGACAGACAGTCTCGCATCCTTTAAGCCTGCCTGATGGCATATTCATTTGCGTTTAATGACGTGGCTAATACACAGTAATAAGCTAATGTACAGGAGCCCGTCCATACACGTACTTTACCTGTACATCTCACTGTGAGTGAAGGGAACGGGAAACGAGAGGCTAATGGCAGCAGAAATTGCATTAAATAAATGGGATTTTCATTGTGTGGCTGCTGTGTGTTCCACAACAGACCCCACAGGTAACCGACACGGTTAAAGGGGGTTGGTGGGTGGATTCAGGTGGATTCGAAATGAAGAACCAGACTTGGTGTCAACGTCAGTTTTGGACGAGTAATACACGTGGAAACAGAATCGAATCAAACGTCTCACGCGCGTTGACGCCGTGGCCTCACACTCGTGGGACATCGAAAGTCAGGAACACAAAGAAACGGAATTCCAATCAGTGAGTCGTGTTTGGTTGTTGTGCAGTGTTTGTGTGTGTGTGTGTGTGTGTGTGTGTGTGTGTGTGTGTGTGTGTGCGTGTGCGTGTGGGTGGGTGTGCGTGTGTGCATTTCTTTTTTTGTGCGTGTGCTTGTGGGTCTGCTGATGTTCGCCTGTCCGATCCTATTTCGGACTATCGTACAGAGAACTCATCTTGAACCCAACTGCCAGAGACCGCAGTTACCTGAACAGATTGCGAGGTGACTGGACGCAAAAGTGGGGGCACCTAAGTGAAATTGCAGATTCACATTCATCAAGCATGAATCCACTTCCGCCACACCAGGCATCAGAACCTCCGCGTGCACCGCACTTTGCTATTGTGTTGTAGACAGGATATTGTATGAATTAGAGATTCCCCATCTTATTACAGCTAAGTAGTCCTGCTGAATAGGACTAATGGCAATATGGGAAATTCATATCCTCGGCTCGATTCTTCGCATTTACAAGTCTTCTCTGCAGAGGGAAATAGGAAATAAGAAATAAATTGCATTCCCTGTTGTGCTTTGACAAAATAGACATTTTGCTATTTCAAGGCAACAAAGATGATATCGACAGATTTTTGCGTTGAAAAACTCTTGCATTGACATCAGCACATCAGACATTGACAGAAACACCACACACGCGGCGACAGCGTTCGAGACGCCAGCTGAACGCCAGTACCGTCGAACAACTCAAGAAAAGCAAACACAATCAGAACACCTGAAAGAAGCAACAAAGGAAGCGAAATTTACTTCCACAGCGAAATTAACCAAGATCAAAGACGTCTAACCATGCCGCCTAATTTTGCGAGTTCACCTTGTTTCCTTGCGAACAACAAACTTTGGTGTTTCAAGAAAATGTTGTGATCCTTGGCATTTCATGTTGAAAGAATGGCGTAAAAAGCTCAAACTTTCGCTGGAAAAGTTACTCTTTGCAAGCTGGAACTTTTTGCAACAGTGACGTTCACTACACGTTGTGAATCCTTTCAAATATGACGTGGTGAAAAATTCTTGGAAAACTTTTCAAAGTTTGAAAAATTTTGCCAGAGAAATTCAGACTGTAATTTGTTTAATTAAAATTTTCTCGATTAATTTTTGCGCGCAAAGCAACTTTAATTTCACTTTCATTTCTTTTCCAAGGGATAAATTTGAACTCAGAACTTTTCTCTCTCCACTCGTGATTAAAAATCTACCTGGCGCAAAAAACCTCGAATGTCCTTGTGTGAATTCAGCATACGCCCAGAAACGTTCTTGCCAAACGGTTGAATTGAAGGGAAAATTGGAATGTGACTCATTAATTTGAGCAAATTGGGAGAAAACAAGACGGGTACAAAGAATGAGCCCTGCTCTCACGCACACTGATTACCTCAATCACAGCGAGACGTACTCGTCTCCAGCCTGACGTACAGCTTTTCTGCAGCCGCTGCTATTGTTTTTCTTTTTAAAGCTGAGCACCAACCCTTTTGCAAGGAGAAATTGGAGACAAACAGATTTAGAATTCACGAGTACAACGTACTGCGTTTTTGCAGAGCAGAGTGTGACAAACCGTGTTGATTTTGTTTCTCCTCTGAAAAGCAGCTACTTCCGAAATTGAGGAGCGTCTCAGATGTTCGACTTTGTTGTTTTCGTCATCAAGTGCGACACCGTTGTCTCTGAAACATTTGTATTTGCACTGTGACCAGAATGAGCCAAATCCCCACACAGAACCAAAAACTCTGAAGTAAAGTTGGTCGCGGCCACAAGCTCACCCTGGGGTGTTGTTTGCATTGCAAGCGACAGCTATCAGCTTTAATGCATTTTGCGCGCCATTATATTAATGGGTGGGATTATCTTAATCAGGCTGTGGGCCTTTCATCCCACAGCTTGTTACGGCAGCGACAGGCTTCCAATTCCTGCAGGCAAAGTGAGTACTGAAGGAAAATTGCAGGTTGTGGATCCAGCTCAAGTGATGCCTTTGCCTCCTGTCAAGCGTGGTGTGCACAATGCTCCAACATTGTTTGGCTTGGGATTTGCACTTCATTTTCTTTGTGAGCCCGTTTACTCGTGTTTGTGCTGTTTGCAGTTGCAAGACATCCTCAGCTCCTGTTATTCTAGTTGAGGATAATTCTATATTTTGTTTCACACACATCTTGGGGGCACAGAAAATTATCAATTATCAATTTTCTGTCCTGTTGTCAAAATTCTCCCTGACCGTGGATCAACGTTTCCATTTCACTCCAAAGAGTTGTGTCCAAATGAGAAGCAGGTGAGCTGGACGTGGTCAGCAAAATTGGAACGCTATTTCTACCCTCGTCCTGGTTTTGGTTTCTTGTGTCTGCAGATGTTCAAAAGAGATTTTCATTTGTCTCATTTCAGACACCCGGAAGTTCTGACCTGAACCTGGGCTGATTTGAGGTGAGCTTGTTTCCTCTTTGTGGTGGGTTTGTTTCCTTCAGCTGATCCGGATTCGGCGGTCAAATCTGCACAAGACAAGATTCGAGACTCCGACAACTAGACATCAACAACTTTCTTTTTCAATGAAGAAACTTGATTGTTCGTCGTCGTCGTCACTCAAGGCTCACACACTCGTATTCTGACGTTGCTTTCTTGAGGCCATCGGCTTCTAGTCGAACGATACAAACAGACAGTTCACCCACCAAACCCTCACCCTCCCTGAATCCTTTCATTTCAGCCTGCTCCATCAGGGAGCATCCGCTGGGGAGGTCGTCCAATATAAAAATGCACTGTAATTGCCAGCAGAAAATATTTGTCCAGCAATTTTAAATTGCAAAGTGCAATTTGCCTAAGTGCAACCTTCGCAGCTCTTGTCGGCTAATGTACATGTGTTTCGGAGAATCCCCCTGGCGCGGAGCCCTAATGCAGAGGCCGTGTTGCAGTTCAGATGTGGTGCAAGCTTTTTGTCTCCAAGGTTTCAGTGAGCAAGTCTCAGCTCCCCAGCTTTTGTCGTGTTTTCTGATTGTGATCAAGAAAGATGGAATCAGGAAACCTCAAATTTTGTCTGCATCTGTGGCCAAAAAGGGGAGCAAAACGTCTCTGCACCTTTTGTTTGTTTCAAAAAATAACATGTTTCCTCGCTGACAGCAGCTGAGATTTTTCATTCATTCCAGCTGCTTGCTCTTTTCCATCTTTCGTTTGGGCATAATTGCTCAGAAAGTGGTTCTTTGGTGCTCTTTTGTTTGAAGTCAGGAAGAGAACTTTCGAATGGTGATCTCCGGGAAGGCAGATCTGAAAGACCCGAAAGGGAAATCAGTGGTGGGTTTTGTCCCAACATCATCACATCAATACAGGTTCAAAACCGTGCCGTTCAAGAAATTTGTGAGGCGATTGGTTCCTGAGATTTTCGGTTCAAGGGCACCAGTGGATGGAGGCCCTTGTACCCGCAGCCCTGGCCCCGGCTCCAGCACCGGAGGAACGCGCTGCTGCTCGGAAGCGATGTAAACAGAGCTTTATTCTCGGCTCTAATTGGGCCCGGAGCTCGCTGTGCGCCGACTTCCCGCCGCTGCAAATTGCTGATTTGTGTTGCAATTTGCTGAGTTTGGCAGATATGCTCAAACTCGAAGGTTTTCACACTGTTCGGGTTGTTGTTGCCCATTGGTTGCCTGCGCTTGTGTCTTTTCAAGAGGACGGTGACTGATGCCGTGATTCTGTCGTGCAACAACCCGCAAGTCGTTCTCCCTCCTGTTTTCTTGATCACAAAGACTTTCTGAACAGAAACTCAACTCAGGTTCGTACATGGACAGTTGCCGCCCCCTCAACCCTTTGGGAGAATTGCGGCAAAGTCGATTTTGCGCACTTTTGTGTTCACAGTGTTGGCAACATTTGGCGGGCTGGAAGTTAACAAGATGGCAGTTTCCAGCTCATTATGCCGATTGGACGGGAGAAACGAGAGAAGCTGGGAGGGCCGCGCTAACAACCAACTGTGGATCCAGAGGGCTCCAAGAATCGTGTTCACTGTTGTGGAGTCATGGAGGGTGGTGATTGGTCTGTGGTTTGCTGATCAAATCTGCTCGGTCCGCAGGGTTTGAGTCTGTGGGCTGGCCTCTGTTTCTGTTGACAATATTTTTCGACCCGACAGCTGGACTGCGCACCAAAGTTGGGCCTCAAGAATCGGCAAACTGAGTTCTGAACTGCACTGAGGGCACTTGCGCCGCGTTCCATCAGCGCCTCTAACTTTTGCGTGTGGCCGGAGAACCATCTTACTCGCAGCTGTGGCCATCACAACTGCTTCAACCCGACGAAGATAAATTCTGGAGCAAAGCAGAGCTCCGCTGCATCTCGAGAACAAAGTTCCTTCGCCATTCACGGAGCCCCCGCGGGGTTTGTTAGCTGCCTCCCACAACGTGAGGCAACCCTGGCAAATTGGGGTAATGATGCCGCGTAACGTGGAGCTCCTTGTGCTGTCAGGTGCGCAGCGGGGCTCCGCACAGCGCGGATCCTGGCGGAGGGGCACAAGTACTCACCATAATGCTTTCAATTGTGAAAGCCTCAATGGAAATCTCCACGAAACGCTGTTCATTCACACAGGTTGACGCAAGCGCATCTGCCATGGCGTTCCTCACTTTTGCTTCGCGAAGCATTCCGAAACTATTTGGGGTGATTTGAATGGTGCATACTCAGGGCTAAAAACAACTACCTAGCAGCTGGAATAATCACCAAACAGGCGTTGAAAGTTGATGTCTGTCATAAGAGCTGCAGGCCAGGTTTTTGTCACAAACTGAGGTCTTGAAAGAACAAAACAGAACATTTTCAAAATTTCAATGCAAAAAGTTCAAAACAGTCGATTCAAAATTTTGGATACTCCAGCTTTCCATGCGGAGAGGTACGAGTACAAATCTCTTGAGCGTACAATTTCTTGCGAGTTTCTCGTGGGCAATGCCACTGTTCAGGGTCACCCTGTCGCCCTGCTTCGAGCGGGCAAAACAACACAGACTGGATTCGGTTTGTCTGGTCGTTCACTTGGGAAATCACTTGGCGTGAGTCTGGGTTGTGCATGCAAGGTGCTGCAGTGCCGGAATGGACTCCAGCCTGTCTTGACACAACATGTCCTTTCTGAAGCACGTTTGTTCGAACAGATGCAACCAACAGACACAGGGACGCAAAACAGTGACAAAGTGAGAGTGTCAAACAATACCGTGCGTCACCCAAAGATCCACAGAACAGAAGGGTTCGGTCTGCGTTCCCATCAACGTGCTTGCCTCCCTTCAGCCAGTGCAAGTTTGTCCTGCTCGGAACGGACGGTGCATATCAACGTTACAGGCCTAATGAGGCCCAATCAGTGTCCGACACTCCAGCTTTGCGATTGCGCACTCTGAAGCCGAAGCCAACATCCAGCGTCGTTTCTGAGGTCAGTTTGGACTGAGCTGGGCAAAACGTGACACGAAAGGGATGATTGAGGAGAAGCGAGAGGTCTGTGGAGAGAGCAAGATCAGAAGGGGCAGCTGTCTGTCTGATATGATTGTAGTGACACTAATGAGGGGGCAGCGCCCCTGCCCCTCCTCCCACCACCCGACACCCGCTTCCACACGAGAAGAGTGATCCAGGAGGGAGTGTGGAATGCGTAAAACACTTGCATTGCTCAATCAACATGGCGCAAGTAGAATTTGTTGAAATGCAACGATGCGATCGTGGACTTGTGCAAGCAGTGCAAAACGGGCTCCATGTGCAATTAGGGCTTTTTTTGGCATTTTGCTGCGTCGATGGCTTTGTGTCTTCCTTGGATCCGCGCGTTCATCTGGAAGGAACTATCCTCAATCAGTCAGGGTGGAACATCTTCCCAGGGAACAATCTCACGCCTGTGCTGATTTACAATTTTGCAATGCAGTGTGTGTGTGTGTGTGTGTGTGTGTGTGTGTGTGTGTGTGTGTGTGTGTGTGCAAGGGCAAAAATCCAGGTGTGTGTGTGTGCGTGCGTGTGTGCAAGGGTAAAAAGCCATAAGCTTTTCCCAGAAAAGACGCGTTTCGCTTCGGAAGCGGATTTCATTGACAGGACCCCCGCCACATGCAGGAATTGTTTTCATGGCCTCTTTGAATACCAGGTTGCACCAAAACGAGACCGAATATGTGGAGGTCTCGACACAAGGCACCTTGGAGACACACCCCATTTTCTACCAAACCTCCGCTGGTGGTGTGTGACTCAGGCACATGGGTTGGACGGGTTGAGACTCCCTCAGTGTGAGCAGGATCTGCCGGCAATGCCTGGACCCCAACATTGGGTCGGTGTCTTTTTCAATTGTGTTGAGAGCCCTGAGGCTTCTGGGTTGTGCACTCCGAGGCCTCAAGTCATGAACACAACTCTGTGGTTCTGGAGACCTCAGGCTCCACACTGCCAGACGCGACACACCGGCACAAGACGACCAGGTTGATCCTGGGGTTTGGCCCAGCGAGCTTTTGCTCCAAATTTTCTCCATCAGCGCGGGAGATCTACGGGCATCTCTCCATCTGACAGTCTCCGCACGGTGTTTGCAGCCAATGAGCAAACAGCAGCGGTTATGTGGGTCCCCACTCAGTACAAAAACACACGGCCCAGTGTGCTCTGCAATGTGATCTACAAGGCCGTTCAGTGTGCACACATGCAAAGTGAATTTCTGCCTCATGTGTGATTTGTTGGACAAAACAGCATAAGGGAGGACAGGTGGCTCACGTATGGGAAACTGCGTCAGGAAAAGGCGACCAAAAATGCGCATGCTTGTCACCAGTTTCGCAATTCAGGTTTGAATTTCGTGCAATCATTTGCCAAGGTGGTAGATCTACAGTACATGTAAGTGACATCCAGACGAAACAACGAAACAGCGATACAACCATTTGAAGGAAGGCTTTGCAAGGGAGCACTTCATTTATTTCACACCACTTGTCTGGTGTCAGGTCAGTCAAACGCACTTGTGATGATCACAATCTGGAAGAGACTCAGCACAGATCAGCGCGTTTTTCCGCGATCAGCGAAACAAAATGCTATTTTTTCCTTCAATTGTGGAGGTTGAACAGACACGCACACGAGTAAAATTGTCACGGGAATGACAAAGAGCGTGACCCCAAGTTAGAATTGTGAGAACACATACGTAAGGAAGAATGCAGGCGGACATGGGACAGTTTGAGTGACAGCTGTTGTCCACCAAAAACATGCGCTTGACAACGACAATTACTCACTGATTGTTTCACAGCGATTGTCGGTTGTTGGCAGTTTGACATCCCCCGAGGTTGGACGAGCAGTGGCTCGCAGCAACAGCGTTTGTGTGTGTGCAGATATGCATTTGAATGCAACAAATGCAATATTTCTGGCGAATCGCTGTCAGGCTGAAATTTTGAACAACAACAGCCTGGTGTTGCTTCGAAAGCAATCAAGGTGTCGAACTCCTTTCGCTGATGTTCGTGTGTGCAGTTATTCTGCCGAACTCACGAAGCGGTTTGGCCAAACTTTTGATCTGTCGGGGAGAACCGCATATGCTGCGTTGTTAACGTAGGTTATCCACCTGGACTCGAGAGGAGTCACCGACCAAAAAGCGGTTGGAATCGCATGTATCAGCTGGGGGCCAAATCGCCCCAGGTGCACCGTAGATTGCAGCTCACCGTCATATGGTGCGGTGAGATATGGCTTCTTGCGTTTATGCGAAGTCAAGGACCAGAGGCGCACCCAGGGGGGCCGTGGCAACATTTTTCCACGAAAGCATTATTTGGGAGATTGAGATATGTGTTTTAAAAATGCTTTGATGGTCATTCTCGGAAGGACGCGAGTTGTGATTGTCTTGGGTTCCCCACCTGGATCAGCTGCTGCGTACACGCGGTGTTTTTATCTGGGAGCGAATTGGAATTAGATTCAGCTCCAGCTGTTGAAACAGAGAAAGGTTAAACTCCGCTCCGAGCGAGCTGCGTCCCGGACAGATAAAAACGCTGAGAAAATTGTTGCTTTCTCCTGGTTTGGCATAAATGGTGCTCGTTGACACAAAGTTTGCGCACTTCCTGCGAATAGATCTGCAACAAAGGACGCTTCAGATTTCACAATTTGCGGACAAATTCTCGACGTGCAGTCTGACGCAAACCTGACCCAGGGGAGAGACAGACATCTGCAGATCTACACACAGGAAGTGCAGGCTGCCGACTCCCGTGTGTATGTAACAGATATCAACACTGAAAACTCGCAAATCTGGCGTGATCTCAGTTTTGACTTCATCTCGACATGAATGGCACAAAAGTGATGCCAAAAACGCTGTTTGCGAGCGGTGTACGTTTTGACAGGGCATAAATAACAGGGGCGGTTTGTGTTCACACGTGTGTGCGCTGGATTTCACGAATGCGCGAGTCTGCGCTCAAAACGCGTGAAGCAACAGCCAAAATAACATCCGATTTTTCTGGCTGAAAAGGCAAGAAATAATTGGAAGCAAAAATCAGTGGACTGACAGCACCAATACAACTGTTTCATGAGCACACGTTCGGACTTGAACCTGGTTCAGTGAGTTGAATCGTTGTCACGACAGGTAGGAGGAATCTGCAATTCCGGTCATTCTGTCGAGTGTGCTTGTCCATCCGATTTGCCTATTGGATAAAATGTCAAATTGAGAAGGTCAGTTGGTTTGCTGACTGCACAGAGTGTACTGGAACTGGTTTGGTTCATCAGAGAAGGATTGTACACATCTTATTGTCAAGTTTGATTTTGAGTTAGAAATATTTCATCAGCAAGTTGTTTTACAAAGTACACTGAAGTCAAATCGCTTTCAAAAGCATACGTGAAGACAGATCTACACCCGGCTCACTGAATCCATAAAGGAGATACTTGCAGAAAAAAGACAGAAAGGGAGGGAAAAACATACAAGCGCTCTGAGAATCTGGGATCCAAGCGAGTCTGAGACTCTTCCCTGCTTCGTGGAGCTTGTTGAGTGAGTTCAAAGTGTGGAGCCTGCACAAACGTAGATCTGAAGGAGAAGCAGCCCAGGGTAGATCTCTAACCTGCAAAGTTTTAGAGTACAAGCTTTTAGCCGCAATCAGCCAGATTGCACAAGACAAGCATGCGGAGAACACAGCCAAACATCAAGCCTTTCTCAACCGCTATTTTGAGGCTTTGTCGAAGATAGTCCACAGAAATTGCGTCGGGAAAAGGTTTTTGAGAGGGCGAGATTTTAGGCTGTGTTCTAGCACTGGTTGCCTTTTGCTCTCACAGACTCTCAGAGCTACCTGGATATAGCAAAAACACTTTTGCTGCAGTACAAGGGAATATTCACGTGGAGGATTAACTTTGTGGAGACTCGAGTTTCTCATCATGGAAGCCATTAGCCCGGCGAGTCAGGAAGATAAAAGCGAACACTTTGGTGAGTACTTTCCACTTTCTTTCTCATTGAAGACAAGGCAAAAGCAGATTTGTGACTTTAAAACAGGACAACTCATTGCACACTTTTTTGTGGCATCGGTCTGGATCAACTTGTGTACCATCAAATAAACAGCTTGCCTTGGCTGAACGGAAAAAAGTTCATAATTTTCTTTTTGCACAGCAAACAAATCGATCAAAACAAAAAGGAGCCATCTGTTGCACAGATCTGAAAGATTTAATTTATCCGTCACAATGCAACAAAACGTGAAAGAATAGAACTTCAGCGCACCTGTGGAGGAGCGAGCAGTTTTCTCACACTGAGTGGGGATCGTGAGAAAAAAGCAACAAGTATGGAAACCATCCACCCCCATCAGGGGCAATCACAGTCGTGTTCGTATCGTGCCGGCCTAGAACTCTCGCCCGACCCTTGTTAGCGGCCTAAACAGCGCGATGTGACGGGAGTTTGGCGTTTATGGTGGTGGGGGTGGAAAGAACAAGAGATACATGTGCTTTTCCAAGTGCTGGAGATGGAAAAGAGTGTCGAAGTTGCAATGTACACAAACCTTACTGACACCCGGGCATTCAGTGTTTCGTCATTTTGTGTATTTTCACCCATTTTTGCAGACTTCGATCAACTCTGTGTGTATGTTTGTGTTTGTGTGTGTGTGTGTGTGTGTGTGTGTGTGTGTGTGTGTGTGTGTGTGTGTGTGTGAGAGTTGTGCGTGTACAATTGTGTTTGTGGTGTGACTTGGTGAAGTTTGAGTGATGAATAGCACTTATGCAGACTTTTTTGGTGGACACTTGACCCCTTTGTCATCTAGTCAATTGAACACGAAAGAAAGAAGCATCGTGATCTGCTGAATTACACGCTCGTCACGAGGTCCGACGCTTCAATCCCATTGTGGACAGAAAAGCAGAAAACAGAGAACCGAACATATGAAACATTGCCATTGCCCAACGCTGAGTGGAATACAAAAGTTGAACACTGTTTTTTTCTCAGCGCTGGAGGCAAACTGATAAATTCACGCCGAGAGTCGGGTTTCGCATTGTGACTTCATAATTAACCTTGCTGCTGTCTCCAATTTCGTCACGGTGAATAGGTCGGGGTGTGGATCCAGAAAGAGCAGTACAATTGGCTCCTTTTGCCTTTTCTTGTTGCGCAGCCCAGCCAAACCAAGAAGTTTTCCATTATTTGTCCTGTTGTTTGCAAAAATCAGAGACTGAGGGTCGTGGTTCCCTTCGCTTGGCTCAGGATCCGCGACCAATGCGGTTGGCCACTTGCTGCAGTCTCTCTGTGAACTTCGGTTTGGCGACTGAGGACTCGAACAGAAAACGTTTGACACGAGCAAGTTTTGTGGCGAACGCTGCAAGAGAGTTCTCTCTCCGCAAGACCTCAACGAAACAAACAGTATATGAGTTACAACAGATCAAGTGAAGCAACCCTCTTCAAGTTGCTCAGGTGAGACACAACCACAACACAACCAAAACACAACCAAAACAGAACGCACTCAATCGCGCAGTCTCGAAAGCTTGAAAATTAAGGCTGCTCGTAGATCTACTTTCTAGTGTGCGCAACTCTCAACACCCACTCGTGCAAACCATCAATGGACGCCAAAAATACGGTTTCAAATTGACATCTTCTCACAGATTCCGAGGGAGGCAGCCCCGGCTGATTGACATGCAACAATTTGATGAGGACTGATCCTCTGTGTGTATTGAACAAGGCCTAAAGAAGCCATTATGGGAAGCGCAATTGAGACTTGTTGACATTTCCCACAGGCTTGAGTCCCAAAAATGTAGGAAACACTGTCGGTCGTCCTGTGCGCGTCGTGGCGGCGCAGGTCGCAGCGTCCACGCTGCTGGGCTTCTCCCTTTTACCGGCAGGAACAACGTCTTATGGTCTTCAAAATTCCACTCGACGTTGCCCTTGAAACAGAGAAGCAACTTTTATACTTGTCGGGTGAAATGTTTGGATCTGGCGGGAGAACACTGCAAATTGATGCCACCTGCACCGCCAGTTGACGGTGGGAGCCTCAGGTGGCGGTTGCATTCCCTACAACTGAACTGAGATTTGAACTCTTTTCGCGCTGTGTGTCACGGTTTCAAGGATTGCAAAACGGGAGACCAGCCTGATTGCCAAATTTGGTGAACAAACAGGTTTTTTTTCAGTGTTTTCTTTCTTGTCAAACGTTGTTTCAAACATCTGTCAAGTCGGATACGTTTCAGTTGCTGAGTTCGACTTGTGTGCAATTTATTGTCATGGGAAATTTCCATTTTGTGAGATCCACACTGGGCAGGTGCGATGATAGATTGCCGCGTTCCGGTCACATGTGTGACAGAATTTTGTTTGCTCTCGAGTTCATTTGCTCAGGCGCAAAAGGATTGTCTTATATGCTTTGCACTGAAAGCGATGTCCCCAAATTTGGCGTTTCTGAAGCCCCTTCCTTTGTCGATTCAGACGAGCCTGGCCCAATTTGAAAGTCAGATCTACGATGATATGCAACGAGGGGAAACGCACCACATCCCGCGGCACTCTCCGTGTCAACACAATGGGGGGATGTTAACAGGGCTCATGTGGGATCTGTACTGACAGGAGCTCTGTGTGTTTACACAGTAATCACGTATTGAGGGGTCGCAGGTTAATAGACGTATGCACCATCCCGTTTACAATGAGGAAATATGGATTGCCGTGCCGACTCCACTTCTGTCGTTGGTTTCGTGACGCGACGCGGAAATGGCGTCTCGATGGCGGATCGCGTCCTGAGCGAGTAAGCGCCGCGCCGAGCTCTGCCTCGGGCTGTTGTATAATGTCTCTTGTTGATTCGTAATGTTTTGCAATTAGATTTGATTGCAAGGGCAGAAAAGCTTCTCATCATGCATGTATGCATACATATGTCAGAATTTCAGTGCGTTTTCAGTTCCTCTGATTTCCCAGCAAATCCGATTTGCACTGAATTCTGCTTGGAGTGCTTTTGTTGCTGCATCACCGAAATCTCGTTTGAAAGGTACAGCCGCTTTGGATTTGCGTTCTGTTGTGATGCAGATCTGTTCGCAACGGTGCATTCAGAAGAACGAACATTTGTGTGGATTGAACAAGTTCACTGTTCGTGTCAAGCAACTCAAAACGAATTTGACATCATTTCACACCACATCATTTTTCTGTCACGCACACAAAAATGTGTCACTGCGTGTGTGATCCTTCAGCCTTTGGCTGAAGACACGTGGTTTTGCACAGCGTGTGTCGACGGACACTTTCCTCTGGAACGACATTCTGTTTGGCAGATGAAGGGCCTATCCCCGCACACACACACACACACACACACACACACACACACACACACACACACACACACTTTTCAAGTTGGGATTTCGGGACTGGGGGTCAACCCGGGAATTCTGGAGATGCCCCCCCCCATCCACAGTGCAGATCTCGAGGAAAACCAGCGATTTGAAGGCAAAGGAAGAAATTCCGATTGACAAGAGGCGTGGACTTGTTATCCTTTATTGGATCCGCCTCACAGGTCCCAATTATGTGCTAACTAGCAGCCCTTGTGGTGTCGAGAGGCTGTTAGGCAGCCACCTATTGTTGTGTTCTGCTGGAGAGGACATCATGTGAGTGACCTGGCACAACCTCAGTTTCCACATTGTCCGTAGAATGTGCTAAGGGATGAGACTTGGCAGTTTGATGAAAATCGCTGCACAAATGCAAGTGAATTTTGAGATGTGTGTGCGTGTGTGTGTGTGTGTGTGTGTGTGTGTGGTGTAAGTGATGGTATTTCTGACTGACTGCAAAGGTGCCTCATTGAACAAAAATTTGGATTCATGTTTGAGAAACTTGAAACACGAGTTTTGTGTTTGTCCTCTGCAGAAGAAAAATGGGTTCCATTGAACCAGATCGCTTTCATTTGAACCTGATAGTCTCAAAAGACGTTGTTAAACCGGGTGAATAGAGAATTGATAGGCAAGCTCAACATTACAACGTGCACAAGTGGTTCAATATTTGCATTAAATTAGTGGTGAGTGATAATTTATGGAGAGAAATTACTTCAGTTGTTGGAGATTTGTGCGCTTGTGTCGTCGCACCATCCTTGGAGTTCGACTCATGTCCAGCTATGTGCACCAAGCATTGAGCGAAAAGAGCGCAGCGTCACAGAGCCGGGACAGGGAGTGTTGCGTCATTTCCCTGCGCTGCTGGTGCGTCGGACGGCGGTCGGTCGGCCTTCTGCCCCCCTGCGGGGACGGAGCCGCAGCTGCGGCGTCAAAGTTGCTTCGGTTATGTGTGTGTGTGTGTGTGTGTGTGTGTGTGTGTGTGTGTGTGTGTACTCTCCCTAATTGAATGTTTGACATCGCCTGTGAGGCTAATGATTCGCGCCGATTAACTCGCAAAATTCATTTCGCACTCTTAAGCCGTGACACTGGGACACTTGGTTCTATCTTGAGACTCGTGCTGTCCCTTGGAGACAAGAAAAACGCTTGCTGTGGGATCTGTAACCACCACAGCGATTCTCATCCACTTTGCGCTGGAGGCATCTGCGATGCAGATTGATGACCAAGTTTGTGTTCGTCTTCTGATAATTTCAGCATCAGACCTTGTGTTCATTCGCAGGAACAATGTTTTCTCGGTTGATCACCAGTGGGAAGCTTGCTTTTTCTTCGTTGTTGGATGCGTTTTGGTTTTAGTTCAGGCTTTTGCTGCTTTTTGACTGGAAAACTTTCGTCGAGTGAGGATGACCCTGGAACCCACATTTTGACAGTGTGCACGGAACGCATTATCAATACAAAGAGATGGGTTAATTCCTTCTTTCACCTTAATCAGGTTTTATCGATGTCCTCCGTTGACACAGCGTGTCAATTCTATTTGGCCAGTAATGGAAGCTCTCAGCGCCACGGTGTTGTCAAAGTTTCGTATCGAATTCCGAAATACGGACGCAGACCAACTGTGGCAGCATAAAATTGTCGAGCAACTCCAGCGTGGATTCCACCTGTGAAGGGAAATGTTACGATTGGAATTCTGAAGAACAGAGCAGAAGTGTCAGTCTGGTACGAGTCTTTCTCAGCGTTCTTTTTCAAAGAACACCAAGAGACAGGTGGACAAAAACTGGAACAAGAATTTGAATCAACGTGTGCTGAATGTTAAATTCAGGGCCTTTTTCACACAAAGGAAGCAAATTTTAATGAGTTTGACATAATTGGGGGTGATTGAAAACAGGTCATCAGTTTTGGATTCAATTAATTTGCGCTGGGTAAAAATATCAGGCTGCGAAATCTCATTAAAAAGTCTCCGACCAACGCGCATTGTGCGTTCCCTGAATGAAACTGAATCCCACTCAGAAACCATCTGCTCTTCAAAAGCACCGGGGCCTCATCTCGCTGTCGGTCAACGTCAGTTCGGGGCTGTGACTCAAACCTGCAGTTGAAAAAATCGTTTTCAATCGCTCGAGTTTTCAAGACGTGTTGTTGAAGTGAATACTAATTGGGTTTCATTAGGGTAATCAATGTAATTGGAGCGCAGGAATTTTAACCGTATTCACATCAGCTGCTCAAACGCCTTCAATCATTTCCCCAGAGTTGCGACCAGTTGGCTCGGTTCAGGCCAAGTGACAAGGCTGTGGTTTCGTGTTTTCTGTTTGTTCCAGTCATGTTGAGCCATTTGCTATGATCAGCAGTCGTATGCGAGTACGTGTAAAGAACCAGAAGACAAAGCTCAGACCTTTTCAAGTTCAAGTGCGGTGTTATCGCCCAAGAGGTTTGTTGTCCGTTGCTTACAAACTGATAAAGCCATATCAAACAGAATGAAAATATTTGCCACTCAGAACGAAGGCCCTTGACAATTTTGAAGAACTGCACCACAACAAAAGAGACCTATTAATTTCTCCAGTCAGTATACTGAAGTATAGTACTCGTTTGTACTGCCATAAACAACCTCCCGTTCACAGGTACAAAACGTTTGAATCTGACTCACATCCTATATTGAATATCCCATAATAATGTGTGATTACGGACTGAGAGTGTTTTGTGCGGACTCGAGAGGGGATGGTTGAGCACACTCTGAGAACACAGCCGCTTGGGAGATTGTGTGGTTTCTCCATTTGAAGAGACGTACATTGGAACCAACCTCAGACACAAAACATCTCTGAGAAGGATAAGACGCCTCGATCGACGGGTCTTTCTTGAACTTCTTGTCTGCATGGAAGGTGATTGTTGATCAGTGCACACCACGTCAGAGAAGCACAGAAGACGGCGATTGATAAGAGTGTGTTGAACAGGGTGATTTCTTGTGTGAGCACATCCTGCATGAAGAAAGACAATCTCCTGTGCGACGGTGAACACGGGAATAAATACTCGGGCAAACACGGCAGATGCGCCTCTCACAAGCGCGGGAAGACGGAGTTGACTGTTCGACTGGATCTAGATCGTACCTGCTTGAATCTTGGTGTGCAGCGAACCCCGACTAATCTTGACAAGACTTGTGAACAGACAGGAAGGACAAAGGTAAAAAGCATTTTCCGCAGACATACGAGTATCAGTGTGTAGTTTATCGTGAATTGGGGCTGTGCTTTTGTGTCTGACGCGAACGAAACTGAACATTTGTCGTTCTCAGCTAAGAACCGCATGTGCACGACAAACTTCCGTCAAACTTACCATGAATGTCGAGTCAAGTTCACGTCTCACACAAATTCGTCTAAGTTGTTACATGTCGTGAGTGTGTTCGTTGAGGTACGGAGGCTTGACGAGGTCTCTTGCTCAGACAGTTGCCATTGTCACTCGTCAAAAACGGGCAATTAACTCCTCCAATTGCGTCGCTGAACATTGCTCGTAGCTTTCTCTCAACGTGTGCGCAGTTCTGTTTTGGCAAAGTTTTGTGACCACCCGTGTTCCCCGGCCCCATACGGCACAGCGCATCTTTTGAAGGCTGCGGGGTGAGGCCGGGTCACTCAGGTGTGAAATTCCTCCCCGCTGCCCAGCTGTTCCCCCATCTTCTACTCAGCCCATTTGCCGAGTAGAAGCCGATTAAGGAACATGTGCATTTTCCAAGAGCGAATGCTGCGCACATGCGTTTGAAAAGCAAGGACTGGTGAGGAAATCGAAGGCTCATTCAAATACTGCGCAAGTGAAGGGTGGAATCAGGATCTATCTGCCGCTGTTCATCACGCGTTGTCTGTTTGGATCACAAAGGTGAGGCGAAATAGACACTGTTTTGGCATTGTCGAGGTGTGTGTGTGTGTTGTGTGTGTGTTTGTGTGTGTGTGGTGGTGTGGTGTGGTGGTGTGTGTGTGTCTCCATACTTGTGGTCGTGTCAGGTTGTTGAAGTGTTGCCGTCTTCAATGTGACAGCGTGAGTGCAGACATCATCAGCACAATTTTATACACATCGAGTGGCCCCTTCGGCGATTTTCTCTTCTTGGCTTTCATGACTGAAAGAGCACAGTTGCGTCGTGGAGACATTTGCACCCATTTGTTCTGGTTGCTCGCGACACTGGAAACCCTACCAATACTCTTGCGTGTTCTTGTTGTGTCTTCGTGCACAGAAACAAGCAACAAACACTATCTAATTATCAAGCCGTGCTTCACCACAGTTTCAGGATCCTCTGCGATTGTTGGTGGACGATTTGTGGCGAGTACTTTTGTTGTTTTTGGCCTGTTGTTTTCTCGGTCAAGTGTTTGTTCGACTTACACAGCTTTGTCTACAGATAAATTATCAGGCAGAACAAAATGTGAAAAACAAAACAAAACCACAGCATGAAGCACCAAGCACCTCTTTGCTCGCTGTTGTTCGCAGCGCGCTTTGACGAATGTCGACGAACTGATTGAGTATGCAAACGGCAGTGAGGGTGCCCATATACCACATGTGATTAGTGCCAGCACAAACTCATTGCATCTCTATCCGCGCCTGCAAAGATCCCCCGCATAAGGACAATTTTCTTTCATTATCAAAACACCTGCTGCACGTATTTCTATGGGGCACGGCTGAAAACACTTCACTCTGAAAACACAAACTTCGTCACACTTCAGAAGCATCAAATAGCCATTGATTCAGGTGAGGAAACAGTTGCTGAATGGTGCTAATTTGAAATGAAATTCGTTGCATGCCAGTTTGATGTGTTTGGCCAATGCCGCACGGAAACCATACCAACCCAAAAGCGGCAGGCTTCTGTTCTGAACAAATTCTCCTTCTGGTTTGTGGCAGACGACTCTGACCTTCGACGTGACATGCGGCAGCCAATCATGGCAAAATACAGGGAAGAACTGAAAACGAGTACGTTTTGGATTTGATGAGATTTCATCGTTCCTTCACAAGAGCGACCAAACTGACCTCTTCACACTGTAAATCGCAAGGAGCGCACAGATATACGTACATGTATATAGCGCGGTCTCGGTGCTCTGCGCCAGACCCAATTTGTGCACGTCCTTTGCCTGAGAGAGTATGAGTATGTTGGGGGTTTAGCTGCCATTGAGAGTAAAAGCCCACTGGGATTGCTCACTGAAGCTCAAACTAAACACCTATCAAACATGGCAGTTCCATTGTGAGAGCAAAGTGCGCGTTTTGTGAGCGCGAGATGAAATTTAAGTGCCTTTTAATTTTGTGAAGATGTCTGTTGTTGGAACGAGACATTTTGTGCTGAGTTTTCCACACAAGGAGAATCCATTGGTAAACGTGTGTGTGTGTGTGCAGTGAACGTATGTGTGCGTGCAGTGAATGTGTGTGTGTGTGTGTGTGAAACCTTCAGAAAGATTTTTCTGCATCCGTTTTGCTACTTATGACGTGTCTAATTGCACGGACCAAAAGTGAATGAAACAGTTGCAACTTGGTGAGAAGTAGAGTCTATTGCCTTACGCGCATGGAATTCCGATGCAAAAAGCTTCACATCAAGAAGTGAAAATAATTGTCACAATTCAGTCGCGCTGTCGTCAAATTTCCTCATCTCCACAACATCACTTTTTCTCAAACTTAGTGTTGTACGTGTTTTGCAACCACAAAAATTCCAAGTTGGAAAGTTGTCACAATATCTCCAAACATTTTTCAACGAGCTGAAAAACGATAGCGTTGAAGAAAAAACTAGCTGGACACGCGGACAAAAAATAGCTTCACATTTTAGCACAAGTTTCTGCGTTGAAAGATCAAACAGACGTTGGTTCCTCCGCTCGGGGGCGCTTTCTCTCTTTTTCCTCTGAATCGAAAACAGAGGTTTGTCAATTGCTCACAGCAAGCACCTTCCCTTTCTTGAGAACAAGTCTGAAACCCATTGTGGTATCCCAATATTACCGCATTTATGGTTGAAGTTGACGGGCCTGTACAACACGCTTGAGTCGCACACACCGCGCAGTCAGGGTTGCTCCCCGTGGCTGCGCTGCTGCACTGCGCAGCTTCTTCAATCAGCTGATACGGACGGAGCCTCTCAAGCTGCTGCAGAGCAGCTTCACTCGTCTCCTCAGGCTCGTAAGACTCGCGCCGCGGCTCCCGCCACAGCAGATGCACCGAGAAAACTGCAGGAGAAGGGAATTCGATGCGCTGTGTGGAGATCCATTCCACGCGCATTGACTGAACGCAACAAAGGGAGGAGGAGAGTGGATTGAAGCTCAACTCTCGACTTTGGAAGCGCAACGAATTCATCGCAAAATGTAATTGCTTTGTACTTTGAGCGTGACGGATATGGTATGATGAGTGTCTGTGCACTGAACAGAGACATTTGAGGAATATCTGCAGGTCGATAAGGCGCTGGAGCTGGAGGCGTGCACATGTTGGGTGCACTTGCGTTTGTGAAACTTGCATTGAGTATGTTCTCTCTTTGGTGCCTCCGGGATTCTTGCTGGTTGACCTCTTGCTCGTCTTCTGTGTGCAATGTCACTGTGCCTGCTCACAGAAAAACTTGTTCCTCGTACGTCTGTTGAATCGTTCAACTTCTTTCTGGTTTCAGAAGACATTGAGAGCAGTGCGGACCAGCAGATCAGCACCGACTCCAGTCTAGTCAGCGGCCAGTCTGCAGCACAGGATCCGAAACCCCCTGCGATCTCAGGAGCCGTCATCAGCGCAGGAGTCACGTCACAGTCGGGTCTCGGAGTACTGGCCACTGCAACCCTGTCTGGGTCCACGGCGGCGTCTGAACCTGTCGCAGCGGCGGGTCTTGGTGGTGCAGACTCAACTGTAGCGATGTCAGGATTGCAGCACCAGGGGTCCAGGGGCGGCCCTGCCGGGGGAGGAGCCCTGCCCCCAGGAGCCTCGCACTCCCTGCAGCACCTCAACAAACTGGCTTCGGAACAGCAACAGACCCTGGCTGGCACCCTGGGACATGGACTCAACTATCACCCTTCCAGCCCTGTGGTGATTCAACCCAACACGGCGGTCACAGGTGGTGACAGCAAACCCAACTCTGACCTCGCAGGAGGCATCAATGGACCACTGACCCCTCAGTCCAGCAACACAGGAACCCCGACCCAAGGTCCAGGGGCAAACACCACAACCAACCCCTCCCAACCCCAGCAAAACGGGCAGACACCCCAGCCTCAACCCCAGTCTCAACAGCAGGATCTGCAGAACAATAACACGGTCAAAGTGAAGACGTGTGCGGGGTGTGGGGCCAGGATACTCGACCGGTTCCTGTTGCACGCCATGGAGAGGTACTGGCACACGGGCTGCCTCAAGTGCTCGTGCTGCCAGGCCCAGCTCGGGGAGATCGGAACCACGTGCTACGCCAAGGCGGGCATGATCCTGTGTAAAAACGACTACATCAGGTCAGTACATCTTCTTTGGTTTTGGTCCCGTGTCAACACACATGGGGTCCGGGGTGGGAGAGTGATGTGTTGTCTGGGGAAGGTGATCGTCAGTCACTCCCTTTGTATTGGTGCGAGGATAGCCGTCGCTGCTTGGTTTATTTCTCCGTCGTCAGTTTGAGATCATCGAGCACGTGGACTTTTCTGATGTCAGAACTGTCGGACCTCATTAATTCTGAAGCCAGGCTGATCGACTGATGTGACCATGTCACAGCCGTAAGCAGGCGATCCGCGACCGACGGCACCTCATGCAGGATCCCAGAAACAGGAACCTTAGACTCGCATTCACCGGCCACGTTGAGCAATAGTACACACAAATAATTAGCTCTATTTGTCAGAGGCTTTTTACCAGAGGAACGAGGCTATTTTTCGCCATTTTCTCTGGTTGTAAGCGCGCCGAGGCTGGAGCTGGGTTGTTGTAAGGGATCAATAGGAACATGTGTACCCATTACTACTAATGAGACTGCAAATAGGGCGAGCTCCGCACAATTAGTGGCGTGTACACGAAGTAAGAAATGGAGGAGGACGACGTAAATCTGTTTCCTCAACGCAGGAAGAAAAGTTCAGATTTTTCTGACAGTTTATAGGCATTTGTCGACCAAACAACAACTCGGCGTGTCCTTTCCTGTTTCGAAAAAATGTGAAATGACCTTCAAAGAATTTTATGTTTGCTGCGATTTGCGCAACATTTTGCGACGTATTCATAGAATCGGTCAGACAATGCACACTTTCGCAGTCAGGCAAAGCAGGTGCACACACGCATCCAGCTGCTGAATCGTCTGTGTCCCACTTCACCCTGCCTCAATTCGGTCTGTCATCCTGACATGATTCCCTCCCAAGAAGTGCTGGATACAAGCCGCCCACAAACGAATGAATACAAGTTGTAATCCATTGCAATGTCAAGTTGCGGCAGTCCCCCCCCCCTCAACTGTCACCTGCCTCCGCCCCCGTTGCTTGCCTCCGCGTTTACCTAATTAGGAGACGTCATCCAATTACTGTCAGAGTAAAGGTCTTCAATTTGCGGAGAATAGAGTAAAAAACCTGCACCGCTCACCAGTCTTAATCAGTACACGCGTTTCTTTTCTCTCCTCCGAGGGAAATTTTTCTTTGTTCACTCTCAGTTTTGTTGAAGGAAAATGTGTTTCTTTTTTGTGGAATTGCAGCTGAATTCCTTTGATCTCGATCTGATTTTCATGAGCCGATTTGTGTGTTTTGCTGAACAGAGATTGGCGCTTTTGGCCTGGGGGGTTCCTCACATGGCTTTGTTTGGCAGCTGCTGTTGTGTGCTTCCTTCAATCAATTGACTTATCCTTGCATTTCTCCCACACCCAACAGAATCTCCCAAAGACGCGTTTTTCCTTGCTTGGATTCCTTTCCCACACAGCGTTGTTTTGAGAGTGGCTGCTGTTGAAAAGATGTCTCCAATTAGGCTGGATGTGTTGAGATCGCTGTTGATGTAATGGGCTCCGAGTCTCAAGTAATTTGTACTTGCAAAACTCCGGCAGGGATGTAGGAAGAGAAAGTGGTGGCAAAGAAGGACTACAATTAGGCAGTGAGAGTTTTTTTTTCTCAAACGAAACGTTGTACAGTCTTGGATAAAAACGATTTCAGAATGCACAAATGTCTCCTGAGGTCCATTTATGGTTTTGAGTATGTTGTGTCCAGAAAGGAGTCAACGCCGGACACTCGCTGCGCGTCCAGGGCGATTTTGTTGTTCCTCTTGGGACTCCCTTCTTACGTTTGCACAAATGACGCAAACGTTCTTGACATCAGATGTACGAGTTCAGGTTTCAAATTTGTGCTGGAGTGTATGTGCTGCTTTCAAACTGTTCATTTACATTTGACGAGATACTCGTATATTAATTGCAAAAAGAAAACCTCGCACTTTTTTCATTTCACTCAGAAAGTTGTCCCAGTTGGGCACAGAAACTTAATTATCAAGAAGCGTACCTTATTAGCAACACACAACAAACGACCTGGGTATATTTAAAATCAATTACGGTACGGGCGCTAAAATGGTGAGATATTTGCGAGGCGTGCTCAATTGGGGAAATTGGCGACAGGCACCACATGTGCGTGAACTCTTTGGAAATATGCGCTAATTGTCGCGAGGAAATATTTTGATGAGTTGAAGTGTGTAACATTTGTGACCAAACTTTTTTGTTCGTTCAAGTTGGCTCAGGATGTGCCCTGATGATAGCGGGAAAGCAATTGTGACAGCCTTTCCACAGGGACGATCTTTGTCCTCCAGTGCCAGAACGTTACCTCTGAGACCATACATACTCAGAGCCTCACTTTTCAAGTCCTCATTTCCGTTTTGCCTCGTTTTCAGATTGTTCGGGTCGTCGGGCACGTGCAGCGCATGCGGACAGAGCATCCCGGCGTCCGAGTTCGTGATGCGCGCGCAGACCAACGTTTACCACCTCAACTGCTTCACGTGCGTCGCGTGCAACTCGCGCCTGGTACCCGGGGACAGGTACTCGCTGTTCAACGGGTCCCTCATCTGCGAGCACGACTACCCGAAAGTGCTGAAGGGCCACACCCAAATCCCGCTCAGGCCCAGTCACAAGGTGAGTGCAGCAGCGAACCCCAACATTTTCTGATTTTGCTGAGACGCATGCTGGGGATCAGGGTCACAGACCTCACGGCCCAGAATGGTGTTTTTTTTGCAGCAGGTTTTTCCTAGTTTGTGACCAAAATGACATATCAAGAGCGATGGAAAATTTCCCGAATCGAATTTTGCAATGAAGTGTGTGTCATCCATCAAGGGCTGCAAAATCCCTTCAATGATGTTCACGAATTCTCATTTCGAAACACAATCTGAACCAATTGGCGTCATTTGTCAAATAAGCTTCTTTAATTTTCGGCACACAAAAAGTTTAATTAAAAAACTGAAATCAGCTTTTTAAAACCACGGCTGTTGTGGAGCCCTGAATGAGAATCTCATACGTTTTTCACTGATTAAGTGTCATTAAACGAAGCTGAATGAAGTGCGTTTTAATTATGTATTTGCTTCGTTTAATTGAACATGGCAGTGTAATTTGCGGTTTTGCGCATAAAAGGCAGTCAAATTTTTACGAAAGCTCGTACGCGTCTGAGAATCCGAACTCACGAAGATGTTTCCAACTTGTGCACATCAAGCCACAACAAAGATGGTCCCATCGGCTAAAAAAGAACAAACGTTTTGATTCTGAGAAATTTTGCTTTGTTTCAGGTTTGCTGAAAGAGGCTTTTTGGTGGAGGAACACAGTTTTGTAAGTGTCGAGACCAGGAACCACCAGTTGTTTTCTACACCTTGCCGAGGCTTTAACGATGGACAGTTGATGCGTCACTGAGGCTGTGTCGCACAGCCAGGACAACCAGCAGAATATTGGACACTGAACACAACTCAAACCGCCCTGCGTCATCTGAGGTTGGGGCAAATGCGACTCTGTGAATATCGCAGACGTCAGGGAGTCAGACATTTGTCCGCAACATGAGTGGTGTGTGTCACACGTGAAACCAGCAGGTCCGTGGATCCGTGCAGCCAAACGTTCTGAACGTCATTTTCAGGGCAAAACTGGCTGCCTAATCTCCCCATTAAAGTTGACAACTGAAAGATGTCGCACGTGTAAAAACATGACGTCTTGTTGTGCAAGATCTGTGGACTTTTCATTGGTGGATGGTACAGCGTTTTCACGTTCTCGGATGACTTTGTGGAGTTTGTGACAAAGGACTGTTGTGACGTCATCCAATGATAAGTGTGCAACGTGAATATTGCGTTTAACTTGCGCAAAGAGAGATCTGAGACAAACGTGTTTGAGAAAACAATTGTGAGATCACAAAATGTAAGAACGTAAATTTGTCATCTTTTATGTTCGAACAGAAATGTAATTCGGAAGGGTCGGTCGCACCTGTCAATTGTTGGGTCTGTTGATTTTGATGTGTTGCACTTTCTTTTGTTACTCATGAAAATTTCGGTGAGTCGCATGCAGCTGTCTGAAGCAGAGCAAAGATCCGTTGTGATCATATCACTTCACTTTGACAGATAGAAAGAGTCATAAAAGTGTCAACAAAACCGATTGACCCGATCTTCAAAATTTGTCAACCGTAGCTCACAAAAAAGCACGTACTTCAATGACCATTGTTGTTGATGTCACCTGGTAAAGTTCAACTTGTTCAGCGAACCATCGTAAACTGTGAACAAGAATGGCAAACAGGGAAGCAAGCACGGGAGCATGATTCGAAAACGACTTGTTCTTTTCGCACAGGTTCCGCATGACAGATCCATTTGAGTTTTTCCTCCGGACAAGAGACTTCTATCTGCGCGTTGTTCCAGAAGCATTTGTTAAGACTTGTGTTGAGTTGTACATAGAAGTCAGTTTTCATTATAAATATTCATGTGACTGCAAAAAAAACTTTGTATTTCACATTTGAAGACAGAACATGATGAGATGTTCTTGATGTGGAAGTGAAGCTGCGTATTTTTGGAACTATCTCATTGTTTTACTTTGTCTCCTTCTGTCACCTTGTTGTACATCATTTGTACTTCATTCGTTTCAATAAATATTGACAAAAAGGAACTCGTGGACATTGTTTCGTTGCAAGACAGATTGAGATTTCCGAATCCATTTGGGGGGGGGGGGGGTCGGAGTGCGAAGCTGGTTTTGGCTGGTCTGGGCCGAGTGGAGTCCACGTCTCTGAAGAGATTGCAGATTCTCTTCTTTGTTCGCTGCACTTGTGGACGCGAACCGTCTTGTGAATTTGGGTCAACTGAACCGTGGATTTCTCTTGCGCTATTCTCCCCCGAAAAATCCATTGTTGAGAAAACGAAATGTGGATGTCCCAAAGGGCGACGTGGCCGTCAAGAAAATATGCCTGTGTTGGAAGCAGGTGTCAGTGAGCTGTAGACGACTTTCTTCCCGTGTGTCGAACAACACAAAAGTCTGCTCACTTCAAACATTGACCGGGCATGAACATGAGAGAAATTAATTCCCGTGGGCCTCAGTCGAAGACACATTTTGCTCGTGCAAATTAGCTACTGGCTTCATGGTGCACACGCAACACCGACTCAACCTCAACTTATTGTCTGTAATTATGTTATTATTACAAATGAAAAGGTCTCATAATGGCCTGGTAAATTGGTGACAAAAAGTTATAATTGAGTGAGATTGGAGCTGATTGTTATTGATCTAATCTGTGATGCGAGTAAATTTGCTCCACTACGAGCCGCTTTGTTCTTCACTCGTGATTTCCTCGGACGAGGATTGGAATCTTCATCCCATTTTTATGTGGCAGTCAAATTGATGGGCAGTTGAGAGGAAAAAAGACCGTTTGGCGGAAAGTATCTCCTGTTTCCTTTTTATGTCAAACTGGGGATTCCTTTGCAGCCCACTACCAGAAGTTTGTGTTTCGAGGCAGAACGTCGAAAATGCAAATAGAAATTGTGAACACATGCACTCGTACACGGAAATGACCAAATGTGGGACCTGTGCATGCAAACTATTCTTTCATGTGCATCGCACTTGGTTATTATCTTGCTGCCAAATGACAAAATTACAAGACCCCACGTGACTTAATTACATGTGTCAGTTAAATATGTAGTTTTTGTGGGAAAACGATAGTGTGTCATGGGGTGCGTGTACCCTCCCCTCAGGCAAAGGTCAATTGAATTCGAAAAGAAGACTTCTCTTCGCAAGTCATTCGAGTTCGTTACCATTTTACCTGTTCAGGAAACAACGTCAAAGATCCAACACCAAACAACGAATGTGGGAACAAACGAGAAACTTTAGTGTTTCTGTGAGTCTGACATGTCCCTCGTTGTGCACGTGCGAGGAGGATCTCTTGTCATATTTGGAAACGTCTGTTCTGATTCATCCCGAACAGCGGGGGAAAGGTGCAACTGGGATCTGCTCTTGGTGACTTGGCCCAAACGCAGCTGAAGCTCTGCAGAAATCATGCAAAGATGGAGAAAACAAGTTTTGTGAGCGAACCACAAGGAAATGGTGCAAACTGCATCAAAACAGTTGAACGAACAAGAGATACCAAACCTGAAGAAAAATTTGGGATTGATTCTCAGTCAACGCAGCCGTTTGTCGACGAGTGCCACACACTCGTTGGGCGAGTTTCAGTTTGGGTGACTTTGGAAGACTTTTGTGTTTTCACTGTGGGCAAATTGTGACATGCGAGTTCCTCAAGTGTATCTGAATGAAAGGAGAAACCTGGTCGAGAAAATAGGGAGACCCAGATAAGGCGCTGCATTGTAGTGGGCAGATAAGGTGCACGCTGCTGTAGTGAGATAAGACAGATGGTTAAGTGCGAGAAATAGGTGTCATTACAAGCTCTGTGAAAATGCACAGAAGAACACGTTTCCCTTTCGGTACCCGCAAGTGAGCTTCAACAAAATTCACCACTGGGTCTCCCAGCAAACGTCAGTGAAAACTCTGGCTTTCAGCTGCTTCACTGCAGAAAAAAATTGGATGAAAAATGAAACCTTTGAAGGTGAAGTTGTGTATCTTGTGTGTGTAACTGTGATATGATGAGCGGAGAAGTGACCCATTCATCAGCGGTTTCGCTGCCCGGAGCCCCGCTCGCTGTGCAGCGCCGTGAAATGAACGGACACCATCTGCTCCGAGACATCGTCTGAGCTGCGTCGTTTGTTCCGTTCCTCATTGCAGTAAGACAGTCCACACGCACAGCGGGGACAGAGACACGCACACACGCACGCATACCACACACGCACACACACACACACACACACACACACACACACACACACACACACACACACACAGAAGACCAATCACAGACCAATCGCAAATCTGTCTGTCTAACCGTCTGATGACAAAGTCAGGACTCCAGCGGGTGAAGCCACAACTTTTGGGGGTTTTGATTCAACAGCACCTCGACAAAAGCTCGTGTTGGTGAACATTTTGTCTGTTCAGTTGAAGCCGAGGCAATGTGTTCCTCGCACATGTATACACGAGAAAATCGAATCAGAGTCAAACACAAAAGCACAAAATCGACATTTACGTTCTTTTTATGATGACTTTCTTGAAAATTTCATTGCAGACGTGAAGGGTTGAACTTGGAAACCACAGAACATGTGAATAAAACACATTACACCCGATATGTCATTTCATACGCCTTTTGATTAGAAAGAAAAGAAGTCTCCAAAAGGCAATTTCCTGTCGACAAAGCGCAAAAAGTGCGTGCTGTGGGTCGACGGTGGCAATTTCATGCGTAAATTACTTCACAAAGCAGAAAACTATTGCTTTTGCTCTGCGTGAAAAGATCACCGTTTCCACGAAGATGGACAGATCTAATGAAAAATACCTGCACTGGAAACAAACTTCTGTCACTGGTCAGGATCTCGTCTGCAGTTCATCAAAAGATTAATTTTATTCAGCCACAAACAACGAGTGGCACAAAGCGCGAGTTTGTCAAGAAGCTGAATTTGCATCTTTTGATGACAACACACGTGCTTGTCACACGAAGATACAGACACGAAGGCACTTGAAAGGTGCATTGGAGTCAAAAAATACAAACGCAGAAAAGCCTGAATGTGGCCTGAAGTTGAAGAAGAAACCTGACATTTTTCGCGCACACTCGTACTGCCTGGCAGACAAAATGAAGTTTCTTTGAGAACAAGGAACTCGGCTCCAAAGAGGTTTGGACTCAGCGAAAACAAACGGAACCAGGACGAGCAAAGGACACTCTCTGTTTTGGAGAGTTGGTCTCTCCCTTGGCTCCCAGAAGCGGAATCTTCTTCTAAAAGTGTCCGTTTCAACTGCACAAGGGTGTAAGTAGGGTGCAAACTGGATTCGAACTGAAACCAAAAGATCCAACGCAAAGCAAATTGCTAACTTTGGCAAACATCATTCTCGGACTTCTTTCATTTTCAAGACAGGATTATGACACATCTGTGGTTTACTGCTTGTCACGAGTCATCATTTGCGCTTGTACTTTTTCAACAGATTTTGTGGGGAACCAACAACCTTTCTTTGCAATCTCTTGACCATCCGCGCAAGCCTTGCGAAATCTCGAAACAGTGTTTCTGACCTGCTGGCTGCTCAAGCTGCATGGAAGGAAGCCTGGAAAACAGCGCAAACACTCTCTCGCTTTGCCCTCAAGGCTTTTGAACAAAAACTCGAGCGAATTCGCTTGTGATAAAAGGTTAAGTGGGTTATGCTTTTTTCTTCAACCCACCAGCAATTAGGACTGCGGCAAAAACAGAGGAAAGCCCTCAGCCGCAACATGGATATTTCATTTGGAGCTGAATGCAGAAAACGGATTCGCCCCGGCGCGGTGGGAAAGAGACGAATGGATTTTTCAAATATCACTCGATCAGCGCGTGCGGGCTGCTGCTGCAGGATTCAACCCGAGCTGCGGAAGCCTCCGCCAAACCGAGGAAACAACCACAGCTTTTCTTTTATCTCCACAATGTTTTGGTGTCTTCAAGGAAATGCTCACGTTTGGACTGGATGGCTGTGGCAACACTTGCAGATGATCCGCGGCAGAATGTTTGGCTGGGCTGACGACTTTTGTCAAAACTAAAAGAAGCCCAGTGTTTCAAGTCTCACCAAACGATGCAAGAGAATATGACCACCTCAAAGCAGTCCATAAGTCCACACTTTCATTGACATGAACTTCACAAGCCTGACTTTGTCTAAACATATCACCGCGCTGTTTGCCTTGTGGACCCACTAGAGAAAGTCCGTTTGTTGAATGGTGGCACATTTGCTCAAAGTTGCGAGTCCTTGTGTCAAGTGTTGACAATTTCCAGTTTGCACACGACAACCTTCCCAATCACAGTTCACGATTGGTGGTACTTTGATCAGAGTTGAAAATAAGAAGGTATCTTCTCTGAATGGTTTTGGCCAACAAATGGCAAAGTTGTCTCCTGGTCAGCGAACTGATTCACGTTTTCGGAAGAAAAGGGGACATGGTTGATGTGTGACGTACTCGTACTCTATTTGAAAACAGACCCGTACAAAAACCTGGCGACTTCAGGGACTTCAGCAACCACTGGGGTGCTGACTGGTCCGGTGACCCAAGGCCCGACTGAAAATACGTGACACTGCCGTGTTCTCCCAGGTTTTACCTCATTTGGCTGTTCATCAGTGGTCATGTTATGATGTTCCTTGGTTTGAATGAACCGTTGTTCGGGGCAAGAATCGAACACACTGATTCTGGGAGACTGCATGAGAGGACACGCATAAACGTCAAGAAAAGACGTGAACGTCCTTTCAGACTCAAAAGCTGTCGGTGTGGCCAAGGGCGAATTCAAGATCCCGAGGGGTGTCTCAGCTCTGAGGAATTCGCGTCTGGTTGTACGAGGAGCAGTACTTGGAGTAAGTCCTGGGTCGAACCTTGCAGAGAACACTTGGACAGAATGAGTGTGAGGATCGCTCATCCTGATGTACTCACTCTTATCCATTGGTTTGAAGATTTTGATCACACATGCAGAGGACAGCGAGGTGTTCCTGTAAAGTGAGAAAACTGTCGGGGTTCAGCTTGCTTCTCGAGACGAAATGAGACCCTGTGTAATATGCGTTAATTAAAGTGATCAATCAATCATATTCGCGACTAATTACCCACTCACAGCGTCAGGCTGGGAACTCACTGCACCCACCACCCGGCCAGTTCTGCACGTGTGCGTGGAAAGCTCACCGGATCGGTTGTTTCCAAAACAGTTCATTTTGCTTCATTCGACACCCAAAGTGCACGAAAATTTGCTCCAATAAAATGAAAAACGAATCAAGCGGGATCGACTGTACACAGACAACAAATCGACATTCAACAAACCCAACATTCGCGCAACGTTTGGCCGATCTGTCGTCTGAATTTCTCAGATCCATCTGCGCACACTTTTCCACGAAAGGAAGAAGGGAAAACTGCCGCGCATCGGATGAACAGACGGCTGTGACAATATCATCGCTAATTGCATCATTAGGGGCGCCCCCTCTTTGTGCTCCCTCCTCGAGCGTGAAGCTGATTGATTAGCGGCGGCGGCGGCGCTAAACGCCGCATACGGCTTTGTCGCAGCTCGTTTTGCCCGGGGTGGCCATCCTTGCATGCGCTTGTGATTTTCAGTGTGGATGAAGTCACACTTCAATTGAGCCAGGATGTCGGACAGCTGGATGGACAGCGGTGCTTTCGTTGTGCTGAGTGTTGTTGCCTTCGTTGGCAGATTGATGTTCTGTGCGCCAAGTGGCGAAAACGAATCGTCAGTTCCGAGGCACAACGCACATGCAGTTCTCGAACAGATGAAACCAGAGGATGGAAGGTAAGTCGCTTGGTTCGCTCTGAACCAGCCGTCCATGTGATCTTGCACCTGCAGGCAGTGAGAGGGGGGCTCGACCACTGTTTTTGCCTTCCACTGCCGTTAGAACCTTTTGAGATCAAGTGCCCGGTGGGAAATGCAAACCCTCGAGAAAAGAAATATGATCGGGACAAAATGGTGTGTTATATGTGGCACAAGAATCAGAAAGGAAAACAATGCTGAAGAAGGTGTGGGTGGGTGGGACACCAAACAAAAAATCAACGCGCAACTGCAAGAGGAAGAGTCGACATCATGGACAAGTATCGAAAGTGTCCGAAGCTGAAGGTGATTAGCAAAAAGGTACCAAAGTGCACAGAACAGCTTGACCCCGACTGCAACAGACACAAGCCTTGCTCCTGCGCTCACCTGTCTTTCAGATGGAAAACCACTTTGACATCAAATGACAAAGCTAATGTCCTTGCGTGTTGTGCGTCTATGAATTTGTAAACACTCCAACATCGATTAGTTTTGCAACGAAGTTAATTACGCAGAATCGTTTACATTATGTACAGCTTCGGGCAGCAGCAACAAGTGCGAACTTCCATCAGGACAAAGACGACGACGCTTTCAAACACATGCCGCCCGTCATGAAAAGGAAAGTTGGTCCGAACAACCTGATGCCAAACGGTTCTTGACACGTGCAATTGAGAACACACACATACACACACACACACACACACACACACACACACCAAAAAAAAAAAAGAAAAAAAAACACTGAAAAGTTGAGACTGATGCGCTTTTGCAAAAGCAGATCCCCGGTACTCTTTGCCGGGAACGCCCTTCGTCTGTCGCTGAAAACTGTAGAACACACCCTGAACCACCAAGTGCCAATCAGCGCTTCAGTTTTCTGAAAAACAACAAAAAAATCGCACACAGGAACAGCAATTGTCCCAAAAACCACGGTGAAGAACACAGCTGGATTATCTGAGCGAGTGCAATCATGTAATTGAAGAGAGCTCAGCTTGCATGGGCGAGGCAGAAATTAATTAAAACCCAACGTTTGATGTTTAAATATTGAACATCTAATTTACCTGAAAGCATGCAGCTATTTTATTACTTCATCTATCGTGGTGTATAATCGCTGAGTCTTCATAGTATCTTTCTTGATTCTCAGCTCGTTCTTCTGTGACAGCATATTTGTCATGCAAGACCTCAGACGTGGTGTGTGTGTGTGTGTGTGTGTGTGTGTGTGTGTGTGTGTGTGTGTAGTGTGTGTGTGTGTATTCTTCTGAACAGGTGCAATGACTGTAAATATATAAATGTCAACAAATGACCGAATCGTGAAGGCGTCGAGAGCAGACAATCTGAGCATTTCTTTTCTGTAGCTTGCAGGGGCAATTTGGAATCAAGTGCTGGTTTTGCAAGAGCGAACATTTCACAGATCAAAAGTGTCAAGCTTGACACAGAAACGTGGGAAAACAACATTTTCAAGTGTGTTGTCTTTCATTCTGCATCCTCCGAATGGCTCGGGAATAGACAGCGCGAGGGTGCGCCAGTCTACAAATGAAGCCTTCAGGTTATATGTTGAGTTTGGTGAAGAATGCCATTAACTTTTAATGGATTCCTGTGAACTCAATATCACAAGTTAATGAGGTAATTAAATGGATTGTCAAATCTACATTGAAGTCAATGCACAGCTAATGGTGTACCTTTAATAGCCTTATTGACACGGGAATTTAATTTCCCGCTCGCAGTATTGGATTCTGACGTGAAACACGTCGGTCTCAGATCAACTGACGGACTTTTCTCAGTTACCGCAACCTGACACACAAAACAGACGAGTACAGCTGTGTGCTTTTTAACCTGACTGTCATGCAAAGGGGAAATGTTCAAGGATTTCTGTTACACCAGGGCGTGCACGTCCAATCTTGTATCTTGGGTTTTCGAGCTGCGGTGTTTGCAGAAACTTTGGATGTGTGTTCCATTTCTGTGCTGGTGAAGTGAAAAAAACACATCACTTCATCAAAATAAATTGCTTCTCTGTGAATGGAGATAAAAGCCCTTATTGCTTCTCTGAATGAAATGAAAACGTCGCAACATAGTTGGCACACCTGGACGCAATTTGGAATTGTCAACATCAGTGAAATGAAACCAAACAAATTTCTGTGATCTTGGTGAAACTTGAAGTGTACGTTTCGTGCGAGTAACGGTGACGGTACACCTGCTTGGCTGCCCTCAAATATTACTTCGCGTGAACTTTGTACACTGGCCACATTGCAGCGGAAGAGGGACCAGAACCAAACAGACTGTGCTGGAGTCATTGCAATTCGTTTCTTATTTGACCACCAAGTGGGCAACAACTTCTCAATTTTTCACTTGTTGGGTGACTGAAGAGGGGCGCAAGGAGAAGAGTTGAGAGCTCCTTTGCACACCCAAGCTCAGATAATTCGTGCTCAGAACATTCATTTTCCCACATCATTCACGAATTTACTTCACGGGATGTTTTCCATCAAGTTACACCTCGACTCATTCGAGAGTCAGCAAGAAGGGATTCAACGAAAACTGCTCCTGTCCAAAAAATTCAAAAACCCAGCTGGGATGGACACGCACGAATGTCGTCACCACCAAAGTTCAAGGCAAAAAAGAAAAACAAAACACAGGCATTTCAGAAGTTGTCAACACAATCAAGCTTTTGCGCCTCAAAGCGACGTGGAAGTGTTTCCCTGAGCTGCACGACCATGGCTCTGAACGAACGAGACGTTGGGGGGGGGGTGCACATCAAACAAACACCGAGGGGAAAAGACGGACCTTGTAGAAAAGTTCAGCAAAACGACCACATGCTCAGCTGGCCCGTTTTTAATCACTTGTCTCTTGTTGTGGGCAAAGTATTAATTTTAATATCGTGTTATTTTACTCCGCGGCTGATTAAACGCGAATGAAATTTGCACAGATGTCATGGTGTCGATTAAATCTATTAAAATCCTCCAATTTCAATTTAATACGACTGAGTAGCTTGGGTGCAAAAACACATGCTCTTTGTCAGGAAAAATTTCCGACCACACAAGAATAAAGCTCGAACACAGGTTTGATGGCAGTCACATTCTGTTGAAACGGTCTTCGAATCGTTGGTGTTCGTGTGGGCACATTGCACGTTTTTGGCACGAGCATCTGTCACGTGGCAAACTCAGTTGCAAGACATGTTGTGCGAGTCGAACCGCAACATCCACACCAATACAGCAGAACACCAGTCTTGTCTTTGACTTTCTTCTGCTGGTTCTAAACTGTGTGATGCTCAACAATGGCTGCAAGGGCAAAACTGTCTTGCAGGCCAAGTCCCACATGCAACAAAATGTCTTCTCAACACATCCTGTTCCGGATGTGTTCAAGGATGACAATTGAAGTTTTAATTAAATTTAATATGTGTTGTGGCCTGCGAGGCCACAACTGCAGGAACCTTGTGATCCCCGTAATTAGTTTTCCATTGTTTCCTGTGATTCCTCCCCTAATTACAAACTTGTGTCCTCGACAGACAGCAGGCGCATCTGCAACCAACGTGGCAGCACTGCAGAGTCCAGAGATGCAGCGGATAGATTCATCTATTTGAAGTTTTTTTGAGAAACAACAGGGAATTTCAGACACACTACGTGTTGCGCACTCAGAAATCTGGAGACTTGGTCTTTGTCGAGAAAAGAAACGAAGGCCCCACAGCAAGACAATCCTTCAGCTTTTGCCATACCCAAATCGGGCAGCCAACTGCACACAAATCAGTGCAGATGCAGATCCTGGTGTATTGGAACGTTTCAGGAGATCCCGTCCCATTCTAGGTTTGGAGATTTGTTCAATGCTGAGAAATGTTTGGTTATCGCTGAAAACCTTCGCTGAACGCTGGTGTCCACAAGACACATCGCAATGAACGCGAATCTAAGTTTCGACCAGGACAGCTGCGGCTTCCATGCGGATTATGTCTCCAACCAGCAAAGACTACAGGCATATTAGTCCCACAGAATGCAGCATTTACCTCCATCAGAGCTACATTTGATCTTCACTTCAAAGACTCGCATCGTGTTTCACGTCATAATTAAGTAATTACGTACTGGATTTTTCCTCTTTTAATACTTCATTGGAAGGGGTGTGTTTTTGCTCAAGACCCTGAAGAAAACATTAGCTTAATTTGATGTGATCTATGCGGGAGCCTTGGAAACTTTTTGAGGGTTTTCAACTGTTTCAAGAGTTGGTTGTTAGGATTTGTGAAGCGATGCGGTCTCAAAGAAACCAGAAAAGAAACTTTGTTGGAACCACATAATTTTCTGGAAAACTCATTATGATGAAACAGAATCCGAAATAGAAATAGAAATTTGCACGAGTTACACAAGTGAGATCATCGGCGAACTCCACAATTCTCCGTCAAAACGAATCGCGCTTTGTGTTCAGTACCACGTCAGAAGACACCAAAGAAACAACCTTGTGCAAATGCCCAGAAATGTTGCAAAACAAGTGCGCTCGAAACCAAACAAACACTTTGTGCACTCAACCTGCTGGCACGAATTCTTCACAGAATCTAAACGGAACATACCGAATCTAATAAGTTGATTAAATATGCAATTTTATTCGCGACTGGAATCCGTCGGGCTTCAGTGAAGGCGCACTGAACCCAACACTCGCCGCTCCCTCTCTATCTTGATGAGACACATCTTTGTTGCGATCCGCAATTCGACGTGGCATCTAATTCTTGTCGATTTCATCTGAATTCGTCGCATTTTTGCTCAAATTGATTTTTTATTTACAGGATCTTGGAGATAAGGGAAAAGTAGTGGTCCTGAAAAGAACACTTTCCGCATTTTCAGGGGATCGTGTTTGTGAGATCGAGGTTCCTGGCCACATCGAACTTGTTCGTTGGTGAGAACAACGATTTCATGGTTGCTCGAAACCACGACAAACGACATGAATTTTTTTCCTGGTTTTTGTTCCACGGTAACTATGAAATGCCAAGGAGAAGATCGCAGGGTGATGCAAAAAATTGTTTCTTTATCAATTGGTGATTGATTTGCTGGATTTGCAATGACAAGGACCTTTGGAAGATCCAAGACACAAACAAGCCGAAAGATCATCACACCCACACTGATCACTGGTGGGCTTGTTGTCGTCCAAGGAAAAGGTGAAGCCGAGTTTTTTCCTGCAGTCAACCTTCTCAGGCCTGCGTGCACATTGCTCCCCTTCATACTGCAGTGCGGACTGGTGGATGGGACGCTTTCCACCGGATGATGCAGCGAGTTCTTTAATCCCGAAGTAATTGTGTCAGATGAAAGCGCCGGTAATGACACGCTCCGATAGACGTGTCATCGGCGAATCTGCGCCCATCTCGTCAGCGTGTGCATGAAGCGGTGAGGCATCAGGGACGGTTTGCGCTCGAGCGCTGAGGTGATTGTGCACGCAAAACCGACCAGCACGGACTGAGTGTTGAGACCAGCAAAGAATGAAGCGATTATTTGCTTGTTGGCCAGTCAGAAGCTGCCTCTGTCTGTCAACCATCTCGAAAGAGAGGAATCACATTCACCCAAGACCCTTACACGATTGACCTTGGTTTGTTTCACAATTTTACTTGGTTTTCAGGTGGTGGTGAATCTCCTCCCGCGTGCACACACACAAACATACATACACACACACAGTTCGCACGCACGCACACACCTTGAATGACCTGATCAAGAGGATCCCATGCAGGGTCCCTGGCCACCCCGCGACACCGGGTCTGTCGACACGTTTGCTAATCAGCTGTATTCACTTGCGCACGACAGATTTGTTGATTTCCCGCTTGTTTGTGTGCCATGCAGTGGGTATACAGCGTTTCGTTAGCCATGCAAGTCTCTTGTTATGATATTTGTGCAGATCAGTGGAGCAAGGTCAAGAAAGAATGACAATGTGACACTCGTAAAAAGCAAAACTTACTGAGGACCGTCCCCCTGACTCGTAGGTTGCCGGACAGGCATAACTGTTTCTTGATGGAAATGTGCAATTTGGGTCAAATGTACAAAACGGCAAAAACAGTATTTCTAGACAGAGTCAGACCACCACCGGTCCCCACCCACCACAGCAACTGCCCCAACCATCTGAAGTGCAAGGGGTGGTAAATGAGCTGTACAACTTCATTGAACCTGGATTCCTTTCCAGTGTCGTGTGTGGCTCAAAACCCCAGTCTGCTGGGTCGAACCCTGGCTCTGTGTCCGCAGCCGCAGCAGCAGAAACAGTTCATGTCTTTTCCCCGTCTCAGGTTGGGTTACATCATTAGGTGAGTGAAGCCGGCTAATCAGCTCGTTACTGGGTACACGTGCTCCGGGGAAGCGGCATAATTAGCCGTAATCACACATTCACTCACACAACCGGTCCAACATGCGATGCCCAGGGGCGAATCCAGGGGGGCTCCACTCCCCCCCCCCCCTTCACCGAAAGAGGATAAAAAGTTCGCACAGCAGGACATTGGGTCACAAAGGGGTTGGACTCGTCGAGGGATCTGGATCCGTCTTTGTGGCCTTGCATTCTACTTATGTCAGAGCTAGAGCACTGAACATTTTTCAAACAACCGTCGAAATAAGTGTTCCAAGTTTTCACACCTGACTTGGTTGCAGGGCACTTGCGGGCTGAGAGAACAGGTGTCCAAGGCGAAGTCAAAGCAATGACTTTGATTTCACAGATTTCTGAGGACAAAAAAATGTGAAGGTTGCACAGAAATGGCCATTTTTCCTCACACGCCCTTGACGCAAAAAAAAGCAAACCGGACAGGATTTTCTTGGCTACTCGCAGCAGATGGTGGTTCGATGTGCGGCGTCTGCAGCGCTTTTCATCGCATCGCAATTACGGACGTTTTGCAGCCTCAACCCCGGCGGCAAATACAGCAGATCTTCGTGCGCGGATCCAGACTGCGAGCAGCAGGGCCCTGACCCCTCGGCGGCCTGACAAAGCTTGCATTACAAGAAGGAAACAAAGAAGCTCTTGGCATGGTACGTGGAAAATTTGTTTGGCAGCAGCAGGGTGCGACAGACCAAGATTTTGAGCTATCTGACTCCGCGAACCACGACAAGGAGACCGGTAAATCCATTCTCAAAACCCAATCACCATCCGAGATACAACGTGCCGGTTGAAAGGCAGACCTGAATTGATACCGAGAAAAAAAGTTTGGGAAACGGCAGTTTTCAGCGCAGACCCTGCGCGCACAGTCGCAAACTGACGTCTGAACGAGCAGAGAGACGCTCGCGTCACTTTTCGCAGCGTAATGCCTCTCACATACTTTTCTTAACAAGAATATCAGTTTCATAATTTCGGCCTCAGCTGGAAGCCTGTATTGCAAAGCGGCGTGTAATGTGTTTCTTTTGTGCGGACGATCCACTGACTTGGGAAATCATAATGGGCGTGAACTCGAAATCCTTTGGGAAGATGCACGTGGATTTTCATTTTCAGATCGGAGTGCGGGTCGCTGCATGGCTCTGAATTACAGTTGGTCTGATTGCCTCATTTCCGTGCGTTTTCGTGGTCATCCACAATTTCGCAACAAAATGAAACTGTTTGCCAGATCAACGAGCAGGTCAATCACATCAACCGTTGTCGTCGACTTCAGTGACACCAATGACCAGCAAAGAAAAATCTATTCTTGCCGGCGCAAAAAAGCCTTCTCACATCGCACGTGAGTTGTGTGTCACCTGTTCTGGAAAACACTTGACCATCCTTTTTCGGGAGTGGCTCTGGGCGGCCTGCTCCACCCAATCAAACCTGTGTCATCACAGTGGAGGCAGTAAATGTTGAGGGACCGGTGGGAAGCTCTGCCCGCTGCAGACAGCAGATCTCAAGTTTTGCGCTCACCTATGTGGGCTATGTTCCGGTGTAATCAGCCTGTAATGAGTTAATTTGCACCAACTGCGTTCCGCGAATACTCACCCACACTGTGGAAACGGTGCGGACTTCACCTGCTCGCAGGGAACGATCACACGTTGTGTTTGGGTTGATGTGTGCAGGAAACACGAAGTTTTCGCCCAAGCGGTGGGGCAGAATCAAGGGGAACACGTCTCACCAGGCGTCGTGCGAAGACAGGAATCACTGAGACGTGTCCGCTTTGTTCTTCTTTTGCACTTGCTGATCACAGTCAGTATCTAAAAGCTGTTCCAAGCTGCCATTGTCCGAGAAAGGTTCTTCCCACACAGTCGAGCAATTGACACAGAACGGTCGTGAGGAACGACTACGAGTACAACTTGAGGCTTTGCAAGAAATTTCTGCCATCCACAGTTTCAAGCGTATCGAAGGCCCTTTGAAGCAGATTCATTGCAACGCGAACAGAGACTTGCAACTGGCCGTTGGCGATTGTTCATATTTTGTGGACTTCCCAAGGAAGCAGCACGGGCCGCTGTCTCGTGTTTTCTGCTGGTTCGCACTTGTCAAGGAGAACTTTGTTCGGGTGTCAAAAGCCTTGGGTCTTCCATGAAACAATTTTGGTGTCCCAATTCGTGTGTGAGCTTGTGTGTGTGTGTGTGTGTGTGTGTGTGTGTGTGTGTGTGTGTGTGTGTTTGTGTGTGTGTGTGTGTACTTTCAACCACGGGCCCTGAAATGGGCAGTCCCTGCTTCAGTCCATTCGTTATGCGCTGGAATGGTGCTGCGGCACCTGCAGACAGGGACCCACTCCGGAGCCACGCATACCGTGGTCGTTCTCCATTTGCAGTGGAACCTGGGCCGGGCGATAATCCAATTAAAATAGTGCCTCCAAACAGCCCCACGCTCCCTCGGGGAGCCAGCTTTGTTACATTTGGCACTCTGATATAATTGGCAATTATGGAACTTGTGGCTTCGGCAGGGATTAGGCCGGACTGTCCTCGAGACTCGGCCGGTCCGTTGTGCGCCGTGCACGATTCTCCATGTCACTGCATGCGATGTGCGAGTGGTCGACTCCGACCAAGAAAACTGTGCATCGTCCAAGTTACACACAGCTGAACGAACCAGAAAGGGACAAATCAGGGGCAAATCGGTCACCAGGGGTGTGGGTATTTGTATCTCGTAAAAAAGGCATTGCAGAGCTGCAGCTGTTTGTGTGAGAATTTTATATTTTGGGACAAAAGAATCAAAGTTTTGTTGTTGGCCTGGTTCAATGTAAAACCTTTACTAATTTTGTTTTGTGTTGCTGGTGTGATGGGGTTTTTTGGTCGAAAGAGTTTTGAATGCGCCTTGTACATTTAGAATGCAAAAACGGTTGGAATGTTCACCTCGAGGCCCAGGGGTCCAATTATTTCTTTCCTTTCAAGGATCAATTGTTTTCCTTTTGAGATCCAGTGCCGCGCATCTGCACGACAGACGTGAGCAGCAAAAGGACCTCTCATGACACGCTCTCACAATTTTAATAGATGTGAACTTTTAAATCAAAAGCCGTGCACTTTTAAGCTGTACACTGTTTCCAAACTGATAGTTTCTCAGCTCGAAATGTCAAATGTATCGAGAAACAGTCAGCAGGGCATAAAATAGGGGAAAAGTACTTTGGCCGAGGGAACAGTGAAGGATATAATGACGCTGACCTCATACAAATTCAATTTATTCCATGTCACTACTCAATTTACTTGCAACAATCTCTTAGTTAGATAAGGTTCAACTACATTTTCCATCCAATTTGTGCGGAAATCTCCATTTAAGCTGCACGGCTCATTCACAGATAGGCATTTTCAAATTAAAAAGCTGACATTGCAGAAATTGGCAAATTAGTCATGTGTAAGGTAAACCCCAATCAACCCCGGGCTGATGAGATTCGTCTCCGCAACAGCCGAGGCCGGCGCTGCCCCGAACAGAGAAGCTGGGCAGCACCCCGCCGTTTGTATTGACAAGCTGCCTGGCAATCCGCTCCAAAGGGACACGTGTCGGACAGAAGGTTTGTTTGTGATTTGCTCCGATATCCAGAGCTCTGAGTTTCAACAAACATTTCCTTTTGACGTGTTTTTGAGCAAAGATTGTTTTGCTTTGGCTCAACCACAACTACAAAGCTCAACCACGCAAACGAAGTTGAAGACAGGGAGTCGGATTTGTGCTTCATTGTGCTCCAGTGAAAGTGGACACGTCACTGACTTGCAAAGTACTCTACTTGAACACAAAAGTGAAGATTTGCACGAGTTCTGAGGAACACTCCGTTCAGTCACCTCGATCACGTGCGACCCAAGTTCCAGCCAGAACAAAATGTCAGTCCTGATTAAAGCAGCCAAGCAATTGTTTAATCTGGATTTCAAGGCAAAACACGAATCTTTAACTTTGAACCCTGCTCGGGGAGTCGTGTAGCAATTAGGCCGCATGCGAAATGATGATCGTCTGATGACCGCCCCGATCCACAGAGGATCGGACGAAGCGGCGCTTCCCCCAACATGTCGTCATTAGGCCGTTAATCCCGTCCTCTAATGAAGGCAAGAATCGCTCACTGACGCTACGGATGGAGTGGGCACCTTGTGTGGAGCCAAAAGAGGAAGAATATCAACTGACGTTTGAGTTTGAATGACAGAATACGCATTGTCGTCACATTGTCGCGTCAGAGAATGAGAGATTCTGAGGGCCAGCAAGAGGAGTTTGAATCGTGCGTTCCAGCATCCATACGTGGGTTGGGTGCAGGAGACTTGGTGTGGCCCTCGCATCGGTTTGCATTGGGTGCAGGAGAACCAAGGTCCCTCTGCAGTTACATTGTGGACAAAGGGTACTTCTGTGGCTTGTGGACTCTCAGAACAGGAATTATCCTCAACCTGAGGAGTTTCACGCAGGAAATAAGTTCGCTGTTTGAACATCAAAACCAAACAAGAGAAACATGCCAATTGTGAAGGAAGAGCTTGGTTCCCAGATCAAAATGTTTCCAATGACTCAGAAAACCTGGTGAAGCAAGCCAACAAAAAGATCAAGTCAAAGCTCTGAAGGAAGTTCAGTCTCTGTACTTTACGAGTACTTGAAACCTTTCAGTCTGCAAGTTGCTGTGAATCAACGATGAGAAGTTTTGAGGAGTGGAATGAGATTGGTTCCACCGGGCCGTCTTGGGGTGAAGTTGGGTTTTCTATTGTTTTCTGCAGAAGGAAGAAATCGTGCACACAGACTTGAAACTTCTTTAAAATAGGAATGCCAAAGGCGTGAGATCGTGCTGTCGAACAAGTCACACTCTGAGTGTGTGAATAAACTTTTTGTCAGCACCAGAGCTCGATCAATTCTTGATCGGCGTTTTCTGCGAATCTCAGTGCCGACACAGGGGATTGCAGGTTCTTGTGTTGCAGTTTTAATTTTGTTTCCAGAAATGTCCTTTTCAAGGAAAATGCACTGAAAGTTTCTGCCTGACAACAAAGATCACTCGATTTGGTTGCATTAGGACAATAATACCTGGCAGCAGAGAGAAAAACTTTTTCTTTTTTCCCACTCACTTCAAAGCAAGCAAAAAAACTTCACAAAGCTGTAATGCACAAGATTAAAGGTTCTTCCATATTAATATATGTAGCACAGGCCTCTATCCTTGCTCTATTTTATCGCACTCTCATCACAACAAATTCAAGCTTGCTGAAGCAAAGATCAAAAGAAAGAAGATTATCTGACGGGAATTTAAAAAGCGAATGCTGGAGAGGCACGCACGCTGCAGGCAGTTTTGAAGCTTCGGCTGAGAAACAGATCCTGGAGATGACGGTGTTTCTTGATCTTGTCGCCTGCATCCAAAGGATCACAGTGTTTCGGATGAAAACTCCACTTGCAAAGGCAGCAAACGGAATCAAATTTGACTTCAAGTGGCTCGGTTGCTCGCAACACCCTTTGCATCTGTTGCGAGAAAAAAAATGCTCGTTTGAATTCTGAACGACGCTGAGGTGCCAAAAGACTCGGGAACAGCGACGAGCAGCGCCGGGTCCGTCTTCACCAGCGCAGCTCCAGAACCAAACCAGTTCTCAGTCGAGTTTACGTGTGTTCCTTGTACCAAAACACACGTTGAAACTTTTGTCGCATGAATTCGACCGCGGTGTGGTTCAGCAGGCCCCTCTGAGTCCCACGATTCTCCTCCCCACGTAGACAACCTTCGCTTTTCTCCTTTCAAGAAGCCCCAAATTTTTATGCGTTCAATGTCATCTTTTCATCCCTTGCCATTACTTCCCTGCAACTTTCACGTCTGTAATGACTAGGAAATCCATTAGCCTCATACAATATTCCACCTCATTAACAAGGTGCAGGAAACAGTTTCATGAAAAGCCCACAGGTACAGCCCATTGAACGCGACACTTTCTACATCCCACGTTCAGCGATTCATCTCATAGTGCAAAGCTTTTTAACACCTCGACACGCAATGCGGAAAAAATGTCACAGGACTATGATAAAAGGTGTGTGGTTCATTCGCGGTAAAGGTGGATTTTTCTTGAAGAGCTTGCTCGTGTGCCTTCGGCTGTGTCGTTGACTCCGTGTTGGGACGAAGCGCAGGTCCAGCGACGAAATCAAGACAAGGACGTGCGCAGTTGGAGAGTGCTCACCGGTTTGTCAGAGTGTCTTCGGGAAAGTTCCAAACACACCTCCAGCTCAAATGATGATCACGAAGAACGAAACAGGAATATAGCTTGAACTGAGTTGTCAACAAATGGAATGAACAGAGCGTTGCTATTCAGGGCTCAAGTATCTCGAGTGAAACGACGGCAACAACGAGACAAAAACTGAAAGGCCTCAGCAAGAAGCGAGCTGCTGGGGAAATGGATCGCTCGGGTTGCGCGGCAGAACATGAATCCAGAGTCCCATTACAACAGGTTAATTCCGACACAAATTGAATTGCATAATAAAGCAAATAAATGTGACATAATTTATCCTGCGAGGTCAGAATTATCGCGCTTCTTCAGAGGGGGAATTGACTCATTGTCACTGTTCCGCTGCCGCAGGACGGATAAAATCTGCACGCGGCTGTTTGTCTGCAGCGTGAGAGCTCGTCCTCGAGTAATGTGGATCAACTTGTTTCTGAAGAAACAAGAAAATCATGCAGAGAAACAAGTTGCTTTTGACAATCAGAAATCAATGACAATTCAAACACATTTCTCCCTCTTCTTCTCACGTTCATTGTGTTCCTCCGCATTATGAAGACAAAAACGTCCCAGGAAAGTTTCGTGTCACATGACTTCCCTTATTCCTAAAAAAAGACCAGTGGCACAGAGTTTAGTTGTTCAGTGAAATCCATTCATCCCAGAGTTGAGCCCGTGACTCTCAAATCCCTTCATCGGCTCCAGCTCAGATATTCATAAAGAAATGATCGCTCTCTGCAGCCCTGTTTTTCACTTTGCCAACCTCTCAGCGGAACTGTCATTTGTCATGCAAACCTCCGGTTGTCAAAGGTCTGCAAATTCAGGAAGACGCCAAGAAAGACGAATCTGCTAAGAGAACCAAGAAGGAACAACCTTGTTCATTCACACCCGACACCACGTGACTTCAATGGTGCTCCTCACAGTGGGGTGACCCACACAGCCCGGTCAGCAGGGCTGTGACCATCAGAAGTTGAGACTCAGCGGTGCTGCTTGATTAGCTTGACGAAATTTATCTCCCTCTCCAGTCCAGCTCGAGACAAATTTGTAATTAGTGCTTTCAACGCCGCTTTTGTCCAGTCAACTTATTCCCCACTTTATCACTGGGGCAACCTCTCCACGCGAATTTATTACTACAATTGCTCCAGCCATTCATTGTGTTCTTGACAAATAAATCCCGAGCGGACAAAAAGGTTTCCGAGTAATGTGACACATCTCTTGTCCAATATAAATACCTACACTGATAAATGGCCGAATAATTCTCCCTATTTCCCCTTAATTTGTTTCCCAGCTTATGTGTCTTCACTGTTTGGATGCGAGTTTGGATTTGTCATTTGCCGTAACCTGGAGCAATTGCCCCGAGGTTTTGACCCGGAAAATGTTCTGTGTAGATGGTGGTTGAATGGAAACCAATTCTGCAGTGACCGTTGTGTGTGTGTGTTTGTGTGTGTGTGTGTGTGTGTGTGTGTGTGTGTGAGTGTGTGTGTGGTGTGTGTGTGGTGTGTGTGTGTGTGTGGGAGCGAGTGAGTGTGTGTGTGTCAGTGTGTGTGTGTGTGTTTGTGATCAGACTTATAAGCCATTATATAAGCCATTCCCACCACCAAGGAACGCTTCGAAACGAACCAAACAACCACACTACAACAAATTTGTCACGGCTGAAATGTCATCTCAAAGCAGAACAGAACTCTGTTCTTGCTTTTTGCTTGAAACTCCAACAACGGATCCATTGTCCACAAAGGTCGCGCGGCCCGCAGCTTCACCAGGAAGTTTCCCTCACTTTACAATGCAACTGGAAAGGGGCAAATTTTACTGTGCAAACAACGGCTGAATAATGCATGTCGTTTCCTGCCAACAATTGAAACTACAGGAAATTTTGAGGCCTAATTACATTGTAATGGGCAAAAGGCTTCTGTGATTGATCCGCCCAGTAATGAATGGTTCGCACTTTGTTTTGCACATATTGATCAGGGTGCTCTCCCAGCCACAATGACGTCGCTTTGGGTTGCTGAAGCGAAGGCGCGAGTTGGGACGCTTTTGTTCGTCCGTGCACGACAACGTTGGAGTGAGCGAAGCCCCGCTGTACCGTTGGCATTCCTGCCGAAGCAGTGGCGCATTGTCTACGTCAAGTCTGAAATTGCATTGCAGAGATTTGAATGTAAAGCCCCTCTATTTGTCAACTCATCTAAAGCTCGTTTGTTGTCCCGCGCTTGAGGCCACTTGACAATGTAATTTGAACTTTATCCGACATTTCCATATGAGAGGCAGCGCTGCAGAGCGGAGGCGCATGATTCACTGGGAACCGCACTGAATGAATGGATTCATCTCCACAAGGTCAGTTCGCTCAAGTCAGTGTTGGGAGTTTGAGCCTCGGGTTTCCTTCGCGCTGCCAACGCAACCCTCGTCCCCGTTTCACTCTGACACGCGACACGCAACAAAAGCGGTCAGGTCACATGATCGGGAAACGTCACCACAACTTGAACTGCCCCACGTTTTTTCTACCAAAACGGTGAAAGCAGAACATTGGTGCGAGTGGCTTTGCCTCATTGTGCGAAGTCCCTTCAGGGCGAAGCACCATGTGGTAGTGCAGTATATGGCAAGGTGGATGAAATGTCCCCTGCCCCCTCCCCCCTCAACCCCCCTCCCCCAACCCCAAACCCCAACCCCCCTCCCCCATCTGGACCCCCCTATGGCCTGCATGACTTGTGGAAGACAAGGAGGACAAGGAAGAATCGACAACATTACCGGCAAGGGACTTTGCACTGCAGTTGCCTTGAGCACTGCTTCTTGTTGGCGCTTGTGCCTGGTTCAGAGCCTCAGCATTTCCAGGTTAGAACCCCCCACCCTAACGCCGCCCCACCAAGCCCTACCTCTATCCCCACCTCTGACGGAAGGTAAGCTCCGAACATGGTTCCAGGCACAAGAGTACATCCCCTCAAACCCTTGCGGCCAACTCTGGCAGCCTTCCCTCAACAACCACCCTCACAGCAAATCTCCTCTTTTGGTCAAACCTCCCCTGGAGCCAAACCTGGCCCAAAAAACTGCAGCCAAGAACCACAACATGTTGAACAGGGGAAAAGGTGACTGGTTTTTGGTCCAATCAGAAAACGGTGGCCAACTGGCTTCCAAGACAGACCATGGATATTTCTGTCAGCCATTGTATTTCAACTGAACCAAGCAACAAAAACACAGGCAACTTTACCAAGCAATTCTTAAAATTTCTGGAAGTCCTTTCTGACACAAGCACACGTCTTTTTCATCTTTGAGTCTCTGAGCGTTGATTCGTTTGTTTGTTGCTCTCTTCTCGCACCGGCTGAGCGCTGCCACGTTCGTTGCATAAATCCTGGTTCCAGATAAACCAATCTCTAATCCAGGCTTCATTAACCTCACAAACACTCCTGTCATTGTCACCACCACGACACAATGAGGTAATTTGAAGCTGGGGGAGTCGGCTGCTTTGTGCAGTGAATTCCTGAGCAACAATTGAGAAATTACTTCATCATTTGCCCGTCGGGGCTGCAGCGCCGTCCCTCCAGCAGAACAGCAGACACTTGTCCCGCCAACCTGGAGTGGACGGAGCTGCTATCCCACAGCAGTGCGAAGCGATTCAAGTTGGACAAATAGTTGGACTCTGAGTGGTAAAGAAGGCCAGTGTCAGGTGAATCCCCTTCAACTCCAAGCTTATGAGAATTAGAACTCACAGAAAACCAATCACTCCACTGCACGGACGGGGCCCCCACACAGGGCGCGACAGCAGTTATTAGCATCTGGTTAATTAAGGTAAGTGTTCATTAGCTGTTCACTGAAGCTCATTCTGGGCGGGGTAATTGGAAGGCAGTGGACCAGGACACGCCTGATCCGAATCCAGATCGAGAAAACAGTGGATCACACTGAACAGTGCTCGGGACACAAAGAGTGGCGCTCGGATCGTTCTTTTTCTGGTTGAAACAGACCAAACAGACTTTGTTCTTGCCACATTTCAAAGAAACGTTTGGGTACCATAACCGCCAGAAGTCCTTCTCTCACTCCCGTGAACACTGGCGAAAAATAGATCTACCGAACACGAAACCAGCAGACAACGTCTGGTTTTTATGACGTCGTGAGCATCAAGTTGTAAATGCTTGAAGAGAATGAGAAATTTCAGTGTTTCGTTTTTTCACATTCCCATATGAAGCAGTCAGCTCAGAAAAAAAATCATCTCGTGTGGAGGAAGAAAAAACTCGTGGAATGAGCGAGTGACACCCGGGTTAATGCAGAATAAATTGGATCGCTTCGTGAAGTGAAAAACACGGAGACGAAGAAGCGCAAAACGTCGAGGGTCGCAATTCATCAACTCAACAAAAATATCTCCTGTTTTTGTGTTTCTCGCGGCAAGAAATTTTTGAATCTTTGATATTGTTCACAAATTTGTGAATCGTGACCATCAACGAACCGTTTTTCTCCACAAAAAAGAATTTCCGTGATGAAAACCCTGGCAACGACTGTCGAATTCAAAACTCGAGATTTTTCTGGAAGCGTGGACTTCAGTGGGATCCATTCTCATCGTGTAATTGCAGTCAGAGCGGGGAGGTTTGGGTCTCTTGTTTCTGCTCTCACCTCGCCTGTAAACAGCTTATTATGGGTCGTTCTCGGCGCTTATTGTACGTAGCCGGGCGGATTAGGTTTTCAATTGACAGCGCGTTTCGGCCGCTCTTGTATTCATAAGCCGCTGTCATACAACGGATCATCATTTATCATCAGCGCTGCGCAGCTCCGTGGATACGACAAGGGCCGCTTCAATTGCGTGCAAAAACTGAGGTTGAAATTCCAAGTCCGGTTTCCAGTTTCGAATGTCCGCCTTTTGTTGAAACTTGAAACTTTGATGAATCAAATTTGTCTATTTAGAAAAGACGGAAGAAAGTTGTGTTCTTGCGCCTGTCTTCAAATTCCCTGGTGTCACCAATCTTGCCAAGAAGTGCCCTTGCAGAGCGAAAAATCCGACACGAAATATTCCCTTCCTCAACTGGACAACTGATTCAGGCGTGATTTTCCGGACAAACAAGATCAGATCGACCTTGTGTGCGAGAAGTTTCGTTGCAGGTTGACACTCTCAATCCGACCATTTAGTACCGTGCGTTTCCCTTGCAGAAAGTTGCTCAATCCCTGCACCGTAGACACACACACACACACACACACACACACACACACACACACACACAACTGTGGCACGATGAAATGAACAAAAATTTCAGACAGAACTTCCTTCTTGACGCACGATTTAGACTCTGATGTTCATTTCTCTCACACACGAACTTCAAGCACGACTTCCGTCGGTCGAATTCTTCCTTTTGGCTCTCTAATCAGCTTTGGTTAATTGCGAGTATCTCTCGGGCTGTTGGGGGCGACTGGAGCTGCTGAAGTCACGACCGACTGAAATCTCACCGTGGCAGATGCAGGAGGTGTGCATTGCTGTCGATGACTTGAGCACGCGACAGACGAGAAGAAGCTGATGACCAAACTTCAGACTCAACATTCCAGTCACAGTTGCAAATAATTGGATGGAAACAGACCTGTCCACAGAGCCGAGTCATCACTGACACAAATGGCTGATTACCTGTTTGGTTTGTTCTCCAGCGGCTTTGTTGAGCGATTTCATTTGTGACACCTCACGCTGAAGTCGGAATTTCTTCGCAGTTCTCGATAATTTTTGAATTCTCGTACATGTACCGTGTTGGTATACATCAGGCCATCCCAGTCTCCAACGAGAATTTCGACATTTCCCATCAACCTCTTTCCACAGTTAGGTGGAACTTTGTTGTTCGACCCGGGAATGGGAATAAAAGGGAAAACCATGCGTGTTTGTCAACCTGCTGAGAGCCTTGCAGAAGGTGCAGTCGGTGAGAAAGTTTGAGAAAGCTGTTTGTCGTGACGAAGCGACATCACTCGGTTTACTCAACAGGTTGCGCGAGCACACGGATCCCCGAACTGTTCCTGCGACGGCGACACGTTTGTGGCCAAGTGAACACGACAGACAACTTTCAAAAGACCCGCCCTTCCTGTTGACTCCATATGTCAGTGGTTGTAATACAGGAGTCCAGTGTAGCTGCCCCAGCAGCGACTCACTCCACTTGCCCAAGAGCAAACCAGAAAGGTGCGCCCAAAGGGCAAAGCCGTCACAGCAGCCCTGCAGGGAAAACAAGAAGCAGTGGCAAAGTATTGCGAGTGCGATGTCCGAGGGGGCGAACGTTCCCTTCCTCACCCCCTTCGCGACAGGACACAATGGGCTGGGATGGGACATGGGCATGGGACAGAGCTCTTGTCATGAAGAGACGAACAGCAAGTATCGAAATGTGAACGGGCACCGACATCAGAAAAACACCAGAGAAACCATGGGATACGAACTCCCTATGCAGCTCAATAAACTCTGAAGAAAATCTCAAAACAAGGAAGGCTGACAAATTTGTGTACCTTTCAAACACACGAACGCCACATCAGATCCGCTGTAGATGTGCCATACCTGCACCTCTGCGTTTTTGAATTGTCACCTCAGTCCGCCACAACACGACAGAATCACGGAGCGGGCGCTTCACTGTGCTGCGGCGTCGCCTCTCCACCCTGCAGTGGAATCACTGAATTGCGTGTGAGTGTGGAAGCTGATACCGTCGGCTAATTACATTGTTCTCAGACATGAAGCTTCTCAAATACTTAATTGGGAGACGGCTAAAGTTCAGCACAGCGAACACACAACGTGTCGAGATATCCTGGCATTCATATTTTTGTCAAGGTGGGCTGACACATAACGCACAACAAACTTTTCAAGGCAGGCTCAGGGTCAAGCAGATAAAAAGAAAACGGAACGAGATAAAGATCTCTGGGATTATTCAGCTTCCCATACGGTTTAAAATTCAAATGAAATTGAAATGAAGTTTTTGACAAGATGTGTGTGAATCACTTCACAATAGGCGTCAACTTTCTTTGTGTTGTCTGACCACAATACAGTGGGGGGGGGGGAGAGGTAGATTCTGATCGTGGTGTCAGCTCACAAGTCCGAACCACCTGTGTATTTCTTTGCGGATTCGCTTTTGACCCAACGCGCTGATCTGTTCTGAATCAGACTCCGACTCGAAAGTCAGGACAGACAAACCCGTATCGTTGCATTCACAACAGGACACAACATGCTTGCACTGTTTCCAGAGAAGAGAAGAGAAGAGAAGAGAAGAGAAGAGAAGAGAAGAGAAGAGAAGAGAAGAGAAGAGAAGAGAGGAGGACGCCTGCAGACAGACAGACAGACGGAGCCGGCGCGCGCGGGGTGTGAGAACGGGGCAGATGCCTCGGCGCGGCCCTCAGTCCCGAACAGCTCATTTCAATTTATCCGTCAATGAAGACAAAGTGGGTTTTCATGTCTCCTTCCCCTATCTCCACTTGTTGACTTGAAGCCTAATCCTGTTTATCTTTGATTTTCCCCTCTTCCCTTCTTCTTGCCTGATATTCCCTGCATGCATTTGGATGATGTGTTTGTTGCTTCGGATCTGTGTGGCATTTTATTGTGCAAATTGGATGGACATGCACCTGACATCGTGTGTTCTTGGTCGGTTGAAAGATTGATTGCAAACTAAAAACCCATTCAAAACAGTTCAGCCAACTGTGTCTGGTTCTTTGCTCAAACTCGACGTTCTTTTCTGTGGGACGTTGCTTGTTGTCGTCGCATGTGGAAGTGTTCTGTGCAACGTAGTGTGTTCCAATTTCACAACACTATTGCCTTTCACTTTCTCTTTTGCTTCTCTTTTTCAATCCAGGCAGTCAAACGAGAGGCACAAACCTGCGTGAAAATACCTGGTCGTATTCGCGCGGTGTCAAAGTCTCACACAAGAGTATTGTGTGTCGGTGGGTGAAGGGAATCTGGCCACTAATTAGTGTTGCCTCACAAAGCAGAGCTAATGGTCAGAAATCCTATTCATATCCGCCGCTGCACACATCCTTTCTCTGAGAGGATCACACGCCGCCACCGCCGATCCTGAGCGAGCAGCAGGGAGGAAGACACAGTCAGAGAGACAGACAGACAGACAGACAGACAGACAGACACACACACACACACACACACACACACACGTGTACACACACATACACACACACCACACACGCACACACACACACACACACACATACACACAGGTGAATGTCAGGGACACACAAACACACAAAAGATGACATTCACGGAAGAACTGCTTGTCTGGTCTGTCTGAAACTTACCTGACTGAAGCAGCTGTATGTACTGCTTGTCTGGTCTTGTCTGACAGAAACAGCCATCAACCTTGATGTCAGATGGACAGACAATGCTTGGGGAACACTCGCCATTTTGGACTTTGCACACGCTCCGTGTGCAAAACATCTCTTTTTCCCAACCTTTTGCTTCTCTCTTCCCGAGGGTCTTGTAGCAGAAGGGCTGTTTGCCACTGAGTTTGTTGAGTGGTCGAGTCAGCCTGGTGTCTTCACCCACCTGACCAAAAACGTGCACCATCAGGAGAACGAGCTGGAGACATTTTGCACCGCGAAATCCACGGCGTCCTGGATTCTGAATCCACCGCCTGATAAGGAGCTCAACCACAAGGCAGTTCTGATGGCCTCTGTATCCTATTAGGCTTTCTTGCAAAAGGTCAGTGTGTGTATGGCTCTTGTGAAGTTGGGCTAATTGAATGATAACTCCCAATAACACTCTTGTTGTCACCAAAGCCCTTCTCAAGTCAGGCTCAGCCTGCTTTGGGTCATTACTGCGACTTAGAGACTCCACCCGTTTCAAAGTCAGGAAAATTAATTAAAAAACAGAATCGGATCCCTCGGGTGATGTTTGTGCTACTCCTTGTGGGATTGAGTGGATCTGCTTTGCACAACTCACACCTGCAATGTGTTTGCATCGAGACGACAAAATCGTGTTGTTGTTCTCAAAATGTAGCCAAGCAAGAACACAAAATTTCCAGAAAAGAGCTTCACGTACAATCTGGGCGTGATTGAGGGTGAACGTCGCACACAGTCGTACGTTTCTGTGAGAACACAACACCGCACTCTTCCTGTTTTAGAACTCGAAATTGATCGTGTCGTGAGAACCTGCAGTTGATTCCCGGCGCCCGTAATCGCGTTACTGCTGGGCCGGGTTCAGCACTGGGTTTGTGGAGAAGATAATAAGATTATCAACAATTAGCAGCAGCTCCCGTCACATCCAGTTTTGTCGCGCTTCTGTCTTCAGCATCACCTTCAGTGTTCTTGAAAGACGAAGGAGTCTCAGGACGAAACTTTTGTTTCCTTTGTATATTCAGTTGATAATCTGTTGAAAGCAAAGCTTCAAATCCAAAGAGAGGTGAACTGCAGGAAAGCTGCTTGCAATCTGCAGTGAAGTTTAATTGGCCAATTGTGGGGTGGAGGGGATTAAATCAACAGGCGGCGGGTTGGAAGAAGGCGACACAAAATGCCACTTCATCCCCATTGACAGATAAATTGAAATGAGCTGTTTATCTGGAGAACTGTTCCCACTTCAATGAATGAAAGGGAAAACATCTTGTCAGCTCACACGTTTTCTGGAAATCACAGATGTTGAGGGAAACACGTTGATTTCTCGACCCGTTTCTTCTTTCAAACAGGGTCACTGCACCAACAGTACAAAATGGGCCTCCGGTTTTCGGACGTCAACGGGAACACTGTTCGGTTTCTCTTGAGAGCTGCTCAGAATCGAACTCCCTCTCGGTTGTCAGACACGCCCTCACCACACACCGTCTTCTTCCCTCGGAAAATGGAGGCGGATGGACGGGTCGCCTCATCGGAAAATGAATTGGCTGCGAAATACGCGTCCAATTTGTGGATAAAAATTTGATGCGGTGCGGTGCACCTGGAGGAAGCGGCTGCGGGCCTAACGCGACAGGTAAAGATGGCGCTTGATCCTGGGCCTGACAGGGGTCGCTCTGCTGCTCATCTGCACAACTCACGAGAAGTACAAATTGTGTGTGACAAGGCTATTAATAATGGGCTGCGGATAATAGCCGCTCTGACATGGGCACGGAAACAGCACTGAGAGAGGAAAGACGATTCGAGACGCTGATGGTAAAGCGTCTGGCCGTTGTAGTCGCTCTGCAGTTTGTTCTGTCAAACAAGGGCTTTCTCAAAAAAGATTTCTTGGTTTAGAAAACAAAATAAGTCTGTCGGTGCTTCAAACAAGTTCCACTCCCTGGACTACTCGGTCTCGTGCCAATTCAAACCTGAGTTTGTGCAGGGAAGGACATCGAAGCCTTTACCGCTGCAAACAGCTTCCAATTTCCACAGGAAACTCGTCGGAGTGAGAAGGTCGCTTCATCCAGACCTGTTATCAACAAAAATCACGATGCGTCGCCGTTTAATCAGAAGTGAAACGACCAATGACCTTCTGTAAATTTGATCACAAAACGTGCGTGGCAAATTACAAAACTCTCGCAAACGTGTTCTCTTCATTTCCTTGGTGTGAACAAATTAAAGAGTCGTGAAATGGCCACGATGGAAAGGCAGAGAAAGCAATGACAAGGATCCATGGGGAGCGATGTCTGTCATTCACACTTCCGATGACAGAAACGCACATTCTTGCAAAACGGAACTGAATTCTTTTTGTCTGTTCAAGTTCCTCTGACAAACGGGTTTCTTGAAAAAAGGTCCAGTTCACGATGTCTTTGTTCATTCTACAAACCGACTCATGAAATTTTTGTGAACAACGTATCCAGAACAGGGGTAGGGAGCTGTAGCCCTGCAGTGTTGACCAGCGTCAAACCCACAGTGTTTTGGAGACTTGGATATACCAGGGACCCCGAATCTACCCGAAACTATGCCGTGACCTGGTGGTAAATCTGGCCGCTGTTTTCAGTGAGCAGGCTTTGTGAGTACTCAAAGGCAAAATGAAGCCGACAGACATTGCTGCTAATTGTTGAAAATCTGATTATCTCCTCCACAAACCAACTACAATCTGGGGCCAGAAGTAACGCGATTACGTCGTCCGGGAATAGACTGAACACATCAAGGGTGGATTCATGCAGAGGGAGCGCGAGTGATCACCACTTTCTCGTGGCAACAAAAACTGTTCCAGTTCCCAGGCGACCCAGTGGTTGGGACAATGTTTTGTACTTTGTGCATGGGGAAGAATCAAATTCTCCCGTCTGTGGGTGTCTCGACCAAGCAGTTGCAGTGTTTGAAAAGAGTCAGCTTTGCGGTTCATTGCCTTTTGCCTTTAGCTTTCGCAAATGACGTGCTTCCTGTCACTGTCCCCTGTTTCCTTTTCAAATTCAGCCTGAATAACCAGACATATTGTCTCTCTAATAAAATGCGGATGTCGGAAACTGCTGATCTCCGAGTTAACCAGCCGGGGAAATGGACGTACTGCTCTGTAATCAGCCACTCAGAGAGATTCATGGGCGAGTTTGGCCCCATCAAATCGCTGCGACATTACTTCCATCAGGGCGCCTAATATGATCACGTTTTGTGAGAGTAAATCACCGGGCTTTTTCCTGGCAGGGTGATGAGGCGGACGTTCTCTCGCGGCAGGGCGTCGGAGCGAACCTCCCGAAGCAGGACGCAACCGACAAGTCATGCTGTAGAGTTTGTCTGACCATCGCCGGCATTACCGTCTTTGCGGGAACAACAAGAACACTGCAGCTCCAACTCGGGCGAGGTCAAGCCAGACCCCCGGGCCCTGGTGTTCGCCGTCGTCATGGTTTGGTAGCCCTCAGGTCTGACTTGACCTCACCCTCCTCGGAGAAACGCCAGGCAAACTTTCTGCAATAGGAGTTTTGACTTTGATGCGAAACTCAGATGAGGAGGCAAAGCCATTTTCACTGCTGCAAGACCGGCGCTGGCACTCTGGTGCCCACACCACCAAAGCTTCCTTTTGCCCGAAGCCAGATCCATACAGCTCCAGCCGGGTTCTGTCTCCACCTGACACGACTCAGATGGAATTTAATTAAACTTCTCCGCTGATTTATGGAGAGATAAGGTTCCGACATGGAGCGGCAGATGAATTCTTGGCTTCTCTGTGTTTTCCTCCTCTTTGTGCGTTGTTGTCGCGTTTGCAGGTCTGAACTCACGTGGGCCAAGGATTGCAAAACTGCTCCAGTTCAGCTGGCGAATCATCTGTGTGTGTCCTGGTTTCAGTCGAATGCTCCATTCTGGCTCGCTGAAACAGCGTGGGCTGTTGTCCTGGGTCCACGAGTGTTGAATGGTCAGGAAATGTCATCTGTGCTCAGAGGTGGCTTTGTGCCATCGGTGTAGAAAGTTTCGTGCACGTTTTCAAGTGAAGAGTTGTGCTTCCTGAGGCTTATTAGGCGCCCACAGATGCCCGGACAAGGTGTGAATCTGTCATCGGAACACCAGGGTTTACCAGGGTGCTTCCCATTTCCGCTGAAGTTGGAGCGAATCTTGGATTTGTCGAGAGGGGTTGCCTCAACTTCACACACACACACACACACACACACACACACACACACACACACACACACACACACACCAAAAACAACACACCGGCAGACGGCACAAAATGGTGAGGTGGAAACAGTTCTTGAAGTCATGGGGGCCCAGGCCCCGATTCCGACGACCATGCTCCTGCTGTTGTACATTGGCAGCCAGACTCCAAATCGACGCCTGTGAACATATCTCTTTTCAGACAGATGACAAGCTAGTTCACGCCAGCTCAAAACAACACATTTTATTCGAAAAATGAATTCGAACACGATCGAAGGTTGTTCGTGACGTTTTTCTACTCTGCTCAATTCCAGTGCGATTTGCTTCTCACGTTATCTGCCTATTGTGCTAATTGTGGGAGAAAGAGGCAGGAGGCCCAGTCTGTCATCACTGCTGCGGGAGATAATTGACTTTGTCACATGCAAAATACTCGTACAAAAACTCTTCTCTCTAATCAACCAGACAATGAAAAGGAACAGCTTCAGTTTGAGTTCCAACTGCTTGATGCGTCATTGTTCCGGACCGTATACGGGAAGCATGCAAGAATTCTCACAGAGAGAGAATGTGAGTCGAAAGTGTCCAAAGGATGCATGAAGTTGGACCCTATTTCAAACAAATTTCAAGGTCCTGGTTGTTCTGCAAAACTTCCCGCATTCAGATAGGCATATTTCGCCCATTACGAGCATTTGAACCAGATTGAACTGAAACTGAGGAGACAAATAGAAGGAACCACAGACGCAGGAGTTGGGTTGACTGTGGCGCTTGCACACGAAACTGGGAAACGTCGAAGAAACTTTGAAAAGAGAGTGTTTCCACTTCATGTGGTATTTTCCTCATGCAAGAAAATCAGCTGAAAATGTACGCTGTTTGAACTGCTGTGTTCCAATGTAAACAGGATTTTGAGTCACTTGAAAAGGTCAGGGCCTCAGCAAATGTCGAGTGTCTCAAGTGTAGTATGACTTTATGGATGAATAAAGTAGGCTCCAACCTGATACTAAGTATGATATAATACCCACTGAGGGGTCTGACCTCTGTCTTCTGCAGCCACCGGCTTTATGAATGTTTGATACGGGTGACTAACATTCATCTGTCTTCATGACTCCAAGACTTGAACCCTGAGAAGGTTTGTCAAGTGAAAAGTCAAGATGGAGTCTCCTTTGTGAAATCTCATGTGAAGTTGCAGTGTGTGTGTGTGTGTGTGTGTGTGTGTGTGTGTGTGTGTGTGTGTCTGTCTGTCTGTCTGTCTGTCTGTCTGTCTGTGCTCGTTTTGTCATCTCTGTTGCTCGTTTTTGTTCCACGTTTCTGACAACAATTTTATCCCTTTCGTCATTTTCCAAGAGCAAACGCCCTTGTTGTACCACCTCAACCCGAGCTCTGATATGAATATTTCAAACATGAGAACTCTTGGGGTGACGAAGATTGTTCCCTTTTCACGCTGGGAGAGTGACGTGCTTGGATACAGATCTCGAGGTGACCAAACGTGTTGTGAGGCGACAGGAAACGTGATTAGTCCAATTACACTGACACTGTCGCGTACACTGTGAACACAGCTCGTCAGAACTGAAGCTCACAGGGTACTCCAGCGGACTTTTCACTTCTCACGCGGCGTCAAGCGTTCGCCATCTCAAATCCAAAGTTGTCAAAGGAACAGATACCCTCACCCTCAGTTCAACGTGCCGTCCTTGCCTGAAGTAGAAAGACTTGCTTTTGCCCACAAGATGTGCACGCGGCTGCGTGTTGTGAACCTTGGAAATGGGACGAGGATTGGTCAGAATGCGCGTTGGTGGTGCGCGGCGCGCGGCGCGCGGCGCGCGGTTTGAGCGGGCGCCGGTTCGGAAGGTGAGATGTGAGCGCGCCCCCATTAGGCGCTTCCGGAGACTGACCTGTGCGGAGCTGTCGTCGGCGACGCTGCTACAGACGCGCTGCCGGGGAACAGCCCTGCCTCCCAAAGGTTCTGTCTTCCCATTCAACACATTTGTTCGCTGTGGTCCTGTCTCGGTTGAACCTTTTATTCTCGAGGCTTGGGTTGGAAAACATCGGGTGATCTTGACTGAAGTCTGGATCCGCGCCTGGGTGGTCCTGTCATTTGAGTAGGTCAGGCCAATTTGGCCAACTGCTGGTTAGGAAAGGGCAAAGCGTCAGATCAAGGCTGTCATTTCTCAACCACTCCACCCTTTCAACAGGGTCATCGCTTGGTTTCTCAAGAAAAATATCCAAACGTGTGAAAATACGATTACCAACGGCCAGGTCCCAAGCCCGAACAAGCTGAACACATGTGTGTCAACTTCTTCAGAAAAGATCCGCAAACATTTTTTTTCTGTCTTCAGGTTTTCCTTGACGAACCTCGCCACACAGATTTGTAACTTTCGATTCGCAGGGGTTTCACTTCCGCTTCTGACAATTCCAAACGCTGCGACACAGGACCCCCCCTCCCCCGTTGGAGATCACGAACGTGTTGTTCTGCAGCTGCCTGTCTGATCATGACGCGACACGGCGGACAGATTCCCTCTGTAATTGAACCACTTTGACTCGCTAATGGTCAACCATCAAGTGTCCTCTGACACTGTACGAAATTGGAAGATAGTTCAACGTACGAAGCACGGTTCATGGAAAAAAGCAAACAAATTCTCGGAATGCACGAACTGTATCTCCTTGCCGAAAAAGAAACCAGAGGGTCACGAAAAGGATGACCAAGCTCTCTGGGTGGGTGGTGAGCCTGACACAGGTGACACTTGGTGTGCCAACAAACTTCCTAAATTCCAAGTGTGTGCCCCTGTGACTGCAAGAGAAGACAAACTTGGCACAGAGGCACACTTGGAACTTGGGAAGTTTGTATCTGATGTTTTCCATGCAAGCGTGCCAGGCCATTGCGCCACAGGCACCCTCCACAGAACTTCTGTTTTGCCTGGAGAGGTGAATCTTTGTTGAAGTTGATGTTGAAGTTCAAGCTGGTGACAACAAAGAATGAGAGAATGCAAAAGAAGAAATCTTTTGACTGTGCAAGCAACTTCCTCTCACGAGGAAAACACCTGTTGAAGGGGTCGGGTAACTCTGGCACCACTTTCTCCCGCCTCCACCTTTCTGTACAGATAGTTGAGTTGGGGGACACGCATTGAGAGGAAGTCCTGATATTCCTCCAGAGAAGAAACTCAGGCAAGAAAATACGAGCAACGAAGCCCAGAGCACTCTCATTTTTGAGAAGGTCTGCAGCCCTGCAGCAGCACCGTGGCAGGATAGGTTGTCAGTAACTTAGCACCTCCCATTAGCACCGTCCTTATTGCTCATACCAGACCAGGCTCATCTCCTCCCACAGTCCCCTTTGGTCTTCTCACCATTATCCAAAACTAGAGACGCACCTTCACGTTGCTCGGAAAGGGAATGGATGGATCGAGCTGCTTTTGGTCACGGACCTGACAGTGCGGAGTTCGTCCGGACGTCATGACGCAGTGTGCTTCAGGTCAGCACTTTGTGCAACAACGCACGCCACAAACGGCCACCCAAACCCACGAAAGGACAGAAGAGGAACATTTGGAGGGAACACGGAGGAAAATGTGTTGTTAGGCCGGAAAAGCCGGCCTCTTTCGCGCAATCTTTCTTTTGGCGCCTGAAAGATCAACCTCATTCACAAGCGTACATTTTGTCAAGATTGAGAATCAAAAGATCATCTCCAAGTAATTTCCTCCACACATGTTCGCTTCTCATGACTTGAATTTGCTTTCCTCTCCAGCCAATTATGGCTTTGGAATGACGTGGAGAGGTCCCTCTGCACAGACACACTGAGGTCACACACAATGCCAAAAAAGCTGTCGATGATTCCCAAAGAGTCCCGTTTTGGAAAACGCTCGGTGATCCTGCTTCAGCTTCGCAGAGGGAACCACGAACTCTTCTGGAACCAACTTTTTGATTCAATCCTGAACAAATCTTGTCATGCTCTATGGCATCTGGTGCTCATTATCAGAACTTTGCCTTTTCACACAAAAGTGCAGGGCATCCAAAGCCAGCGGGTGTCCATCCACAAACTAGCATTTCCACTTCCGTCACCTCGCGCAGTAATTTTCCTCCTCTCGAGTTGTGCCCGGTGTAAATCTTGTTCCCTTTACAACAATGCAACCTCAATGAAGAACGGCCGCCTTTCACTCCTGAGAAATCAACGCCATAATTGCGTTATGTGTTTCTTCCTTCAGGCTCGAATAAGAAGCGCCACCACTTTGACACACACTCAGAAAAGGGGCACGAGATGATCATTTTCACGTCAGTTTGCAATTACTTTTGACGAAGCGGCTTCAAACGAAGCAGTACGACGGAGAAGAGGCTTTGGAGAGCGCAATAGGAGTTAATCGGTAATTCCTCCAATAAATGTCAAGTCTCATCAAATCACGTAACAAGCCGCAGGCGAAATGATCGCTTTAACCGCAGCGCCCATTTCCTCGTCCCATCCGGAAAAGGAACTCGAGACAAGAAACCTGCAGACGCTGCAAACTGTGCATCAGTCGCTGCAGACAATTGAAATCTGAAGATTGTGTGGCTTCTCAGTTGGCTCCCCCCGGGTGAAAAATCTGGTGTCACTCGCGAAGATTTCGAACTTTCGCAAAAATCTGCAAAGCGCCAACGCCAGAACAGAACACACACAAGATGTTTTCTATATACCCTTCCGAAAGTCTAACAAATGACTCAACGCTGCACATTTGACACAAATTTACAACTCATAATGACACCGCGGTCTCCAAATCGCACGGGACACGAGAAAGCAAAATTGGACTGGGACACGCAGCAAAACGAGAGAATTCGCAAGAAAACAGAATTGCAGGTTCAGAGGCAGAAAAAAGAGCCCAATACCAATTGAGACTGCAGTCAATTTCGAATAGACAATAGTCGCATCATTGCATTGGGATTCCGCGCCAATTCTCAGTCCATTTCCGAGATTGATGAAAATCTGAAAGATAATCTGGAAGCAATTTCCCAGCAAATGTGCAATTCTCATGACTTTTATTTGTTTTCTTAACACACACAATTATTGTTTCCCTCATCTTGAGACAAGAAGAGAACATTGCAATGCCTTCCTACTCAGAAACGACAGTGCTGTTTCTTTTTCTTTGTTTTTGCCGGTACCTGCTTTCACATTGCCTTTGGGTTTCAAGAAAGAGCACTTCGTTTTGAACGATGCCGTAAATTATATCTTTTTGAACCCTTGTTTAGAACTGGTTGAGTCGATCTGGATCCCAGGTACGAAACTCTGCAGTGTGTTTTGTGCATGACAGATCTCTGCATGTGTGCGAGTGCGTCGTTGTGCATGTGTGTGTGTGTGTGTGTGTGTGAGAGAGAGAGAGAGAGAGAGAGAGAGAGAGAGAGAGAGAGAGAGAAAGAGAAAGAGAGAAGCTCGATATCGAGCGAGAGGGAGAGAGACAAAGACAGACAGAGGGAATTCTGCTGCACAGTGTGTTGTCGCTTCTTCCAACTCAACGACTCCCCACCAAGGAACGAAATTTAAATCCCAACATGACACAGCACTGAACATCTGTGGACTTGTTTTGTCTGCACCGCATCACAAAAGCAAGCCGCACGAAAACCTGGATTCTCCAACCCTGGACACAGACAAATTGGCATTTTGACCAAAACTGGAAGCGCGCGTCCAGACGCCCCCACATGAGAAATCAGAAGCATAATCGCGTTACACCGCTCAGCCTTCGGGGGGTAATAAGATGCGGCAGAAGTTAATCGCCAATAAATGTCGCCGCTTGTGAAACTCACTGCAGTTCTGCCCCGGGCGCAGTGATCAGCAGGGGACACGGCTGGGAAATTCTGTGTGCGGAAAAGTCCTGCAGATCGCAGTTCGATTTAGATCTGTTTCCGTGAATCCCGCAGCCAAAATTCGAACTCATATCAAAAGTCACCCACATAAGGACAGTGCGCTGAAGTTTGTGGATCGTGCTCTGAATGATACAAGTCGATCCCAGCCTTTTGTCACTCCTGTGTTTCTGCGTGTCTTCCTCGTCAGATCTCCACAATTTTGTGGGACTTTTCTGCAAGGGAAAAGGTCTTTTTCCCGCACAACTGCCAAGTAGCAGGGAGCCTTGGTGAGACAGCTCTTTGTCGCTGCCAGATTGCCCCGGGCCCAATTGATTGGTGTACATCTGCACTGTGCTGAAGACAATTACTCGCAATAAGCCTCGGCATTTATTTCCTAATGGCATGTTATGAAGCAGCCAGCTTGA
>JAAUXT010063210.1_pt1 | contig 65020 bp, 62 predicted proteins | sample 7278171 | NCBI WGS metagenome assembly JAAUXT01 (sample SAMN14350112, study PRJNA611818) | marine sediment metagenome | isolation source: surface marine sediment (1.8m) | place: French Polynesia: Moorea | collected 2018-08
AAAGAGCCCAAAAGATCCTGAATCAATCCTTATTTTGACTATGAAATAGGTGCTGACATACTTTTGGAAGACCCTGCCTATAGGTGATTTGATTTCGCTCACTCCAATTTCACTCGCTTTTTCCAAAGCTCACAAATCGGACCAAGCTCCTCAAATCACCTAATTACTTGTTTTTTCTTTATTTGTTTTGGAAAAAGGGCACACAAAGCCTACAAAAAAGGACAATTTAAAATACCTGGAAAAAACTTTGAAAACCTGGAAAAATCATGGAAAAATCATGGAATTTTGTTGGTCAGCCGCAGTGGGAACCCTGAAGAATTTGCGTCCACGACGGGTCAGGCACAACAAGGGGTCAGATATGAAGGGGCCGGGAACAAGGACGCAACATTTTGGGAGGGGTCAAGTGCAGCAAGGTAGGGCCACCAAACGTATGTCCCTCCAGACGAAGACAAGAACATCCCAATCAGGTGCAAAGCCAATCATGAAAAAAAAGACACGATCTCAGCCTCTTGGTGTGGAGGAACGTAAAGTTCCACCCTCTTCCAGGATTGTTTTTTGATTGAAATACCATAACTTTTTGTGCATACATTACTCTCCGACACCAAAAAAAGAAAATAAAATAACTTCTGATTGCAGTTCTGAATTGAGGCTGTGTATCATTTTCTCAATCCAATCAATGCCAAACAAATGTGGGGGGCGAGGGGGTTCTGTTGTATTTTTGTGATGATCATTGTTTTCATTCAAATCAAAGAACTTCATGAAATTTTCTTCAACAAAGACCATAATATTAATTTTCAATTTAAATTGTGTTGGAGCCTTAAATTAGGTGTCTTGTGTTGCATAGCGGAGGATCTTGACATTTTTTTCACGGTACAGAAAGCCCCCCTCACCAGACTGACAGGGAAAGGTCCTCGGTGAAACGGCTTGGATGAGTTTGAAAATGGCATTGTAGGGTGCATGATTTGGCCACAATCTTGAATTTTCACAAACCAATTGACTTTCCCTATAGTCTGGCCTGGACATAACTTACAGGGGTGGGGCAAGTCAATTATCTCAGAAATAAAAGTGCATGCTCCGAAACTCAAGTTGATGAAGTTTGAATGTGATATGACAATCAGAAATGGTCCGAAATGACCACCAAAATTGCAAGAATAGTCCTGTTTTTCAAAGTTGCTTGGATTGTGCCAAAGTTTGGCAGGAATGTTTGTTTCAGGCAGTTTCAGGCCAAAGCACAACTTTTTTGGCTTTTGGGGGCCATTTTGAATTTTTGTCTTGAATTTTGTTTTGTTTTAGCATGTTGCACCTCATATCAGTGGTCTGGGGAAAACGGATCCTTCTGAGGTGATTTTGGCCACCTGTCGGAATCCTAGGTGAAGCAAATTTATGTCCAAAACAACTACCATAACCAATTTGTTCAAAAAATATGACTGAAACAAGTACAGCAAAATTGTTTTGCATTTCAAGCATGGTTTTCTTCCAAGGGTAATGTGTGTAATTTGGCAGCTATTTTGACCTACTTTTGATCATCAGCCCATGCCCTTTTCACATGGCAATAAAGATCAACTGATCCCCAAAATTAAGTCGATTGACTAGACTTACCCCAAAGTCCAGGCTGAACTCAACTTGGGAAGGGGGCTGAGTCAATTATCTCAGAACTGAAATGTCACCGCTCCCTAAAAACACACTGACACACACACTCAGAGGTTGACGAATGCCTCGTTTGCCCGTAGTAAACACGAAGATGATGAGTGTCTGTTTCTCAAGACCAAAACAAACGAAGAGAAGAAAGCTAATTTCCTGTCAAACTGATTGAGGTTGACCGGAACGCATGCCTACGCATCTTCGTGACAGCTTGTGAGCAAAAGAAGCCGGTGAAACTTGCCAACCCAACTGCTGCATGTTGATTTTTGGTTTCATCTTTTGCACAAAAAAACACTCGGATCGCATGACATTCGCTGTTTTTAGAAGACACGCTTTTGTATGTTGTTTCCACAAATTTGTGCTTTGTTGAGCTTTCTTGGTTTTGGTGTGTCGTAACCAAAACAAGACAAATGCTGACTTCTGCATGTTGTCTGATTGTTGCCAACCATTTTTTTGCCGTGTGCCATTTTTTCATGAAAGGTCAACACATGTTATTTATTTTAAATTCTGCTCTGTTCCAACTTTCTTTCATTCTTCACGAAGTTCTTCAGTGATCTTTCGAGCTCAGCCTCAACCAACACTGAAGTGTGAAAATTTGCCAAGATTGAATGGAAAAAGGCCATTTCCACCTTTGTGTCGTACTGCAGTTGAAATGCATCTTTGGTTTTGTTGGCACAAACTTTGGAGCCATGACAGACACTAGAAATGAAATTGAAGAAACCGTGTGGCAGAAGTAAAGCCACTTAAGGAGCTTTTGAATGCTTCTTCAGCGTCCTCAAAGCTTCTCTCATTTCTGCTTACGATGTGTGACACAATAGGAATCAATGCAGCTCACAAACTATCAATATCAGCTCATGTCGGCAAGCGGGAAAGAAGTCAGTGTTGGTTGTTTGGGCAATGGTTGTCTGATCAAACATGACCTCTGTGCCTGGAAAGCTGCAAAGCTGATTCAAGCTGTCCAAATCGGCCGTGATCACATAATTTGCTTTCGCGGCAAGCGGCGGAGAAATCTGATGACTTAATTTTGTGTTGATGAGAAATATAGTTGGTTTTCATGCAATGTGAGGAGATCGCAAATGAAAATGCAACGTGGTGGGATTTTTATTCATTCAATTTTACGAGGAGAACAATTTGCGCTCCTGCTTTGCTCGATGTCGCTCAGTCCGCGTTTATCCCATGCAGTCAGTGCGAGTGCATTTTTGTTGCCACCACCAAATGGATACGAAGACGGATTTCCCTCAACAGCTTCTCCACCGAATGCTCTCGACTTGATTGAATTGGCGAAGCCTTTCTTGAGTAATCCTTTAAGCATTGTCCATGTCGAAATTGAGTTTCGTATATTCACAACAGTTGGCGGACACAAAAGCTGCATAAATGCATAAACATAATGCTTGTGTGCAAAAGAAGCGCTCTTTGTCGAGTTTCGACCTGATTGAGAACTCGCAGGATGATTGAGCGAGATTTTACATGATGTCGTGGATGTGCTTGAAGGAGAAATTGCCAAGAAACAGAAACAAAGCATTTTTCCTGTCACTGAAACGCATCGTTTCGCGATTACTACCAAAACGAAACATTGTGCACACGAACGACAATGGCAGGCACCGAAGTTTGAGTTCCAAAAGTCTGATTGGAATCGTAACCACTGTTAGCACTCACAAACTCACTGTTTGCCTTACCTCGACTTTTATTGACTATTTTTCTACTGAAACACCAACGTGACAATGGCAGTCAAACAAAACCATGTTCGAGTATTTGTAACATTTCCTAGACAAACCGTGAACTGTCTTTAAGTTTCAGAATGTTCAACACGAACAAAACATCTCATTTGGAACAACACACGTAGAATTCCATGGTGCTACAGGAAAAGAACCTTGTCAAGTTTGCACTCAGGGTGCAGACTGAAAAACATGCGTGCTTTGCAGGAAACGAGCGAATTAGAAATTGAAATTTCAGGTGCAGTCAATTTCACATGATTACACGTTCTACAGTTAATACTGAACTCACAGCGTACAATCAAGGACAAAAGTTTCAATTGTGGACACACAATCCAAATAACATTTGAAATTCAATGAATTGCTTCTGATTTGGACATCAGTGTGCCAAATCGAAGCGATTCAATGCATTTCTGGTGTGCTGAATCTGTTCCACTTCCAGCCAATTTGAGTTCTTTCTTCCTAAGTGAAGAAACATCAGCAGAAAATGGTGTAACCCCCTCATGCTCTTTCCGCTGATTCAGTGCGTGGATGTTTCTACTTCAAATGGTTGAAACCAAAGGCTCAAATTCCTCTGCAACGAGAGCTACATCAGACTGTGGAGAAAGGTCTGTTGAGCCAGTTTGATCTGCGGTTGTCCAGCCTCGTGAGGCCTGCGCTCCTGCGCGCGACAACGGGCGTTGTGTGACAATGAAAAAGTTGCAAACAGCGACACCCGTACTGGTTCGTCTCAAAACAGGGTTCATGTTTGTCACAAAAATCTGGGGAATCAGTCCCTCCAAAAAGGACAAATCTCTCGGTTGGAATGTTCAGTTCTCTTGTCTTTTGCCGGAAGGACGCAGCTATGCGTGCAATTGGACTCTGAAAAAAGTACCTCAAACCAGCACTGAACAAAAAAGACACACATGCCCAAAAAGAGAGTACGCACGTGCACAACTCTGTATCACTGAGAAGTGTCTATCATATCATCCATTGTTCACACACTATCACACTCTATGGCCATACCGTCGTATTATTGCTGCAGGTGTGGAGTCTGTGAGAAACAGCATAAAGAGTCAAAATAACAATTGCTCCAAAAGGATGACGAGAATTGCACGGTGATGCGTCCAAAACTGTTCATCCAGCTTCCTCGCATTACGTGCAAGACGCACACCACTGTACGTACAGAACTTTTGCACACGCCTCTTTCCACTTTCTCGCGTGGCGTACATGTACACATATATGAGCATTTGAGTCATAAATATTGCTAGGCTTTGTACGAGTACACATGCACCTATGTTACAAGAAACGCGTGTGCAAGTTGATACTTCTCTTCTGTCTTCTGGGCTAAAATCTCATGCACGGCTGTTCTTTTGGAAAGAGACAACCCGTCTTGACGCGTGCGCCTTTCACCCATTCACCACTCTCAAACGCTTGGAGTTCTTCCTCTGACACCCTCGCAAATAAACTCTATTTGGAAAATAATCTCTCCTTTCACTAACTGTTCTAACACTAAATGCACTGATCACTACACGCTAAACATATCGTAGTTTGTCTGGACGTAGCTATGCGCTACCTGTGAAAGTCAAAGAGCAGTTTTTGGTGAAGTGCATCATGCAGACGATCCGTGTTGTGTCTTCTCGCACGAGAACAAGCACGAGAAAGTGTATCAAGTGTCCAAAAACAGTGAGATAAACAGCGACAAATGAGCACATTCCCTTGGGAGAGAGGGTGAAACAGTTCTGCATCAACAACAATCGGGTTTGCAAAAAACGAAGCAATTGTACATATTTACACAAAGCAAAATCATCAGCTGAAATCATCTGTAATTGTGACCGTTGTGACCCTGATTTACAGTGTGAAGATCACGGACGCGTGAAAAAGATCTACGTACCACTTTGAAATTATTTCTTCACTGTTTGCGTTGTGGCATGCAACAATTCTGTTGCCTGACGACAGTTACATCGCCATGAACTTGTCTGGTGACATTCCAACAAGTTCGCAGCAAAAAAAATCACTCCTGCAGGCATCCATCCATGCAGCCAAAAAAATCTTTCTCTTACATTGCACGCGAAAACCCGGATCTGTTCCGTTCTTTCCCGCGGCTTGCATTGTTCTGAACCACCGAACATGTTGCAAACTTTGTCTTCATCTACATCACAAGAACGACGGCGTAGCAAATTGGTACAGGAAAAACATCCAACCTCCAGTTGGAAAGTAAAGTAAAACAAGAATCAACAACAGCAGTTCAAGGTCAAATTTTTTTTTAAAATTATGTTGTGTCACGTTGTGGTAAGATGAGCCTGTTTCGTGTTCAGTTCCTTGCTTGATTCAAGACACGGAAACAAAAAAGTCAGTGAAACCAAAGAGCACAGTGTGCACACCTACGCTGCATGATCTTCCCCTTGTTTTGTGAGGATCGCGCAGTTCCTTGTGAAACGTATCTGTATCGGTTCTCTGCATGATGCAGGTCTACGCAACAGCTTTGGAACAATATACGACCAATTGACTTTGAACGAAACTTTTGGCAATTCATGTTTCTGCTAGGTATGCCAACAGGCGATCTTGGAAAGTGCCACTCTTGTGCATGCCGGAAATGAGCCTGATTCAGATGCTTTCTTCAGTGAGCGTTCCTCTTGAGGCGAAACGGTCACGGCTCGAAACAATGGGGAGGTTCAGCACAGCCGCAAAGTCCACACGCGCTGTTCCGCAATTGCCAGACCGGCGACACAAATCATTCCTTTTTGTACTGAGATCCAATGGTATGAAATGGTATCTGTGGCACCGATCTGGCAATTGGGGCACGTCGGAAAAGCAGCGGACGTGTAAAATTGTTCAACCTCCGTGTAATTCACAGGCACGAAATCTGTATTGCTACAAATCTATTTACAAAAAACAACCACAGACAAGCAAAAAACATAGTCCACTGGTTTGAACACTTTGAGCTGATCGCAGTTGTCGACACCGCGTCTTCGAGCGCATCCACTTTGCGTCCAGCTGTCTGCGCGACTGTTTGTGTCCTGATTGTCTATATCCTTCTGCAGCTGGGACGGTCTTGACGTCGCTGATCCGAACTAATCTTCTTTAGGATGAGACTTAGCAAACCATAAACTTGGAGTAATCTTCCTTTATGACTGCATCGCAGAGGCGCAAATTAGCTTTGGAATCCACGGAAATATTTCGTTCCCAAATCAGAGCAAATCGCATTGATATATTCCAATCCGATTACCTTGCCCCTTGAATTTCCTTGAATTGCCTACACAAACTTAGAACTTGAATTTCTGTCAAATATCCCTGTCCTTGATGTCGCCATTGAGATATCTGTCTTTGGCTTCAACTTGTACCAATTCTTCTCTTGTTTGGAACATGGAAGGATCGGACACTTGTTGGTAAGACGGTGCGACGTTTCCGTATGGCGGAGGGCCGTTGGACACGAACGGATTCGTGCCGTTGCCAACAAACGGATTGGTTGAGTTTGGACCTTGTTGGGTTGGCATGGCCTTCTCTGTGTACGAAGGAGGTGGGCGGGGAGGAGGGGGCTGCTTGTACGTTCCGTACGACTGCTGCTTTCCAGGGTCGTCCATGGGAGGGAACATCTTGGGCGTCTTGGGCGTGCGGGGCGTGGTCGGGTCCTCGTCCGGATCGGGGTCCGCCCACTCCTGCTTCTCTCCCGACGCGAAGATGGCGTAGAACGTCACTCCACTGAAGTGCACCAGACTGGCGATCAAGAAGACCGTCTCCCACTCCTGGATTGTCTGCAAAATGATGTGGCGTGCTCACATGTTGGCAAGCAAAGACTGTCGAACATTTATTCACTTGGATGTCGTTGTGACGAGGGCAGAAACGACAAGGCTGCCGTGGCTGGTCGCGCATTTTACTGGTCTCGTTGGAGGAGTTTCATCAGAAATTTCCATCACACCTACCCTGTGCTTGGTCAATTGTTCTGTCACAATGGGACAGATCATTCCAGCCAAGGTTCCGATTCCGTTGGACATTCCCATCAAAATACTCGCGTATCGTGGAGCGATGTCCAAATGATTCACGTTGAAACCTGAAACAAGCAAAGAAATTAAAACTTCACGGTTTTTGTCGGGTATTCCCTGTGTGTGTAAACCATCCCAACTTCAGTGCAATTTTGTTCTGATATGGAACTCTCTGTGGCGATTTTATCGCTGCGAAGGAAGAAATTTCCTGCACTGAGCGATATCACATTCGTGCAGCAGCACATCCAGATTGGAATACTTGAAAAGGAGCCAAGAGGTCACTGGGGATTTAGATCCAAATTAATTTCCGGTTTTATTACATGCTCTGAGCCAAGGTGCAGCAATACGGCCACAGGAATTTAATAATGCAGAGATTCGTTCTGAGAACTCCAATCCTCAGATTACAACACTTGGAAGACTTCACAATGCACCAGCAATGCTGATGGTTTCTCAAGAAAAGCCCAGTTTTCTCCAAGTTGCACCTGTCTCCGAGCAGCTCGAGGCAAAACAAGATTTAGTCCGTCCAGGTCTTCTTTTGCAACAAAATTACCTGATATTGCAAATCCAGAAACTCCGACAGCGATGGTGAGACAAGCGATGGCCGTTGTTGTGTCCCTTGTGTAGCCCACACCAAGCAAAAATACCGCCTCCATTCCAAATCCTGCAAAAGGTCCAATGAGTCGTGTTGTAAGTTTCCACGAAATGCCTGCAGTCGGGCGCGTCAGCACGAAGGACACCCGACCAACGCATGAAAGCAACATTTTCTCCTACTCTGACGAAAAGAGGAGTCCAAATGTTTCGATCAAACGGCATTTTGCGCACTTGAGTGTTTGTTGCGCTGGTCGATTTTTGTTGTCAGCGCCTCAATTGACCTGTTGTCAAAAATCCAGTTCTGCTGGGCACAGGCCCTTATATGCAAGCCAACCTTCAGACAAAACTTTGGACGCCTGCACTTTGGGAGATTGGGGGATGTACAGACGAAGATTGATCTTACCTCCGCAGTTGAAGATTTTGCGCACGGCGGTCGTGGAAAGAATTTCTCGTCGTCGCAGAAAGTCAGCCAGCATCCCGCCGATGGGGACCACGATGGTCATGCAGAGATGCGGCAGAGCGGACAGGACACCACTCTGCAGAGGAAAAAAAAGATGCATCCATGCATAAACACACACAACCACAAAAGATACCGCATGAACATGTTGAGAAGTTTAGAAAACGCGCAGCTTCGATGCGCGTGTTTGGCTTCGAGTGTTGAGAGAACATCGTCGTGGAATGTCAAACGCGTGGTTTCGTTGGAAAAAAGGAACCTTTGAGACATTCGCTGCACTCGTGATTTTGCAGCAATGACGACGAAACATGTTCCTCCCAAACAGTTCCTTTTTCCCGTGTGGGAAGCCAGAAAACTTGGCTTTGCAAGTGATTGCATTCTTTCACGAGTAGGCGGATAGCTTTCAGATTTGTAGGCGAACATTTTCCTTCAGTACCGAAGGCCTGACATTTTCATCAAAGAGCGTTAATGTACTTTGTTGGGTGGGTATCAAAGTAAGTGCAACAACTGTTTGATGTTTCAACCGGAAGAAATTGTCAAGAACCATCAGAAGCAGTCAACAGCAAGAAGCCAGGACAGGTATGAGAGTGTTCAGCTGCTTCCCTACCTTGGCGACATCGTAGTTAAATGCGTCACTGAAGTATTTCGGCTGAGTGATGATGAGCAGGTAGAAACTCCAGCTGCGACAGAAGTTGGCCACGATGATGGCGTACACGGGCGTCGACGTGAGGAACTTCTTCCACGGCGTCTTCAAGAACTGTTCACCAAGAAACCACAAAAATTGGTTTCATCGCTCGGAGAGAAAGTTTTGTTGACAGAATCCCTGCATGTAAACGTCAACTGAAGTTCATTGGAACAACAGAAGGACACGCACCTTGTTTGGTAGCAAAGATGTGTTCTCTTGAATCTTGGTTTCTATGTATATCCTTTCCGATTCCGATATCGTGGGATGTTTCGCAGGTCGCTCGTAGGACACCACCAACCACGAGAGCGACCAAATTATCCCAAAGGCACCTGCAAGCAGGCGAGAACATGTTGCACACACCTCCAGACACCATTCGCTGACAAATTGTGTTTCTGTTGAACTGTTGGAGCTTTGGGTACAAAGACGAGTGAAATTGTGAAAGAAACTCTCGTACCATAGACATAAAAGCAAGCCTGCCACCCCATGTAATCTGTCAAGATGCCAGACAAAGGCATTCCTATGACAGCTCCAGCGTAAGAACCTGAAAAGGACCATAGATTCTGATTGTGTGTCAAAAAGCCCAAGTTCCCTGTTTACTCAACACCACCATTCTGAGTGAACCCCATCTTGGACAACGCATTTTTGTCGCACAAAATTATTTACGCACCACAGAAGGATATTGTTGCCAGCCTTGACCTCTCCAACGGTGGTGCCCAGTGTCTCCAAATTCCGTGGCAGGCAGGATAAGTCACACCCTGAAGCAGGGACGTTGGAAAGTGAAAAAAAAAACCAGTTTGAAGGTCTCAGCCTTGGTAGGCAACAGGAACGGATGCTCATGTGCTACTAGAAGCCGCAAACATGGCATTTTACTCACACAAAATGAAGCTTGGTTGAGGTTGATGTCAGGCAAAACAAATGTGGTTCAGAATCAGAACAAGAGACTCACCTCAACAAGACCCTGTAAAATCCTGACAAACATGACAAAACTTGGTGCAACTTGGCAAGCTCCAGGGATGAAGAGATTCAGAAATGCTGATATTCCTATCGCGCTGCCAAATATCCTGCAATGTAAACAAGGTGTTGCAGTCAAAAATAGTATGAAGGTGAGTGGAAGATTGTGGGGAAGCCTTGAACATGGAGAAGAGACTCGTAGGTGTGTGTCATATCGGTCAGAAGATCTTTCAACATGAATTTTCCCCAGAGGAGTTGGGTTGGGGAAAGGCTGGAAAGACCGACGACTTCAAATGAGTATCCTGACACAAAAATCCCAAGTTTTTTAGATTGCATTGACAACATTTGCGCAGACAAGTTTTACGAACGGCAGGCAAAAGTCTGTTTTGTATTCATTGCTTTGTCGGGACCCTTGAACCTTATTTGATACAGAATTGGGTGGAGGAAAGCAAGTCATCTGATACCGAAACTATTTAGGTGGAGCGGCGTTGGCGGGACTCACCCTTTATTGAGTGTCAATGTTCGAGAGGCGCTTCTCCCCCTGACCTCGAGAAACTCGATGGAACAATTTGATTTCAATTTGTACACAGAGTGACTCAACGTGAAAGTCTGGCCGGTGACACGGGGCTTTCAGGCAGCAGCGCATTACGAGGCCGGAGACTTGTCTGCATTCATGCGGTGTGTCATTGCTGATCTTGAGTCATAACCCGAAGGCTATGAAATGTGATATAGGATGCTGTAGAAGTAACTGTCATCTTGCATAAAGCTGTTATAAGTCTTCGGTGCAGTGATCTGGCCTTTAAGCAGTCCTATCTGCAGATCCCATGTGGGGTAATGTTGTTAAAGCCCATAAAAATGCACAGACACACACACATGATTTGCCTGGAAATCACAGCACCTCGCCTCACTTCATTGACAGGAGGTTCCGCAGCTGCTCGTTTATTAATTTGTGAAGTTTCCAGGATGATGTCTTTTTCTTTGCGAAGAAGAGGAGAGGACATTTTTATCTTTTCAGTGAAAGTACGAGCACAAGAATGTGCTGTGTTGTGCGAGGCAAGCCAAGAACACAATGTTTCCTTTTCCAACAAGCTGCCGCGTGAAGTAAATTCTGTCTTGCCTCCATGCACCTGGATTCAGGCCAAGAACGGCCAACCATCCATAATGATTTAGTTTCTTTGGCGAACAAAAACAGAACAGATTTGGCTTCCGGAAATAGACGCTCCAAATTGATTTGCGACCGATAAATTGCTTGTTAAATATTTATAGTTCATTACAGATAAAAACAACTGCATACGACCATTCTGTTGGGCAGTCGACTTCAAGATCCGTTGGCGATCCTTTTTATCAGTCACAATGGAGCATTATCATGAGCCACGCAATTACTAGTCGGTGTAAATGTCCCAAGTAGATTGTTCCCAACGGCATCTCTTTCACCGGGACGCCCGTGTTATGCAGCTTGTCATGCACATGCAGACTAATGATCTCCAGCGAATCCACAAGATTTCAGAGGACGTCAACTTGGGTTTTGTAGTGCGTGTGTGTATGTGTGTGTGTGTGTGTGTGTGACAAGAGCCTTGTTAGAACTGCTTGAAGGCAAGTGCGTGTGCCCAGAGATTCTTGTGCTCAGACCTGTTCGCTGGAAGTCTGGACGCCAGGTACCCTCCAGGAATCTGCGTGACCAGGTACCCCCAAAAGAAGGAGCTGTCAATCATGCCGATCGTTCCCGGGCTCCAGTCGAATTCTGGTGTCTGCAAAACAAAGACGAATGTGCGAACATGAAACCACCAACAACCTTGACCATGCAAGGTCAATAAGGGCAGGTAGTCAGAACAGCTTCAGAAAAAAATCAGACAGCAAGCAGGCAAATGTTGTTCAGAGAATGACACCACAAGCAAACAATTTTCTTCTTGCTGAGTGATTGAACAAATGATTGACATTGTCCTTCAACGGAGGAGAACAAAAGGCGCTCGTCAAGCTCAGTGAAGAAATTCCCGTCCACGTTGCACAGGTGTGAGTCAGGTTTGTGCCGAATGGAGCGACGCATGGAATTCAGCCCCACACAGTGACAACGCCCCGGATCTCAATTAATCAGTTGTGGATGTGAATGTTACTCATTCACCGCTCACCGCCTCATCAAATCTTAATGAAAGTTTGATCAACCAGGTCCAACAATCATGTAATCTTGCTCGTGTGAAAGAAGAACCTTGAGTAGTCTGTTGTGGACTGTTTTTGGTTGCAAAAGCACCTGCCACCAGACCTCACGTTTTCAGCTTTGCACCGAAACGAACATGTAGATCAAGACTCGGGACGCCTGTCCATGTGAGTTGTTCACACTGCCTGCTCGGTGAAGCTGTCTCGGGCTTGAGAAGCGTGCCTTTGAAACGTTCCAATGGGTATTAAATCGAGTTAGATATGCATTCAGATTAATGAGAAAAGTTCCAATCTCAATTTCTTCACAAAACAGCTGACAGAAAGCAACTCCAATCTCGTTACTCTCCCGCAATGAATGGAGAGAACTTAGCTGAATTGCGGCGAAACTGCATTAGCATTGATTCTCCACGCATTAATGACAACATGTAAATCTCGTTGCGATGAGATTGCAAACGTGCTTTGAGTTCAAAAGTTGCACTCATGTTCACCAAATATAGAAAGTGCAATGCACTTTCACTCTGGTGATTTGTATCCATTTCGTAGGTGCTGGCGTAATTCGTAGTTTGAGTGCCATTCAATTTGGTTTTGGTATTCTTTTGACATTCCCTTTTATGGTATTCTGGTATGGAGGCATAAAAAATTGATAGTTGCTCCGTGGAACGCGTCAGAGGGAACATTGTTATTCATGAATATCAATTATTCTGATGAATAGATCCAGGTTTAGGTTGGCAATGTATAATTCTATTCAGTCGTGTTGTGAGGAGATGAACTTTGGGTTTCAGGATGCGAATGCCTGTTGGGAGAGTACATTTTCATGTCTGCTGTCCCTGACATTTCGAATTTTCCACACAAAGCAAAATGTTATGCGATTCACTGGAGCTTGCAGTCATGAGGACTAAGCTGTTCACGTTTGTGTCGCACACTGTTTGATCTGGATCACGGTCGTTCCTCGACATTTATAATTTACTTCATTTTTTTGATCAGATTATGAAACTAAGATTCTGCATGTGTAGCTGTCGGACTGACGAACTTGTGATCCCACTCTGAGTGACAATTTCACAGAACTAAAATTGATGAACATGCTTTCCCGCAGTGTCCACGCGTGCGGAACGAGCACAAACTTGTGTGGATTCAATGAACGAGAAAAAACAATCCAATTTCCCTGTTTGTTTTGATCAAAAACATTCCAACGCAATTTTTTTATGGCAGGCGTTCGTTTAAAACGAGTGTTTTTGTGGTGTGCACAAAGCGAAAAAGTGCGCCAGGGCTGCGGATAAGAGGTGTTTTTTCTTGAAAACGTGTTCATTACGGAAATTGAGGAGACGCAGTCACGAAAAAGTTGTTCCAGTGCAAGTCACCAAAACGGCTCAAAATTACCGATGCGCCTAATTGTTCCCCAGCACATGGAGGGATAAACACATCAAGTCTTTCGGAATTAATTGCAGCTATTAGTGGGAAAGTTATCCCCACCCAGCAGAAATCGTAGGATGATTATTACCTCAATTGTGTGCAACGACAGAAGGGCAATTGTGTTTCCCCGAGATGACACATCAGACTTGACAGATGTTCCGAGGGATCGAGGGAAAGAGCTCTCAGCGCCAATGAAGAATGGCACCGAGGCAAGAGACATCAGCATGACATCCTGCACTTTAACGCGTCGTTTTCTGTTTGATACCTGATGATTCGATGCTGAAAATGTGCTTCCTGATTCTTACGAGAGACGAGAATTTTACTGAAAACTGTTGATCGTTGGAGACAATGAACAGATGAAACGCAGAGAAAAATTCTTTTCCGGCACCACCAAAACCATGTTTGGTGTCAGAGGTTGCTCATATGTACTCGTACAACAACGTGTGTCGCTGTGTTCTTTCGGGTCATTCCTGTCACGCGTGAATTGAGACCTCCAGAACAAACCAATCGAAAGAAAACTCAACTCAAAAGTCACTGGTCTGCGTGAGCTCCTGCAGCGAAGCGCTGATTCCCGGAGATTTTCGAGGCGCTCAACAAAAGCTTTGAGGTTCTTGGCAAAGTCTTTGCGACGCTTCATGAAAAGTTTATTGCAGCGATTGTAGGCGATGACAGAAGGGTAATTGTGTTTCCCCGAGATGACACATCAGACTTGACAGATGTTCCGAGGGAGATCGAGGGAAAGAGCTCTCCACAACAATGAGCAATGGCACCACTGAGAAAACATTATCTCCACCTTTCTCACTTTAACACATCCATTTTCCTGTGATTAATATTTGATGGCTTGGGAGCTTCTGGATGAAAATATGCCAGTCAGGCGCACGATATTTGGGCGTTTTGCGTCTTGGAAGGTGAATTTTCAGCAACTTGACCGTGCTTTTCCCTTCAATGTCCAAATCGCAAAATTCTGACCATCGCGTGGCCTGGGAAATGGAAAGGCCCTCTCAATATCAAACGAAAACAAGACAAGTGCTGAGTGTAAATAATTTTGTGCCATGGACCCTCACCGAAGTAGCAGGTGTTCGCGGGATGTGCGGTGCGAGCTTGCAAGCCAGAGCGCGTGTTTCCTGATGCAGTGTGCGACAGCGAAGCAGTGGATAATGGTCAAATCCCCTGACTTCCCAAGAGAGCTCACAGTCAGTTGAGCTTCAGATCTACATGTCATGTCCTATGCTACACTTCAGCACTCTAAATAATCTGTGAAAATCCCACATTAGGCAAAGCGACCTTCCCATCCAATTTTGAGGGTGACTTATCTCAATTAAGGCAGGGCTTCAACGTCCGTGCGCGAAGAAAAATTTGTATGAAAACTGCCGAAGTTTGGAACATTTTTTACTGCTGTTTGTCAATCGTGTGTTGATCACTCTGAAATTGTCCCAGACAGCTGTTCTGAGCTGTTCATGTTCTTGCGAACATGAGTTGTGCAATATTGGGGGAAGTCCGTGTCAATGCGATTACTGTCAAGCACAAAAGTTCTGTCTTTCTTCTATTTTCTGTCTGACTGTTTTTGTATTTCAATATTTGAACTCTTTTGGTCTTCGAGGAATCTGACTCTGTTTTCGAGTGTTCAGTCAAGTGTTACAATATTAGTTCTCACGACACAGTAGTATTTGAGCAACTGAGCTCTGTCAAGGGTACTCCAAAAGTGCATTATTGCATAATGGAATGGTTCTGTAGGAGTCTCCACCATTGGCAGATGGTACTTCAATCGGAGGCATATTGCCTCGGCTGTGGAAAGCGCGCAGGAAGTGAATGAAACCACTCTGGATTTCAAGGTCTTTCACAGGATTCTCATCATGATTATTGTCAATGATCTCCAATCCACAACGTTATGCGAGGCAAATAAATTTATGGAAGTGATGATGGTTGTTTCTCCTCCAAAAATTCTACCAAAAGACTTGCACGAGAAAATCAGGGAATGTTGACCTGCCGTGTTCTTTTGAAATGTCTTCGTGATCATCGACTTGGTGCGTCTCCTTACTCGTACGCGTTTCTTTTTTCCTAACCCTCTACTTACCGCACTCGCAGCTCGGCTGTGCGAAGTTCTGTTGGAGGTCATTTGAAGAATGGCGACTCCCATGTTGCATCGAATTCCAAAGGAGATAAGGAATCCGAGGGAGGACATCATGGCGATCGTGTAGCGTTTGGAGATTTCGCATGGACATGGCGGCATGCGCTTGAGGATGCTGTGAGTCTTGGGGACGGGCTCCCCGTCCTCCGTCATCTCGTCCAACTCATCGTAGTGGACGAGCGTCTTCTCCTCGGAGCCCTTCGTCACCAAACTGCAACAGAGACCACGTAACTACGTGAAACACAAGGTATACACATGAGTATGTGAACAGGCGTCTTGACAATGGTATGAACACTTGCAAAAATAACGAACAAAAAATGACTCTGAGATGAATCCTTCGAGGTATTTCACGAAGATCGGCGTCAAGCCTTTTTTTCTCAAGTCAAGCATCAAAGGCTCTGGAACAGGAAGTTTTTGTGTCCCTGCAAATTTCGCAAATTGTACCCTGATGCAGATCATTTCAGAAAACTTTCTTCTGATGTCCATCTGGTCGGACACATGTCAGAGTACCTTACAGGGGTATTCAGTGTATTTTATTGCGTCTGTCAGCTGGCCTTCAGTTTCTGATTTCTCGAGAGAGACCAAAACTACAGAGGAAAATGTGGTAAAAGAAGCATTTGTCTTGATCAGTGCTCCAGCTATTTTGCCCACATTTTCATTGATATCAATTGCTTCCCTGCAAATGCTGATTTCTCTGCTTTTTCACAGTCATCAGCTGTCAGACCCACTTCGTGTGTTTTCCTGCAATCTCAACAGTCTGGCGCAAAACATTTTGTCCAGTCAAGAAGTCACTTTTGGCGCTTGATACCGTCGTTAACACGGCTGATTATATTTTTGCGCAAAAGCAGTGGCATTCTGCAAGGGAGAGCCACAATAGACAGGGTTGCTTTTTGTAATAAAGCTGCTTGGCAGTGTCTCACTGTGCGCACAAAACGCAGCTTTCGCAAACTTTGTGAGGCGAAAAGCATTGTCATGAATCATTCAAGGGAACATGCGAAAGATTGAGAATTGTTTCCTTATTGGGATCACGGGGGTGGGACCAGGCCACCCAAAGCCACTGACTGAATGGATCGTAAATCACCGGGGTCTAATAATAACGCGATCAGTGCACCATTTCCACAACAGTTCCACCCTCACTTTACTGCCACTTTGCGAAAAGGGCCACAAAATCTTTCCAGTGGCAACCGAAAAGTGGGTAATTGAGCCGGTGTGATGACTGTAATTGAGCTAAGTGTCTTTTTAGTCCCTTCACCATTACTTTTCATCGAGAGACTGATCCCAGAAAGACAACACTGCTGTTGCTTGTCCCCAAGACGTCCTGCAAACTTTCAGATTGCAGGTGTTTTGGTAAGTTTTGGATGGTTTGTTACCGAAAACACATTTGTTTCATTGCAACCCAACAATCATGCAGTTCGCCATGGCACGTGTGGCAGAGCGGCACCGCGACAGCAGACCATTCACTCGCTGCGTTTTTTGCATCGGATCGAGGCCTGTTTTCTGTGGGTGGCATATCGATGTCGCCTAAATGGTTTGTAAAAGGATTATGTTTGTTTATCGAGCGAGTAAGTGAGCGTTTATGTGTGTCGGTGTGACCACCCCTCCCCCGTATCAGACATCTGTCAATTACCCTGACTTTTGTGGGACAGCTTCTCGTCACTTATATCCACCGAAACAAACTACACGTAGAAATTGTCCCGCAGAAATATGGTCCCCTCGCCCAAACCACCAAACTCTTGTCAGGTCAATGTTGATATTGATGAGATTCTGGGCCGGAGTTATTTAACCGCTGCTTTTCCACCAATTTGCGGCAATTCAGCGCTGGCTTCACCTCTCGGAGGGCGTTGTTGCCTTGGCTGACTCCTTGCGTGCGTGTTGCCTGCTTCTCCTTTCAGAAGAAAAGGGGAACCACTGAAAATGTGCTCAATTAAGCTTTCATGAAACACTTTACTTGTGTACATTGTGACCACAAAGGCAGAAGACACCGGGGGCACAACGCGAAGGGGATAACAGGAAGTTGTCACTCTGAAACAGATCAACAGCTGCTCCACACGCAACTGCGGAACCTCCAAGTTCACGGTGAGGCAACAACCGAAGAGATTGGCCGCTGCTTGTGGATGTCTTCAAAATATCCTCGTTATCCTCGTCCAGTGCAACATGTGCAAGTTCTGTCAGATAGTTTGGACATGTGTGTCACCATTTCCTCTGTGAACGCTGTTCTGCCTGACAAGGGCGATTGACTCGCAGTGGACACCAAGGCAATTCAATTAGATATTGCAGGGCGATATGTCACGGAAAGCAGGCGAACGGAGACGGCTATTTATAGGCAATATGGTTGTCAAGTCATTATCCAGGCAGCTAATTTGTTCATTTCTCGTGGGACTTGGTGTGGCAAGTCAGCCATGATTCCAGTCGAGGAAACGCAGACGCGAGTTGTCTCTGTTGCAGACTTCAGGAAGAGACATCACAACTTGTTCGAGGTCATTTCAAGAGTCTGCAGATGAACGTGTAAAATCTCACAGAAGTCTTTTGAAACTTGCAGTTCTTGGACATGGAATAAACAACGTCAGTGTAATTTATTGGAGTTGTTGTTGGTTGTTCTCTGCAGTGAGTGTCAAACATGCAGCAAGGTGCTTTGTTTGGCATGAAGGACTTTGTTCACATGGTTCACTTCCAACGGTTGAACAAACAAGGATGTGTCATGGCTGCATTAATGCACTTTCAAGATCGAATTTGCAAGGGGCCTTTGCGGGGAGCACATGGAAACGCCGAGGCTCTTCTTAACTCGCACTCTCGGTGATGTTCTGACAGCTTCCCGTGACAAACTTGTGAGTGCAGCCATTCGTGCTGTTTGAATCAAAGCAGTCAAACTGAAGAAAATCTTTACGAAATATTACCCACTTTTTCAAAACGGCAATCTTCTTTTTGTCACTCTTCCTGTTCAATTTAATTTCCTGTTAAATTTTATGGGTTGTTTCAATTTTTTTCAGTCAGAACAACAGTGAACAACAATGAAAAGAACCCTTCCAAACCTGCAATGCCGCAAGTGCGCAATGTTCAGGAAAGAGACAAAGTTGCTGTTTCTTGTGCGTTGTAATTTTTTTTATCTCTCGCTCCGCTAAAGTCAGTGCTTGTGATTTTGACGCTCAAACAAATTACTTGTGAGTAGATATCTACCACACCTTTTGCCAGACACCTGCCCTGCAGCAACTCACTGGTTCTCTCCCTTTTCTTGATGTGGGACTTACGATTCCGAACCCTTCACAACATGCAGAGTCATTGCATTGACGAGCTTGGTCTTGCAAGGAGGGTGCTGGCGCCATCCAACCCGCAAGGAAACTTACTCAGGATCCTGACTCCAACTTTGACAGTGTGCGTGTCATGGAGACAAATAACACTGTCTCCTGTAACATGCCACGTGTGGGTACACACACAGCGAGACCAGACTCGAAGGCATGCACTCGATGGTCTCCAAATATTGACTTCCAGGCGCAACCACAGCTTGAACTACATTCAAAATATTTTTGAAGTGGTATCTTTCACAGTGAAACTTTTGAGTCAGCAGGTGTGATCCCTTCGTGGAGGACAAGCAGACTTGTGACTGTTGACAAGTTAACATCGTTTTTTTAGCTGTCAATGGAAACAAATGTGTGGCTTCTGTGTGGTCTGAAATCACCAAGTGCTTCCACTTCAGAAAGGCTCAAGTTTTGCCAAAATTCAGACCTTGTTGAATTTTGTTTGCTCCTTGCAATTCCCACCTCAATTTCCGCACTCACTCTTTGTCTTTTGTCTCAATTTGTTGCAAAGTTGAATTCAGGATTGTTTGGGAGGTACAGGAAGGGGTTGACCAAATCCAGCGTTGCTCTAACACCAGTTGCAGCATGGGGTTTAGTCGCAGTGGACATGTTGCACCTTTCCAAGTCACAAAATTTGCTGACAGCCATCAGCTTCACCAGGGATATTTTCGCCACACCAGACGAGTATCAGCGGCTCTGTCGACTGTTCAGGGACGTCGATTCAGTTGTGGCAACACATCAAACGCTCACTGGAAATTGCAAAGCCAAGTTTGTAATGAAAACACAAGCATCTTTTGCAAATAAAGAGTCCATTAGGAAGATTGTTGTCATCAAAAGAAATGTTAAGAGCAAGATGAGGATCTGATTCGGAACACCTTGATTAACTCGGACTGCGTGACATGGTTCTGCTTTCATGTGCAAGTATTTTGTCTGCAGAGCCTCCGTTGTCATTGTGGCTTCAATGGGGTCTCTTGAGTGCTGTTGGGCGATCTCAAACAACAAGTTCATTTCTTTCAAAACGAGTATTCTCTCACTCAAATGGGTTTGATGCTGTGAGTTGACTTGGGTCAGCAGAAAAATTCGCGCCCCGTAGCTTGTGCGTGAGGTCACACGGCTGCTTTCAAGTCATGAAAGAAATTGTAGGAGTGCCTTCCTGACATTTAATTCCAGAGGAACACATTGACATGCACCTTTGTTTTGTTCCCCTGCGTAAAGGTAAACCTTTCACCAGAAACACTGAACGCTGAACGCGATGCATGCCAATCGTGACAAATATTGATTTGTTTCAAACAAACCAACTTCACGTATTTCATACAAATCTGGAGTCTGGTTGATGCTGACTGGAAGGTTGGAATTCCGCAAAAAAAGAATAAATAAATACAGTAAAATAATAACAAAATAAAAACAAAAACCACAAGAAGTTCCAGGCGAAGCACGAGAACTTAAGGGTCGTAGTTTCGGATTACACGAATTGACTAAAGAGTGGTGACTGAAGAGTGGGGATTGGTTGAAGAGCAGGGGCCAACTGAAGAGGTGACTGAAGATTGTAGGCTGAAGAGTGGGTAAAAAAATTGTGGGTGGATGCACACATGAATGCTACTGGTTTTGATGCCACTTGCTTCACCCTGTTTGTCCCGCCAACAACACCACCGATGAAGGACATCCTGGTTTTACAGCGCTGCAGGTTGGAGGTGACATCAAACTCTTATGTGCACATGCCGTTTGTCAGCATTGAAAAAACAACTGTGAAATTTGAGACGCACTCCCAGCAAAAGTGGGGAAAGATTCATTATTCTGAGAAAAAAGGCATCGACCCAGGTCGGTTTCATAATGTGAGTAATTGCTTGATCCATTACCATTTGGGTGTGTGCTTCGGTTTATCTTTGCGTTTTGTCAAAGTTTTCTTTCACCGGAAAGCATGCTCCAGTGAAATGCGAGGAGACCAATTTCAGTAATTGCTCTGTTTAGTGCAGGTGCCACGGGTTTTTTTCTCTTCTTGCTGGTATTTTTTTCAACCATTGCAAGAGAGAAGAACACCAAGAAACAATTGGCATTCTATCCCTCGTATTCTGCCGGAAGTCTGACTCTATGACCGGAGAAGCAAGAGACGCATTCAATTGTGTGAGGGCAAGAGCTGGTGTGCACTGCATGATTCTTGTTCGCTGAAAAGCAGTTGAGCTGTGCCTGAGTGTTGCTTCTGATTTCACGCCCTCGTCTCCGATGTTCTCCCTCATCTTGTGCGGGCGACATCAGCTGGCTTCGAGCAAAGCAAAAATCTCAAAACGGTAATTGGCACTGATGCGAACACCATGAACTCAGCGTACATGTTGCATCTTCAGAGCAACTCGGGCCAGTCAGAGAAAAAGTCACGTCAGTTGCTTCTCCACACGATCATACAGTGAAAAGAAAGTCCACGCAGGGTCTTGTCTTTTTCCAACGTGAACCCACCAAAACCTCTGCAAAGTTTGTGCTGCATTCCTCTGCCTCAAAACGAAAATACGAACGCAGAATTGCCCCGACTCCCAGGTATTATGGTCTGTCAGGGCGCCATCAATTCTGCTTCAGCCAAAAGGCTTTTCTGCGAAGTTTACGCTTTCCACGACTCGCAGGGCAAAGTGCTCGAAGCAGTCCTCCACAAGTGCATGAGCAAAATAGAGAAAGAGCTCCATTGCCAACCTCACAAACGCTCGCTTTTAAAAGCATTATCAATCACATCATCGTTTTTGTGCGTACACCAGACACGATCAGCTGAGCGGATTTTCTCAGTCGGGGTTGTGGGAACCTCGCGCTCCTGCCCTCCACATCTTCGCGGTTCTCTTCTGGGCGAACTCCAGTATGGACGATCCCTTGGTCTCTAGCCTTGACCCACCCTGTGTTGACAGGGTTTTCCCAGAACAGCTGCGTGGAGGCTGTTTTCTCCGTCAGGCCATCTTTTGCAAAGACCTCATTCTAAACAACACATGGCCATGTGATTGTTTGCAACTTCCTCGTAGAGCCTGAGGAAAGGGACAATGACCTGCGATTGTGAAAATGTCACAACGTGTATCAAAGAGGCAAGAATTGCGTGAGCGGAGCACCTCAAGGCTGCAGCTGGACATACCCCTCAGATGTTTGCAAGCGGAATGCTCAGTGAATCATGATTTTCATATTATTCTTTTGCGTGGTGTAACCCTGAAGCCCACTAATGGTAAAAGCTTTTTGAGGAAATTGACATTTTATTGTGCGCCATAAATTGTCTGCTTCTGTCATCTGAGGAAATGAGGACAGAACAGGTGCAGCTTTGATGACAGTCGGCAGACTGACTTGTCTGTGGAGTGCAATGTTGCGACACATGGGAACATCCACGTGTCATAATGCACTGGCCCTGTTCATTTCCTTGACCAGCGAGCTGCTTTAGATCCTTCCAGAACCACCAGCACAAACGTTTGCGTGTTTGGGATGTATTGTTTTGCAAGTTGTAAGTTTATGTTTGTTTGTTGTCTGTCTGTGTCGGGACACAAAAAGCTGTACCTGAAGCTTTGGTGCAGCCAGGGTATGTTGGGGGTTCCTAACTGCCAGTCAAGCTTGTTACAAACTTGTCACAGGACACCCTGCGAGGAAGACTTCGACTTGGGGGGAAGTTCCGTGCCCATGAAAAGCTTGTCACGGGAGGGCTTTGGCTCTGCAGGCTGAGTGCCATGCTGACTTGCTGCAATGCTTCTTGCGCTTGCAACGCTGCTCTTCAGGCTGTTTCCGTTGGGTAAAAAGTCTAGCTTTCTTGGAGAAAGTTTTTCCAACCAACAGACTGAAAATTCAATCCTTTACAAATGGGGCAAATGTGATGAACCACCCTCAAACACTGCAGCTGAAAAAAGACTCTGAGGCAGCTGCCTTTCAAAAAATTGTGGCTAGATCTTGAGCTGCAAGAACCAAAGAACAGAAATGCTTGACTTTTGCGGGGCAAACTCTTGAACAACAACTCTGGCTCAACATTTGCGTCCCACACGTCTGCAGGCTACGTACTTTTGTGATATTCTGGGTTTCCATCAGATTTTCCAGTTTGAATGAAGATTTGTTGAATTTCCAAGAGTCGGTTGAACTTCTTTTGACACGAATCATGCAGCCTCAAATAGGCCTTGCGTTTCTCACTTCACACAGAATGTGGGCGCCGTTTTGTCATCTATTTACCTGAAGCTGCTTTGTCATCAAACGAACACAGGTGAGAGAAACGCAACAATGAACCCGAAAAACATAAAGAAAAACGCATCAATGAAAAGATAACTTTCACCGCATGGATGCTTTGTTCCAAAATTTATTCTTCCTTCCTTTGAGATGAAAAGTTCTTTGAAAGACAAGCTCTCATATTCATCGACACAATGCTGCTTCGTGGGCGTTTCTGTTGCATGTTCTTTCAATTTCATGAAAACTTTTTCTGTCAGCAACTGAGATGGCACTGCTGCTGATTGACTGAAACCCACGGATGTAGTTCACCTCTCTCTCTCTCTCTCTCTCTCTCTCTCTCTCTCTCTCTCTCTCTCTCTCTCCCCTCTCTCTCTCTCACGCACATACACACACGTCTTTTCGCACTGGTGACACCGCTACACGCCACGGAGACCTGACATTTCAATGCGGGAGAGATCTTTTGACCAAAGAAGGAAACAAGGGCGCCACTGCTTATCAGGGGATAATCACAGACAATAGGAGAAGCGAATATATTCTGGGCTGCAGATCGGCACCTGCAGGGGTGATCGCCTCATTAGGAGGGGACGACACAGGCGACTTCCGCAGAGCTCTTCCGCGTGCTGACGCGACGCTCGCTGTCAGAAGTCGAGCCTCTCTGCCTCGGCCACAATCGCCACGGGCAAGCTCACCTCCATCACGACTCACAATGACTGCAGCAACGTTTCGGAAATCCAAAAAGCCTTGAAACAGTCGACGCAAAAAGCGTATTCGGTATCAGGTACGCCAAGTTGAAAGACTTTTGAACAATGGCTTGTACGCTGGGTATTGATTAATTTGAAAGTGGAGTATGAAGTTAATTGAAGGTTATAGATTGCATTTGATTTGTCAAGAGAAAGCAACATGTAATGCAGTCATCAAACTCCTATGAATAGGCTTTGCGTCATTGACGCTGCGAATGGAGTCGAACGGAGTCAATGGATTCTTTGAAGAAAGCTGTTGAATGCGGTGACTGGTTCGCTGAAGACTGTTGTCCGATATTCAGCAAGGTCACAACAAGTAGCTCCAGTTTGCTGTCCACATGACGCACCTCTGATTGAGTCCTCACCTGTGCACAGATATCTGGGTTGTCTTTGAATAATTTAGTTCAGTGCCTGCCCTAAACAAGACACAAATATTTGCAGCAAGGTGAATTCAGTCCGGACAACGGCATTGTGAATTCCCTGACTTTGATGAAGCTGGCATGGGAGCAATTGCCACTCAAACGGCATGCATTAGCAAATAAAGCTAATGGTCGTCCCGTGTACAAAAGCTGTACAGATAGCCCATTTACTTCAACAGCTAAAAGCTGTCGGCAACGACAGGCTGTGGTGGAACATTGCGCAAGCGAAATGACAAAAATACGAGCTGTGATTATAATACAGCGTTTGTTTTGCATATCCCGTGTGATGCGATGCATTGATGTGGAGTTGGGTTGTGCCCGTTTCACCTGCTCTTTCTGAATTCAGTCGGCTGACTAAAACGTTTGAATGATGTCGATCCACAAGAATACGACGCATGATGCCGGTTTCTTTTGGAACTGTTTTCGACATTTTCTCAGCTGAACGTGACTTTTGTTTTCCGGATTGAGACGAAAAATTTGATCACATGAGTGAAGGCCTCGGGCTACGGGCTATGACAAACATGAAATAGATGAAAACTCATTCGCAATCGGGTAAAGAGCTTAGCTTGCAGGTTTCAGGTTTTCACTTTTGCTAAGCCTCGTAACGGAGCTTTCAAAATAAGAGGATTATCTGCAAGCTGAGTGAGGAGACCCAAAGTGCCTTCGCTTTTGCTCACTTCAAATAATCATTAATTCGGGAACCAGGTAAGATACACTGGGTGTTTGCAAGTGGCGAAAAACAAAGCAAGTTGGAAAATCCAATATTTGTCCGTCCGTTCGGCAAAGTGCTGACCACAGACACCCACCTTGCCTGTTTGTTGCAATTTGAGCACTGTGGCATTGGTAAAAACCGCAGCTAAATCCAGGTTTACTTGGATCGTGGGGTGCGGCGGTGTGTTCCAGGATTCCCCTTGTTTGACGCCCAAAACTGGCCAAGCAAAGGTTTTTTTGTGTGACCCAAGCACAGAAAAATCACTTTCCCTCAACGTTGCTGCCTTTGACAGGGAAATTTGTTTTGCGTTGGATTCCGTCGCATGTCACACGTTTGCTTCTCTTGACAGAACACTTTGCTGGCACCTAATCCACGTTCAGCTGCATATGCCACGTAATGAAACTTGTCTTGAAGCCGTCCTCGATTTAGAAATTACTGTCTGTGTAATTTCTGTGAAGAAGTGGATTGAAAACGATTATTTTCGCTTGAAACCCTCTTGGTTTCTGATTAAGTTGCACTTTCACGTCAGCACTTCATGAACATGCTTTGTCAGTGTGAAAGCAAACCCTGGCGCCAACTCCCAGAGCCTCATCCCCGAAACTGAACACATGTACGTCAAAGTTCCATGAAGAATGTTGTCCGTAGCCTGTTGAAGCAGGGCACGCCAAACGAAAGAGCGAATGCTTCCATGAGACCGACGCAAAAATTAACTGACCAAGAAAGACCATTGTGCACAAAAAGAATATGTTTGCGGCCTCAGTTGTGAGCCGATGACTCCTTTTGGGCACACCTGAGCAGCAAGGGTCCAGAACTGATCGCGATGGGTTGGCTTACCTGGGCGATGTTGGCAGGTGAGTGGCACCTGTTGACCGGTGGCTGTGCCTGAATCTGACCTTTGGTACTGGTCGCCAGAAATATGCCATGGGCTGTGCCCAAAGATCTCAAACCTGGACGGATCAACGATCGTCTGTGTTCACCTTTTTTTGGAGAGTTTTGTTGGGTGGGGGGTTGACACACAGCACAAACACTGATTAAATGGCCAAGCTTTCGACTCAGTGATTGAGCCAGAACTTTGAGCTTGTGGCTGCTGAAACAGACCCGTACAAAGCGATTTGGCATGGATGACAGTTGACTTCACCACAAGTTTGTTGCCGATGCGCTGTAACTGTGGTTTTTGAAAGTTTGAAAGTTTGAACTCTTTGGAACGGCACGTGAAGAATATCTTTGTTGACAATTGACAAAATGAACCGCACACACAGAGCCAAAGAAAAGAGGTGAGTGGCTTTAACTTGGAATAGGAACTCACGGAATACTAGGTTTGGTGGACCCAGGCCCGGGAGGTAGTTCTCTCTCAAGATCCAACCGCAATTTTGCTGCCGCTGCCAAAGGTCAAAAGCCAGCGTGGGAGGCCGGGCCGGATTCCGAATTTGGTGGAGATGGTCATGAAGCCCCAGACATCGCTTTCAGTTTTCTTTTCACGTTATGGCACAATTCTCATGGAGATCAGGGCGTCAATTTAGAATTACTTTCTCGTGTACAAAACAAACAAAACAGGAAATTTGAAAGCGCCTTCTGCTTCCTTAGAAGGGAATGCTTCACAGTACACAACACCTGAGCCTGCGTTGGTGGACAGATCCAAGAGCAGAATTTTGTCTGAATCCTACAAAGGTTGTCGTCATGAATATCCACCGACAATGTCTTCACTGCTGGGTGTGAGTGAACGATACACCCACGGTTTCACAATCACAGGCCTCGGAAGCATCAACTTTATCAGGTCCCACACAAGGTAGACTTAGAAAGTGATGCAAAATATCCAGTGAATGCAAATACGAGTTGTTCAAAACCACTTCGCTGAACGCATGGACAAGAACATTTTGCTTGACCAACGAACAATCTCGTTCACTAGCATCAAGTATGAAATTGTTTGTTCTGACCTGCTCGACTTCAGCACCTTCGAATGAGACTGTCAGCCCTCCAAACAATTGAGGTACAGTCAGGACACAGCAGTGATTTCTGTGAAATCGCCAGGTACCAAGAAGTCTGATGGGGCCTGAAAGCTCCAAATTTACAATCTTCCAACTGCCAAGAAACAAACACATTCATTGACAACATCGCAGCTGTTGGATTTCCAGACAGTGAACCGTCTGAACACAACAGGACTTCGGAGTTGAGTACAACTTGAGGAGAAATCCGCGTTTTGTCCCCACCAACGGAGCCTGTCTTGCAGGCATTTGACGGTGGGGGTCATGGACTTTTGAGTCTTGTTGTATGATCTTTGTAAACAATCTCACAACATGTGAATCTGTTTGAATTGTGTTCAAACAAGGAACCGTTCCTGGAGAACTAGAACGCATTGATATTGCAACAGTGGCCACCGGATTCTCATTGACATGCATGAAACTCCTCCTGTCTGCAGTCAATTTGCGCTTGGTCCAAGAGTCTCGAATCTGCTCATGTACACGTGTTCTTTGTTGTGAGACCCTCTGGCGTGTTTTATCGCCTTGAAACCACAACGTTGCTGCAAAATGAAGGTAAAATTTGCTCATTTCTTTTCGGAAACCATTTCTGCACTCAGACGCACATTTGTACACACGCGCCTTTCCTTGCCACCGAAAGGGGCTGAAGTCTGACAAAGTCTGTGAATTAAAGATCTGGGCTGTTGACGCCGACAACTTGAAAGCAAAACTCCACCCGTGTCAGATCCTCGTTCTTTTCGAACGGCAGGAAAACACAGATGTTCTGGTGATCTCGGAGAGAGTTATCTCCCGCAACAGGACCCCCGCGACAAATTTCGCTTCTCCACAAGCGAAACGACAAATTTATCACTCGAATCACTCAAACGAAGCTCACATATTTGTGAGGAATCAACGTTCACTGCAAAGTGAACCTCACTTGTAGCCCAGCGAGAGCGTTGGCCCGCACACATTCCGTATCAAGCATGGCTTGACCACAACCAAGAGGGGGAACACCGACAAACGTTCAATGAATCAAAATGGCATCAAATCACAGATGACAACAACTCGTTTGAAGACGACACTCACCTTTTCATGGCTGCAAACACGTGTGTGTACCCAGGGTCACCCTCTCATATGCAAACCGGAGGAAGTCCAAATCTTTCCGCACCAGAGTTGATTCAATCGTGGACAACATGTCGGACATCTGGAATGTCTCGTTTTGTTGCAACTTTGAACATCAATGAAATACATCCATAAACCAATCACTGGTGACCAATGGGCCACAGACGTAATCGTAACAATATGTTCACGTCATCCAAGTGCCATCGCGACATCAATTGTCTCGTTTCCGCGATCAGTACGCTGTGGTTCTTGCTCCATGTGAACTGGAAAACGGAAGGAGAATTCTGAAATCTGACTCCCAGCTTCATGTCTTGCGAAGCCGAATTTAGGGAAATCTCATTTATTGCCATCTACACGCCAGTCACTCGAGAGCGGCAGGTGTTCCAGACGGCGAAGACTGGTGCTTGTAGCCAATCTATTTACCAGCGTACCTGCCGGTCCACCGTGTGTGACGTACGATCGTCTCGAAGCCGAAATCGTGCAACGAAGCTGAGTCTCCTCTGGACCCAGAAATGTTTCATCATCTCGAGCAATAGTTGAGCCGTGGCGGTATGTTTTGGTACTCAACAAGAGTCAAACGCCGACACGGCTTTCGTAACAACCCGTGCAAGGGAACCAAGGAAGAAACAGGACCCGAACGTGAACGTGAACATGTGTGGACGTACTAAAATGGGAACAAAACAGTTTATGACTTGTCATAAAAAACAATATAGCTGTTTGTATTGCCAGTCCGACGTGGAATTAATGTGTGCGTCAAAGAGGAAACACGTTGTCCAGCTGGCGCAACAAAGGACGGAAATCAAGAAAATGAAGAAAAAAACAAGAACGCTGTACCGCGGGCACGACAGCCCAAAACGAAGTGTATTTTGCGACCAAGAATGTAGTCTGCGCTTGTTGTGTCACACACTGATACACATCTTGCCCCGTATCAGACACTTGAGACATGGCTCATGTGGCAGTGATCAGTGCACATGTCAGTGGATCGCGGTGGGTACACTGCCACCAAACGACTCATCCTTGAGACTCAGAGGTTGTCAATCACACATAGTGATTGGAGTAAAGATGTTGACCTGCAGCTCTTGCCTGAGCTCTTTCATGTATTTGATGTGACAAAATCTGCAGGACCCAAGCCATGGTCAAGAATTTCATTTCATGGTTTCTCTGTGACATGTACGAGATTCTGAAGCTGACCTATGATGGGGGGAGGTCAGCCAGAGATGGTGACAAGTGACAAACTGAACATTTTTTCTGTTGGGTTGAAGTGCCTCTCGGCGCCACGAGAAGAGGGATGTTGTCTGGATGTTCTTGACTCACAACCACTAATCAAGCATCTGTCCCTTTCGTCCAGTTTCTGCCTTCTCCAACAATCCCCTCCCTGCCAGTCTCGAGCCAATCTACGTACGCCATCTACGCACGCTACTTTTTGAGGTCATGTGAGTGACTTCCAATGCGTCATGAAGACCAACAGCAAGAGGCCTTTCAAGGAGAATGAGCAACGGTGTGGGCATTGAGCGAATACAGATTCACTTGGGCGCAGTTCAAATGCAAGTGAAGCTTCGCATGCTTTCTGCCGGTCCAGCACGAGTCCAGGCCGCTTCCCCCCACGACATGAAGGCGGGAGCCTTGAGTGAGGCTTACTATCTCCTGCATTTTTCCATTTCCAGTTTTGCAACAGACATTCCTGGTAAGAGGATTACCTGTAAAAATGGATGATTAATGTTCATTACTGCTGGGAACGAAGAAGGAATTCCTTCGTTTAATGTTCCTATTGAGCCTATTAGGGCGTGCTGACATTTTCCATCCATCAAACAAAGACGCGGAATGGCCCGAACAGTGAAAAGTCTCAAAAGCTGTGGGTGCACAGGTTTGTGAAATGTAGCAGCGCCGATTTCTTCAGACTTGGTTGAGTTGTCACTCACGTCTCCTCAAGAAAACCCAAAGGTAACGCTCAAAGTGAGTTTCTGGAGACTTGCAAAGCATTTGTCCGGAGGAACAAGAACGTGGTGTCCGTGGGAAGCCTCATCAAGAGCTGACACGAGGTTTGGAGTCGTGCATTGGAGTCTTGCACCTATTTGTCCAGACAGATGAAACAAGAGTCGTATCTGACTCCTTCGCTGCTGCTGGCAACACATTCAGCGACCGAATTTGAACTCGCTCCGAAGTGCGAACACACCTTCAGAACACTCGCGGTGACATGTCTCCATTCAAAAGTTCTTTCCAAAGCTGCTTCATCAGATTGGCACTGCTGCTACAAAGGTGAAACTTTTCTTTGATCCGGCTTCACAATGCCTCGTACACCGCATGCATTCACAAAAAGCCTTTCGGCGGTCCTGGCTGACGCGTTTGCAAAACACGGAATCATCCTGAAGCCAATGAGGCAAAGTGCGACAATGGGCGCTGAACGCCACGAAGCTGCAGATGCATGCAGATGTTGCACGACAAATTTATCGGGGACTCAGGTGTTAGGCTGGTAAGTGGTTGACAGCAAACTGTGATTTATGGGGCAGTGATATTACTGAGACTTCTGGCAAAAGAAGCATCAAAGAATCATGTCAGACCCCTCACATGATATTTGGTTATTCATCATCGGAAACTTGTTCATCCACAAAATAATGGCTATAACGGATTTGTGCACGCAATCCAAAGATATCTCAATTTATGTTCCAAGCGAGCGCAAAAAATCACACAAAACAGGAAAGAATGACGCCAGATTTTTCTCAACTCGAACTGAAGTGTGAGAGACACATTTCTACAACTCTGCGATCTCTAAACGTGTCGTACGAGCTCATATCGTGGTAGAAATGGGTTCTCATCCCACAAAAGGGTTCCTGTGAAATCACACAACTCCTTTCTCGACCAAAGGTCTCGAAAAGTCATTGTGTGATTTCACAGGAACCATTTTTGTGCAGTGTGAGAACCCTGTCTGAACATTCCCGGCCTTTTGTGTTCAATTGTTTTGTTGAAATTAACTGACGTTTCTGCGAGGATGTTGCAGCAACAAAGCAGCAAACAGGCTGAATTCCCACCCTGTTGAAAGAAAGTCAAGAGGAGTGAAAGAAATTTTGGTACCAAAGAACAAAAATGTGTGTACATTTCATCCGAAAGGATTGTGAGATAAAGTGATGATCAGGACAGTCTCAAAACGATTTCCTGTCATACATCTCAGCGTAAGCCTGCTGTTTCGGACCTGAATGTCCTCTCACCATGCACAGGCGCACGGAACCCTTCATGACGACGACCCACCTTCAGGCCACGCACGCAGGCTCAAAGCGATGACCACACAGTCCACGACGAAGCCACAACCACGAGCCAAACCCCACTTTAAAAAGTATCAATATCCAAACTTATCAAATCTGTGTAATTCCATTTCTGTTATCAGATGTGTCTATTTGAGTTAGACAAACTCACCACGGATTTTCTTCCTAATCAGATTAGGAAGGAGGAGGGCTTTATTGCCCTCACAGCCACTGTGAGCTTGGTGCATCCTGATGTAATTACTTGCCCTTCAGAGCATGCTTGATTCAACAACAAAGGCCTTTTGCAAGAGTGATTGTATTGCTTTGTGATGGGTTCACAAAGCCTCTGTGGATCAGGTTCACGTTCTTGCCGTATTGCTCGTGGCAATCTGACACTTTGCCTGTGCGACAGGCCTTTCCTGCACTGCAGTTTTCCTTGTGTGGCCAAAATCTTTGAGACAGACACCAATCAGATGGGTTTTGCCTCCGACTTCAACAAAGCACCCCCAGCAATTTTCTTTCCCTTTGCGATTGTGCCCTTTCTCAAGAATTCAAGGTTGAATTTGCAACAGCGCACTGCATTCAAATATCACGCCGGGTCGGTGTCTGGACCCTCCGTGACTGTCATTGCGCATTAGTTGCGGTGAACATTCCCTAATTGATTGATGGTCGCCCGCGCATTTTCCATTACGAAATTACAACACTGAAAAATGTGAACACTCATCCGTTCTGAATGTGATAATATAATTTTACTCCAACAGATTTACTCCCACATTGAGGAGAACCCTGTGAAGTTTTGAAAGTTTTCGTTGTTGCTGCGTGCTACTCCTGGGTTCATTCGTGTTGGTCCGCAAGTCGACGGAAGTTCCGTGGGCTGCACACGACGCCGAAAACAGCGACTCCATCTTTCTCAAACTGTGTCACAGGACGGTATCTGCTTGCTTTCTTCAACGCAGCCTCCTTGAGGGAGAAGGCAGAAACTTCCCTTTAAATTTTGGCGAAGAGATTTACTGTCATTAAATGGAAAAGCTTAGTGTCACCGCGCTGGCATGTAATTACAAGTGGCATCTAATCTGTCTCCGCAGCAAAGGTTCATTGAGTAACTGTGTCTCCGCACACGGAGGCGACAACTGGGATCACTGTCTCGATTCCGTTATGCAGAGAAAAACAAAAAGTTTGGAAAGGCCAAATCAGCTAGTGGAGCACGACAGGAACTAGCCTGTCTTGATGATGATTTGGCCTTTTCAAAACTTTTTGTCTCTGGGGGAAAACACAGTTTCGACCTTCAATCGCAATCGAGTCTTCCGTTGTTGTTGCCAACCCAACTGCATGAAACCAGATTTGACTCAGAATAACACAGGTATATATTTGGCCATCACCCAGATTTTGTAGCTTGCAGTGAGCCACACTCACAAATCTCTCTGCTTTGATCTGGTTAAACTGATCTGCTGGCACAAGGTTTGGATCAGATACATGACAGAGGAACGACGGGTCGCAGATACAGGCCTCGGATCTGATTTCATTACGTGCAATTGCTGCACGGACTACACCTGATCCCAGCAATAGGTAACAACATGCAGTGCAGTATTTATCAAGGGCTGAAGTCCAGCAGACAGTTGTCGATTGCACATCTTTTCATTCAGAAAAAAAGATTGGGGTGGACGTACACTGCTGCGATATCACTTCACTTCTGCGTCGAGAAGAGATGCATTGCAATTGCTCAGTTCGAATGAACAGACTGCAGTCATTCTCACCATCGTTTTTTCCCCAAGAAATTCAGAAATGCGACAACAAACAGATCACGACTTGAGCAATGCCAAAACGAAGTTCCGAAAGAAAATGTTGCAACACTCTGCTGCTTTGTGCGCAGAACAGAAATCTGTGACAAAGAACTGTGCAAGGATTGTTGTGTGTCCCATAATGAGTTTGCAAAACACTGTGATCAGGTTTCTTTGTGGCAGTATCGCTTGTGGAGAACTTGGGCCTGAGCCGCGAAAGGAAATCAATGTTTTCTGCCTGGATTCCCGTGCGGATTTGTCACTCAGGTTGTGAAATCGGAAATATGAATGGATAAATTCTGCATTTCCCTCAAATGAGTGTCCGTGCACCATGTGCTGAAGGTCGTGCTCTTGTGATTTCCGGCCCCGCAGGTTTAACCTGCAGCTTTAGGCGCATTGTCTGCAGACACTGGCGCTTGCACCTGAGCATGTTCAGTTTTATGAGTTTCTCTGGCGACAGTTTGTTGCTTTCAACCTGCCACCAATCAAGGGCTGGACGATGAATTGAGGAACTTTTCACCCACGTTTGGCACTTTGAAATGTGCCCCCAAAGAGAACTTCGCTTTTGAAAAAAAAAAAACAAATACAAAGATGCACACGAAATCTGAATCCCCCTGCCTCGTGCTTGACCATTTGGCAGGAAATGAGCTTGAGTGTTGAAAGCACGCAACAAAGGAACAGTCTGTCCAATCACAGACGAAACCATTGGAACTGCGCCATTTGCAATTTGTTCAAAACATAATTTTTGGTTTGCTTTCAGGGCAAGTCCAAGACGCCGTGGTGCTGCAGAGGCCAGAGACATGTCGGAACACGGCATTTCACCGTCTTCATGAAAATCCATCACAGGAAGAGAAAAAAGTCACAAGTGCGGGCGGCATTCAACGTTGGATGCCTGACAGCAAACTGATGCATGTAAACCTCAAAAGTCACCTTGATGCTTTCAAGAGCTCAGCACCGTCAAAGCGGATCTGTTCCATGTTGCGACGACGAGTTTTGTTCTTGTGAAAAAATACACAACGAAATGAAAGTAAGAAAGCCAGAAGCACGAACAATTTGGGAAGCTCAGCTTTCAACACTCTCAGCTTGGTGTGACATCAACTCACTGTGTTTCAAAAATCGGACAGCCACCCCAGACACAAGAAGTGACCAGTATGAACAACTGCGGGATCCAGCTCTGCGACTGCTTTACCTTCAGTCCCGTGCAACTGTACGAGTGAAGAGAAAAACAAGTGGCGAAAACAGGGTTGGAGGTGCTTTTCTGTTGAAGCTGGTTATGGCTCATCCCATTCATCTCAATCAATGAATGATTTGCTGAAGCGCGAATTGCTCCCATTGTCGAGTTTCAGCAGAACCAGAACCCAAAAGTCGAAACCCCTGCGCTTGCGTGTTCACTGGAAAAAGTCGTCCTCTGATGCCGATTCCAAAAGGCCGACATGACTTTGAACGCATGTCATTCAATAGACTTTTTCTGGTCACATTTTTGACCGCTGACAATCAGAGACTTTGGGCTTACCTTTTACCTTGCCACAGGCAATCAATCACGGCAAGCTTATTGTTTTACAACTGGGGCCTTGTGCTGTTTTAATCATTGCTTTCATTCCGTATTGAACCATTCCTGCATGTGTTCAATAGAATGGGGAAACCTGATGCGCGCTTACAGTTTTGCGCATGCAACATTGAGATCAACAATGCATGGAGGAGACTTCAAATTCACTTTGCGTGTGAAATCCCGTGATGTGAAAAGCTGCTCAGATGTCGTGCAGTGGTGTTTGGTTCGCGCGTCGCGCCCACAGCAGATGACAAGGGGTGAAAGCCAGCAAAATCTGAACGTGAATCTCTCTGATTGTTCTGATTGTCCCGTGAAATGTAGAAAGGAGAATGTCCGGAGGACTCTCAGTTATCAGTTCCCAGGACCAGAACCGGTCAAGTCCCCACTGACATGAATCTGTTTTGTGTCACGCCCTCCAAGAACACGTGGGTTTGCTGCCAACGTGAAAGCTGACACGTTTTACGCAGTTCCTTTGCTGAGTGACGGGTGCACGTGTTCGCACATTGCTTCGGCAGAATCTCTTTTCCTCACCAGGCAAGTTGACATTTGTTGTGCTTCATGCATTAAAAGTGAAATGCACTCCTAATTGATTAATCACTTCTTAATGCGTCGCACACATAAAAGCCTTTTGCATCACAAGAATCAATTTTCACTAATGGAGCATTTATGACGTTCGGAAGGAATTTCTGTCGGGGTGCCATCACTTGCTGTTGAACATGTTTTGGTGTCGGTGTTATCGTGCTGCTCGTCTGAACTTTGAAACAGTGGCAATGTGTTGCTGCCTTGACTGAACTACCTACGAGCATTTGCAAGATATTGGACGTTGTAATCCAAAAAGGGTCTTGTGCGGTTTCAATGAAGACATGTCGGCTTCAGCGTGAGATGTCAGTCTTTTGCCTGAAGGAAATCAAAGCGAAACGGTTGTTTTGCACTTCCCGGAAAGGATGGATCATGGACGAGTGGCGATGTAAGATTTCCAAGTTGACATCCTCATCGAAATTCTGAACGCCTGCTATTCTGAGGCCCCTGCCGACATCCAGGCTGCCGTAAACAAGTGCCATCGTTTTTGCAGTTGGCTCAGTGTGCCCACAGACGTGTGTAAGTGTGTGTGCGTGTGTGTCAGAATCGGTGAAAAGGCTGTAGCTTCAATTCGAGAATGTCTATCAGTTTCAGGAACCGAGAAAAGAGCAAGATAAAATGTGTCAACTTGTGTGCCTATCGTCATCACTGGACCTGAGACACAAACTCATGTCACAAGAATCCAGTTATTGGCAGCGTAACTTCATTGATACGGTGAGAATTGACAACAGTATCTTCGTCCATGCATGTGTGTCATAGTCCCCATGGCACGACGGTGTTATCATGGAGTTGGGAGTACTCAGGTGTCATGCAACATGCATGTACAATTTGTACGGAACCAGCACCAAAACATTTGATGGATATTACAATCAAAGTAGATTTGTCGATCAATACCACAAAGAGCACTAAGGTAGATCAAATTGGCCAATATCCCATTACAGCCACTGTTCAGTTTCCACGAACGGCGCATGCAACTTGTGTTATGGCAGGGTTATGCATTAATCAAGACCTTAATGCTGGCCCAGAGAACACCAACAGAATTATTCAAAGGCTTTGATTAGTGACAGCTAGAGGTGAGGTGCTCAAGTCAGATGAGTCGACGAATAGCAATGACTTTGACACTCTCGGTCACTGTCTTTGAAGATGTCGCAGATCCTTTGTTTCTGCCGTGGCATCCATGTGCAGGCACCTTTCTTTGAATCAGTGTCAGTTCTCCGTCAGAAACTAGGCACGAAGAGTTGACACGAGCAAGTGGAATAGACATGGACATTCACAGGGCAACTGGAGAAACACCATTTGAACAAAACAAGGAATCAATAGCTGTTGTACAACTCGTGCGATTTCCTCAAACATGAAATCTAAGAGCATGACCGTTCATTCTTTGGCCACGAATCATCTCTTGTAGTTTTGACTTGTTGTGTAAGTCAACTTTTTCACTCATCATCATTCAATATGTGAAGAAAGAACTCATGCTGTGCACTCATTCATTCTGAACACATATTGAACGATGATTCGTGCAATATTTGTGACTTTTCGTGCACTCGTGCGTGCACATGGGTTTTGTTTCGATGAAGAAGTCGCACAGAGAGTAAATTGCAACAGTTCGGTACTGCCCAGCCTGATGCCACGAAGCGACTCCTCACGCAAACAAAAGAAAGTGCTGTGAAATTGAAAAAACACCGCCGTCTGCGGCTGCACGTCGGTTTCGCTGAAAGTGCGAAATCTCACAGATGCTTTGGTATCCACCATTCGCTGTGATGAAACAATCTATGGAGGTTGACTCTTCATGGAAGAATTGTTCCCGATGCTGAGCTTCACTCGACTCAGAAGTTGCTGATTCGTCTGCATGTTTCTTCCTTTTCACTTTGCACTCCCTGCTACACTTTACACCGCCTATTCGCACAATGTGCAAGTTTACCACGCCAAACTCGCTGCGCCTTTTGGAGCATTCTTTTCGCTCACTGTCGAACGTGATAAAAGTGTTGTGTGTTCAGTTGTGGTACTTTCCGATTTGACCATTCTCGGCAGCTTTGTGGGATCCGTGGGAAGTGGGTAAGCAAATCAACTGTGGCAGAAGGTAGCGCACCGAATTGTGAATCCTTCCTGTCCCACTGGCAAAACATGTCACAACCCATTACCTTAATGGATGTTGATTATAAAAACCTGCAAAGGCTGCTGTCTGCACAAAACACATGCACACCGCAGAACAATGACGATATTTTAATTATGATAATGCACACGGTACAAGAGATGCTCCTTTTTGATCGACACTGCTGAAACTGAAAGGGAAGAAGGTGGACATCATGTTGTGGAGCCAAAATGTTTCGTCACCAAGGCGAAGTTATCACGTTTTCTGCATTTTTCAAATCATTTTGCCTCAACTTTCCTCCTTTAGTGATGGTTTCTTTTTGCAATCTGGGGCCCCTCACACAGATTCAGATCACACTCAGAGGAGCCGGAAGTACCGTGCACAGAGCAGAGGTCCACCACGGGAAGCAGGCTTCGAAAATGTAACAATCAGCAGCATTCTTGTTCAAGAAACTGCACAGAACTGTATTTCGAAGGGAGAGAAATCATTTTGCCACTGAGACTGTGAGCAGCGGGCTCACAAAGAGCGAGACGCATCGCCAAGACGCTCACCTCGGACGCCCTTCATGTGTGTCCGGGTTCTCCAAGAGCTTTGATTTGCTCCAGACTGCACGAGAACGCGAGACGAATTTATGCTCGAGCAGATCCCAGGTTGGGGTCGGGGTGGGGCGATCATCGGAGGCTCAAAATTTACGGGAGGAGTTGTGTTTTTTGTTGAGACTGGGAACAAACTGGATTTCTGGTCTGAGACCTTTGAGAGGTACTCGTACAACACCGCTTCCCAACGCCGTCAAACAGTTCGCCCAAAGTACTTGACAACTCAGCTCGTTCAACACAGTTCGTCAGTTTTGGAGAGATAACAGTTTCTCAGATTGCTTTGTAGGAATGACAGAGAGCTTTGTTTTTGCTCCTCGAGAGGTTCGTTGTTTCCAGAGTATTGTGTCAAAATGTAATTTTGAAATGACTTTCTTCAGAAATTCAGGTGTTCAGAACCAAAACGTTTTGCCCCATGTGATTCCACCCAACTCGAACTCATCTGACCATCTCTACGAGTAAACCTGCATGTGTTCAAGCCGACGTCATGAAACTGACCTGGGCCTGCATTGTCACCAATTTTTGTCAGTTGTGACACACGGAAAATGGAACTTCAAGTCGGACTTGAAAATCTTCTCAACACCACTGCAGCTTTGTTTATGCTTGAACAGATTTAATATTTATTGCAGCATGTAACGTCCCAGGGAGCCTGGCAACCTACATAGGTAACGGTGTAAATAATTCAGTTGAAACTGCAGAAGCTATAACATGACTGGCTGCACACGTTTATAGCAAATGTGGCGGGATGCCACTCTTGCAAATATTTCTGATGTTTTTACTTTCCATCAAAAACTCAGCGGAGGCAATTTGTCGAAAGAACCTGCGTCTGGCGCACATCTATAGCTCAGAACACACATCACCTGCAAAGTGTCAGCGTTGGGTATCGCCATAAACTTGGTGCTTTGTGGAATTCTGTGACACAAAACACTTTTTCTGCTGTGTGGCATTACTGCTGTTCCGGTGAAAAGTTCGTACTCGTATCTGTTTTGGCCCACGCCGACTGCAGCAGAATAAAATTGCTCGCTTTCAAATGGGAAGACTGGAGGCAAATTAAAGTGAAAGTCACAGAGCAAACAGTGACACAAAGCAATAATGGGCAGACGGAGGCTTCTCCCGCGGTGTCTACACGGGATTGAGCTGACAGAATCAATGCGCGCAGCGTATTCCTGGCTTCAATAAAGCTTTTCATGGGGCACAACAGGTAGTCAAAGCTCATAAAGCGGAGAACACCCGAGACATGACCCGGAGAAAGTCATATTGACACATCAAGAAATTGGATTGTGACTGGGTTTTGCTCCATGGTTGTGCATGACTCGAGGCTCTAATTTTAAAGCGAAACATGCACAGTCTTGTCGGGATCGCAGGGCATTGGAGACAAAAAGGAATTGCATCTCTGTTTTGGTGATATGACAAGGGAATCATTTTGAAAGCAGTGAAATGCCAGCATAAAATACCAGCATTCTTTCACGAGGTTGTAAGGATTCGTCCTCGAAATCTGCTGGTCTGCATCGCTCAAATTGCTGCGACACACACACACACACACACACACACACACACACACACACACACACACCGGACTCTCTCCGCGTGCATATCCCTGCAGGATAATCTGCTGGTGTCGAATCTGTTCGTCAAATGACTTTGTCCCTCAAATGACTTCGTCTCACTAAACCTTGTTTCCATAATGACGCGTTTGAAATAATGTTCAACAAACATACTTCTGTTTATTCTCTAAATATGACGACCGTGCCGTTGGTTTTGCGTTTCAGGTTGCAATCATGTTCTTCCCCGATTGTCACATCCATTTGTGACACAATCTCACGGCGCTCAAAAGAACACAATCATTCAACATGGTGCCAAAATGAGACCAAGGAACATTGTTTGCAGGTAGAGAGTGCCTGGCACGGCTATTTGGAACAAAGTCATCTGGAGGTTTCTCCCAACACGTGCCGTGTTGAGTTTTGCTTTGCATTTGAAGTTGACCTTTCTCTTTCGGGTGATTTGAACAGACAGCGAAGGAAGCCAAATGAGGCTCCTTTGGCAATGTTCAAACTGATGTGATAAACCTTAATGGTTCCAGCCATTTACTATCATAAGGAGTTGGGACAGACCATGTTGGTTGACATAAGATCCCATTAAGCACCAAGACTTTGGGCCACGAGAGCTCCCAAAGCACCGATCTTCCCCAGAACGAACGAGTAAATGTGATCTGCGATGAATGCCTTGCAGTGTTACAAGTGTCCCCGAGGACATTAGGATTTCAAGGAGGGTCTAACACTTTCAGTTCCAGAGATAAAACTTCTGTGGCAAAATATATGGACGCTGACGAGATCAGAATGACAACAATCTCAGATGAACCTGTGTGGTCAGAGGGCAAATGTGTGTGTGTGTGTGTGTGTGTGTGTGTGTGTGTGTGTGTGTGTGTGTGTGAAGAGCAATCTCAGATGAGCAAGCGCAAAGAACAAGAAATGAAGACTTCTGAGTGAAAAGAACCACGACACGAAGGAGCTTCAGACCTCCATCAGCAGCAAACTTCCTGCATATTTCGTTGACAATAAAGCGCGCGGTGTCGGTAAGAGCTGCACTTATCATTTGCATGAATTGAATTTCCTCCGATCCCGCAGAGCTCGTTGTGGGACGACGCGGCGAGGAGACGCGGGACGAATCGCTCGGCTGTCACAAAGACACCGGCAACACATTGAAGTCTGAGACGACGCGCGCAGTCTGAAGCTGTTCATTCGATCACAGAGTGGGCGACTTCAGTTCCCAACATATTGCCACAGTCGACCAAACAAAGGCTTGGCAACTTGTGCTTTGAAAAGAGAAAAAAAAAACAACGTTTGTGTTCCTGCCCTGTAGCTAATGTTTTGTCCGAAGAAGACGTCCACATCAGCACGGTCCGGTTCAGCATCATTTTTGGACGTTCCCAAGGTCCTGCGGGAAATATGTTGCGACAGCGGCCTCTCCGTACTGATGTTGAAGTAGCTTGTTGGGATTCTGTAATTCTTGTCGTCTCTGCTGTGATTGATGTACTTATCCCGTTCGTGCATTTTAAGGTTTCCACTCTGCTGTGGGCAGTGTGCGAGGCAGACTCGTTTGCTTGCTTCAAAGTGGCAATGGAAAGGAAACTTTCTCTTTTTGGTGCACAACACAAACATGTGCGACACTTCTTTCATTTTCAGCTTTTTCCGCTTTGCTGAGCACTGACGGCGGCAAACGTCACGTTCAATTTTGAGTCCGCCAACTTGAAGAACGCCAAATTTTCAGCGCAGACGACTGCTTCACGACATTTGAACATGTTGCGCGGCTGAGGTTCATCAGTAGCAGATCTGTCTCACGTTTCATGGGGCGTGAGGATGTCCATTGTCTGCAACATTCTGCTCCAAAACTCTGGTCACGAAATCAACCTGATGGCATTAAATTCCTGGATTCTTGGTTAGAATTTAACGACCAGATGTCTCAATGCCTCTCTTAAAGTTCGACACGATAAAGGCATATATTCGTTTCAGTCTCGTACAAACACACAAAACAATGAACTCGATCACACAAAACTGGAGTCTTGTCGATTTGTGCTTGTGTCAGACTGCAGGGTGGATATTTTTCGAAGCATTCAAGTTTGACCTGAGGACATTGATAAGATCGGTGTGAAGAAACCGCTTTCAATGTGCAACTTTTTACATTTTCAGTGGACAAGCTGGGGCTCATGTGCCCGTCTCCACATACTTGAGAACTCAAGTCCATCACAGTGCGTGGTTGCACCTCGAACTCGCAGACTTTTCAACAGAACTGACACTTCTCTCAGCTTCTGTGGTGCTTCTGCATGTGTCGTTTGACGGAAACACGGAAGGTTGCTCCTGGGTCCAGTGTTGCCTGACACAGGTTTCACCAGGAAGGACTGAGCCTCAAAAGGACGGTCCCGTTGCTCTCTTGAGACTATTTCCCTTGAAATGTTCAAGGTTAACTTGCACAAAATGAGTCCACCCAAAGGCCAACCACACAAACAGTGCAATGATTGACCATCCAGTTTTGTGGCTTCAAGATAAAATTCACCTCTTTGCACTCGTGTGCAAGACGTGTTGTGACTCAACCAGCGCAGCGAGTCTGGAGTGAAGTGGAAGGAACATTTAGCAATCACTTGATATTTAACACTTTAAAAGCATCTCAGCTTTAATTCAACAACATGATCACAGCCTGCTTTTCTGCCTGCGTTCTCTGATCTTGCCATCACGCGATTGTGTTTGACTTTCGCCATTGATCTCGGGTGAACGTCGGAAGAAATATTGTGGTCGGGCAATTAAAGCACTATCACCGATGCATTAACCTTAAATCCTGAGCTTTGAAGCTTTTTTCATGCAACTTCGACAGATAAATTACCAATGAGCAGAACCAAGCCACGTGATAAGAAACATTCTGTTGATTTTGCCTGGTTTTTTTTCGACTTTTTTTGGTGCGAATTTCACAGCAAATGTTTTCTGCTTGAGTCTGTGATCTGACAGGATTTGATATGCCCAACGATCTGTTGACTTTTTTCAAAATCAAAATGGATCGCGGTGGATAACACACGAACGTGTGGAAAAAACAACAACACAAGGTCAGTGCGTGCCACACAGAACAGGAGGGCAACACACTGTCGTAGAAGACTTGATCGGAAGAACTCGTTTTCAGTGCGACTGAGCAGATCAATCGGTCTACGACTTTTCTTTTCCATCGCAGAAAGGGGAAGACTTGTTTTGACAAAATAGGCCCACGGGCCTCGCGGTGATTCGCCCACTCGGGTCACTCATGAATTCGGGTTGCTCAAATGCACAATATATTAAACTACATCTCCACAACTGAATGCAAACAAGAACTCCCCAAAAACTCTTTTGACCCATCAAGTCCACCAACAATCCTCTCTTCACATTGGTAATATGGACAACAAAATGTTGCTCCTTTTGCTCAAAACCCAAAAATACTCACATAAAAACACTGACATCTCTGGAATCTGGAATGCATTGTCTGATCAATGAGATCTAAACACCAAAATGATTGTCTCCATACATACTTTGTCACACTGACCAGAATAAGCCACAAAACATTCCCAACAAGTAGAAAAAGGTCAATTCCAAATCCCATTTTATCAATAAACTTCCAATTGTGGATCCCACAGGCATTATCTGCAACCAGTTCCCATAACCCTAACTCACACAATTCTTCTCTTCCACTCCAAATATTTCTACACAAAGTGCTTGCTGATGTATTTTGGTACAAATCCCCCAAAATAGAATTTTTATTCAGTCACCTTAAAACATTGAAAATGTGATCAGAGGAACAAAAACCTACTTTCCCTGAAACCCTCTCTGACAAATGATGACCAAATATAACACTTATTTTCATGATACAGCACAAACCAGAGAAAATTTGGCATGTTTTATTTTGACAATTTGCACTAAAATGTCTGCAATATGTTATTTTGTTCTTTTTTGATACCTCGGGCATCATTTAGGACGTGTAGAGATTTGGATTGGATGCCAAAAGGTTATTTTTGGTCGCTTCTTCGGGTCGGATTTTATTTCATACAGAGCACCCTGAACTAGCATCCCTTGAAATCAACAAAAACTGTGAATGACGCAAAGGATGGACCTTCATCCAACACTCCTCCTGTTTCTCCCGACCACTGCGGTGAGCAGCTGCTCTCCAGCCCCAAGTGTCAAATTATCAATGTTCCCTCCGTGAAGTTCAGCGCAGGCATTGCACATGGTGTTGGTTTTGTATCCAGTGAAGTCACGACGTCCACCAAACACATAAGCAGTGTTTTGATACGCCTCAAAACTCTCATCATGTCAAGGGTCCATTGGGACGCTGATGCTGTGAATCTAATCATGAAGGTGGCACAGTTGCTGGGAACCGAGCTCTAAAATATTCATAACCCCGTCGTGTGGCGCTTACAAAAACTCAAGCCCAATACAATGTGACCAAATTGGATCTAACACAAAGGGGAAGCGGACTAATTTCAAACACAAATGCAATTTTTATTTCATTATTTCATCATTGCAATGAAAAGACGATGGGATGGGGAAGGGAAATTGCGGTGGAAATGATGCTTTTTTTTTCAAACTCACCTTGAGATGAACTCACGAACCATGTACTTCGCGCGGTGAGGGAAGCTCGCCATCTTTGCCGCTGGGTAGGGGTGTTTGTCTCCAAAATCCCTCACTACGCAATTTCAACTGTTCCTTTTTCACTCTATTGTATCCAATCAAGCATCCAGAATGAACTCGCCAGGATGGATCCTTTTCAGACGATTAAGATCCTCAAGGTATCATTTTCTCACAAATAGTCTGTGTGACGCGCAAATCTTCAGGCGGAAAGAAAGTTTTCGGGGTCTTGCGACCCGAACTCACCGGTCCACCTTTCTGCCTACCATTCAATCAAAGTGAATGACAAATCCCGAGTACCATCAAAAAGCTGCACGCCGTGATGTACATCTGTATCCAATGAGGCAGCTTTGTAACTGCAGTTTTTCAAGAGGCGAGGCAGAAGTTATGCGCGGGAAGGACTCGGCTCGGCTCGGCGCCTGTAGCCCGGGCGCTCGCTCCTCGGCTCGCTCCTCGGCATGGTGGAGGAATCTGCAGGAAGCGCTCCGACGCGCCGCTCCCGACCAATCAGCTGCGCAGATACTGCTACACAGTAGCCAACCATATACAGCATGCCATTTCTCTGCTTGTGGTCTTCCTTCCATATACAAAAGCAGTCGTTGCGGAAGAAATGTTGGTATTTGTTTCAAAACTAGACAAGAAGATCCCGACGATAAGTGACGTGTCGCACGCAGAGGACCAAAATACTTTGTCACGACTACATGTACTCGTGCTTGGGATTCTCATTTCCTTCCACAAAATACACTTCCATTTCATGAAAAACTTTTAATTTGCATGATTTATCCGAAAAGAATCCAAATTATTTTCTGCGCAGTGTTGTTTAGGAACGTGTGCAGTGACGTAATGAAGTACTGGCACACAACAGACTCAGAAGTGGGCTCTTCATTTGTTGACTGCAGTTGCCAGTGCGTTTTTGGGATAAACAGCGGCGCTGTGGGCAGGTGTTTAAATATTAAAAAGGACCGCCACAGAAATAAGTTGAGCCCGAAGCGTCCTGGCAGAAGACGAATTGTTTTCTTCAGTGTGTGCTCGTCATATCGCTTGGTGCCAGGCCTACTGGACACTTTCAACAGAACAAAAACTGGAGAAAATAAGACAAGGCAAATAAGGACACTGCAGCTTTAGCTCAGTCTGTGTTAATGGACCACCTCGGCTTGTCGATCCGTAGTCTGTATGCGGAGTCATGAATTTTTAAAGCCCTCCACTGCCCTCGAACCTGAAACGTGAATGACTTCAGTCCAAGCCCTGAGAGCTGCTGTAAAAGCCACACAGCATGATTGAAATTCATTCAGCGCACCAGGTGGTCTCTTAGTGGAGGTAACGTAAAAGCTTGCACCGGATTTAAAGCACGCCATACGGCTGCGTGAGCAACAATTTTCAGAAAAAAAGCTCACCACTGTCGCCATCCTTTTTATTAATAAATCTAATACACGAATCGTGTGTGCAGACAGATTTACGGCCGCCATGCCCGTAATTTAATATCAGAAATGGAAGAAGGAAGCTGCCGGAGCCGCGCTCCGGGTCCCGCCGCCCTCGTCGCCCGCCAGCGCCGCAGCTTCCCCGCCGCAGCCCGCAGCCCGCAGCGCGCGGGGGCTTAGCCCGTCGTGAGCGAGACGCATTAAGACGGTCCTTGAAAGGGGAGATATTTCAATACTTCTACCATGACATTAACATGGAATATCTGTTTTCATTGAAGCTATAGAAGTCATCCACGATCCTCACTGGCTTTTAATATTGTAATGCAAGCAGGAAAGTAGCGCACCTGAGCACAGCTTCACATGTCTAGGGCCCCAGAAGGAGCCCACTTGAGTTCTCGAGATGAGACGAACTTAAAGAGCTTTTATCCAAGGCTGAAAATCTTTTCTCCTGCAGTTCAGAGAAGTTCAATATCATTTCGTTCATTCACACGGTTTTTTGTGGTTTGGAAATCTGAGAGAAACCTCTCTTGCATTTGGCCAGCTTGATAAACTTTCCTGTGAAACCTGCAGTTCAAGTTGTGTGATTCACTCTCAACAAACCCAACAGGCAGCCTTTCCCTTCACACTTCAGATCACTGGATATCACTACAAGGTCTCGTTTTATGCTGGTAGTGTTTGATTGCAGAAATCCTTGGACAAACAAGCAACTGAAAACAGTTTCGAAGAACAATATGTGGAAATTCCTTCCAACACAGATTACCATGTCCGACAAAGAATACGAGTACGTGGGGGAAAGTCTATGGAGGTCAGCGCATCATTGCGGCAGTGTCAGTTGGGAAAGGCCACAAAAAGCACTCGGAAAGAATTCTCAGGTTATTTCCTGTTCTGAGAACAAGCCTCGTTCGCACTCCCGACACGAACAACAGTGCAAGGCGCCTCCAGCCGCCTGAAATGGAGACGCAACTGAAGCTGAGCAGGCGTCACAACGGACGAAGAACTGGCTGGCTTTGTTGAACGTCAAACGTGCCACACGTGGGAGGGTAACTTCATGGACGGTCACATTGTCACCTGCGATTTCTGAAAATTACATTGTGACAACACCACAGAGAAAATTGAATTTTGTGGTGTATCTACAAACGAAGAACGTACAATAGGGACCGAGGGGAATCGTCAACAATGGCGAGGTTTAGCAAGCGCTCAATTTCCAAACGCGCGGTACCCCCATTACCATGGAGATCTGTGGTCCAGAAAACTCAAAAGAACATTAAGAGCCAATGACCAGTGACCAAATGGTATCTGTATCACTGATATAGCAATTGGGGCACGTTGTGAAAGGACCGGACGTATCAGTTAAACCTCCGTGTTGATGGTTCCCTTTGAGTTTTCTCTCGTCAAAGGGTAGATTTGATTTGATGTGATCAGTTCGTTGAAACCTCGGTTTTTTTTTGCACGTACACAACTCACTTGTTTCTACATTTTCTCTCAGCAAAGTCTGAAGGTTTTGAAAGTTTCGAAACCACGCATTGTCTCTCACCCAAACTCAGGCAGTGGAAATCAGGGCGTTTTGCCATGTTTCACCGTCCACCTCTTGCGTCCGAACTGTGCCCACGGGTGAAACAATGTCTGTCGTGGGAGTGAAGAGATGACGGCAACAGGAAACACGGATTTTGCATCGACGCCTTGTGTTGAAGGTTCGCAGTGTTGAGCAGTTGGGCTGAGTGTTCACAGGGGCAAATTTTCAAGCCTGGAAAAAAAACCCGAGAAACGTGGGAAAGTAAAGTTGGTGTTTGTTGGCAATGGAAAAAGAGAAACGGATCCTGCGAAGCGTTCAACTGAAACGGAGCTTGGTCAAGATTTGCGTTTATCACAAACACAACCCAGGCAGTAGCAGGAAAAACGGGAAAAGTTCACGTTACAAAACGGCACAAGACTGACAGTGCAGAGCGACTTTGAAAGGCTCAGCGTCCACCTGATTGATTTTGAGCTTCAAATTTCCAATATGTCACTTTAAATTCAAAAATGTCTCAAAATCGGTGGTATGTGGATGCCATTGGTCATTGATTGATCACTGTTCTCTGCCTTCATAGAGATTTGTTCTGTGCAGTGGTCCATGCAGTCAGTCTCCTGGTTGAGAAGGTTGACAGTTTCACTGAGTATGGAGTGTTGCTCTGAAACTGCAAAAATTTGCTCACAAATCCAGCGAGTTGAACATTGGACAGGTTGCTTTCCCTTACTTAGCGTGTGCAACGTCCGTGCACCTCGTCTCATGACCGTTGAGACTCGGGTCGCCTCCCAACGGAGAAAGTTGTTTCAGACGAGTTATTTTGTCTTCAGATCTTCTCTTGGCCAACGGCAAGAATCTATTTCCGAGTGGCGGTCTGTTTTCTTGCAGATCTGTCTTGAAAATGTTTTTGTTCCCGAACAGCATGTTGCTTCGTGACGCAGTACCTGCGGTGTAATACGAAAATAGAATTTCGTGATCATTGCAGTCATGTTTGTGCCCACGGATTGAACTTCAGGCACAACTGCGCTCTCAGACGCTTCTCACCTTGGTGACAGCTGTGTTCTTGAGTGAATTGAGACGATCCGTTTTGTAGAAAGCCGGGGAAAATCTGCTCCTACAACACGAAGAGATTATTTCGTGCAACATGTCGGCGATTGTGGGTGGGTGGGTGTTTTTGAGCAAGCCCGTAGTTGTTTTGCTTGATGTTCCAAAAAAGTCTCTTCGGGGAAAAACGAGACGCCAATATCTTTTGAACAGTCTTGCCACGAAGGCAAGAGATTCATGCAGACGACAACAAGAACTTTAGGCTGTTTCCATGCAATTTTGAATTCGACGCGAGAAACCATCCCTGGGGTCCTTTTGATGTCTCCATTTCTGGTGCCATGACCTTTCTGTGTTTCAGTGCAAAAATCTCATGGGGAGAGGTGAAATATCAGACAAATGCGACAACACATGCTGCATGATAATTGCTGGGAGCGGCATCGCACAGAAAAGGACCGACCCACTTCTTTTGCCAATGCTGCTTCTCCACATAGGTGTCTGTGTCTGGACACCTGAACTTTTGAGGAAGACGAAAATCCTGCACATTACAAGAGAAACTTCACATATTTTGTGGAACATTCTGTGTTCTAGCCACCACTTGAATTGGGGTGAGGGTGCAGTCACTCCTGCTGAGACCCAAACAGCCGTTGTGCGTTTATGGCAAAAGAACTATAAAAGCTGCATTGAATGCAAGTTTGGTTGAAATGCGTGGTTTGACTGGTTCAGCCTTTGAGCCTTTGAGAAGGATTGTTCCAATCTGACCTCCAACATGCGATTGCTGAAAGCCTTTCGAAAGTCATCCCGCATGTGCTCATGAATGTCCGGACCAGAACTTTGCCTGCAGGTCGAACCTTCAGTCGTGAGACTAATTCATTTCCCCCAAAGCCGCGCAGCTTTTAAACCTTGATTAATGCCTTTCTTTGTGAGAGGAGACAGGATTTTGTTTTTGCCTCGAGAAAACTTCACGTGACAATCCGCACCACCGAGCGAGATGCAAGCCGGCAGGACACACGCAGGACACACAAGCACAGGGAACGAACCAAACACGTACCGGCGGCTGGCTTGAACGCCTGGGTAAGGGTCACCTTTGCCTTGAGAGGTTGGACCATCCTGGGCAACAGTTCAACGGTTCGTGATGCGAGTCCCCAGGTTGTGTGATAGTGGTGTGTCATACCTGGAGGGGGGCGGTGCCTCTGATCAGACAAATTCACAGTGGAAATCTCATGACTTCCTGACTGAGCCCATCAAAAAGGAGCGATGCAGCCCACTTAAATTCCGTTGTGTTTCATTTGACAACAAATCTGATCAAGATGTTGTGACAAAAGACAACTGACGGCGACTACTCTTGGCCTCTTGTACAAACAATTGTCAATTTTTATCTTCCACATTTCAGGATGTTTTCCCTTTTTCTCGCTGTTTCACGAAAAGTTCAAAGCTTTCCAAGAAAAAATATAAAAGAAACTGCAATCGCAGCAAGAGAACGATTTAGTGGCATAAAAACTGGTCCAATTGTCAGGCTCTTTCGTGAAAACATCGAACGCGTGCCAGTGCACGCCCCATGGTCAATGGTAACCATACAAAAGGGAAGAAGATACCTCCTCCTGGTGTTTTGAAACTGAAAAACATGTGGCTTTGTTTTAAACATCGTGGTGAGACCGACTTGCCGAACAAATTCCTTGGTTTCTGTTGAAAAAAAGATGAACCTTGAAGGTTTCCTGACAACAGCGTCCCGAAGTCTTCAGAACCTGAACGCAGACTTTGGTTGGACTCTAAAAATGTTCTGGCGGCCCATGATAAATGTTTTGGTTGCAGGACGCAAGGCAGCTAAAGCTGAAGCTCAGAGGCCCATCACCTTCATGCACCGCAGGTTAGTCTATGTGCATTTTCAGTCTGTTTCAAATGTGATGATTTAAGATTTTAGTTAGCAGAATGATCGGTGGATGTCGGTACTGTCTTGGCAGCTCTGCTCCCAATACGAGCCTGCCTTTTCGAAGGATGAGCTGCTTTGATTATAATAATCGATATCCTCTGTTTAAATTGGAAAAGGCCGCTCTGCCCACGTTCAGCGAGGGAGGCCTCCAGCAAAGCTGTCTCCAATTCGCACCCAGCCTTTGTAGTGTAGGGTTTTACGGGACGGATTCGTGCACAATATAGAACAACAAGTGATGAGACTTCACAGACAACAACTTGCCACGAAATGCTGAAAGTTCTCAAACCCACTCGACTTCCATTTGGGGATGAAACTCAACGAACGATGTCTGGATCTACAGATGCAAAGAAACTTGGCGTGTCTCCCAAGCTGATGAGGTTTCTGAACGGGTTGCAACAGTGCAGAGCGCAGTGCGAGGTTTTCAGGTTTCATCAGGAAGAGTTGCGCAAAGAGTCGTGAGCGTGCCGCGCACCTTTCTCCTGTTTTGGAAATATTTTGTGAAAAAAGAAAGACGTACGTATATACACATACCGTAAAATCCCGCGTACAAGACCCCTTCGCGTATAAGACCACCCCCCTTTTTTCAGCCACAAAATCAGTTCAAAGCCATTTTTTACATTTTCAAGAAAAATTATTCACACATATAAATTTAAAGTTTTTTTAAATCAAAATCTAGGAAATTATTCTTAAAATTACTTTCTCTAAATATTTTTTTCTAAATAATAGTAAGAATTCTTATTCCAAAAGCTATAAATACTACTTTTTGGGCAATTTTTTGATAAATTAATGCTCCCTTTTCTCAGCCTACTCTTTTTTGACACTTTGAAAAACTTACTCGTTAAATCTTCATGTATAAGACCACCCCCCATTTTTGGCATTAATTTTTGAGCATCAAAAGAGGGTCTTATACGCGGGATTTTAAGGTACGTGCGTGCGACCGTTTTCGTTTATTTTCTGCTTTCCTTTTCTCAAGCCTTTTCTCTGAATTCAGAGGCGGCACAGACAATGCCTTCAACTGCGCGTTTGACACCATCAGCTTGTTCATCTTTCAACACAGAAAGCTGAATCAGTGATTCAAAAGAAGATGGCTTCAACTCCCGCAATGCACACACACAGAAAGCAACATCACGGATTGAATTTGTCAATTTTGCCTTTATCTCTCGGAAGTCCTTGAAGTTGTTGTGATTGAAGTTCACTTAGCAGATTGCAACAGCTTCAACAGAACCGTTGAACGCGGTTTTGTCCCCACGCCAGATTCTTTTCTTGACATCGAAATGGTGCACAATGCGATAATTTGTGTACCAAAATAGTGCGACTTGGACATGGTCAGTGCCTCGTTTGGAAATTGGATATTCACACCAAAAAATTGTGAGGTTCACTCCAAACAAACGTGTGTGCAAGAGACAGAACAGTAAACCAAACTGCAGCACGACTCAGTTGAAAGAGCGCGCGCGGCACAAGCCTGATGGACTGGATCTGTTTCAAATTCTGCAAGATTCACTTGTTTTTCGACACACACACACACACACACACACACACACAAGTGCCAAGGTCCGCATATTTGCTCACAACAACAGAGACTCAGGCGCTGACTGGCAGGAGAGTCGTAAATACTGCTGCCCACTTTGCCAAGACTCTCTGGCTGTCTGGAACCTGCCTGTCATGACCTACAGGTGTGAAAGTCACTTTTCATAAAATCTTTGTTTGTGTGGTTCCTCACGTGTGACAGCAAACGCAAAAAAGAAGTCACACACAAATAGGGAAAAAACAAGGTTTGGATTCCCCAACCTCTTTGCTGTGTCATCCCCATGCATTTTCTGCAGTCGGGTGTTTCACCCATGGTCACTGCATGTGGGAAGTAACGTCTTTGAAAAGCCCAGTGATTGGTAGGAATCATGCTTGCATTTTTGGGCCAGTTTTGTGTTATTTTCACAAGCATCTCTCTCATTGGTCTCTCTTGATCTCTGCCTCTCTCTCCCGTTTCCTGTCTGTCTGTCTGTCTGTCTGTTTGTCTGTCTGTTTGTCTGTCTGTCTGTCTGTCTGTCTGTCTGTCTGTCTGTCTGTCTGTCTGTCTGTCTGTCCATCTATCTTGCGTTCACCCTCACACACTGTTGAACAGGCACGATTAAATCCAGCATGTGACATCCCTTTGCACATACCAGTCTCTCTTCTGCCCAGAGATCCACACCATTTCGTTTCTTCTTTTCGCGTGCGAGAACAGTAATGCCAAATTGGTTTTGTCCATTCTTCTCATTTCTTCTTCGACCTGACTTGAAGTTATTTGTGTAGATCCAAGCCCATGCCCTGATCCAGAGCAGTAACATGTGTACTGTGGTGTACCACAAGACTTGTCAACCAAATACGAGCGTATGCAATCATCACTTCAAACACCCCCGGCCCATTTTTTGGCAGGCAGGCAGCACCACCTTGTTTGTGAGCAAGGAACACAGCTTCATCTTCACGACCTCCTGAGTGCACGATGTTTTCAGACAGCACACCGACAAGCTTGAAAGAAGAATGTTTGACACCTGCCAGATTTCGTAAGAGACTCGAGCAAACACCACGCTGAAATATCCAAAGATTTTGTGAATTGAACAAAAATTCGGAAGAATTTTTCAAGAAACTCAACTCCAAAAAGCTCAGTTCAATGTGTGAGTGCGGTTTTGTTTCCTTCGAAAGCGGGTGTGGCAACTCGGGACAGAATGCTGAGTCTGGACTCGTAGATAGAGCTTTTCGTGTTGGCACATCCTTCGGAGCGAGCCTGTGTTTGTATCAGCAACAGCTGGATGCATTCCCTCCAATGTAGGACCCATTGAAAAATTCCTGCCAAAAGACGCACCCACCTCAAGAGGGGGAAGGTCCTGCCACCTTGGATGTGGCCCACCTGAAGCAGGACCAACCACAGCACTGGAACGTGCCTCGCGATGTCCCACCCTTTCCCTTGGGGTTGGGCCCACCTGAGCAGGTCTGCTCCCTTGAGTAGGACCTATCTGGGAAGGTCCCATCCCCGGGTGGCCTTCCCAGGTTGGTGTAGACCCCTGGTGGGGCCTACCCTTCCCCTGAAGTGGATTCAGGTGAAGTGGGTTCAGGTCCACACGTCGTGCCCGCGACGCACTTGTGTTCAAAACTCTGCTTTCTTGTTGTGTGAAAGAACAGGACAAATATTTTCCAGCCATTTCTTCCATGCACGGTGATCACTCTGATACGTACAGTTCTTTTTCCTTCTGGGTAGAAAGGTCACTCTTCTGAGCTTCAACCCTTCAGGTGATTATGACTGCAACTAAATAACCAACAACCACAGCGCGTCCAATGTGGAATGCACACAGAGGGGACATTGTGACAAAGCGGATCATGTGAATGAAACGCGTAAGCAGCATTTCCTTTTTTCTCCCTTAGTTTGGTCTTCTGGTCCTTTGTTGCATTGGCACTTGGTGTTCACAACTGAACATTCAAGAATTCGTCTCCAAGGGCAAGTACCTACCCACACATCAATCAGAGCCTCGTACCCTCTGCCCTGTGCCCTTTCCGGTTGGGAGTCAAGTCACCAGTCAAGCAGCCTGTTGCGAATTCAACAACGTTTGAGGTTTACTTGTTGTGGCATTCAGACAATTGGAGCTTGGTCGTGTGAGCTCCGAATGGGTCTTGCACCTCGATGCATCTGGAGCTCAACCGTGGGGATCAACCACAATGAGGACCAAAGACAAACAACTTTCCCCCATTATTTCTGAAGTCCTTTTCGACGGAGAGGTTCTGTGGATCCATGTCAAACGTGCTTCCATGACTTTTGGGTCCTGGTTCTTTGCTCCTCGACAAAATCGTTACATTGTGCGCGAGATCCCGACATGAACTGTGTTTTCTCATCCTCCTGCCCGAACAAAGCAATGTTGGGTCACAGTGGCTAAATGCCAGAGCTATTCTCATGGCAGCAGCTTGTGTGGTAACCTTTGTTCTTCTGGACCTGCAGGCACAATTATCGCCGGGCGAAACTGTTCTCGGCAGATGCCGTGGTGAAGAGTTACACCATGGCACGGTGCGAAATGATCTTGTTCCACATTAATTCCAGGAGCCAGATTGCCAATGTATCTTCGGCATTTGTTTCGGTGTCATCCCAAGAACGAGATGTTTTCGTTCGTTTTCAAGAATAAGGAGAATTGTGGGGCGTCAAAGTTCTGATGCGCAACGGGCATTTTGGGTGTGTGAAGAGCAGATTCAAAAACGAACTGAGCGTCCGCACATGCGTTTACATTCTTAACCCGGCTATTCTGGCGTCGTATGCAATTCTGAAGGTTGATCAAATTTGCGGACCCCTGTGTCCAGTCCACGTTGAAATGAGCATGCACACACGACACGAAGTTGAGCCTCGATGTGAACACAAGAAAGCTGAACTTTGAAAACAGGCGCGCTCGGAGGCTTCCGACATTTTCGATGTGGGTCCGTGAGCAGGACCAACCCTGAAATGCTTTCAGAGGGGCGGGACATGAGTATTGAAAATCCAGGTTGGTCCTACCCCCTCTGAGATACAATCAGATCTGTCGGAGTTTGTTTTGTTGTTTTGTTTTGTATTTTTGTGGTGGAGCCCAAGGTTGAGGTCGAAACAACATCAGGTGGAGACAGACCTGTAGAATTGTTGTTGGTCTAATCTCATCCAACATGATCAAACAAAGTCTGAAAAAATGCAACCTGATACAAGCACATTTCTGATGAGTGGCAAATGCATATATTTGGATTTTGTGGTTTCCAGTTTGGCTCTCTTTTCAGTTTTAAAGACATAAGTGTGCAAAGCTTCACCAGCTTTACCCTGACCATTTTCAGAACATTTTGAGCACTCTCCACCTAAATTGAGTTCCACATTGACAGGTCTGCAAAACACGAAAAAGAGAGATGAATGACAGATCAGCCGGTGGGAGAACGTGCACTTTAGCACACACTAGTTTGTTGCTCGGGCAAAATTATCACTTGTTCCGATAAGTTCCACAACACTGCGATAATCGTCCTGAAAACAGATCCACTTAAAGTGATCTGAGGGCACAACCACTCAAGCGATAATGACGTCTTCGTCAGAAGACACCCAGGAGGTGGGAAATGGCTGTGTCACGGATCTATATTCCATTCGTTCTCCGTATTTGTGTTCAAAAGAAATCTGGAAACGCTGAGCCGTCCATGTTTGCTTTGTAAGTTACTGCTTGATGTGATTCTTGTGCAAACAAAAGTACAACGGGGAAGACTAATCGCGACGCTCAAGCGCCCTTTGCTTTGGGAAAGGAATTCTCACTCGACAAATTTCAACACGTCTTGGTTCCTCTGCTGTTCCTTTGTGCAAACCCCCTCAGTGGTTTCTTCGTGCCTTCCTGCACACAGATAACCAGAGCCTGTTTACATGGCTAAGTGGCTCAAGAACCTCTTCGCCTGTGACGGCTTCGAGTTTTATTGCAACAGACAGGAAAAAGCGTTTCACTCAGTCATAATCCCATTTCCTGGACAGCGTTTCACGACAGCGCACTTCTCTAGCACAGATGAGATGAGAATGAACAGAGTGGCTCCATGCGCCACTGTCACCGTTCAATGCCAAAATTTGTTCACTTTTGGACACATGATGTTTTCCAGATGAATCACAGATTTGCACAAAGCGTTCAAAGATCACTTTACGTCAAAAACAAGTCGGACTGTCTCTTCATTTCAAGGGTGATTGATAGCTTTTGTGTGGTTTTTCATAACTGTACTTTTTCACAAACAGCTCTGAGTGCCACCCAGATAAGAGTGTCTCACCTGTCAGAGTGGTGGGAAAACGTTCCCGCCGTCTCCAGCTGACGCGCCCGAACCATTGCTACTCTGCGGTGCTCCTGCTATAGAGCTGCAGCAGGCCTGCAACGTGCACTTCTTCGTCATTGGATACAGCTGAGCGCCACAGCCCAACTTATCTGAGTTTAGAACATCTGTTGGCGTTCTTTGAAACCGACAATTATTTGTTGGGAGCATCGCGCGCGCGACGCTTTGTTTCCTCCATGTTTTCTGAGACGCTCGACAGACTCTTTGTGAAAAGCAAAATCTGTTTGAAGTGTTGTTTGCTCTTAATGACAACAAAATGAAAGGATTTGGATAAATATATTGGAATGGAATAAGTGTTGCACAACTGCTGACAATTTTGACGTCGACGTTTTGCGATTCACCCCTGAGGGATGAAGCACGATGACTGAACCAGGGTCTAGGCGTGCGAGTGGGGTGCCAGGGCGGTCTATGTCCCTGGTACCCAGCAAAAACAGCATACCAGGCAAGAAAGTGAGCAACAAAGTGATCATCAACGTCGGAGGCGTACGATACGAGACATACAAGTCGACGCTGAGAAACATTCCCGACACTCGGCTGTCTTGGCTGACGGAAAACACAGCGCAAACCAACGCCGATTACGATGCGGCGACCGGGGAATTCTTCTTCGACCGCCATCCCTCTGTCTTCAACATGATTCTGAACTACTACAGGACGGGGCGTCTGCACGCCCCAACCGACGTCTGTGGACCCATGTTCGAGGAAGAGTTGTCCTTTTGGGGCATTGATGAAAAACAGATCGAGCCTTGCTGCTGGATGCAGTACCGGACGCACCGGGACGCACAGGAGACGCTGGCGGAGCTCGATTTGGGGGAGGACGGGGACGATGATGACGACGACGACGTCGCGCTCCGGTTCGGAATCCACGAGGAGGACCGCGACGTGTCCTGCTGGCAAAGATGGCAACCCAAAGTCTGGACTATTCTGGAAGAGCCATCTTCGTCCAAGGGAGCTCAGGTAATTGAAGCTCAAAAACGCCAATGGGGCGTTTGCCGATTTTTGAGGCAACAGAAGTGCCATTCTGCAAACAGAACTGCAGTTTGACAACGAAACTTTCGTTCCGCTGAAACATCCGCTGATACAAGCTGTGTGTATCTTTCTCAAATTTATTTTGGCCTTTTGATTGATGTCAACGTAACCCTCTCATTTGACGACGTGAAAAAAACCAGAAAAGGTTGCACGCCAAGTTTGAGCCGAAGTGGGACTGGCTGTAATTTTCTGCGTTTACATAAGTTTAATTCCACCCAGGTGTTCAATACTCTGGCTGCAACCAGCCTCAGACAGTTTCCGAGAAATTCCTCGGTGTCTCAATCGATGTACCCTCGAAGGATGAGACAAAATTTTCAGCTGCAAAAAGGTTTTGGGTTTCTCTCTTTGGGAACTTTTTGAGTCAGCATGAACCTTGATGTGAGGCCTTCTGAATCATCGCCAACTTTGAAGTTCCTTTGCAGAAAATCGTTAAGGCGTGTTTGTGTTCAGCCTTCAAACCCCAAGCCCACAGTGATTGTTGTTAGCTGTGTGTGAGATGAGAGATCGTTTCTTTCAGACAAGCAAAGAGTGTGCAGACAGATGATTGTGTAAGTAAAAAAAACTCAAAGATTTTGTCTTGGAATTTACCTGGCACCAATCTTTAGATGGCAATGAACATGAATGCTGACCGAACATGGCAACCAAACCACAGACCTCAGATTCTCATGTTTTGAAAATCAAGGTCTTTGCTTGCAATTTTTCAGAATTTATCTTGTCATCAGATTCGTTCCAACCTTCGATCACAACAAAAACTCTCACATTCAATTTTTCTGGGTTCTTTGCTGCTGCTTGTCACAGGTCAAAATAATCCCAGATCCCTTTACGTAGACTGTGCGACGCGCAGAACACCAAGTGAGCCTGCAATCATTACTGTGAGGGGGTGTCAAACGTCAGCCAGAATGTGTGAAAAGTGCCCAAAAGGCGACAGAGCGAGACATTCAGTGTTTTCTTCTTTGAGAATGAGCAATTCAAGACTGCTCTTGTCAGTTTGACACACATTGCTGTTATGAATTGTTTCCTTCTGTGTAACTCTTGAAACACAGCATGAAGAACTGCTTCCCTGATTTTGCGGGAAAACTCAAATAAGAATACATCCCAGACATCTTGAACTTCGAGGGCAAACAAGTGAAGCTGCGGTTGCCAGTTTTCGTGATTAGTTGTCCAAATATATCATCCACACGGAGAATTTCAGACCCAAACTTTTTTCTTTCTTGCAACTTCCGGACGATGAAAATGGAGCTGGCTTCTGTGCAGTACAGCTGCATCTGACATTTGTGGAATGCACTTGTGCAGAAAAACGTACATTTTCGCATCGACACGAAGTGATTAAGTTCGTACCTTTGGCTCGCTTGCTTCCAAAGTTTGTTCTTGTTCAAGTGCAAATGGCAATAACAGGCAGTGAAGTTCGGTGCGAGAACCTGCTTACCTCCAATTAGAATTTCCAAACGGCTTGGAGGTCTATGAGCACAAAAGAGAATGACGGACTCTGTTGACGTCTTTCGTTTGAGCCTCCGAGGGTCAGTCACCGGCTGAGACCGAGGTCGGCCGCACCTGACCAGATCATAGATTCGCTGGAGACAGAGAAGCCTGATTCAAAGCGATCATATCAGTTGTACGTGCTACATCTCTTCAGCGGCACAGGTCTGTCATGCAGGGACATCTTTAGAGGCACAGCAAAACATGGCAGAAGGGTGGTTTAATTTGCATCAAAATTTAAAAACTTGCGAAATGGTCCCGTTTGTTTGTTGCTCTGCCATCTTGTCAAGTTTCTGTTGTGTATCGTGTCAAAGAACTTTCCCACAGAAACTGTGACATCAAATCTCCTGATAGGCACGCTCTGAAACCAATTCCGTTTGTTCGTTTTTGCATAAATTTTCTCTGCAGCTCTCTGCAAAACATGCTTTTGTGCTGAAAAGTGGCTTCAATGGTGCCCCTCCTGTGCCTTCTGTACACAAGACGGATTCCTTATACAATCCTCCACACAACACAAAGGCGGTGGGGTTTCAAATGATCAGAGTGGCTTTGCGGAGGAGACAGGACACGACACCCCCTCTCAACTGAGGGGCGGAAGCCGTTCGCACGGATCCGATGGGGATTGTCGTGCGAGAATCCAGTGTAGCAGTAATCTTGCGCACTGGTCATTCTGGGATCTTTAAAGTCACACAAGCAATGCCTGTGCGGCATCCAGTTGGGGAAAGAACCGGTCAAACTTTACCAACTGTGGGAACCAAGCCAAGGGCCGTCCTCACTGTTGCTAGACGGACAGATGGTCAGTGCAAGAAATATCCAAACTTTAGGGGAGTGGTCTCACCAGGTCAATTTTTTGTCTTCAAACTGACCCACCTCATCACAGGAGCTCGTGAAATATGTCTATTTGACAACACGTTGTCTTCGAGAACGGAACTGCGTGGCAAGGCGTTCCAGCTGTGGACGTCTACGAACACGACTGTGCTCGCAATCACATGTTCTCGACGCGTCACGCAGAAAATGCAAAAAAGAACCAACCAGAATGAACACAAAGAAACTGTGTCAGTACACTTTAAGTGCTGCAGAGTACTCTTCTTAAGGAAACACTCTGCTCTTGTTTGGCTCGCTTGATTTTCTGCTTTTTTTACTTGTCATCATGATAAATCCAAGCAAGGTTGGGGGAAAGATTTTGCGTCATAAACTGTCGCCAAGCACATGTCATTTACTCACGTATTTGCTTCGTCTGCATCACCGTGCTGTTACCAAAATAAGGAGAAATCAATAAACTGATACGTTCCTCGTTTTGAACGCAAGAGCTTTTTCCCTTTGACTTACAAAAGGAACGGGATTTGGGAAATTCACCCCACACGACAGACTTCAGAGTACATTTTTTCCACCTTGTTCTGAAAGGAAACCAGACTGAAACCACCGACTGCCGTCCACTTTGATTTTCTGGAGGCTGGCCGGTCAAGGGTCGACTTGGAATGTTTTGGAAACCAAAGGTCTGTCTTTCTGCCCGAAATCTCCCACTGCACTGAACACTGCGGGAAAGTTCCAAACAACTTAAAACGTTTGCGGAATCCATGGACCGCCTAGCAATGTGAAACTTGTGTGTAATTTCAATGTTTCTTCGTGCATAAAAACTTATTTTCAGAAAATCTGCAACAAACTTGGAGAAACAGGTCCTGCAATCTGAAGGTCTGGAGTTAAGCCAAAGCATCGGAGTTTGCAAAGCTGTTGCCTATTTGCTTCTGGCCCAGAGAGTCCTGGCAGTTTCTCCGTCGATCTCGTGGCAGCAAAAGACAAGGGAACTTTGACAAATGGCATGTGCACAAAACAAAGCAACCAAAAACTTGACTTATTCCAAATGAAATACTGCCTGAAGGAGGAACTTTTTTCTCAGAAAAGCTCGTCTTTGCTCTGTAATCGAAGAAATGAAGTACCATTACCCCACGGAGTGCACATCACAGAATCGTGGGAGTTGAACCAGAAGAGGGTTTGAGCACTTATGTTTTCGTCACGTCCGAAGCAAACGCTCAGTTGATATTTTATTGCTTCCCGACAAGCCTCCACACAGAGAGAAGAAAGACGGATACGTTGTCTTCGATTTGTATACAGATGGGCAGATGTTTCCTGAGGCTGCAGTCTGTAACGGTTCTCTAAAGAGCCTTGTTTTGACGACAGATGTGTTTTTCCGGTTTGTTATTTGTTTCACATCAATCAACGAGGGAACAAGTAGTTCTCTCCTGAAAAACAACCTGAGCAAGGATCAGACAATTTTCTTGAGCCAAGGAACGACTGAAATGATTTTCTTGCGGACCAAGTACACAACCCCCCTTCATAATCAAGCCTTCTTTCAACAAAACAAATCAAACACGCCACAAAAAGTTATAAAAGCGAAGGTGTGTCAAACTCCCTGCAACGAAATAAAAGAAAGAACTCTTTGCGCGTGCACCTGGACTGATGTTCCACCATCTCATCAGAGAAAACATCTTTCCTGACGTTGTAAACGTAGTGCCCCAAACTTGACACACACACACACACACACACACACACACACACACACGCACGCGCGCGCCCATGCACACACACACACACACACACACACACACACACACACACAACCTCAAAACAGTTGTTCCAAGCCTTGCTCGTTCTCTCCGTTCACGCTTCTTGGTTTCTTTTTCAGGTTGTGGCGACGATATCTCTGATGTTTGTCCTGCTGTCCATCGCTACTTTCTGTCTGGAGACGGACTTGGCCTTCCGTGTGCAACGCAACTCCTCAATACCCAAAAACTCATCCTGGACCAAGAGCGAGAAGACTCTTTACACAGAAGTCCATCCTTCACTGGATTACTTGGATTACATCTGCATCGCGTATTTCACCCTGGAATTTATCGTGAGATTCGCCTTCTGTCCCAACAAAGCCACGTTCTTCAAGGTTTTGTTGAACTGGGTTGACTTGCTGTCGATTTTGCCATTTTACTTTGAACAACTCATTCTCTTCATAGAATCGAGCCTGGAAGACTCCGGGATGATTCAGTTGCTGAATTCAATGCGCTTGATTCGTATCTTTCGCATTTTCAAACTCACAAGACACTTCAGTGGTCTGAAAATAATTGGACACACCGTGAGAGCAAGTGCAAAGGAACTGGCATTGCTGATCATGTTCATGATGATCACGGTGCTCATATTTGCCTGCTTGATCTACTATGCTGAAGCTGTCAAGGAACATGAACTCAACAAATTCAAGACAATACCAGTTGGGTTCTGGTGGGCTCTGGTGACAATGACTACCTTGGGATACGGCGACTTTTACCCAAGAACTGGCCTGGGATACATCGTTGGGGCCATGTGCGCCCTGGCAGGTGTGCTGGTCCTGGCCTTACCAGTACCCATCATTGTGAATAACTTTTCTTTGTACTACTCACACGCTCAAGCCAGAGCCAAGTTGCCAAAGAAACGGAAGCGAGTTCTCGTTGGAGCTGCCGATGCGCTCAAGACTCAGGGCATGGATGAAGAGGCGAATCTGGAGAACGTCCTTCCGGGTCTACCGCCCTCCGGCCCTGCGCCGCCTTCCAACGCGCCGGCGGCGGCGGCAGTGGCCGCTCCGACCCCGGCCAGACCCAAGTCTCCCGGCAGCCACAGTAACGACTCGGTCAACAGCGAAACGAGGAAGGGCAGTGCTGAGAGTGACAACAGCGTCGACAGCGGTATCAAAACCGGAGATTGTGAGTTTTTTCGTGGTTGGTTTGTCAGAAACCCGTGCGACATGCGAGCTGGTATCGATGTCTTTCTGTTCAGGAACATCGTAGCAAAGCAACAAATGCAATTAACCTGTGTTTTCAGCAAATACGAGCAACGAGAGTTGTGGCATCAGCGTCATCTTCACGGACGAAGTGGGAGAGACGACGATCATGAGACGATTGTCTCCTCCGCGCAACCAGCACTCCGGCCTGACGCACCACGGTCACTCGGGACTCGGTGTGTCCAACGGCGGCACCAATCTGATGGTCCCCAACGGACCCACTGTGGCGTCGGAGGTCAAGAACCAAGCCAATGAGATCACAACAGGTGATTTTATTTGTTTCAGTGCAACGAAACAAGGGAAACAAAGTAATAAATTCACGAGACAGTGGTGGCAGGGTGTTGTGACGGATCCAGCTTCCCAGGCCCCCGATTTTGATTTCATGTTGCAGTGTCATTCGGTCCGAAAAAGGACCATTCTGGACCGAATCCGCACGGATCCAGGCCCCACAGCGACTCACAGTGCCACCGCGGTAACTGATGTTGTCTGAAGGCAAAGATCACAAAACGTGAAAGTTTATTTGGCTTGTTCTTTCACTTGCAGAAAAAGAAGTCAGGAAGCGCAACAGCCTCTTGCCTCAGAATCGCGTTGGCCCACCACCCCGGAGGCTTTCGTTGAGACCATTAGAAGGAGTGTGAAGGGAACCGAGCTGCCCGTGGACTCGGCTGAAAGCTTCACTAACCAGATTGAAGAGGTGATCGTGACTTCATCAGAAACTGTGATATGGACGGGATGACAGTGTCCTGCAGGTTGAGCCACATGCATGGGCTCTGTTTTCTGCGCGGGAAGAGTTTCGGCTTGCTGTGATGGAATCAGAAGCTGAGGATCACCGAAGAATAAGAATGTTATCAGAACGACGCAGGGTTTCAGATGTGACAGTGTGATGGCCGGATCCACAATGGTCATTGTTTGCGGCAAATTGATAAGGGACGGGTGTTTGGTTTGATTTTACCTGCGTTGTTTGCATTTGTTATTTTGTTCTTTTTCAGAGCCCAAACCTTTGATCTTGGCAAGAACTGTTACCAAGCAAGCTTTGACCAATTTAGATTGAGATTTTCTTTTTGTGATCTTACTTAGAAAAAAGGGGAAAAGATATAGAGCTGGGCTTTGCGTGGTTCCTTTTGAAATTCAGGTGGCTTGAACAATTGTGAGGTTTGCGATACGAGTACAGGTGGCTTGAACGTTTGTGAGGTTTGCGAACTTGCCGTATTTTGTTTGTATGCACGACCACAGTGAAACACAGACATTTGGAACATGCAGTTTTTGTTCGTATATCTTTGAGATCACTTCGAGTCTGCTCGGGAATTTCGTGGACACAAACGAGGGAGGTTCAGAAAGTCCTGTACGTTGCCCGGACTTGTGTGCACAAAGTTCACCGACGATCACTTTTCAAACTTTCTTGGTTGCACATTGTCGCGGGCTGTTGAATGTCAGCAAAACTTCGTGTGTAGTTATCAAAATCCGCATCAAGGAAGGGCTGTGTGTTCTCTTTGCGGACAGTATCTGGTAACATTCTTTGCTGTGCACATCCTGTGGAATGGGCGACGAACAGGACTTCCCCGACGTTCCTCGGAAAGGTGTACTTGTGCTTGAGATATGGGGTGAAAAAAACCGTTCCGACACAGACCATTGCATTTCTCGTATAATCCAGGCGGTAAGAATTAAAATCCGCTTTGTGTCCTTATGGATCGAGGGAGACAGAATCTATGGTGGTCAAAACAGACTGTGATTTTTTTTACCTGCCGTGAAAGGCATGTCCTTTTTCTTGTTCTGTGATTCCCCCCCCCCCCAACTAACACGCGATATTTGCAAAATTTTGCGTTTCTTCGCAGAATTGAGGGGGTATTGTTCTGAGCGTGCCTTTGTATCGAGTGGCAACAAATTGCACGCGGAAAATTTGGAGCATTTCATGCTTTGCACAAGGAGACACGCGTGGGAATTCTTTGGGGTTTGTCATTTGGTTTGTCATGTTCCTTGGCAGGCTACTCTTATCCCCAAAAGTCGTCTGCCTGCATGCTTGTAACAGTTGTCCATCACGAATGCTCAAAAAAGGTTGCGATGTTGTCGGCCCTGATCTTGATGCACCACACGCAAAAACCAAACCCGACTGCAGAATTTTCTCCGTGCAGATTGTTACCCATTGCAGACCAACAAACACCACTCACATGCATGCATTTGCAGTCTATATACGATGCAGTCTACGGTTCAGGCACTGCAGTTCAAAACTTACAACAGGGAAACAACGAGACCTTTCAGTCTTGCTTTACACCTCCACGGTCATGAAGTATCATCCTGTTTAAATTGCTTCCACAAAGCATCCTGGCTCATTTGATGCTTGATCTACAAACCAGCTCTTGCAGATTCAAGGACTCTGACTCCCTGGAAATATATTTTATTGTTTCACACGAAATTTGTTGTATTTCTCACAAAAAGTTGATGAAGGTTGTAGAAGGACCACCCCACCAAGGTGTGTGCCCCACAGACCCCTGGATCTGTCAAAGAACATGACTTGATGTGGATTAGAAAAGAAAACAGATTTGGGTTCGTAAAAAGCGTGTGTGGGAGCATGTACAAACATTCAACAATAAAAGGTGGTGTTCCAGAAGGATCTGTCTTCCAACCCTGGATGACCGTCGGGCTGATCAAATGTCAGGGTTTCCACTGAAAGATCCAGGAAAGAGGTCTGAGGACCCAAACCTACAAAACTACCAACTTGAAAATTTTACAGGAACAAGGCAGGCTCAGAAAACTTGTGACAAAAATCCAGCACGACTATGAAACTGAAGCAAACTGCGAAAAGCAGCTTGGGACACACAAGGGGTATGTCTGAGCTGTGTCTGCTGTTATATATATTTACCATGACCACCCCCTAAGTACTGCCACAGCCACAGCAACAGCCACAACCAATCATATCATTCCCTAGATGGAGCCACTATCCTCAGCTGGGCACAT
>JAAUXT010069178.1_pt1 | contig 64833 bp, 65 predicted proteins | sample 7278171 | NCBI WGS metagenome assembly JAAUXT01 (sample SAMN14350112, study PRJNA611818) | marine sediment metagenome | isolation source: surface marine sediment (1.8m) | place: French Polynesia: Moorea | collected 2018-08
CAAGCCAAATCAGAGCAAGCCAAATCAGAGCAAGCCAAATCAGAGCAAGCCAAATCAGAGCAACTGAAATTTCCTCAAATCACCGCGAGCTCCATGGAGCTATTTTTTTGTGGCGAACAGTTGTGTGCAACAACGTGACAAACTGTGACAGCCTGTGACGGGAACTTCTGAGACACCACACTGTGGTGGGTCTGGCATCAGCAGGTGTGCACATGCAGACAGAAACTGCAGTAGAGCGAGTGTGTGCGAAGAGAATGTCCAATGACAATTTGTTCTCCACAACAACTGCACGATGCACGATGGCGGCTCGTGCGTTGGATTCGCGTCCTTCGGTGCTGCGGACCCCTTCACCAGCCGGAAGCCTTTGCTAGATTCACCTCTTTCATTCGCATCAGGTCATAGCTTCTCACGCATGTCCTGCACTGTTCGTCCAAGGCTGTTTCCTGGTTTTTGCTGCTTCATGCAGCTTCTTTTTGGTTTCTGTGCGTTTGGCCCTCGAAAGCGGGGCAGGCGTTTTGCAAAACAGTCTTCCGCAGAACAAAGTTACTCCAGAATTCAACTTTCCGGCCATGTTGCTTGACGTGACAACGAAAACTCCACCAGAATGACCATTGCGCTCATAAATGACTTGCGTACATGCAGTTTGAGACAAGAACAAGGAGGTCTCACTGTCCAACTGTTTCGCTTGTGAAACAACTTTCATTGGTTCCGTAATGTGATTAGACGAGGTGAAACACAAAGCAAGTGAATGAAGAGAGTCAAGCAATTGTTTTCACTCTTACCTCTGCAGTATGAAGGTGTCCTTGTCGAACGAAGACTCTGGAGAAGACGACAGGTTGGTTGTGGCCAAAGTGGACCTTCGCCTGAGTTTAAATACAGAGTTTTGGAGTTTGGGCCACGTCAGTGTTAAGAACGCTGACTGAAAGAGGCATAAGTTACCACAATGGACGCTGTGTGATCACAGCGGTCCGTGTGTGATTCCGTGGCCTCAGTGAGGCAGGGTGTGGGACACGAAAGATCACGAGAAGAGAAGTACACATATTTGGAGGCTGAGCATTTTGAGCGGATGAGATATAAATTTGTTCCAGGACGATTTTTCAGTCACGTTGGAGAACCATGAAAGGACAGAGACGAACATTGTTTCGTCGTGAGTGCAACCTGCGCACTGACCTTGCGTTCTTGTTTTGAGGGTCCGCTGAGTCTGCGTGTCGTGGCGAAGAAAACTCAACCGTTTCTCAGCAAGTGCGAAGTTCGACGGAAGTTTTTTTGACTCCTGCATAGTGAACATTTTCAAAATCTGAGAACAGAAGAAAATTTGTTTTTATGCGCGACACCACTCAGAAGACACACTGTCGTCGGCGAACTCTTTCTCTTTGTCCTTGTTTATTCTCTGGTGCCAGGCCAGATCAAACAGGTCGCAGCACATCCTTGTCTTCTGACAGCCATTGTCCAAGCAGCAAGGGATGGATTTGGATGATGTTTGAGGTCGTCTTCGTTTTTTGTGTCGTTGTTTTCTGTTGATAACCATTCCGTTTTGTCTCAAATAGAACACAATAATGATTTCTCTTTGTTTTTGCGGATGCACTCTCTGAAAAAATGCCAATTGAAGAATATTCAACCAATTTCTTTTCGCGGTGGAGTGTTCTGATCGTCTTTGCCCAGTGCAAAACCAGGAGGATAAAAGGCCGTTCCTATTTTCTTTTCAAACCTTTTGTTCTTTGGTGAATGTGAATTTTGTTGGAATGAAATGTTTTTTTCAATTTGTCCAGCATTTTTTGCACACAGAGGGAAAGACTGAAAAGAGATGCCTGAATAAACGGACGAGGAACGTCTCGTTTGCACGGCAGTTTGTGTCGAAGTCATCACGGAGTGGTAACTTGAGAAGGTCCTGTCTTTGAAAAAAGTGTTTGATTCTCGAATTCCGGCTCTTCTAGTTGTTCGACCCGTTCGTTCCTTCGCAGGCCCCTTGCCGCTCTGCTGTGCGCACATTGAAGAACATGACCCACATCATCTGTCGCAAAAATTTCATGTCAGAGCCACAACTGAGCGAGTGCTTGAGGTCCCCAATGGAACTTCACGTTTTCAAGAGTGTAGCATGCAAGCCAACTGACACTGCAGGCGGGTATCAACGCCCCAGAAGAGTCAACATGTATTTCTAATGACACAGTGACACATCAAACGAAGACGCTCATATTTCTGCCACATGCGCACAGCAAGGATCACACTGATGCAGAAACAAATTGCGTTTATCATCAGGGACAAAGCACCTGGGAGCGCTCTTCAACAAACAACAGCTTGACGCAAACAGGTCTGGAATGTCGGAGCAACAATGTTGACTTCGGCAATTCGGAGTGCTTTGTGTCCAGACAGACTGACCCGTGAGGGTATGTTTTTGTGGCGCATGTCAGCCATCTCCAAATGAACTTGCACTCAAAGAACCTCCATCAACAAGAAAAAGACAACCTTGAACTGACCATCGGTCGTTGCCAGAGACAAATTTTGAACTGTGTGGAAGAACCACATCTGGAACTTTGTTCGATTGAACAAGTACAGGCAGCGATGAACACGCTGCGGACGAGTCGCGTGCATGTAGAGAACGAATTGAGGCCACGGAACTTGTGTCACCAATCACAACCGACCTCAGATTGTGGACACAACAAGTCTCGTGTGAGGTTCTGGTCTTCCTCCAATGTCAAGAGGAAGTGTTTGGCATTTTGGAAACTGCTCTGGCACTGATCCTGGAGCTGTATGATTGCCTGCTAAACGCTCGGCATGCTGCTGTTTTTCATGCGACGTACGGGCCTGATGAATTACACGTGTCTCCACTTCGGTCGCCGTTCTTCTGAAAACAACAAACACATGGAGTCTCGGTTGACGTGATTCTTTCAGTGTTCAAGAACGAGACTATAATAACATGGTGCCTTTCCGGATTGCCACAAATAAGTACGTAACAAATGCACAAAGAGAAATGTCTCTTCAAAGTCTCGTGCCAAATTGATGAGAAATGTGTCTTGGTTACTCTCCCAAAGAGAAAAAGCTGCACAGTTGTGTCGCCTCCCCATCGACTCTTAATCTTTTGTAACGTGGGACGTTTCTGATATTTTATGCATTGTGTTATGTAACACAGTCCAAAAAAAAGCAAATCACAAGCTGGTCTATCAATTCAATTCGTAGCAATAACCTTGATGCGACATTTACGCTCACACCGGGTGGTGTCAAACTGGAGGTTCAGTGCAACTAACTCTCAGGTGCTTACTGGAAATCACCTAAAGTGCTGGAGACTCGAAAACCTGCTTGTGTATCTCTGTGGTTCCTGGGTTTCTAAAGTTGGTGCATGTCGAGATGCTGAACGTCCACTGGGTTTAACTCGCATAAAAATGCACTGCAAACAGGTCCATTTCCCTTGCTCATATTTGTTATTGTTGTTCATTTTGGGGGCACATTTTCAGTTTGCCTTGCTCACAGAAAAAAAAACTTTCTTTTTGAAGAGAACAACGGGAGCACTGCAGTGCAAATTTATACGGCTAAATACATTCACAATGCCCTAGAGTCCAACCCAACCTTGTGAGATCTTGCAGCACATTAGTAGACTCTACGTAAAGAACAGAAAGCAGAGAATAGCCAAGAAATTCTCCAGAGGCGAAGTTAGCGGACGGAGCGAGCAGAATCTGCTCCAAGGGAATTTGAGCCTCAGGCTGTGTGTGGAGGCTCGGCCTGACCAGGTTCACTCTCCGAAGAAACAGTGTGGGCCACACCTTTCTTGTGTTTTGTCTGTTCAAAGTGACATGGACCTGTTCATTTACTTGGGTGCATTTCAGTGACCGTCTGAACAGCTAGGCGAGTGTCCAGGACCAATTTTCAACGCTGATCGGTGTTTTCGTCGGTCCACTGACAGGCTTACCTGAGTGACATCCAGGAAATAGAGAAGCAGCATTTGTGACATTTGTTAAGCTAATATTGTGACATTTTTAGAGTGCCTTTCGGGTAGTTTTCAGAATCCATTACCGCAGAGTTTTCCGAGACCAAGTTTCTTTCGTTGTTGCGCCTGGCAAGGACTTCGTTCATGAAATTCCCCAAGTTGAAAGAAAAGCAATTCAGAGAAAGAAGAGAAAGTTTCAATTTGCATTCCTTCACAGAGTAAATGTGAAGCGTCATGAAAAGCAATTGATCAAGAAACCAATATCACTGTTGTTTTGTGTCCTGAACTCAGCACAAGAACATCGCAAGGCAATTTCTCAGTGTCCGAGGCTGAAGTCTCAAATTTGTCACGTCAAAGTCAACAACAACGCAAACGTCATCGTCGCTCGGTCGGGCTTCGGGTGTGAGGTGATATCGAGACTGGACACTTTTCCGTTGTGTGCCATTTCTTTCATGAAAGAAAACATCACACCAAACCCTTACCTGTTTTGCAGTTTTATTAATATACATTCCTTTCTACGCCATAAATTTGTGTAACTTCTGGACCTCCATCATTGTGGCAACGAACAAGAACTGACCAAAATACAGTGAATTGTTTACACTTTTGTTTCAATCTGCTCGACTCAGTCCAACACAAAACACAAACACTGCACGTTTTCAACCCAATTGATCGAACTGCTCGAAGATGATGGCAGGTTTTTTGGACTGTGCCATCAGCACAAAGAGTTTTTCTCGTCATGTTCTCGAAAAACAGATGTCTGCAATGACTTGTGTGTGCATGTGTGTGCACGCGTGTGTGCATGTGTGTGTGTGTGTGGTGCGAATGCTGTTCCCTCACGGCACTTGCACTCATTTGGATGGGGGGGTATGTTCTGCTGAAATGTTTCATACTTTTTGCAAATTTCTCGTTTGTAAACCCTTACGAACAGATTTGCATCGTCCTTGGACAGCAAAAGATAAATTATTTGTTTCGCATCACACATTCACACGAGAGAATGAACAACAGAAAACACTCGTACCATGGTTCAAAATTCTGTTTGAAAATAATTGTTTGCACACAAGAGAAATTTGATCTGTTCACGCGAATTCGCTCAGGACCAACAGCAAAGAACACAGACAGTTCAAAGAACGTTGTACACCAATAAAAAGCTTTTCTAACATCTTGTCTGCTTCTTCTTGCATGTTTTTATCATTCCACGGAGCTGATGAAAGGCATCCATAATTGTATCATCTCACTCAGAAGGTGAGGCTTTGTTTGTTTTGGGGAATCAACTTTTTCGTCTTAATTTCTTTTCCTTGGTTTGCCATTCCTTTGTGCAGTGTGTTCTCGACATTGTAACACACGTACCACCAAAACTGCCAGAAAAAAGAAGGTCTGCCCATTCAAAATGGTACTTTTGCTGCACTTGCTTCTCGCCTCAGGTTTTTCTCCCAGCAACACCAACTTTCGTTTGCGTACGTGCATGGAGTGCAAGAGTGAAATTGTGCTGTCGTTATGCAGTTCAGGCCTTGTGTGTTTTGTCTGTTTCTGGTCTTGCCACTGTCCTGCTTGTTTTGATTCCAATATATGACTGTTCCTGCACTGCCTTGCCTGCTTAGTTCACAGCTGTCGTTGTGTCTCACCTTGTCCTATGTCCTCAGCGTGAATTTGATTTCAACCGGTACGTGGATGGTTGGAAATGAAAATACTGTGTCCGTTTGCTCAGTGTTAGACTTTCAGAACAGACAAATTGCACACTTGTTTTTTTTACCTCAAACGGAACGGAACCACTTTACGACCCGCCCACGCAGCCGCCTGTACTCAAACAAACGGTCACAACTACACAGCTGTGGCTTCCATTGCCTTGCTGCACAAAACGATTCATGTGATCGGACAGCAGGCATGAATACCACCTCCATGAATACTGACCCTCAGTTGTGCTTTATGCGGGCGTGAAATGCCAACTCAAAAAGTTTTTGGAGGAACCTGGCTAAGACTTCAAGGAACAGTTCCTGAAGGGTGGGTATCTCGATACAAAATAAACACAACGGCAAAAGTGGGTGACAGTCAAACGCGCAGCTGGCAAAGTGTGCAATTTGTCTCTTCTTGTGGTTGTTCATTTGATTCGAAACTTATCCGAAGAGACCGTTGACACCTCCGCCGAACGCACGTTTTTCTGCCTCCGCGTCGCGGTCTTGGTCGGACAGAGCAATGGCTGCCGAAGGACCCCCGTTGTAGCGAGAAAAGTCCGTGATTCCTGTGTTCCAGTGATAGGCGTTGGCGCCAAATGCACGTTTCAACACGCGCGCTGCCAACTGAATCATCTCCTCATCCGAGACGTCATCCACGTTTGAGTCGTCATCATTGAAGGAGGTTCCGTAGCGTTTTCCCAGGAGAAATTTGCGGTTTTGATTGAGAAGTCCGGATTGTTGGTAGTTTCTCATAGGACCCCGCTTGAAGTAATCTGAGACCCAGCCCGCTGCTCTCTTACCGAATTGGAACACTCTGCTGCCGAAAGGTCGTTTTCGGAGAACGTCGTAGTTCCAGTCGTCTGCTGGCATGTCCGCTTCCGGTGAGCCAAACGCTCTTTTTCCAAACTTGAAAGCCCTGCTTCCAAATGGCCTTTTGTCCACATCCATCAACGTGTAATCCACACTTCTCTTGGACACCCCTCTCTTGCCAAATTGAAAGTTTCTTCTCTTTCCAAAGCTGAACTGCCTTCTCTTGGCGGCTTCCAGTTCAGCCTCAACATCGTCTGTGTCTTCTCTTTTTCCGAAACTGAACTGCCTCCTTTTGTCTTTGTCGGCAGATTCTTCTTCGTGATCCCGTTTGCCAAACTGAAAATTTCGCCTTTTGTCATACTCCGAATCTATCTCCTGATCATCTTCTCGTTTTCCAAATTGAAAATTCCTTCTCTTTCCGAACTGAAAGGATCTTCTCTTTTCCATTTCGTCATTTTCTTCTCTTTTGCCAAACTGAAAATTTCTTCTTTTGCCAAACGCAAACTTTCTTTTCTCCCAGTCAGCGTCCACATCTTGGTCTGAGTCTGAGAGCAAGTCAACATCCCCTTCTCTTTTGCCAAACTGAAAATTTCTTCGCTTTCCAAATTGAAAATTCCTTCTCTTTTCCAAATCTAAGTCTCGACCTTCCTCTTCGTCTTCTCTTTTGCCAAACTGGAAATTTCTGCGCTTCCCAAACTGAAAATTTCTTCTCTTTTCATCAAAGTCATTGTCTTCTTCGCCATCCCCTCTCTTCCCAAACTGAAAGCTTTTGCGCTTTCCAAACTGAAAATTTCTCCTTTTCTCAAAGTCTTCCCCATCTCTTTTGCCAAATTGAAATGATCTACGCTTTCCTAGTTGAAAATGCTTCTTCTTCTCTTCTTCTGCAAACCCCGCTTCACGGGGATCGAAGTCAGAGTCGCTCTTCTTACCAAACTCGAACTTTCGTTTTTCCACAGTTTCTCCTGCACTCTCAAAGGGTCTTTTACCCAACTGAAAAGTCCTTCTCTTCCCAAACTCAAATGTTCTCTTCCCGAACGCGAATTGCTTTCTCTTGTCAATCTCTCCTGGTTCCTCACTGTCATCCACCTCATCCTCTCTTTTCCCGAAGGAAAACACCTTTCTTTTGTCTGCATCACTGCTCTCCCCTTCCTGCTCATCACTCCTTTTCCCGAACTGAAATTTGAGCCCGGAAGCCCGTTTGTCATGTTGCGCACTTTCGTCCTTGTTCTCGTCTGCGGCGCCAGCATCACTTGTTGCCTCCGCGTCACCAGCCGCACTGCGCTTCTCCAGTGAATGGACGAGAGGTTTCCTCTGCCCTTCCGCTGGGTTCACCAGATCTGCAAGACGAAGGAGAGCAGGTTGGCAGAACGTTCGAAGGAAGGCAGGTTCTGGTGTTTGGTGGGAGTTTTTACTTGCATTTTGTCTTTTGTCCTGTGTCATCGGAAACACACATGCAAGAGTAGTCGAAATAACTTGTTATCATTGTTCCTGCATGCTCGTTTGTGGATCAATTTCCAGATTTGCAGCAGGGCGGACGCACATCTGATCGGGCTGGAGAACATCCCAACATCAGTTTCACATCAGGCCGGCTTCGGGCCAGCTTCGGGATGTTCGCATTGCATTGTTCCCTATAGAATGACACACACCTGGTCAGGCTGGTCAGCCCGATCAGGCTCTGAACCAATGAGTACATGCGAGGACCGAATGCATCAGGCTGAAGACTGGTCAGGCTTGAATTTTAATGAGATATTCCTTGGCAACTGCGACTTCCAGCTGCAAAAAAGGAGATGACTTTCAGCAACAAACATATCTATGAACAGATTCTTCTGTTTTTTGTTTGTACTTCAACTCAGTAATATTGGAACATCCTTTGTTCAGTAAAAAAACAAAAGCATGTGGAACTTCCTGTGTTCAGCAAAAAAACAAAAGCATGTGGAACATCCTGTGTTCAGCAAAAAAACAAAAGCACATGGAACATCTTGTGTTCAGCAAAAAAACAAAAGTATGTGGAACATCCTGTATAAACAAAAGCACATGGAACATCATATGTTTAGCAAAAAATCCAAAAGCATGTGGAACATCCTATGTTCAGCAAAAAATCCAAAAGCACATGGAACATCCTATGTTCAGCAAAAAATAAAGCACATGGAACATCTTGTGTTGAACAAAAGCACATGGAACATCCCATGTTTCGCAAAGAAACAAAAGCACATAGAACATCCTAGCCTGAAGCCAGCCTGAAGCTGGCCCAAAGCAGTGTGCAACCGATTGGTACACAGCCTGAACATCATGTAAATCAGATGTGGATCGGGTTCACCGGCCCGTCGGGATGTTCCAGCCCGATCAGATGTGCGTCCGCCCGCAAACATTCTTCTCTGCTCTTTTTGTGCTGTTGTTCTACTGGGGTCTTTTTTGGATTCTGGGCAGAGGAGCGTTCTTCATCGAACTACTTCATGAACGTATGAGCATGGTTTTTCGTTTGCGTCTCCAATTTTGTGAACCTCCGGTTATAGCAACTTGCTTTCGTCACCTCCGGAGTGTCAGACAAAGCTCGCAGACTCGAACTGATTGATGAACACAGAAGTGTTGGAATCGGTTGGTGCTGACAGTTTCCCCAGCTCGGTGTTGCGACGTTGCAATTTTGATGACGAAAAGCGTCAGCAAAAGCGATGAAGTTTGTCTGTCTCCAACTATCCCTGGCTGTCTTCACTCACTTCAAATTTGTTGACTCAGTCTGGTCACCAGCTCCAGAAAGATACGTCACCCAGCATCATGATCGAGAGGCCACAAACAAACAAATTTTGAGAATGACCTCCTCATTGGAGCATTTGATCAATTGACGGTGCCAGCAATCCAGTAAATGGGATACTTTGATGTACACAATAATTCTGCTTTCAAGAAACTTCCCAACAAGGGGGAACAGGCAGTGCATTTTGTCCTTGTGGTGGGCTCGGTCTGAACAACCACTCCAGATTGCTGGCTAAGAAATTAAATTTGAAGCGTGAAAATGGACAGTGGATTGTTGTGTGCTACTGATCTGACAATTAAAGGGCACTGCACTGACCAATAAACAGGTTGTGCTGAAGCTCTCCATTGACTGCACGAATTCAAAACCAACCACACAGGGTGATTGACTTTTCAAAACGATCTACGGTGGCTGATATGTGGTCACCTGTACATAGTAGGTGTCACACAAGCGCTCCAAATCATCAAGAGCGCCGGTCATACACACCATCAAATCACACGCCCACATCCTTTTCCCAGCGGAACTGCATAACTCCGCAAAAATTTGCGCACTTTTCTGTCACAAGCACTTGTGTTGGGAGGCATCAACGTTCAACAGTGATTCAATGAAATATGGAGACCAGTTCAAAGCCACGCAAAGCCACTGCATTTCACTTCAAATGTCAAATTTTGTCGCTTCTGATCCTGCACCCAAAAATGTTTGATTCTCCAAACGTAGCACGACCAGAAGGCCAGAGCAACTGCGCCTTGTTCTGAGGCTTTCAACTGTTTGCTTGGGTCCAAAAATTTGTTTGTGAGAGTTTAGGTGAGATTGTAAAAAAATTTCTCAAACTTCATACCGTGAGAACTTACTTGTTTCTGCAGGGTTGCTGAGCTTGGCATTTTACATTTGCAGGTATTTTGGATTGCTGCCTTAACTGTCCCATTTACTTTTATCGTTGTTGCCAAAAGACACACTACCCTGTCAAAGTGTGAGGATCTTGACAAGCACTTTCTTGAACGGGTTTTCGTAAAGTGTTCGTTCGTTCTTTCACTCAAAGAAGACACAGAAGTCCGTTACTCCTGAGCCAATCACCTGTCTAAATGCACTCGGAAGTGTGCTTTTGATTCTGGACCAGACTTCAGACAAGTTTTCCTGTTTCATGAGCCGTGAGTGGGAGTTTCGCGCAACAAGCTCCAACCAGCCTCACACGTTTTCACCAGCAGCAGTATTTCCTTCACACATTTCAGAAAATGGACGCCAGACCACAGCAAACAACACCTGTTGCCTTTTTGATTTCTTTCAGGAAAGGGGAAGAACATTATTCTTCTTAGACGTTCTTGCTGACCGCCCAAAATTGGGTTAAGTCAAAGGGATAAATCAGGTGTAACTTTTGGTGACTCGGAAGCATTTTGGCAGCGTCTGGAAGTTGTTTTTATCTCAGATCATGAGATGGTTATCCAGAGATAAGTCCTGAATGCAAATTGGCCAATTTCAGCGGCAGAACCGCCCAATGCAGATGGTCCTATCAGCAAAACGTCAGCTTCAGACAGGCAGGGCGGAGGGCAATTCACCAACTGTCCAATCAGTACTAATCCGAATTGATGTCTGAAACTGGACTTGGGATTTGCAGTCTCATTTAGAAAATTTGCTGAAGGTCCTGGAAGCCTCACATCTTTTTCTCTGAGATCAAAACTCCTCACGTGCTTCTGCTCTCATGTATTGTGGCAGAACCGTTTTTTGTTCTCACCCAACACTATCGACCGCTCAAACATGTCTTTCACAATGGTGTGTGAGTCAGGTTTACCATTCCCTTTCAACTGTTCTACTTCGGACGTCCGAGCCCATTCGGGTGCAGTACTCACTTTGCTGCGCCGCGGCCCTCAGAACGTGGGAGGTGGAGAGGAGGAAACACAGCAGCAGTCCACCACGACCCATCCTGTCAATGAAAGAGATCGACGCAGAATGAATGGGTGTGGCTTGGTGTGCAGGACGAGAAGCAAACATGCATTGATGTGGCCCATTACATGACAACAAATGACGTGTGACTGGAATTTGGAACACATTGTTTTCGTCTTGCAATTAGAGTTTCACCTATTGGAAATCGAAATGCGACTACAGTCGTTGTCTTGGCACCACCATGATGACATCGACTGAAACGGTTTGACATTTGGGAGATTTGGTGTTGTTCGCAGACGCTCAGTTGGATTCTCGTGTGATTAATGAGTGGATACCACAGCTCAACAGGAAGATCAGGCAACAATTATCCTCTGTAACATCCGGTCCCACAAGCGTTGATCTCTGGAATACTGAGTCGACGAAAAGCTGAACTCGACGGAAGTGGCAAAAATCCTGTACTCATGTTGTCTGAGTCCAAAAATTCTCTCTCTCTCTCTCTCTCTCTCTCTCTCTCTGTCTGCCCCTCTCTTGAGCTGAAGTGATCGATCCATAGCTCTTTTCCCGCCACCTCACACAGGATGAGTTCTGTTTGCACAACAAGCACATTGAAAATTAACTGGCATGACCTTCGCCGAGCAAAGCTTCATCGAGGTTGTGTGTGTATGTGGTCGTTACTGTCCGAGGAACCGCGGTCCTGCTCTGTGTGACCCATTGTGACTTGGCGAATTGAAAGTCAACACAAAGTGTTATTGGCTTCGTGACTCTTGGTCCCTGAATTGCACAGCCGCATGGCCTCAAGGACTGGGTCTGCCATTGGCGACAGTGTAAATCTACGAGCGCAACTTTGTGTTGAGCGAATTGAAGCTCAATGATTTTAACCTGAGCAGGCTTGTTCGAATCCGTACTCTCCTTGTGGGTTTGCGCAGAGATACAAACCATTCCCAAAGAGTCACAACCTGCTCAGGTCGGTAACTCAAACTGGCGAGCTGGCGGAAGACCCAACGGGTACAAAGTCACTGAGTGAAAACAGTGAAAAGCAAGCATTTGTCAAGCGAAACAGAAAGGTTTCCCATCTTTGGGCAAGAACTGAGATCTCACCGAGAAAAAGAACCAAGCTGATTTGTGTTAATGGAACATGCACTGCAAATTGTTCTCTCTGTAGACCAATCAGAACACGACTTTCCTTTCAAACTCAGTCCTTTGTTTTCAGCCTGCAGTCTTGGTCTCGAGGAGCTTGATGCTAAAGACAAAGTAGCGGATGTGGAGCAGTGGGCAAAGCAAATCAATTTTCTGGTACCTTTCACGTGCAGGGCGACCAAAGAAACGAATCTCCAAATGACCGGAGGAGTGAAATGTTGCACACCAAATACTCTCTGTTTGATTTGTCTCAACAAAACTATTTTGACGCGGAACAGCGTACCCATGCAGAAAAAAGTTCCTTCAATTTCAGTCGAAGCTTAACACTGACCGAAGGCAAAGGAAAAACATACGTGGAAGGAAATCGATCAGGCAATCTGTAATATTATACATAGAGGGGCTTACCCCTTCCGTGGTTATCAGCACACAGAGGTCTGAATGAGCCTTCCACCCACAAGTCCGTCCGCATTTCCATTCAGACTTCGATGATTATTTCCGGTTGGGACAACACAGCATGTGTCGTTTTTGAGCTGGTGTTTCAGTTCATTGCGAGACATGCTTCAAAAATTCCATTTACTTTAATTTCGGAATGATTTCAACAATTGAAGCAGAGCACAAAAAGGTCATTGTTGTGGTTGTGCACAAATCAGTCTGCGTTCCACTGAGCAGAAAGCAAGACACTCAAGCCTCGAACCACTCAAGACGCTTCATTGTGGAGAAATTTCGTGCCAGATAAGCCACGAGTGGGACTCAATTTAGAGGAAAAAGTTTCCAGACGGACAGGGCGAAAGGAGTTGTCCCCTGCATGCAGTGTGCACATGTCCTCAGCCAAACGCGAAGGAAGTAGGATGAAGGCCCATGAAGTCAGATACAGCACTAGTGCGATATTTGAGGGGCGTTTCTCGTTGATTACTTGAAACCTACTCAACTATCACACTTGTGCTGTATGACAGATATTTAACTCATCCTCATACACTATTCTGGATGCAACTCACCCCTCAATGGGGATTCGTTCCATCCAGAATAGTGTGTTCGGATTCGTTCAATATCTGTTGCATACTGGTCAGGCAGCAGTACTTTGGGTCTGCTGAAGGACGTGCACATTCACACCTGGGCAGCGCCCAGGCGGCCAACTGTGCAGCCTGAAGGTGACCCACATGTATCAGTCTTCAAGTCAAACATGTGATGTACCATTGCTTTTTGCAGTCAAAATTAAATGTGCTGGTCTTCAAACCAAACATCTGAGATCCACTACTGTTGCTTGCCGTCAAATTTGACATGATCTGTATGTTCTGGTGACGCATGAAAAGCAAAAGGCGAGATGTACTGTTGCAATTGCAGACTTGTGTAAGTTGCCAGGGAACATCTCATTCGTGTGTGTTGACCTGATACTTTGCACCCGAAGCATTTTTGGTTTCCTGTGGACTGATCAGGGCAGATACTCCATGGTCAGGCGGCACCGCTGATCAGGTGTGTCACACTTAAGGTTAATGCGCTCTATGTGGCACAGTCAGCGTCGTGCATCAGCGCCTGTCGGTCTTGGTACAACCCGATGCGGCCTGTTCTCGCCTTGGATATCAAACGCTGACTTGTCCAGTTTCCACAGGCATGTCACACCAACATGCATTGCTCGAAACGCATGCTGTCTGCTTTCCTGGATGACAGGGGGCATAAACAATTCACAGGGTCTTCAAGACAAACTGACAGCAGGACACAATACACCTGATCCCGCCAAATTTGAATTCACCTTCTCTTTTTAGGACCCACAGCCAAAGAACTACCGATTTAAATTCTCATTCCAATTCGAATCGTGACGATTCGAGCTGTTTCACACTCTCTTGTATCCGAACAAGGTGAGACCAGTGCACTTCCGGAGTTTACTTTCCACGGACTTTTTCGCGCAGAAAGTTGAGAGCTGACCCCTACCCAAGGCAGATACAAGGTTGGAAGGTTCCAAAAGCACAAGAACCTCCGAGGCCAAAAGAATCCAATGCAAGAAAATCGAAGAAGCGGGTGCTTTGTTCTTTGCGTTTCCTTTCGTCCGCGTGTGCCCTCAGCTTCACCAAAAAGAACAAATGATTTTCGCCGTGGCCTCACCAGACTCTCTGTGCCTCTCTGTGTCTCAAAGCAGTTTCATGTTTTGGGTTTTTGACAACCTGGACGGAAACAGGCAGAAAATTAACGCTTTCATGCGCATCATGTCGGCGTGGCTGATACGTGGAGATTGCTTTTCCAAAGTATCACGGAGGCGGCTTTGTGTTCTGCAGGCCCCAAGTCTCACGTGCCCGACAGTGCATTAACTTGAAAAGCTAATCTGGGTGCGGAAGAATTTAAGCCCCGTCCTCCTTGTCGGCATGTTAATGCTGGGTGAAAACTCTGTTGTGAGCAGCAGGAAGTTCCACAAATTGACCAGATACATTGCTGCACTGACTGTACTGACGGAGTTCAGCTGGTTGCAGTACAAGTGCCAGTGAAAGTCAGACTTCTTTCTGAGCTGTGATGGCCAAGTGACGAACAAAACCATGCGAACGAGGACAACTTCCCAACATATCAGTCCCCTGGTAGGCTCTTCCACAGGACCTTGCGCCTTCCAATGGAGGGTGATTCCTGGACCGAAGTTCAAGGACCCGCTCCTGCCCTTTATCGACCAGGCCGGAGAAAACTTGCCCAAATCGAAAATCACAGCCTACGATGTCTTGCACCTGTTTGGAGTTTACCTTCGGGTCCAAAAACCAAGAGGTCCAGACTCGACTGGGACCCACCGTTTCAAATTTTTGCAATTTTTTGACCCACTCTGCATGCATGTGGAAGGTTTCTGCCCCCACAAAGGATCAAAAGCCGATCCTACACCTGCAGCCAAACACAGCACCTTTGGATTTTCATTTTGCAGAAACTCTGAAGTAAACGAGATGACTTCAGCTCCTTCACAAGATGGGACATCAGGCGTTTGTCGGGTTCGCTGGTTCTTGCGTCCACTATTTTTATTGTCGTCCCAAAGTCTCTCAAACCACTCGCACAGAATTGAAATAAAAGGTGTTGGTAGAAGTATTTCGCAATCAGTTTGCTTCCAAATGGATGCCATTTTGTTCAGTACAACTATAAAGTGATGCAATTTGGATCAGACCACTAAAATTATGCCCACATTTGCATTGTGTTGGTGTGACTGGATGTGTTTGTGGATCCATGGCAAATCTGTTCTGTCACGTTTCGTGACTGCACCGTTTAGCTATGTTTGGGTATGGTGTGGATGTCTACATTTCACTGAAAAAGTTGGCAAAACGCGAACATGTGTGAGGACAAAACCATTGACAACAGGGTGTACATTGCAAGACAGGGTTTCTTGGATGGTGAACAAATTTCAAAGAACCGTGATTTATCTTGCTCGCGTAGCTGTCTCAGAAGCAACTTCATTCCCCCCTGCGCGGCGGCAGATGACCCTGAAAATCACGTGCAAATGGTGGAGCTATCATGATCACGACGAGTTGGTGCCAACAGAATCGTCAGCTGCTAGATGAATTTTTTGTTTCTCTCTCTCTCTCTCTCTCTCTCTCTCTCGCCACGCACCACCTCAACTGCAGTGGGTTTTTCCCTTTGGTATTTCACACACAAAGTGAACCATTTTGGCCCAATTAATCACAAGACAGGCTCAGCTCACAAACTGTCTTTTCACTGTTGGGCCAAAAACTCCTTTGTTGACAAACAGCGGGAAGCTGCAGTCACCGTCTCACCAGTTTGTCCCATTCCATTCACTCAGTTTTGTGCAAGAACTTTGCTTGATCATAACATATCACAGGTGATTCCTTTTTTGAACACTTACAGTTCAGCTTGTCAGGAGAAGTGGTGACCATTTTCACTTGTGTAAAAAACCAACAAAATCCAATGTCACACACCATCTGATTGCCTTGATATCAGTAGCAATTTGGATTCGACCCAACCTCAGCAGGAACTACAACGTCAATTCAATTCGTTTGTCTCCATCCCAACCCAGGTGACTATCAAAACCTTGATCTTGTGTGCAAAGACCAGGACACTGTTCACGATACGCGTGCCATGAAAACGTGTCAAACACATCCAAGAACAAAATTTTGGCCCCATAAAAGTAGACGCCACCTGTTTAGACTCCAAAAACATGCATGTTCTTCAGAAGTTGGTGGCAGTTTTGACACGCGGTGACAAGAACCTGGAAGAGGAAATGAAGATTCTCTTTGATACACAAGACCATCAGTTCTGATCTGAGGGTGCCGATGCAAATTTCTCCCATTACCTCACCTCGTCAAAGTAACTTGCGGACAAGGTTGCATCAACCTCGCAAGACTGTTTTGCCTGCAAACTTGATGTCGTCCGAGAAACTCATGTGGGCTTGCAAACAACTTTCGGCTGGATTCTTTTCTGTGGTTGGAATGTGTTTCTTCCCTTCCCATGTGTTTGCTTTCATTCAACGATCGGGTTTACGAGTTCGAGTTCGGAAAACTGGTCGTGACTTGTTCTTCCTCACACGGGGTTCTGAATGGACAGTGAATGTCCATTTTTTCCTTTGGAACAAACAAAAACGGGCAAGACTGAGCCAAACAATTTTCAAGCTATTTTTCTGTTCTGTGAGACAGCCATGCACGTATGCTGTTCGACAGAAACATTGAGGAAATAGATTTCCACGCAAGTGCGGACCTATCATTGAAAAAAGTATATTTTCGGACGTGTCGTTCGCAAGGGAACATCAAATGGCTTGATATTGAGAGTAATGTCGGGCCAGAACCAGAATAATGTTGTCCTGCTTGCGAAGTTCTCATCAGCATTGTGTTTTACCCCTTTCATCAGAACCCTGCTTCAGGAAAACGATACAAAGCTCTACTGTGATACAAGAAACTTTCTCTTTCATGCTTTGTCACTCAAGGCAGAAATTTTGCTGTGGCTGGCGGAAATGTCGGTGAGACAAATTCATCACGCTGTGACGGCAAATTTGAACAAGTAAAGTCCACAGAGATTAGCATCTTGTTTTCCTGTGTCGACCTCAGGGCACTCGTCTGCGCCAGAGGACTCAATCTTTTTGCTCTCGACTGATTTATTCCAAGCACTGACACAACAAAAACTTACAGTGGTTTGACGTGTGTCTGAGTCTCAGGATGCTTCGCTCTGATCCCCGGGACGAGGACACTTCCGGTTTTACAAATGCATCACAAGCGACACAAGCAGCAACTCGTTGACACATGACGGACGAATAGGTGCTGAGGGAAAGAACTTTGATGTCACCAGAGCCTCATGAACAACAGATTACAAGGGCGCTCGTTTTCAATTATTCAGACAGCAAAGTGGGTGTCGGTGAGTGAACTTCTGCCTGCGCTGAAGAGAACTTATGCAGGTAGGCTTTTTGTGCTCGCATGTTTCAGGGTCATGCATGCAGTTGCACAGCAGGTCAAACAATTCGAATCCCCAAAACGCCCTTGTCGAACTTCGTTTATGGACATGGGCCTCAACCCAATGGTTGTTGACACATCGCCACCAGGCTACCAGAGGTCTCGGAAAGAATCATTCATCACCACACAAGGACGTTAAATTTTGGATCGGACCCATCTGGAAATATCAATTGATATTCCCAAGCAGCAGTTGCGGTGCAAGTTTGTCTTTTGAACGCCCTGACAACAGAGTGCTCAACTGAACAATATGCTTCTCTGCACGCAGTGCGCGACATCTGTACCTGACAATTAGCCGTGCAGATTTCTGCCTGAAAAAATGAAGTTTTGGTCTGCAAGGGAAAAATGTGATGCGGGATGGTTTGATGATCGAAATACCGATTTCTCTTGTGGACAAGTAAAACAGAAACACGTAGCCACGCCAAAAAAGTTTGTTTGCGTGTCGATGGCGAAAGGTGCAAATGATTTCCTGGCCAGCGAAACGTACAAAATGTTCGTGTGCCATCTCAAAGATTTGTATTTTGAGTCCCAGAGCAAGTTCAACGTCGAAAATCATCAAAATCCCCAAGAACTGCTCAAGGGGTGTGAGGAGACGACACCTGCGATGCTTCTTGGTTCATAACTAAGCCAATAATTTACTTCTCTTTGCGTTCATCAAGCCTCCTGCAACAACTCTCGAGAGACGCCTCTGTCGGGACACCAACAGTCTTGCGGAAGGCACAGAAGAGCCATGTATGAATGTAGATCAACCTTTGAGCACCTATGCACACGATCCTTTGGGTAAATCTGTTGTCTGGGCTCAAACATCTTGGGGGACCTGGGATCGTACAATGAAAAACGCTTGCCGAGGAGAGACTCGCGTTGTCGGTCTGGTGTCTGCCAAACTGTTATCACACTGGTGAACTCAGCACAAATGTCTGAAAGTATTTGAAAAAACGGTTTGAAAAATCAATATTGCCAACAGGGTTACTAAAACAAACAAAAACAAACAAACAAGCGCAGTGGAACCTGTAGGAAACGGTGCTAGTTTTTGGAGGACAGGAATTGTCCATGCACCTGTCCATATTTCTGTGTGAGCGCAAGTTTTCCTCTCACCCTGAGGTTGGTCTTGGGGTCGGACCTACCCGTATTTTTGGGAAGGTTCCTGCCCCGCCGCCTTAGGTTTGTCTTGGGGAAGGACGTACACCCTGTTTTTGGCTACCCCACAAGGTAGGGCCTGGCCCGACCCCGAACTGGACTCGGGATTTTGTCAGAGTTTGGCAGACCGTACCTTTACGATTCCGCTGCCTTCTGAGACAGCAGTGGACGTGTTGGAAAGTTCGAACGAGCGTGTTCTCGAAAGCGGGAATAAATACCTGTTGGGACGGTGTTGGTTGTTTGTTTCTCTACAGGCAGTAATTAATAAGCCATCAATAATGTACGAACGTAATCTTATCACAAACAGGAGCTGGTGCTGCGGACTGGAGGACATATGTCTCCCAACAGCTGGGATCTTCAGGCTGGGGGAACAAACCAGGCTGACGGACAACTGACGGAAAGGGGTCAAACATGAAATAACGACGGAAAGTGACAACAGTGATCGCAATGTGCACAACAAGATCTGTTCTGTTTGCACAAGTAAATTGAGCATCTAATACATAAGCAGGGCAAGAAGACATCCACATCCTCGCCGCCGCTCATTTGATCGTCGTTTGTGAGTCTGTGTGCCTGTTCCTTTCACGTATTGTGAACGTATTGGAAACACCGAATGATGATGGAAAGGCTGTCAAAGCGGCCATTACTAAAAATTCTTGGATCTGCTGACAGGCCTGTTCTAACACATTGCAGATGCGCGGGTTCTTCTGAGTACCGGTAGTTGTGTCCTATTTTGGTGTCCCGTTCAAAAGCGCACTCAATATTTTTGTGCACCACAAATCGCAAGATCATCTGAAAACATTTTCAGCCTTGCCTGCACATGTATAGGCCAGACACATTTGCTGCAGTCCCCTGTATAGCACGCCACTCCACACTCGTCCTTTAGGAAAGGCTCTGGAAACTTTCAGACACATCAGACACCTGACATCAGATAGAAGTCAGACAACATACCGACTTGTCCCACCAAATCAAGTTGGACCTCAAGAGTTTCACAAAATCAAATCTTGTTCGTGATATTTTCCAGCAAATTTATGAGTGTCAGGGTCCAAGAACTGCTCCCCATCAGTCCATTGTCAGGATGCTTCCCTTGAACACGTCAATAATTTTCGCACCAGACAAAATGCCAAACCAAAAAAAGGAACTGAAAAACAGGGCATACGCCCGTAAAAGAAGAGAACCCATCTCGCTTGGAACAGGACCAGCTGCACGGGTCGTTGTTGGTGGCACACAAGGCTGACAAGAGTATTGAATGCCTCCGCCAAGATTTCATTTCCTCCGGCATGGAAGACGAACAAAGACGTCAAAGACCGACCCCAACTCATCATGGGCAATGACCACGTACGTTGGGCCCAAAACATCCTGCAGTCCTGACTCAGTGAGCGTCCAATCTTGGGATTCTCGTTCTGATTACCGCACTGCAACAAGCGGTTATCCTCACAAGCTCGCTCCATTAGTTGAGGCCAAACATCTAATTTTTCCCACTAATTGCGTTTTAGATCGTGCTCGGAATGCTGTTCACGGAAGAACAAAATTTCAGCCTCGTCCACCCATCCAGACTGGAACAGAATTACAGAATTGTTGATGCCGCAATCACACACACGGACACACTCGGACACACGCACACACACACACAACACACACACACACACACACACACACACACACACACACACACAGCAACAAATGGCAATGGTTCACCAAACACGCACAAACCCAAAGCAGAGATGAAACAAATTGTTTCACGTTTCGCGCCTCCAAGCACAAAACTCCTTGTTTGTTGGCGGCAGCACTTCAACTTCACACCTGGAGTCCCAAAAAGATCCAGATTCTAGAAATAACCCCGAAAACAAACTACATTCGTTTTTCACACGGATACACGCAGAATGTTTTTTGTTGTCTCAAGGTGCTCACCAAGATAGTACTTTTCACGAAACGTCATTGAAAATAGACACCAAGACCAGAGTTTTTGTCCTCCCAAGATTCAACCAACAACCAAACAGCGCAAGATAATTTTCAAACAGACAGGGTGTGGAGCAGTTCTCTTGCATATCGTATCTCTGGACAAACACATCATTTCAGGCTTCATCCATTTCGGCGATATGAAGCGATTTTGGCACCCGCCTGACACGCGTTTGTCACCAAACTGAGAAATATGGGACTGCATGCAACCAGTTGGAGTGACCAACAAAGACACCAATCAGCCCCGTTGTCAGGTCCTGCATTTGTCGGGGCCATTGCATTCCCTTCAAGTGCGTACTGCTCGCACAAATGTTTGCTTCGGCTTATTAATTTCTTGGCCAATCTAAACTTGGCTCTTTGTGGCCACTCAGACAAAACACTGTGAGGTGGTGGCTTGGGCAGAGAAGCAGCTCCCAAACACTGATTGGCCAGAAGGAAAAAGAGAGAAATTAGTCAGAACCACACTTTTGGAGTAGCTTGTGTCAAGCCTTCACTTTTCAAATTGCGATCCCTGTCGTCAGTCACGTGCAAACGAGAAGCGAGAACACGACAGTTTCATTTATCCAAGGCGTTTTGCAAATATCCTTTCCTTCTGCACAAGAACATCTTCACAAGCACACCACCACTCTCTCATACATTTAAGATCAAACGTGAAATGTCCAGACATGGGTGAACAACCTCTAAGTGGAATGTGTCAACTGATATTTATGTGTGAGCTCAAGTGAGGAGGTCGTTTTGGGCAGAAACCCAATGGCCAGATCTGCCTGACCCTCGGCAGAACATCACTTCCTTCGTGTCAAAAATTGAGGGGGGGGGTCCCATTTCGTTCCAACGGTCTGCTCGAACTGTGACGCCACAACTTGATTTACTCGCCTTGTTTGGCGGATGTTTGGAGGCAAAAAGTGTTGAAAGCAAAGGAAGAAAAACTTGGATCCCTGTTCCAGAACGCGAAGTGACAACACCAATGATTTGCCATGGCAACGGAAATGAATACCGCGAATCTCAAGTGACAATTAAATTCACATTTGCATGCCGACTGATTTCGGCCGCATTTGCTGAAATTTTTCTTTTGTTCTCGATCACGTGAGTCGAGTTTTCTCGTCCGTTGATTATCACGGGCTGCAAAAATTGTCCCTTGATTTTTGACAGAACAACGAGCTTGTTGTGAGCAGAACTGTGTGCACGTGTCTGACAACAAAAATCCACCTGCAAGTGGGTTCCTTCTGCTCCCCAGCCACGGGCCTTGTGTGTGGACATTACTTGAATATTGTTTTGAAAATTGTTGAATTTTATTGTTTCGGTTGTTTCAAAAAGATTCAAGATACTCAGTTCATGTTGGTGTCAGGCGGTCACCACAGGTGTTCTCCCTATTCTCCCTAGTTTCTCTGCAATTTTTGCCAAATTGGGCAACATTGGCAATAAACTTGCTCACAATCATCAAATGTCTGTCAACAATGTCCGCAGTTTTATCCGGTGTCAAGCGTGAAGATGGTCTCTGATTACAGTCTCACTCAGGATGAGAAGAAAAGGTTTCAAAGATCAATTTATTTCCAGCAAACACGCCCCAGTCTGCACGTCTCTCAGGGCCTGTGGTGTGTTGTTGTCTGCGTCCTGAACAGATTCCCCAAGCATGGCCGCATATTCAGAGATTTTACGTGATTGTGCGTTCGTGCACAACAGACAGTAATCTCACCAAGTGCTCAGGATGTTTCCAACTGACGGAGGAAAGATCTTTTTTGTCTCGAAACTTCCGCCTCCCATTATTCAATTTTGTGTTGCCGCCACAGTTCTCGTCAACATTTCCATGTCAAACATTTCGCCCAATCTAGCACATTTGCACGGCCTGCTTCGTTTGGTATTTTGAGAAAAGCTTCGAGGCGTCAGCTCCATGCACACTGACAACCACCGAAATCTTGGCATTCATGCACGACGCACGCGAACTGGAACAAGGAGCTTCTTCATTGTGGGTCTCAATCCAAATGGATCCTCAAAGTCAATGAACTCAAAAATGAAACAGATTCCAATTCTTCCACGAGCAGTGCAAGCAGTTGGATCAGATGTTAGAGGAAGGGAAGACAAAGGGTTCCCCATGGACCCATTCCGCTATCATGTGACACCATGTGCTTGTGATGTGTGCCATACTGCGGCGCTTCATCAGGTCACCAGGTGTTTCTGGATTGAGTCCTGTCAGCACTTCAAATATTCGGACTTTCGTGTTTTCTTTTTCTTCAACTGGTTCTAAACTTCTTACTTGACCACTCAGATGATATGTTGACCTGCACGTTTGCACATCTGAACAAAATGAAACAAAACGCTTTTCAGGTGCAGAACAACCTGTCCCTTGGCTCTCAAGTGTTCAAACAACACTGTTTGGGACAATGTAGGAAGTAATCTTGTGCCCAGTGTGTCATTTTGACCACGATCAGAATGAGAGATATTTATGAAAAAAATGGATCTTTGACAACTGGGGCACCTCTGGACTGTTGTACTCATCAAAAAGAAAGGATAAAGGTTGCAGGACATGCAGCAAATGCTGCACCCAGTAGAAAGTTATCCTCCTCGAGAAACGGCGGAGGTAGGATCTGCGGAAGATGATGGTGCAAGTGCTCCCGGCCCCTCATCTCGTCGTTTCCACAAAACGTGCGTGTGTCTGTGAACATTTCTTTGTCAAAGGAATCCGGCAGCATAATCTTCAAAACACAACAAAGACTGGCAAAATCTTTCCCACAAAACATCTCCCCTGGGACTAGTGAAGGAACCTCCTGTGCAGAGGGAGAAAACCATCAATCACACACTTTGTTTCCCTTTTTCTTTCTCAATTTCCCTTTTCCTCAAAGGAATGGGTCCCGCCTCGGTGTGTGTGGCGGTAGAAGGCATGTGAGAACAGATCTATGCAACAGTGATAAACGGCAGCACGTTTCTTCGTGGGTCACTCTCGTGAGATTTCCTGTCGTCCGACGTTGGCTTCAGCTTCTTCCCGTTCACAAGATACGGGCAGGACCGGAAATCACATTCACGGTTCGCCAACCGTCATGAGGTGTGAAACGTCGCAGCCATAAGGGATTTGGTTTCGAGTTGAAGCGCATCATATCAGATTCTGCATTCTGGCGGCAACGCAATTGCAAGCAAGGAAATGCCCATGCAGTTCTTGGTATCATTGAAAGAAATATACAAGTGAAAGTTTGGTTTTCTTGCCTTGTACCTCAAGCTTAGACTTGCAAAAATGTGCTGAAACAAGGAAGACAACTGTCTGAAGGAACACAAATGCCACGAAAAATTGTCAAATATGTTTTGCAAGTGAACAAGCAGACAAACATTCACTCTGATGCTGTTGCAAAATAATTACCAGTAATATTCCAGAACTTGCATTGGAGTAAAACTGCCGAGTCTGTTCAGCAGGCTCATCCAAAGCTTTACACACTTTGTTTTCTTTTCTCGATTTCCCCTTTTCTCAAAGGAACGGGGCTTCATGTGAACGTTCCCCAACCTTGGTCGTTCACCAAGAAATTTAGAAATTAGTGATCATATGCGTTTTCTGGCGAAGCTCTTGAAAGCTGAACTTGCTCCCTCCAACGGTTCGATCACAGTTTGGCCCAGCACTGGTAGCACAGCGGTTTTTATAGAAATATGCAACAAATTTATGCAAAATACAAGATTAGCCTACAAATCCTTGTGAGTTATTGGACTCTGGGCGACAAAATTAATAATTCAACGTGATTCAACTCAGGCTGACTTCTATCATCACACAGTGAACACCTCATCAGGTCATGTTGCCACGTTGGCTCCCTTGGACCAAATCAGACAAAAATTGGTGCCTCACAAAAATCACCCCCTGATGTGCCTCACTAATAAATGCAACGTACACTGCCAACAGCGAAAAAAATCGGACTTCTTGACAAGACAACCCTTCCTGCCAAAAAGTAGCGTGCACACGCATCTTCGTTTCTCGTTTGCGCATAAATTTCACGAAACGGTCAAATTAGTCGCCATGCCAGTAAAGCTGTGAAGCACAACATTTACACGACGGTCAGTTCCTCAGATTGCCACAAACACGTTGATTCTGTCGAGCGAAAGAGAAATGTTGGCAGAACTTTTGAGGCTGAAAAACATGTCGGGACACAAGATCTCCTCACCCACCCAGCGAAGACCGAAAACCAACAGAATCACGCACACCAACAGGGTCATGTGCTCCAAAAGGGCCAATACCTTCCCTCCGAACCATACGCTGAGCATTGGCACAAGCTGCACTTCAAGAAGAACAAGACAAGAACAAGAAAAATTGAACAATTTTCTGACTTCAACCGACGAGTGTCAGTTGGAATCAACAGGAGAAAAATGTCAAGTTTGACCGACTTTTGCACACGCATGTCTGAGTCCCATGTGTAAATGTGTCCCGAGACTCTTAATATTGCAAGAGATTCCGCTCCGTCGTACATTCAGAGGAATAGGGTTGACAGCCTCCAGAACATTAAGTGTGCGAGGTCGCGTTTGTTTCAGCATCTCATCTTGTTCTGGAGCGTGTCAAGATTCACTTTACCTTTCCCCCTCTCAGGTGTAACAACAAGGCCACAAAATTGGAGTGCTTCGCTTTGTGTCTGAAACTGTTTTTGTCTGCCTTCAGAAATGTCGTCACCACGATCAGGGTCAGGCAGGGAAATTAAAGAAAACCTTCTGGCCAAACGCACTGGAACATGGGTTTTTCTGCACCTGCGTAAGAAGTATTACCCCGAAGGGACGTGCAAGTGAGTGAGGCGACGCATGCGAAGCGTGTTGTTGAGGAAAACTACTTTTTTTTCAGCAGCAGACTGGTCCCGGAATCTGTGATGCTCATTGATGGTTTCAAACCTTGAAGACGCTTCATGCGAATGTTACTCAACCTTCATTTAGGTCGTTGACCAAGAAATTTTGAAATGAGTGATCATATATGTTTTCTGGCGAAGTTTTTGAAAGCTGAACTTGCACCCTCCAACGGTTCGACCAAGACCAAGCAGGGTCTCATCACAGTTGGGACCCAGGCCCGATCCTGGATTTAACTGAGCATTTCATTTGAAAATAAAAGTGCGCATGACAGACACTGAGATCTGAACAGTCAAACGTGGTCCTTTTCTGTCATTGGACACAGATTGTTAGAAACCAAAGGAAACACAAAAAAGAAGGACCGTTTGAAGAACAACGTGGAGATCTTCCTGAACTGTTTGTTTGAGCGCAATTGTTTTGCCACACAAAAGAAGACCACGTCAGGAAAAGACGCAAATGACGCATTCAATCTTCTGCAAGCAGAGCCAACAGACAAACGTGGGGATCTTTCACACATGCATCACAATTCATCTTCAAACCATGAACAGATGACAACAAGCAATCACACGGGTGTGTTCGATGCGACGAGATGTTGCGAAAAGAAAAAGAGCAAGATCATTTGCTTCAAAAACAAATGACCAGCCTGTTTTGCAAACTGTCATGGCGTAAACGCGTCATGGTGAGAATTTTTGCACATGGACTTCCAACAGCTGAGGGAAAACGTCCATGGAAGGACATGTGTGGTTAATGCCTGTGGACTAATGGCCATAGTCATGAATTTCAACACTGCGGCACAGACCTCGTATGACAATGTTGCTCCTCCTGAGGATTTTTATGCATGCCAGCACCCGTAAACACAAAGCACCAAGTTAAAGAAAAGATCCAAGAGACCCTACCCTGTTGACTCAAACTATCGGGACTCAGAATCCTGGTCTTACAAACAGCATCTTTGTTGTCAACACATTGCAATACATTTAGTATCCTCGACACATGTTGCAGAACACTGAAAACTCTTCTCAACTGATTTCCTAAAGGCACGCTCTTTCCGAATGGGAAACACCACGCTTGTTGCTCACAACAGAACAACAAGAGGTGAGCCAGCAAATCCCAACGACCACATTGTGCAGGTATTTTCCACCCGATGTGTTTTCCTTTCTCTCCCTGGATCCCTCGGAGATTTAAATCCATTAACAAAATTGGCGTAAGCCTGCTTTCTAAGATTGTACCACGCAGCTGCAGTGCTTGTCGGGAAGAGATGCGTGTGTGTTGAAGGCGGGACAGGTGTCCGATCCTGTTTACCAGCGTGTCCACTCCGTGTCACATCATCCATTCGTAGCTGTTCAGGGTTTCACGCCCTTTTGTATCACGGACACTTGCCAAGTGCCCGACCTGCGGAAGACCCATCAGGAATGTTCTGCCAGAACAGCGGAGGTGGACCACGCTCTAGACTGGTTGCAAACTTACCAAATGTTCTGTTGAGGGAGTCATGTGGTTGGGAACAAATGCATTTGAGTTTGGAGTTTGCTCGTTGCAATAGTCTTGTAAACAAACCCATTCTGCTGGATTTGTGGGCTGGAACGTAGCGACAGAGCGATAAAGTGCTCGTACAACCGCTTTTGTCCCTGAAGCTGACGCTCGCATGAACTCGGACAGAATTGTGTGGTGTTTCGTTGTCTGGGTGAGACACGTAGAAGAAACAAGTCAAAGAAAACTTTTCTTGTTTTTCCACACAAATCGCTTGCAAACTTGTTGCTCGTATAAACCAGCTCGTTCTCTCAGGTATATTGCAATTCACTGCACAGCAGATCATTTTGCGCCCTGTGTATTTATGTGTACAGAACTGACTGGCCATATCTGTTTCCGATTCATTTCAGTTTCATTCCCCGACGAATACGAGTATTTCCGTGACAGGTAAAGTGCCGAACACAGAGCAACCAAACTTGCCATGACAGTTTGTTGGCATACTCATGTGTGACTCTCGTCGAACAATATTATTTCACTCACACAGTGAAGCAAACCGGGGCAGACAGGTTATCGAGTTGGCGTCGAACAAGAGACCTGCTCCGAGGACAGCGGCGGAACCAGCTGCTCTGAGTCGCATCATTTGTGCAGGGCGATGTGAGCGAGCGGACAAACAGAGTGGCAAAGTTACTTTGCATTTCCCTTCAGCTCAGATTAATTTGCTGAAATGCATGGAAATCACACTGAGCTCAAATCACACTGACATCCAAATGGTGGCGACGAGTCCAACTCTGTTCCTCCACAAGGTTCACAGTGGAAATTTTGACACATCACCTGGGACAGCACAAAACCAGAAGTACATTCAATTTCAGCATCGTCTCGTCAACAGGAAGTTTCTCGGACGTCCACTTCCGATTGAGTACTGGGTCACTTCACTCGATATGGCCTTGCTGCAAATGGGGGACGATCGCGCAGACAAGGCAAAATGCAATGGAAGGTCAAAGGAAATGGAAAGCTTCGTTCGTTGATGGGGCCTCCTGCAAGTGAATGTTGCGCTCTACTGAGTGAGAACTTGTCTTTTGTCACAAATCTGGTCCCAACAGTACGAACAAATTCCAAGGGTTCTGTGGAAATTAATAAATCGGATGTGAACCTTTCCAACAAGGCCAAGAAAAGTTCTGCTCGGCTGACATCGAATGAACCTTTTGTGCTGGTGCCAGACGCTCTAAGAAGCAGGCCCAGATGAACTTGTTTTGGAATGCCTGATTTCTTTCAAATATCTTTTCACAAGAGATGATTATGGCACACACTCTGACAGTTCACTTTTGAATGTGAAAACCAACGGATCATCTACATTGCAACTTCTTGCTTTGGTTGTTGCAGGGAGACGTGCGCTGACTCAATTACCTGGGTGTGGGAGTGGTGTCAGAGGACCTGTTGAACACAGCTACTGTCCCGTGGGAGGAAACTGTTTGGTCATGTTCGAAACGAACTGGCCACAACAATCAATAAGTTCCCCCGTGGACTCTAATTCCTCAAAGATCTCCTTTCGATGAAATGGGGTCAAGTCTGTCTCAGACCATCAACTTGACATCAACTTGAGGCAGAATTGAGAAAATTGGACCTGTCTTCCTGCGGACAAAAGGCAGAAAGCACCCCCCCCCCGCAAGAAAAACAACCCAACTATCACAAAGTTTTGCCTTTCTTTTCTCTTTATTCAATTTTCAACCCTGTCCCGAAAAACCAAGAGATCAAATTGGTGACGCTCCAAGCTTCACAGTGTGTTGTCCCCATCCAAGAACACAATAGAAAAGTTGCTGTTACTGTAATTGGTGGTCAGGTTTGCTACAGGCTTGGCCAGTGATCAGCGGTCCCTACGGAGTGCTTTGTCCACTGATGAGACTTTCATTGCTCCTCAGCACGCTGAAACAACACAACCTTATGTGTGGAGCATTACGTTTGAGTATTACATCGTAAACCTTGTGTAAATTTGCCATAAATTTTGCTTTTTGTCTGCAAAATTAGGACAATTCTTGTCTTTCTTCTCATGCAACATTTAGTGCCCTTGTCCGCGTACATCTTGTGAAAAGTTCATGTTTGGGGTTTGTTTCTCAAGTGGCGGCTCCTGATGTTTCGCGGCACGTAATGGACTCAGATGTTGGTCGAAAAGCTCATGAGAACTGTGTCGTTCAACAACCATGTTTCTCTCCCTCAGCGCACCAGGTATCAAAACTGGGTTCTGGACACAAACACGGTCAGCAAAGGAAACTTGGATCAAGAGAAAGGTTCTGACAATCATCCAAAGTGCAACCTGCCATTTTCTTTGAGCACATTTTGTGAACGCAAGTGACACGTTGATATGATCATCCCAAGCCACGTAATCCAATTTCTGCTGTCTCAGATGGTGAGAAGGAACTTGACGTCCTGTTTTGACAAAGCAGCACAAGAAAACACTCTTTCATTGCTTCCTTGTTATCTTCCTTTCCCTGCTCCAGGTCTGTCGAACCCAAGCATGTTTCCAACACCACGAGCCGTTGGTCGCAGGTGCATCATCCTGACTGGCCTGATAGAAAGACAAAGCCACCAGAATTACGTTTTCTTTGTGATTCGTTGTCAAACTCTTGGAGCGTGGAGGAATGTGTCTCTTGGCCGTTAATAACAAATTATCCTTGTGGGGCAGGGTATGACCCGACTCCTGCTCTGCATTGCACGTCTCAAGGGTGGTTTCAGCTGCTGTAATGCAAACATTTCACAGTCAAGGATTTCACAGAGGAAATACGAGATAATTCGGGATTACCCAGGGTAATGGTTCTAATAACAGAGATGGACTCATCCACATTACACTGTGAGGGAACAGAACTCTCCAACGGAAGGGAACAACGGCAGGGATCCGGGACTCGTGGGTTCCAGTGAAACCTTCCACAAACAGGTTTCTCAGATCCAGAGATCACAAATGGGTCCAGTGAGCAGTGAGCTCCCTTTGTGTTCGGGTGCCATTGCTGCGCTGCTTCCAAACTATGTGAGCCGACGTTTTGTCCCATACCTCGGACCCAGTGGGTGTCAAGTCGTAGCACTGACGGCAAGCATTTTTGGTGTCCTTGCAAGTGCCAGGAAAAGGCCCGTTTTTTTCTGCTCAGGCCAACGTTTTGCCGCGTGAAGATTCAAGACCACACTGCATGGGTCGGTTAACATTTCCGGAACGAGTGATTCTACGATCTTGTCCCACTGGTCACATTGGGAAGCCCTTTGTAGTGGACTTGTTGGGTCACACCAGCACTGATTCTTGTCTGCAGCTGTTGTGATATTCTTCCAATGTTTTTTTTCCATTCTGCTCCTCAGAACCAAACACTCTCTACCGGTATACGGAAGTGACACACACAGGAAAATGAGTTGTGGCCACACATTTTCCACTGTGACCATAATGCAACACCAAATGACCCATCCTGGGGCAGATCCTTCCGAATAAATGTCTATTGTGTGGCAGCACTCCTGGGTGGAACACACACTTCTTGCATCTCCTTTTCCGAAGCAAAATATATTGGAGCAGCAAGAAAAATTGGGATCCATTTTTGCCGTCCGTCACATAATTTTGTGCGTCGTGTTTCCTCGGGAAAAGACCCGAATTCGTGGCGTGCACTGACGTTGAAAATATACGTCGTGCTGGATGTCCCAGCTCGTAAACTGAGCTTGACAGAAACCACTTCAGACAACCAGATCTGACAGTTGGCAGTGAAGTGTCTGCAAGTGTGTGCGTTGTCAGGCGAATGCGGCTCAAAATGAAAAACTATCTCGGCGGAAGTCATCAGAAGGTGCTTCAGAAAAGCAATGCAAAACACGACACCCTGTTCACATCAGGAAGCGAAATGTGAGTGCAAATTCCACACTAAATCCATGCAAGGCACATCACTTCGATGTTTCCGGGAAGGCTGTTGAATTTGTGAAAGGTTTCTTGACATCAGGAGCATGCAGCCATTTCTGAATGACCGTGAACACGCGCAAATTTCAAGGCACCGACTGACTGAATTGTGCTGAGAAGTCCCAAGTACAAAAGCACAAAAACATTTAATGAACCGTCCATTTGCGGAAACAGACACTTTCTGATGTGGACGTCGCACGTTTGATCTGTCGCACACCGAACAGTTCCATCACGAACTGCAGCAGAGGGTTCACCGTGCCAGTGGACTACGCGCCTGTCTAGCCTGAAAATACTCGTATGTAACTCCTGTGGCCCATGGCAGGTGTATCGTCTGTGACTCAGTTACCCACTTTTACGTGTGCAGAGAACAAATTTTTCACCACACATGTTTTGAGATGAAACAATTCCAAGCACTCATGCAAGAGTTGTGCAGCAAAACATCATCATGTTGTGCAAAATATGTTCATATTTGGTTGCAGCAGTCCTTTGTTCACCTCAAAGTCACCCGATAAATTTTTTTTTTGTGCGCGAAATATCTATCTTCAAGCAACATCTTTCTCAGGAACCACCCGCAGGGTTTTTGCAGAAGAGTGATGGAATTGAAAAGGTTGAGGCCAAAATGAAACAGATGGCACCAAGTGAGCCACACTGTTGTTGCAAAAGGGGAGCCCAAAAGCTTCGAGCAATGCAGCACGAAAATGAAGGCGTTGCTCTTCAGTCTGTACCTTCGTTTGTGCACACAACATGCAACATTTTTCTCCTTTCACTGCAAGTGCAAAAAGGGGTTGAAAAACAACGGTAAGCTTGATAAAACAGACAGAAAATAATTACTGATTTGGTGTTCTCTGGACAATTGGTGTTTCACAGTAATTACCAAATGATCTGGTTTAACGTGTGCACTCAGGGAAACCAAACTCACATTCCGCAGACAGCTCTGGGATCGAAACTTTAACCGTGTGCGTTGTCAAAATCACTTGATCTTCTCAGAACAAACAACAAAAATCATCTTCTCAGCGGACAAGGCAGGAAAGAACTCACCTGGACGATGGAAGAGGGCCGGAAGAGGGCCTTCAAGTCGCTCTTCTTGTCTCTCTGTGTTCTTCTCACTTCAGAACTGATTTTGTGTAACTCCCTGCACAGTATTTTTTGGCCCAAACAACACCAGTTGTGTTAAAAAACTTCTTTATCAAAACACAAGTTTTGTTCTGTTTCACTTGAAAGAACACGTTCTTTTATGGAAGGAAGTTTTACGCAACTGATGACTGAAGACGCGCAGCTCGAAAACGATCTTGAAGGCGTGCGCTTCTCTGTGAGGACCAGCCGCCCCGTGAAGGAGGTGCGCTCGAGTGGGTCGGGAGGTGGGAGGGGGACTTTATCCCACGCACTGTGCACTGCGCACTGACGCAACAAGCTGCTCAAACTGCAGCTTCTCACAGGTGGCTCCAACTGCCACCACCAGTTTGTAACGGAACTCTCCCACGACAACACTTTCCCATTTCGAGCAAACTTTATGTGCACAGCAGATGGCATGTTGGTTTACGTGGACGAGTTCGAGTCTGTGCAAATGCTCTTTGGTTGGAAACTAGTAAGTTTCCCGAAGTGTGGATAAAATCAACCGTGAATGTGACAAGCCTTTGACAGAATCGACCTGGACCAAGATGTCCCCGAGGTTCCCGCCCACATGCAGAGAAGCGAGTGAGCGAGAGAATGATTCTGTTCTGGTATCTGGAAGTGCACTCGGCACTCGAAATTCATCAACAGAGGTATCACCGCAGGAATTCTGTACCAAATTATTTCATAGAAATTATCATGTCTCCATTTGGTTCCTTTCTTGATTCCCGTGGACCCAGGAAATGTCTGGACATGTATGTGTTTCCTCAGTACAAAGAACATGACCGGAAATCGCAACCTATCAGCTATCTTTGGCTCTTTCTGGAGAGCAATTCTGGATCTGTGCTCGTCTGTCTGCAGAAAAACTGTGTCAATTGAGAAAAGCAGCAATGAGCACTTTGAATATGAGTTAAATTCCTGACTTTAATTGCGCAAATTCAACGAACTGGTTGCAGAAAGCTGTGGAACGAAAATCTCAAATCTCAATCAGGAGTCATGTTTGACTTCTTTCGAGTTTTGACTGAATTCTGACCAAGTTCTGAAGAGCAAAGAGAGAACAGAACAGAAAAGCAAAACGAAAGTACTCGTGTGGGCCCATTTGACCCCTTTGTTTCCCCGTCTGCGCGCAACTGGCATAGAAGCTCCCTCCGTCCTGGGATCAGACCCAGTTTGGGACCCGAGGTTCCATTCCTGGCGCTTCTGGGAAAGGAAACATTTCTGTTGTTCCGCCCAATTAGAAGGTAATTTTCCGAGGGAAAATTTTCAGCAAAACATGTGCGTCCCCAATTCAAGATGCTCCAATGAGAGCAGGATTGGCTTGCATGATTGAGGAGTTTTTGAAAGGAATGATCATTTTCTCAAACAAGATTCGTGCAAAAAGCAGAGTCTGGGTTTGAAGCGAGGTTGAGATTCGGCGGGCTGGAGTGCAAAATCTCATTGATTGAAGGGCGATTTCGTTTTCCACGTACGAGTACGAGTATGTGGATGACCGTGGGCCAAAAGGCAGATGTTTTTTTGTTCTGGTGGAATACATTTCGCCTGGTGGTGTGGCCTGGTCTTGTTGACGCGCAAATGCACGGTGAGATGGTGCCAAGACCAAAATTTGATCAGGACCTCGACATGTTTTTAGCACTGGCGTCCCTTTCGGCTTCACTCCAACGCCTGCAGAGAGTGAACAAACACGAACCCTGTCTTCTAATGTTGACTGTGAAACGATTCTGATTGGTGGCAAAAATTTTAACAGCAAGTGTGAACAGGACGAGAGCATGGCCAACTGCTTTGCTCGAATGACAACTGCGAGCGCACCTCAGAACGGGCAACAAAAGAAAGTGGCATCCAAAACTGTGGGCTCGATGCGTCGTTGCGATGGTGAAGCCATGTTCGTCGAGGCAGAAATGAAACTCGTCCGTCAGGACGATGAAGACTGTCATGTAGGCTCCGAGCAGTGACGATCTCGTTGGCTCATGTTCCATGGATCTCACGCGAAACGGGATTTTGGGGCTCCAGGGCTTGGTAAAGGCACAGGCCCCAGTAACATTTGGGGGGGGGGGAGGCAGTCTCGGGCCTCAAGGTACCAGGTTCTTGGCAAAATCAGGCAAATTTTGCAGTTTGTGGCCAAAACAACAAATTCAAGAGGTTGGATTTGAACATTCTGCAATGTGACACTTGAATGAAAACAGGTGTTGTGCGTTGCGTTTTTCTCGTGAACACAATAACCTGTCGTGGCCAGGATGACTGAATGTGGACAAATTTGTAAGGTTCTCGAAGTGCGCGACTTCAACATCTTGTTGTGAATTTGGCCAGGGGTTCTTGGCGTCATGTTTGATGAAGGGTTCCTAACTCAGAAACCCACAGTCCATGGCACTTTCATGACACAAATGCCAATAAGAGTGGTGAACAAAACGCGTGATGTCAGTCAAGAATGCGTTGCTTCTGTTTTTGTCACATCATGGGTCATGGCCGGTTGTAGATCTCACAACGTTCCCCAACATTTGTGGGGAAGTGGGAACACTTCTGCTCAATGGTTCAGGCACACTTTTTGCAAATTGTGCCTGCTTTGTCCCTCACCAGGATTGAGAACAACGGAAGCTGGGTGGGGGGGTTTTCTGGCATGCACCTGATTCTTGCCCGATTCGATGAGGAACGTGGAAAATGTTTCAACATGGGGCTTCACTGGACTGGTTGAAAGCGCTTGGTTTTTACTGTACAAATCGCACTTTTTTGTGATTTGAAGATTTTGGTCATTTGTTCGAGATCACTCTTTTTTGAGTGACTGGAACAATGACTGACCCGAACAATCACCAACATGGTGTCAAGTATGAGCAACATATGGACAGCACTTTCTTGGTGAAGACAGGTTTCAAATTTGGATCTTTTGCGTCTTTTCAATTTGTTTGGTCAAGGACAACAAATGAGTGAGGAATTTGTTAAGTTTGGGTTTGTGAGGGCAAAAAGTTCACATTTATGAGATCAGGAAAGTTTGGGCTTCACTTCATAAAGTGAGTAATATCTTAGAAAGTACAAACATTTGATGAATGTCAGACTGGTGTCATTCATTTTTGTATTTCCAAAAAATTGCATCTGGTGTTTGGGGTCAAACTCAGGGTGAAAATTTGGAATTTGAGGTTCATATAATTTGGGTACATTTGGGTGCATTCTGAATTATAATATCTCAGTGACCAGAATACATGGTGACCAGAATACATAGCAACCTTTTCTTTTCACACACAAAAATGTGGATAAAAATTGTACCAGATTTTGGGCGTCAAATTTGACTTGCACGCGGGTTCGACTTTAAACGCGGATTTTTACTGTACTCATGTGACCCAAACAGGAGTGTCAATAGCAGCCCGGTGAAAAGCCCTTCGCAAAAACAGTTTGCAGTTGTATAGTTCGTTGTATAGTTCGTTGCAAGGTTTCTGAAATAGTTGTGCGTTCGGCAGAAATCTAAAGCAGAGAGGGGAGCCTTGGATACAACTGCACATCGAACTAGGCAACTTCAGATCCACAACGTGTCTCCATTTATGTTCCACGCAACGTTGTAATCCAACCATTCAGGCAACATCCCACGTACTTCCTTGTTAGACAGACAATCCACCCTGGTATTGTCTCGCGCTTCCAGACTGGAATGACGCATAATCAGTTAGCAACGCCAGTATTGTTCTCGAACAAGAGCGTGTTGCTTCGCAGCGTGAAGTTCAGTCCAAATAAGGAAATATCACAGTCTCATTGAGAAGCTCGCAACCAGGAAACCCTGCAACAAGTGTGAAGGTGTACAAAAATTAATTACGAGTACTCTGTCAGTGTTGCATCGAAAGTGAAGTCCAAGTATTTCAGGTTTCGCTGGAATTGCGTCACTGACACTGTTCTCGACGTCTGTGCACGGCCTGCTGAGCAAATGTGCCCCACGTGCGATTTCTGTGTGTGTGTGTGTGTGTGTGTGTGGTGCCAAACAAAAATTGTGTGTCTGATGTGCGTCATACCACCACAAACCGAGCTTCGCTCCGTGTGTCCTTTTGTGCCAAAGGGCCTCTCGTCTTTCAATTTCTTCCCCAACATCTGGCAACCATCTCTTTGGAAAAAAATCCCATTTGCTTGCGCTTTTCGGTGTTGCGATGCTTCATTCCGTCTGCACACCATAACGGTAAGGACGACACTCCTTCTCACACATTCAGAAGGATTGAAAGGGCGTTTCAAGTGTTGACAGTGCAGCTCCAACACGGACAGGAAGGGTTCAATGTCTGCCTGTTTCCAGGAAGCCAACGGTCATGAATGCACAATCACCGAATCCGCTCAACAAAAGCTTACAACTGCAAGAATTTCACACATTTGTTCTCCAGGTTCGAGTATCGCCTTTTCATTGCAGTAGGCTGAGACAAAAGCACCCATGTTAAAAATTCCTTTGGCTTTTTAGCAGGTTGTTGAAGAGGGTGTGTGTACCTTGCACCTGAGATCTTTCGTGTGGGGACAAAAGAAAAACAAAAACACACCTATCGAAGACGGCCGGCCAATTCAAGTTCTTGTGAATAAAATTTTTCTTCCTTTTGGACAATTCAGAGATTTTCCTCGAGGAAGAAACAGCTGTCAGCTGAGGCGCAGGAAATACGCATCAAGGAGGACGGGGTGTTCAAGAGGCAGCAAAATCTGCGCTCCGCGAGAGGAATGTCCGGTGGTTCTGTGTGTGTGTCCACTTTTGTCACACAGAATCTGTACGAATGCACCTTGGCAAAATTTTCAGTGTTGACATCCTCGTATTTCTGTTTCTGTTGTGGCACAGAGAACAGGAGGATTGGAATGGCTGCGTGTTACGACTTGGTGAAGGTAGGAATGTGCTGAACGTCACTTGCGCGCTCGAAAGTGAAAGTGCGACACAAAGTGTGATTTCAAAAGAAAACACAAACAGACAGTTTCAAATAAGAAGCGCACGTGAAACAGAAAAACAGATCCAGGCGGCGCCAAGGCCCCGGCTTCCGCTCCTCAAACCCAGTGTTGGGGAGAACTTCACTGAACAGGTCTTCTCTTTATTGGGGTGTTGAAAATGACTGTAAATGACAAAACTCAGCGAAACTCACACAACAAAGAAAGCTTTTTCAAGCAACTGTCACACGATCGTAGACGAATAAAAGGACTGTTGAGTGGCTGAGAGCTTCAAATTTGTGATGAGCCAGTTTGTGAAAAACCAACTGGTTGCGTAAAGACTTGGGACATTCGAATTTCTGTCCATGTCAGGTACGAGCAGTGTTTCTTGATGTCGTGCAAAAGATCAAACTTTTCGAACACACACGTTTTCTTGTTTGAAATTCCCAACAAAGGGCTAACCCTCGATTGATTCGCACATTGCACCCTGAACACAGGTACGAGTCAAAAACATTGGTTTTTCACTGTTTGTGACAACAGGCTTTGTGTTTCATTCCTGAAGAATTTCTTTCCGAAAGTTGCTTCGCACTTTCACCTTTCTCGAACACGTCTTCTCGTATGAGCATGATGCGACAGGCTACGTGGATTTGTTTTTCACCATTTCAGATGCGCGGCATCAACGAGGAAGTGTTGGAATTGTGGGCGGCTCCAAAAGTGACCAAACTGGGAACAACAGCGCAGGTCTGCATAAATCAGAAGCAATGCCACTTGTCAGAGGAACAGACGTGCGACGGTTGTCAAAGCAACAAATACGCAAAAGTTGCAAGGGAGGAGCCAAAAGTAGAGACCAGTACAATCATGAGATTCGGTAAATTGTGTCAACGGAAGGAAGCACGGACGAGCGGACAAAAACACTCAAAACAGGACAGAATTGAAGAGATGTCGAGAGAAGCAAAGAACAAGTATTCAAAATAAGGCATAAATTTGAGCGTGTGACGTTCAGACTTGATATTTAAGAAGAGAAAATCATGAATTCGACACTTGAGAAACACCAACAGCAATCACGGCTGACACCGAACTTGACATCAAACAATGGGACCAAAAATCTGCGAAGCGCCGTTGGAGATGACGATCAAAGGTTTGTGTTTCTATTTCTCTGCAGATTTTGTTCAAGACCACTGGCACAGGTGCTGAAGCCGTTGCCTGGTTAAACAAATTGTTTTCAGTTTGACCTTCCTTACCAGACAGAGATCTGCAAATGTTAATTTTTGATCAAGCCTTGGCCACCAGAAGGCCAAAATAAAACACCCGAGTCTGAATTTTTGAAAAATAATCATACACTGAAACTTCATGGAATCAAGTTCCACGAAGAGAAAAAAAGACTGTGTCTGTCTCGTACTGGGAAAACGGCGGAACGAGACAACGAGACCACGAGACCACGCATTGAAGCTGAAGCGCAACTGCAGACTCATCGCTTGATGGCAGTAACAAACACCGACGCATAAAATCTTGGGAACTACTGTGTCCCAAAAGTTTGCCACCCACCAAATGACAACTGAAACCTCAACGGAGCAGCCAATATACACGACTCTCTTCTGTTTCTTCTTTTTTACAGCTCTTCTGCTGATGGTGGCGACACTGCTGGGTCGAGTGTCGACAGAAAGCTCGATTCAACTGAACGCACAGTTAACCCAGGTCAGGCATTGGTGAAGTCGCATCTTTTGTGAAACAAAAGCATTTATTTCGAAACCTCAAGTTCCCCCAAGTTGAGATTGAGCCTCACAAAGGGGCTCCAATGGCAAAATCCTGAACCCACGTCCGAGCAGCTGCAGGTCTATCGCTGAGAATCTCATCAGGTCTCACGCGCACAACCTTTCTCCATTTGTCTTTGGTGTGCAGGGTTGGTCCCCATACAAAGACAAGTTTCGACTTGGACAACGGGAAACCTCTTGACACACTTTCCTGAAATGACCAAGCTCCAAAGTTCACCACAGCACCTGCAAAACAGTTTGGAGGGATGGAGTTCAAACCAAAGCAACAATTACTTTCTTGACAATTTTTTTAGTTTGCACAGTTCAGAACTTGTTCACCAGTCAAGAGACGATATATTCTCCAAAAAACAGACCTAGTGTTCAGTCTGCAAAGAGCTTGAGACTGCAGCCTGCAATGATGAAAATTCACGCGATAAAGATCATTTTCATATTCACGAGCAGGTGGTCTTTAGAACTTTTTACCACTTCTCCATTCATTTCTGTGTGTTGATGGGCAGCCTTTATGAAAAACGGACAACACGAAAGCCATCATTTCTTTGGCGAAAAAATTGTCGCAACAATGTGTATTTTGACCAGGTCCGTGGGCACACAATGCTGAATAAGTTTGATACCATTTCACAAAATTCCCTGAACGGCTGACTGTTGCACGCAAAAAGGCAAAACGTCGCTCAAAACACAAAATTATGTTGGAAAGAACCTGGCAGTGTGGGTTTTTGATGACAAATTGACAAAGTGCCATTTCGAAACCGGTTGTTCACCACTTCGGTTCATGGGTGCAGCGTCCCGCTGCCGCGAGACCATGGAGCCTTGTCTGCGTTCATATGCCACATGTTCTGTGCGTATACGTCAGGGTTCACACACGCAGGTGCGATCAAGGTGTACACGCTCGTACCAAGGAGGTCACACTCAAAGAGTCGTTCTTGATTTCTGCCTTGTTTGGCGAGATACAAAGCCTGGTCTGCAGCAGCTACCAGTTCGTTCACAGACATGTCCTTTTCTTCTTTCACTGCCACACCCACACTGACTGTCACATTGATCCCATTGCCATTGACTTCAAATTTGGTGTTTTCAATTCTTCGCCTTATTTTGTTAGCAATTGTCATTGATGTGGTTCTGTTTGCTGAGTTCAGAAGCACAACGAACTCGTCTCCTCCAAACCGCGCCGCTACATCCGAACTCCTCACATTGGAGACAATTATCTTGGCAACTTCAGTCAAAACGAAGTTGCCAAAGAGATGTCCACCTTCGTGGTTTACTTTTCTGAAGTGGTCAACATCAAACATCAAAACAGAAACTTGCGTGTTGTTTCTTTGGGCTAACAGAAAGAGATGGTGCACAGTTCTCTGGAATGAAGCAAAGTTCAGCAAGCCTGTCAAAGCGTCGAGTCCTGCCGCGTTCGTAGCTTTGTCCAGTTTTCGTCCCAGAACCAGGCCAAAGCATGTGCCACAGAATGCAGTGCTCAAATACATGAAAACCCACATGTTTAATTCCGAATGTTGCACAATTTTGAGCAAAGTTAGCAGCTTCCAGCCAGCACAAATTGTCACAGAAAGTATCAATCCAGTCATCGAACAAATTATAGAGTAGTGCATTGGAAACGTTGAAAGCGTTGATATCCACATCTCAGACAGGTCCTTTTCAATCGTTTGCGTCCCTGCTCGTGTATTTCAGACACTTTACCGCGACGAAAAGTTGTGTCTGCGTGTGTGTTGTGTGTATTTGTTTGTACATTTTCACACGCAGCAATGCATCATGCAGCTGTTGCCGAGCGCGCTGGGAAGTACAACTCATCCTTTTTGGACCAGTTCGGGAGAACAACGACATCACCCCAACAAATGTGTCAAAACATGTTGATTGTCTTTATCGTTTGCATTTCCTTCGGAGCCTGGTCTCTGAAGCAGCAACAACGGTGCGAGAACCACGATAAAACTCAAATAACTTCGTGAGCCTCTGGTGCACTAGAAAACGGAGAAACCGAAATCGTTCCAAAAGATTGCTGATCCTCTCTCAAGGACTGACTGATTGATTGATTGACTGATTGAATGATTGCAGCCGTGCGTCGGAGCTGGTCATCACGTGGTTCGCACGTTCCACTCGAACGGGTTCCCGCGCACCGCGACGTGCAGCCTGGACAGCATCGAGTTCTTCGTGACGCCGCTGCAGGCCGCTATCAACACGCTCCTCACCGACCACGTAGACTATATAACTTTGCAAATTTGGAGTTCCCCCAGCAAGTCATGGCAACCGAAAAAGGCGTGGGCTTCCTTGTTGCGTGACAGTCACTGTCTTGCAGATGGGTCTTCTGGGAGCTGATATGGTTGAGAGCTTGTCGGACGCCCGGGCTCCGGGCATTCAGTGGCTGGGAACCCAGGCGATTGACACGGCTGTCGCACAGGTGGGTCCGGAGTGCCGCTGGCACGCATGAGAAGACTTTTGATGTTGGAGAGATTGGAGCATTGTTCAAAGGAATCTTCAGCACAATTTGTTCGTTGTCATTTCAGCATGCTGCCACGAAGAAACTGCTGTACGAAACTCTGCTCCCTTACATGGCCGGGTCACTGCAGATCCTGGAGAACTGGAGGTACTGGATTGGAATTAAGGATGGAGTCCGCAGGAGAAATCATCTCACTGTGAGAAAGGCTACTTTTTGTTGCTTTATCATCACATGAAAACTCATTGTACTTCGCATTTTTGGCAAAGAAGTAATGTCATCAATTTCCCACCCCAACCTCTCATCAAGTTCTCACGTGTTTACGTGAGTTGCAGGTGGCGCAACACGCCGACGACGTGATGATCAAGACGCGAACGCTGCTCTGCTGCATGAAGCAGATCGTCAACTCCGAAAGAATCCAGGTTCCGTTCTGCGCTCCTGTCATACTTCTTCCTGTGTTGTTCGTCTGACCGAGATTAGATCTACCTCTTGGTTGGGCACTCTTTCCATCTTAAGTGAAGCGAGAAATGTCACTGTGTTTGCAGGTCAGTGATGCTGTGGCGGCCAAACTGGGGTCCGCCCGGCTCTCAGTGCCTGCCACCCACCTGGCTGGAGACCGCTACGCCTATGTGATGCTAAACAGCTTCAAGCGGGGCTACCTGCGTTTCCTCCAGGAGTTCGTTGAGAGGTACACCAACCGAGTCTTTGAGGAGTACGGAGTTTAGAATACTAACACCAGTGGAAATTGGAAGAAAGTTCAGAGAACAGATCTGGACGGAGAAGGACGTTACACGAAAAAACAAGTTCATCAGGGTTTGTGTTTGACCAAATTTAAACATACTTGGAAAGGAGTTCAGTATATCGTGACTCGTGTCACACCTCAGGGTCCTCGTCTCTGGTTTTTGCTCGTCACGCCTCAACTTCCCAGCAAGACACGTCCAGAAACAAAAGCCATTTGACATGAAGACGAGGCAGTTTTAACCACATTTCACAAAACAATTCTGTTCACTCTTTTCTCATTTTACTTTGCACATTTTTCTCTTTGGCCAAGTTTCGTTTGTCTTTTTGTCTCAGCAGAAATCTAATTTCAGTTTGGTTGCAGATCTGTTGTTTACGTTGGGTGTTTTTCATTTTTTGTTCCGTGTATGCTTTACAGAACACGAAGAAGGACTCGGGGAGGTCCCAGGGAAATTTGAATTTGTCGACAAAAATTGGAACAAGGTGGCCTGAAACGAATGAATGAGAGCACACACATGTGGACACTTCTGTGAAAAATCCTCAGATACATGTAATCGAAAAAAAATCTCCTACAGACACACACGCACACACACACGCACGCACACACACACGCACACACATACACACCCGCACAGACAAACACAACCACGAAGCCACGAACAAAACCGCAGGAAAGATGCAGGGTGCACACGAAACCAACAAAATATGATGTCACTTGAATTGAATCAGGTTGTCCAACTTTGTTGACCATTTTTCAAAACAGAATTCTCTAATGACCCTCTGCCTTCAACAAAATCCGGAATACGCAGAGCACCAAACAATGTCTGCCAACATTTTCCATGAAAAATTCGTGCGAATTATACAGTACGTATCTGGATGTCTACAACTTGCCTCCAAATGTCAGGCCAGCAACAATTTTGCTTTCGTCAGAATTCTTTTCAATCCCGACCTTCGGAAAAACGTTCCATACAAGTTTGCGTGCTTGTGCATTGTTGCTTTTTCAATGAAAAAGTGAACAAACAACACACTTATCGCTCACATTTCTACGAACACAGACATTGAAGCTCCTCCAGGACTTTGGAAACTGTTGGTTTTTGGCAAAAATAAAGAATGCATGAGTGAACTGAGGTTTACTGGTTTTCATTCCGTGTCTGTCTCAAGCAGCGTGTGAACACTGCAGAATGGGGAATGGGTGTGGAAGCTGCCGTCTCTTCCGTGGCAAATAAAATCATTTTACCCCAAACTTCGCACCGCAGGGCAAATTTTCTTGCTTGCGTTCATGTTTGAGGAAGTGTCTTCCATCGCTAAGAACTCCTGACCTTGATGTCAAAACAAAGACCTGGTCGTGGGTCGTGTGGGTCGTGGACACTCGTAGTTCCCATTGAACCTCGACGTCATTGGTTCGTTCTACAAAACAACAGAAGAACCATCACCAAGTGAAGCAATTTTTACTTGTTCTGGCGACTCATGGAGGACCCAAGCGTGACCAGACTGATCCCAATGTTTCTGTTTCTTCTGCACGGAAAATTATCTGATTTCTGGAGCAGTCCAACCTGCCATCGTTCTGTGTACATTGGAAAGGTTGATGAGCCGGTCAGATTCCTGAATCCAAGTTTCATCAATCGAATCGAAGCCCAACAACACTGGACATTGCTGCTTTGCACATGGCGCCTGTGATGAAGTGATTTTTCCCCAACAAAACAACAGAATTTGACACAAAAATTGAAGTCACGAAAAACCGAGCCACAGCAATCGCGAGTGATGCAGTTTCCTTGTTTTGACCACACATTTGTGGCAGTTCCATCATGGTTCCTCTGTTCGAAGTCCTTGGCAGTCTGGTCGTGTGCGCAGCGTTGTGACAAACTGTCTCCACCCCAAAGCCCACATGCTCTTCCCACTCCACAACGAGCATTCAGGCTGTTTGTATTTGGATGGTGACTCCACTGAGCATTGCCATTATTTGCACAGGCCACTTCCCTGTTATTTGGACTGTGCGACCCCATACACAACAAGCTTATCACTCCAATCTCCCGCCCCATAATACACCGAAGTTGTTTTTTATTTGGACATTGCCGGCAGAAATGTATTGCCTCCATTGTTTGAGTTGTCTGGCTTCCCTGTGATTTGGGTGGGATGGTGTCACATTGCCGATCTGCTCGGTTCATACCATCTTGCATTGCGAGCTTCTTTCCGACTGGTACAGCCGATCATTCACTGACGGAGAAAAAAGAGTAGCAAAAGAGATGACGGGTCCTCATTGGTTTGCGTGCTCAAAGCCGTCAAACAGAATTTCAATTTCCCCATTTCGGCCTCTCGCCGTCTTTTTTGCGAGATGCAAGGTAAAATTTTAGGAAGTACCGCTGTGTGTTGGGCCTCAGCAACAAAACGAATCGTGGTGTTCTTTGCAGCAACACACACACACACACACACACACACGCGCGCGCGCGCGCGTGCGCGTGAATGCACCCACGCAAGCAGGTCTGGCTTCACCAAAAGTTCTGACCCTCTCCAAGGGCGTGACAGGGTAGGGTGAGGTAAGTGTTCAACAAGATTTCGAGGGAACGGTGACAGGACATGACATGTGGAACCAAGTCCTCACGCACTCAAGCCTCAGTGGGCACAATGTTCAGCATGGGACCAACGGAGGCAGTTCTCTTCGACCAATAAGAATGAAAGTACATCAAACCTTCGTCTTGCAAAATGTCTCACGACAAGAACAGAGGGATTACATCCAGACCAAAACACCAGAAGACGGGATTCACAGCAAGAGGAACACTGACAAAACAGCTGCTTCCGTCTGATTCTTATCCTTCTTTCTACGATTCTTGTACGTATTTATTTTCATCCAACACTCTCTGCCAAGGTTGGACCGTGTGGCGCAACCTGTTCACAGGAGAAAAATAAAAAGATTTCTGCGCCTCCCTGATAATGTGCTTCAGTCTTTTTCTGCAATTGCCACATCTGACACAAGAAAATCGAGAGCTGTCTATCGAGAGTCGCTCAGGCAGCGCTGCGCTTGGTCTTGTGCTGTTCTTCTGCCAATTGCCGTTTCGGTTGATTGTGACGTGAACCGCTTGGCAATGCATTCACAGCAGATGTGTTTTAAATTTCTCACAAGTGTTTGTTGAATTGTTGCAGAATTCAGGCAACAGGCTTGAAATCAGCTTCTATCACCAATGATGTGCACTGAACCTGTTCCCTGAATTTTGTCCTCTGTCCTCTCTCCAATCAGATCCGTCCCAGCAGTCCATCTTCTGTTGTGCGCACGGAAGCCTCTTCCACTCGGAGAGTTTGCTGCACGTTCAGGAGAGACAGGCTAAAAACTGCCGAACATGAAACACGCATTTGGTAAATTCCCAGATGTTTTCTCCACAAATTGATTCTGTCCTTCTGAAGTCGACACGAAATATTCATCAGACAAACATGTTTCTGCCACACATGCTTTCTTTGGTGTACGAGGACGAAGAAGCCAAAGGAACAAAAGCAGTCGTTGTATTTTACACAACGATGTGTGCTGTGAGAAAAGTTTGAAACTCAAAAGTCCGTGCTTTGACCAAAACTGAAGCTCAGACATACTGAAGAAATTTTTGACAAACCTGAGACAGCCTCGTTATGTTCCTTTCTTTTCGTTTATTTTTCTTCAGACTGTAAATTCAAGAACAGTCCCATTCGGACATGATGATGATGAACTCACCGGAGATGAGTTGACGTAGCACCTCGACTCTATTGTGACTATGAGTCAATTCAGGGCGTCGAGCCGAGAGGGACTCTCGGCCTCGTTCTTGAGAAGATTTCGAGCTCATCATCTGACATCTCATGGTGATCTTCTCTGCAAAGTCGGCCCAAGTGACACCGAGAGGGGCCTCGTCCTGTTTCTCAGTCTCAGTTCAGTTTTGAGTCAAAAATCTTCGGAGCGGAACCTTTTTCTTCAGAGCAGTACCCTTTTTGAGGGGTGCTCCGAAGGATGCTCTGAAGCAAAATGCTCTTCACGGCGCCCTTCAGAGTGGCCCATGACCTGGATCCAGGTACTGTTGTCTTCAGAGCAGCCCTTGTAAAACTTCAGGGCGGCCTTCATTTGGGCCACTCTGAAAAGAATTTGCTCCAGAGCAGTCCTAAATGAGGGCTGCTCTGAATGGCATTTCCTTTTGAGTGCCCAAAAAGGGGCTGCTCTGAAAGAAAAGGTACCTCTCTGTAGATTTTTGACACTGAACTAAACTGCGACTGAGACTGAGAAACAGGGCGAGGATGCACACCGGTGACATTGAAGCTTTTTGCCAAGACCAGACAGCCAGATCTCAGGACTCTTTACAGACTGTCACGGCAGACTCATTGTGGATCAGAAGTCTATTTTCAAGGAAAGCCCTGCTATTTTGTCAGAGGAAATGTCGGCATGTTTTGAGTGCCGCTGAGTGTCCATGCAGCACCACAGATTGCCAATCAAATTTCATCGCTTGAGCCTGGCAACCAAGCAGACCACGTTTTGAGTCTGGACAACTTGTCACGAGAACGTTTCGTGTACACCGACAGCAAACGTGAAGTTTCTCGGTCACGGGCAGCAGTATCTGGAATGTTGCTGACGTGCATTGCACAGGGTTGCGAGTTCCCTGTTTGTCTGGAAACAAATTACCTTCAACCGTCCCATCTGAGTGAAAATGTCTCTTTCTGAATGCAACTTTGACTGATCACTGATTTTGTGGCTCGGGAGTCATCATCGCTCGCACAAAGTTCACTCCCCAGCATCCCCAATCACGAGTTTATTAGAGTTGATGCAATCTGGATCTTGCCTCATCTCCACAATGAGTGATCGTTGCATCTAGATTGGAATTTTCTCCTCCTGGATAGGGCGGTTGCGGCTGTGTGGTATGAACTTTGGCGCACCAAATTTATCTTCGGTCTTCTCGCACAATGAAGCGTTAGGTTCGTGGAAGTAATCATTCTTCAGTGTTCTGAAAAAAAAACAACCAACAAAACAAACGAACGCTTCAACCGTGCACATGTTCTTCCACTCTCGCCACACTTGCCGTATTCTGCTGCTGTGTGCGAAGACAACAACAACTGCAATGTCTTATGCAGCGTTTGTATCAATTGCCAACTTATCTTCAAGAGATGTTTTGTTCCTTGAACACTGTGCTTTCTCAATCCGTTTAGCACGCCTGTTCAATAGAAACGAGATTATTTCGTCAGATTAGACATCAGTGGAGAAATGTACCAACACTCCTTGGCGTCACTTTCTGCGACAAAAACCTTTTCCTACAACCCAGTGAACAGATTGTTTCGAAGTTCCGAGCACGGACAGAATCTGCAGAGGAAGCCGCTCCAGATGAAAGGTTTGACGAGGTGGACACACAAAGCGTTCAATGATGAGCCAGCGCCAACAGACTTTTGACCTATTTTTACTCTTTAGGTTTGCCACGAATTGAAAAAGAAGTTCAAAAACACGCAAACCGAGAAGTTAGAACAAAACAATTGTTCCAAGAGCCTCTGTGGTGTTCCAGCCTGACTTGGGAAACACAACAGAACAAGCTTGGCATTTTCACATAAAATCTGCGAGACTGCTTTTGAACATGCTTATCACAGCAACAATCTCATATGAGAATCTGCTGTGCAAGCTCTGATCCGCCTGTTCTGGCACAAGCCGTAGTTTCAAAGCAAACACAGTGCTGTTTTCTAGTACTTTGGAGGCGTCTTTAAGTTTGGGCACGGGAATGCTTGCATTGTGGCTCTCCAAACCCAAGTCCACAGCTGGTTCCGGGACAAATCCTGTTGTGATGCATATACGCCAAACAAAATTTGACAGACTGCGTTGTCTGATTTGTCATGGAGACCTGAGGTTTGCGTGTGAATGGGCCATGAGATCAAATCAAATCCCGCTGAAAGGGGGGCTCTTCTGCATCAGTTCTTCCGTGCATAGACTGCATTGGTCCATATTTTGTTAGGTTTGATCCACGTAAAGGCATTTCTGTTCTGAAGGCAAGCTAATGAACCGCATCATTATTGCGGCTTTTGGTGTCTGTCGTTCTCGGTTATTACATCGTGTGAAGCTCGTTGATTGCATGAGGGTCCTCACACAAAATGACTCAACGACTACGGCCAAGGAATTGTGTTATCATTGGAAATGTGCATGAAAACACCAGTCCTTTTCCTCAAGTTCTTTGCCATAACCATAAGAACAAAATGCGTCCGTCCGTCGGTCCCCTGGGCACCATTCAATCCTCGGCAAAAATGAGGCGTACAATGTGCACAGCCACGCTTTCGTTGTGTTCTCCATGTGGACAACAAAAGGACAGTGACAGCAGTGACATTGGCAGGGCCCAACCTGCGACACAGTACCATTTGTGAACAACCAGTGGTGAAAAGCTTTCTGTGATAAAAAGAACCTTGTTGGTGTTTGCCAGAATATCGAGCCGCCTGCGGCGACCTGCATTTGTTGCATCTTTCTGTGAGTTTTTCGGTTTGAAAAAAAAACAACTCACACGTATCGCACCTGTCTATTGGTCAGAAAGAAATAGAAACGCACGTCGCCAAACAAAAGGCTTCAGTGTCACTGAGACCTTCTGGAATCACTACCACGGCATCGAACACCATTTGTTCCGTAAGAGCAGCAATTTTGTTTCTTTTACGCAATTGAATTAGCTGAGTGAACAGACGCACAGACCGTCTGAAAATAATTAGCCCCGCTGTACGTACAGGGCTCGACTGACTGGAGGAGCAACACTCTGTTCATTTGGTAACATACTGTGCTCTGTGTCCTCAACCTCAGTGTCATTTTTCAAGAAAACACACAGAAAGCTTTTCACCACTGGTACCTTCCCTCACCAGTGAACAGATGACATAATTGACCAACAATACACAGAAAGTAATCTGTTCAGTGATCTGTTTTGTTCTGATCTGTTTGGTGTGAGCTGCATGATACAAAGAATGAAACAAATGCAGAGAACGAAATAAAATGAACTGATATGTTCATTGAGAACTTCTTTTATTGTGCATAGAATAAACCAATGAACTGCATCAATATCTGTTTGGCAAGAACACATTTGAAATGTATCTACTCTGTTCAAAACCTTGGAAAATCTTAGGGAAGACCCCAGAAGTGAAGAGAAACACCAGAATCCAGTGCATAAAACTGTTTCGTTGGTCCCACTGATCTCTGCAAGAGTGATAGGAGGGACAAAGTGAAAAGTCCCTCCACTTTGACAACAGACCCACAACTTTAGCCCTGCTGCATACGTTTCACTGAACAGTTCAGTATCACTAAGTTGCGAGTCTAGTTGCGGGTCTCGTTGCCGGGTCCGTTACTCAAGAACAACGGCACGTGGTGGCTTAGCCCCGCGCAGTGTGTCCTCAGCACAAGTGCCACTGATCAGGCAATTGGGCCAACGCACGTGTGAACATTCAGGCGTGCTAAACGCCACGTCCCCAGTCGAACAAAAATCCCACACACACACACATTTGCTGAGCTTAAATTCTCAAACATATCCTGGAAACAGCGTGAAACACTTCAAGTCGGAACTTGGTTTGACTGCAGGTTCGAGAATGTGTCCCCGAACAACTCCGCCCAGGTGCTGGAATTTCCGGTCTCTTTCCTGTACGGCACTTGTCAGGAAATTACCAACCGCAGTGGCTGCCAGCAGTTTGGTGACAAAATGAGCCACTTTTGGTCTTTTGCGAGGTGAACTGACTGGTGTGTTTTTAAACCTCACGACGAACTTCGGAGAAGGCAAAAATCTCAAATTTAAAGCCGCTGCATCTGCTCAAGATTCGTCGCACAGATTTCGGCCTTCCTTCATGCGAATGCCGCAGATGATCTGTGAGAGAGGAACGAACACACCATTGTTGATTCAAGTGTTTGTCTGATCAGTTATCTCTTGCGGTGCCCCATCTGTTTTCACACTGATAGCAGTCAACACTTTTCTGGGTTTTCATTCCCAGATTCCCGAAGAACACGATTTTATGTCAGTCGCTGGACGGATCCAGAATCCGAGTCGGAAGCTGGATCTGGAAATGGCTTGTATCCTGAACCATGAGACTCGGGTACCTTGTCATTTCAGGTTCAGCCTATAAAATGGCCCAGGTCGAGGCTCCGAGTGGCCTGTCTCATCATTTCACCTCAGCAATCATGACTCCATTTTGTGGATGAGTGCAAATTTCGGGAAGATTGTTGCATTTTCATCAGAAACACAGATAATTCTGGCAGTTGTCAAAACTCAGAAGTTGTTGGCGAGCAAAGTCAGTCATCAGAGCTTTGCTTTGATTCCTGCAAAGTGTTACGGGGACAAAGCGGAAAGCCGTTTCCGTTCCAAAGTCGCGCCCTGATGAGGGGAGAACATGGCAACACCTCATTTGCAAACAGAGCAGCTTCTGTTGGGAGAACAATGCAATCACCCAGCGACTGTTGCTGTCTCCGAACGACTTCCTTCTTGTACTGCATGTTTGTTTGGCTTTACGCAAGTTTGTCATACTTTTTGAGATCGTTTGAAGTCTCATGAGCTGCACCTTGAAATGCATGAGAGATATCTTGAAACGAATCGAGGAAACAGGTATGCATGCACACGTAAAGCTTGTTTGTTGCGCGAAACTCAGAAAAAGATCCTCCAAGGGCTGTAGAATGCCGATCCGGGGAAACTTTCAACACCAACAACGAAAAATTGTCACAGAAGGCACAAAGCAAAGTCAATGAAGTTTTTGTCTCTTGGATGTTCATCACAATCGCTTCGTTCCTGATTGGGGTCACCCTCACCAACGGACGGAGGATCTGATAAAACTGTATGCACTAGCCATGGGACCCCCCCCCCCACGAGTGGGACTTCCTCACTGCAGGGGTGGAAGACAGGGAATCTGGACGAGGCATCAAGACAGGGAGACAGATGGTTTGTAGGTGATATGAGGAGGCTGTGCTGTTGTAGGGAGCTCAATTTTTGAGCGACGTAAACAGGGCGACCGAAACAAATCATCTACAGGCAGTATCTACCAAAAGTATGTGTACAGCAGTTTCATAGTGAAGATAAATTTCAAATTTAGATCTTTTAGGTCTCTTTGAATTTATATGGGTCAAGGATGATGTATGAGTAAGGAATGTGTCAACTTTGAATTTTTGGGTTTTTGAGGACAAAACATTCAAATTTTTAGGGTCACTAAAATTTGGATCAGGTGTTGGACTGGTATCATTTTTTTTCATTTTCAAAATTTTGTATATGGTTTTTAGGTGGGGCTAAAGTTTGGGTGCAAATTTAGGACTTTTAGAAAGTTTTCAAAATAGACATTGGGCAAAGATTTTTGCAAGTTTTATGTGCAATTTGGTGACAAGTTTCAAGGTACAGATAATTTGGGTACATTCTAAGTGATAAAAAGAACAAATATATAAATTTGTGTTTGGGTCACTGTGTTTGGGTTGCTGTGATTTAGTCGCTTCCATTCTGGTTTCTCAAGTCATCGCGAGCTCCATGGAGCTTGTTCTTATCACACTGCTCACATCATAATTTTGGTTTGGGAAGCAGACATCACACGTTGTCTTCTTTTCGACCATTTGTTGTGGGGCTATAAATTTCCCAAGCCACTGGCGAAACCGACAGAACCAAAACAGCAACCATCAACAGAATTGTGACAGCGATTATTGGCAACACAGAGTGTATGTCAGAAGGTTAGTCATGTGCGCCACCGAATGGCTGTCCCTTGGGAGCGGTAAACCTCACCCCCATTTTCACCTCGTGTCACAGACAAGCGCCGGCTGGATGACAGCTCCTTGAACGGCTGCGGTTTCCAGTAGCAGCAGACACCACTGGGATTCTCTTTCTGCGAGCTCCAAAACTTGGAATCCGGTAAACTCGCAGTCATGACGATTTGCAAATCAATGATGTTGACATGTTCGAGCTTTTGTTTGCGTTTTGAAAAGCAGTTCTCCCACAGAGTTGGCGTTTCTGGTGTGACTTTGGGCCCAGCCAAAAACAAGAACTCCTGCACGCGTTTGCACCCAAAACGAGTTTCCGTTGATATCTTGGCAAAACTGAAGTGCAAACTCAAAGCCAGAGCAGTAAAGTGTTACTTTGTGTTTGACACAAACTTATTGTGAGGATCACAAAAATTCTAAAATGCCTGGAAGGTATTCAAAGACAACAGGAAAAACGGGAGAACAACCAAACAATCCGATTGTTGGCGAAAATCACACCAGGACGCAGAATCAACTCACTTCATGCAAATGGTGCACCTCATCGTTTTGTTCTTTTGTTGTGAAACAGAAGTACATGTACGTAACTCTAAAAGCCTTTGTCTCTGCAGGAAATAGCTTCTGCGTAAGAGCCCTCATTGCTTTGTCATTTTGAGCTTTGTCTTGAGTGATATTGAAGGCAACACAATCTGCAAAGGATTAGAGGAATTGAACTCATCAGGCTGCCTTTTATGGAAGGGATTTTGCAAGAGCCATCATTCTCAACAAAACTATTCCTTCAGAAATTGAAGTCTTTAGAAGTTTTGCTTTTTGCAGATTGTTACAAAACATCAGCCGGTGGAATGTGCTTCTGTCTGCCAACACGGCGCGGTGATTTTTCCGTTGAATTTTGAAGACTTGAGAAATGTGATCACAGTCACCTTTCCTGGACACCAGTTTCTTGGGGTGACGTCCAGGCCAGCCTCTCTGAGCACAGTGTGTGGGGCGGTCCTGTTCCAAATTGGGGCACGATACTCAAGTGTCCTCTTGACGCAGCTGTGCATCTGTTTCGAATGGCATATGAAAGGCATCTTCTCAGTGCCAAACACAGGTGGATCTGAGAACTTGAGGTCACCTCTGGAAACGACGAATTCAAAACCTGCCCGCTTTGTTCTTTTTTGTTCCTTTGTGTGTGCAAAATTATTGGACCTCCTCGACCAAATACTGCAGACAAAAACACAACAGGAGGCAAGTTTATGTTTCGTTTCTGCTTCTGTTCCCACCTCGAGAAACCTTTCCTTCGGATGGCTCGAGTCCTAATTAAACCGGAAATGTGAATCTCACATGTTTGTAATGAGTTACAATCGCATCAGATCCCTCGGAAAATTGCCCAAACTAAATCCAAATGAGACGGCCTCACACTTCTCTTGGTCCTGTTAAATGTCACCCTGCTGCCAATGATTCGACGGGAATCCTTTTGGTTACTGCCCCGTCTGGGTGTGACCAACCGTCCCTAGCACATTGTGGTGAGAAGATGGCAAGGAGCCACGCAGAACTGAATCTGGCAGACATCTTTCCACTGTATTTCTGTAACGAGGCAGAAATAACACCATGAGAATGTGGAAGCCTGGTGCACAAGACTTTCGTAAAAGGGATAATCAGAAATACTTGAACATTACGAGCTCCTGTGCACTGTTTGCAGTCTTCGGGTTAGAGACACGGGCACAGAGTGAAGTGCTTCATTGCAGAGTTCGTCTGCGTGCAGTGGTGAAAGGTGCCCTATCGCGAGTCTGCACGAAGCACAGGTCGCGAACCTCGCCACAGGGCCCATCGATTCAGCACAACTTTCTGTTCGATATGTCCCCACGGTTTTGCTTTCAAAAATGCACGCTGTCTTGGTTCTTGTGCACGAAAAGTACCGTATGAAAGACAAACGGATCCGCCAACAACGCGACCAAGGCAGAACTCCTCGCAGAACTCCTATCACAACGATTCACGATTGCTTCGCAGGTAAACGTCGTTTGTGATATCACGAATTTTTGAACCGCCCACCTCCCATGGAGGTAAAATAATTTCAGCTGGTCATTGCCAAGAGTCCCACTCGGTGACTGCAGTTGTCGGTGCCTTCCTTCTTTGTGTCTGCGTTGACGAGATCTCGAACACAGTAGTGAAAAAATGTGCAAACGCTACGTGAGCAGAAAACAGATTACACGTGCGGTTGGAGACATGTTTGTCAGAACCTTGTAAGCTCGGGCATGTTGGGGAAAATTGGAACATATCTCGCTCCGGTGATTGACAGCGAACACACTCTCTCGACCCTATCTGCAAATAAAATGATTCAGAATCCCATTTTTCTTGCCTGTTGGACGGAAAGCCCGAGGTGAAAACGACTCGCACTCAGAGGAAATGGAATCGGAGAGAGCCACACTGCTCCCAGAATTATTCTCGGCGGTGTTGTGAGGAAGGTTTGGCAGAACCATCTGGTCTTTCGGTCCTGTCTCGGGCTCCACACACGTTGCTTCGACCAGACATTTGATCGTTGTAAAATGGAACAAACATGCGGTCTGTTCTTTCTACATTTCATTTGTGGTCATCCAACCCCTCCAGACAGAGACAGATACAAAGACATTTCAATTGGTTGCAGCAAACCCCTCCACCATCTGAGACAGAGGCACGCACCAGTTGGTAACGCACATAAATCACAAACAAAATACTTCAGAGTGAGGGCATGAGAAATAGACCCACCTTGTGATGGCCATTTTCTGAAAAAAATAACTCAAGGACCGCACTGCGTCGGAGCTCACCGACCCGGAAAGTTTTGCAAAGGAGGTGTTGACAACAGGGGCTGGACCAAAACTTCGACGAAGTTGAGTCTTGGCAGTGTCAAAAGACACACTCAACTGAGAACCAAGTCGTCGTAATCAAAGCATCAAAAGTAGATTTCAGATCAGATTTCAGCTTTCGTGCTGTTGTGTGGTGTTGGGATCTCGTCTGCAACCCCGTCGTTGGTGAATCATGGATTTGTGAGCACGCAACACAGCAGCACAGATCAGATGTCTTGTTCTCGGGCTGTTTTGTATGCCGAATTCTGCCTTCGGCTTGTCAGGTTTTCGTGTGCTCAGCTATTGTGCTCTGTAATTGCTTGTTAAGGGCTGGTTTACAAGTCTTACGCCCAAGAACTCTGAAAACGAGCGATTCTTTCGTCCACTAACCAGAGTAAATGATGAAAGACAAAGGGTGTCCTTGTGTCATGAGAGTGAAAGAATCTCTTTCGTGGTGCGACATTCAATTCTCGTATATTTTCGTCTCCTGCTTCACTTAATATTCTGCGTTTCGTAGTGCCACACCCTGAGTCTGGTTCTCACTTGCAACTTGAGCGGAAGAAGAAACGGCACGCTGCCTGCAGCTTCAGAGAAAAGACGCTTTCACAGTGCGTCAAACCGCAGCGGAAGCCTTTGTGTAGCACAACACAAAGTATTTGCCAGATTTCGCCGGTTGTTCGGATGGCTGTTGAAGTTGTCATGGCAAAAGGGAAACAAAGAAGGTTCCTTCAAAGAGGAAGAAACGTACATGTCAACCTGGGAATGAGGCTTTGACTGAGTATCCTTGGCACATACCAACCAACATGAAAGTTGGTTCTGCTTCCTCAAAAGCAAAAACACGGAACTTTAAAATTGTTCAAAAATGCCTTTTGTTGTGTACATAGAAAAGCAGGCAGGTTGTTTCAAAGAAGGTAGGAGTCAAAAAGGTACAAAAGCCACAGTGACATGCAGATCTATACAGCTCCGCATCATGCCGCTCTGTGACTCCAGCTCCACCCTCTCGTTGTTCAACTTTCACACTCTCGTCTGTATTCAACACTACAGTGCCACGCCGAAATCAGAGTTGACTGAAGAAAGGCCGTTCCAACAGTTCTTCAAACTCTGCCCTGTGGGTTCTGGTGAAATCGCTCTTCCGAGACCTTTGTTCGAGAAAAGAGTTGCGTGATTGGAAATGAGCTATGTTTCTACATTTTCCCGTGTTTTGTGACCACAGAGTTGCAGAAGCCACATTCTTGCTGGAAGAGGACAGTTTGGTTTTCTGGTTGAAGTCACGAACTGCCACGACGCCTTTGCCTTGAACCGAACGACTGCAGAAAATGTGCGTAGTTTTGAGCCTGTTGGTTGCACAGCTTTACAGTCCGTTGGAGCTGCCTGGGCTCCAACCTGCGTGGACTGGCTCCCTTTGCCAGAGTCACCACAAGACCGCTCTGGCACTGCGTGAGAGATGAACATTCGCACTGTAGCGCGGATTGACCTTTGGCTTCATTTCATTGCCTTTGGGTGCAGACAAGATTATTTTAGTGGATTTCAAGAAACGAGGGCGGCTCGGGAGCGGCTCTGAGGAAAACGCTCTGACACAGCCACCAACCTCTTGCAGGAGAGAGCATCTGGACGTCTTATTCTTGTGGCACGATCACGTCAAGCTTCAGGCCAACTGGTAAGCAGTTTTTTGACGCGCACAAGATCAGCTACAGACTTTCACTCCGTTCTGTCCTGCTCAAGCTTGAGTGTCGTGAAAATTTTTAACAGCTACTGGGTTTTGGTCACGACCAAAAAACAACCAATGCGGGTTGTAAAAATGACCAAAAGTTTTTATTCATTCTTGTGAGGTGGTCTCAACTTGACAGGTGCAAATCTTTGACAATCTTTGGATTTCTGTTGTGAGTCAACTCCGATCCAAAGCAAGCGACGCAAGAAAGCCTCACTGACATTCAGAGTTAAAAGCTTGGGTAAGCTTTCAGACGTCTATCGCTGAACCACCGAATCCAAGTGACAGAAGCAGATGCGAAAAACACATCATTGTCACAAGCGCATGAAAGTTTGATGTGAACAAATAGAGGAAGACGATGTGTTCCTTTCATAAGAGACAACACAGTCTTCGAGCAAGCAAGAGTGTCGCTTATTTTTACACACTTGAACTTTGCAAAAAATGGTCTGTGCTTTTTCCTGCCTCCGGCGGCACAGCGTCGGTAAATTTTGCTCGAGATCAGGGCGATGCTGATAAGGCCACAGTCAGACTTCGAAACAGAGAAGTTGCTTCTGTATGCTTGACAGTTACACGGAGAAAGTGTCCATGATAAGCGCATCTGGAAGCGGAAATCTGACAGATGGAGATGGATGCTTCCTGATTGGATTTTGCAGACTGGAAAATATTCACAGGTCCAGGGTCCAGGGCACGATGTTTCCTTCCTTCATGCTGTTTTGTGGAACTTCATGTGTACTGTTGTGATCTGAACTTGGCAACAAACTTGTCTGCATACTTATTTTTCGACAAAGGAGAAATACGAGTGAAAGCCACTGATGCTTTCGCCTCTATGAAAGAGGAAAATGTGATGAAAAGATTCACATCTGAAACCTGTGCCTCTTGATAACATCTGTGATCCACCTGCAGTCGCTTGGCAATCACCTGTCTGAAGTTCGAGCCCGACTGCGCTAATTGCCACTGCGTTGGGTTCCAACGGGATCCGAGTACTGTTGTCTGAAGTGCATTTACCCGCACTGATTCCTCTTGTCACCTTGAAACGAACAAAGAAAAACACGATACTGTCGGCGTTCACACTGGTTGTTTGCTGCAGTTCAATGCCAATGGCCTGATTCTTGATACACAACGCCTCAAAGGCTTTTGTGACATTCATTGCTTTTTGAGGTGCAGGATGGAGAGGCAGGCACCCAGCAGGCAAATGTAGTTCTGCAAAATAACTTGTGACGTTTCTCGATTTCATGCAATGGGAAACCTGAGTGCCATTCAAAAACCACCAGGGTGGACAATTGTCACAGCGCAGTTTTTCAGGCTTCCAGCCAGGACGAAGAATTATCCCAGCTGCAGGCTGTGCACAGGATTTCCCGGCTTATTGGGTGGACAGAAGATTCATCCACGGTGAACGCAAATAGACTTAACTGAAACAGGATTCACCGCCACAGTAACCCTCCCTGCAGGATGACGCTTTGGGCCAGAAAATAGGTAGCTCCAGCAACAGTCGTGCTGTCGGGTTTTGAAACTGCACCAGCTGCCAAGTAACCGTGGCCCATTGCGCTGTGAGTGTCAGGATACGTACTAAAAATTCAAACACTGCAACTCAGGCGTGGATTTCAACGGAGAAGGAACACAACAAGCCTGATCAATGGACATCCAAGGCGAGTGCAGCATTTTGTGGGTCCTACAGCCCCAAGGGGCCTCACCATTTTCAACTTCAGGCAGCAACTGCAGCAAACTCTTGGTCGCAGTCGGACTTGCATGTACATGTGCAGGCACGGAGACACAAGTTGCAGACAGAAGAGGGCAAGGGCAAATGAAACTTTGAATTCAATGAATTGCAAGTTGACAGAAGGAAAATAACAGTGGCATTCTTCTCGTCTCTCCAGGGACCTTGGTCCCTAGCTTCTTCAAATATAAAATCAATCGATTTCAGTTTTTCTCGGCAAGCAATCACTTCAATCAGCGACAACAGAGAGTTGCAGATTCACGTGTTGGTCCAAATTTATGACAACGAACTGTGACGTTTTATCAAAACATTTTTGTGTCTTGAACTTTCAAAAGTGCATTGTGTGAAAAAACTGTCCAAAGTTAGATAAAAAACGTTAAAATCACTATTGACTCACACATAAAAAGGACAAGGGAGATAGCCAGCAAGGGCTCCTCACAGTATCCAGTGTGTTTCATGCCAAAATAAACTGAATTCACCGCATGCTCCCCAGCCCAGTCTCGCTGGAGACGAACAATCTGTGGGGGATTGTGGAGTCTAAGTTTGATGTATTCGACAACGTGAGTAAAATTACTTCCACGTTGAGCAGCAGGGCTTTGCTGTAAAGATCTGGTCAGTTTTCTCATACCACGAATTTCGTAGGAAATATTGGATGATCATCCTCAGAGAGGCGGCAAGTCTCAAGCAGGCGAAAACACAGATGTCCGCTCTCGATCGAAAAGCAAAACAACGACCAACAACACAGGAACAAGCGCAAATTGTACGGTACTAAAACGACACACAAAACGATGACGGAGACGAGCAATCGAGTCCGAAGTGCACACACAAAACCTGGACGCAGCGCACAAAGACAATTTCAAAATGTTGTTGTAGTTTCCGGTAAAAAAAATGCAAGGCTGACGAGGAATTTCTTCACGGGTTTGCATGGTCCCAGTGGATTCTTGAAAAATCGACTCAACCACTTTTGGACAACAACGCACGGCTTCCGTGTTGCCTGCAATTACATGACAGGTCCCTTCATCTCCCATCCAAGTCAGAACCCGACTGACCCGTGAAATCCGTGTGAGGCGATTGGACCTGTTACATTCAATCCCTGGGCTTTGAGACGGACAAACCGCACACACAGGAGCCCCTAAACAACCCACCGTTGATTTACCTCCCCCAACCGCGTTGTTTGTCAAGTTTTAAATCATGCAGATTCGCCAAGGAAGCTGGTCAACAACATGCGCATGTCTTCTGAGGATGAGCCACGACCCCAGACAGTTCGTGTCCGTTCACATGAACTGCTCATTCATTGTGCGGGCAGTTTTACCAAATTCGTCACTCGAGATGGACCCATCTTTTTTCCACCGTCCTTTGCTTGGCCAAGTCGGGTCAGCGATTTTCTGGAAGAGAATGCTCTCAACACTCCGTTGGGATCGATCCTGGTGGTGACCAACTTTGTCGGAAAAAGAATAACAAAAACTCTGAAACAAAAATATCTAATTCTAAGCCTGAGACACTGCTTGAGAAACTCAGACACAAAGTTTTTCTCTTCCACCTGATCTGGCTGTCCTTGTCCACCTGCAGCCCGCGTGCGTGCAACAGAGCTAATTGTTCCATTACAGTAATTCAGCTGCTCGGAGGACTTTTCTCTCCACCGGGTAATTGCCTGTCCAATTTAGTTTTCGTGACAAAGTCTCTGCCTATCAAATTCGTGAGTTTCCTGAGCATGCATTGAACCAGGCTACCTTATTCTGAAAGACTGCAGTGGAGGACTGTCTCTGGAGCAGAAAAACGACTGATGAAAGCCTTCATGGTCCGCGCGCAGCTCAGAGGGAGAACAAAGTGTTCCCAACAATTTTTGGAATAAGCGAGGCCAGTCGCGTTTGCTGACTGTGCTGGCTGCATGGCAGTCAGGAAAGCTTTGGACAGTCCAATCTTCCCACTTTGACAATTCTTGTCCCACCTGTGCACGTTGTTCTGTTTTTGTACGTGTCTCTTGTGTGTTGCAAAAACAATTTGCGCAGATTCAGTTTCTGTGAAAATACGTCGAATCAGTGCGAAACAATTTCTTTTTCTGTGTTTTGTTTCAGATCCTGGGCTGAGTGGAGCATGAAATACGCAACGACAGAGATGGAAAGTCTGCAGCAGAAAGATTTACGATCGGCTTCATCAATAAAACCCAGCAGCACTGCGTGGCACCAGATTCATCAGTGACATCAATATGAGCCGCATTGACAGACAAATTGAGCTCTTATTGATCATTAGTTTAGTTCTCTTCATTGATAAATCAATATTGGACAAAGATACTCCGCCCCAACCCCTCCCTTCATCCCCAGCCCAGCCATCAATCAATGGAACATTCACGCAACAAGACATGTCGCAGGCTCCGGGCAGTGGCGACTTGAATGACAACAGAGGCATCCCAGAAGACGTGGGAGCAAATCAATGGAGCCCAGATCTGAATGCGTCAAATGTCATGGAAAATTCACCCAAGGGTAATGGAAAACTGAATATGGAGACAGAAAATACGCAGAAAATGGATTCATCTGATATTGAACGACAACCTGTCAAAGAAGGAGACCCCAAAGAATACTTAAAGAACTCAGTGATGAAAAGCAATACAGGAATGAAAACAAAAGTTGAGACATCCAACTCCACAGTGAGAGATTCTCAGTCAGAAAATGCATTCAGCAGCGAGGTTAAAGTACACTGCAATTTGTCTAATGGGCCATGTGGGAGCAATAGCAGTCAGACTGCCTTCATTTCAACAGATCATACGAGCAGTAGCAGTGATTCGAGCGGATTGTCATCTTATTCAAAGCAATCCGTGTCAGCTGAAAGTCACGTTGAATCCAGACTGAGCAACGGCGAATCAGACAGACTCGCCGAGGGAGAAGTGGAAGCAATAGCAAGAAATGACCCCATCAGGGAGAGTGCAAACGGAGACCCAGTGCGTGGAGAAGATACTTCAACTGATGAAATGGAACAACCAGAGCACATCAGGGGCAAAGGAAATGACAACTCAACAAGAGTTCTTGCCCACGCTAACTCCCAATTAGACTCTGCACCAATCGAATCAAAAGATTCCCCTGGTGAATTGCCACGAGCAGACAGTTCATTGCTATCAAATGCTGACGTGACATCTCAAACTGCAGAGTTTGGCACCAAGTCCCAAGTCACGACAGGCAATCCCGGAGACGCTGTTTCCAGCGTGTTCAGTGTTGATTTGGAGAACTACAAGAAGGAAACATCTCTGTCCAAGAAGATTTCCTCTCCCCACTCTGCAGCAAAGAAGATAATTCTCCCAGATTTTACAAATTCAAACGGTGAGTCATGTGAAAATCTGTTGCTTGAGTGCAGCGACAGGAGTGTAGCGATACTGACATTGGATCGTCCAGACCAAATCGTGACACTCAGTCGTCACCGACTTCAGGTAAAAGACAAAATCAAAACAGCAAAACTGTGTGTCAATCGGGAGTTGTTGCAACACGACAGTTCGTTGGTACAAGCTGTGCATGGCGCGTGGCACGAAAACCTACTCAACAGTCTTCAAAAGGACTTTCCTGGCGAAACATTCGTTTTGTCGTGCAAATTGCTGACAAAAGACAAGATTTCCAGATTATTGTTGTCCAGCCTGATGTCCTCTAGAATTTGTTTCCTGTTCCGAAGATGTTGGTGAAAAATCGTCCCAACTGACGTGAAATGTTCAATTCTATGTGTCCAAATTCTCAACTTTAGACAACTCCAATTGCATGGTGGAAACATTGCAACAGTGTCCAATTCCAAGGCAACTATGACTGACGGAGGTTCCTGGTTGTATCCTGAGGCAGACATCTTCCTTTAGTCATTTGTTTTGCATGTGATTTCAGTAAAAAAAAAACACACACACACACTGGACACAAGACCCAGCCAAGCAAACACTGTGTCGGTCAAACTAGCACCCGAGTAGGGGAAGTAATATCCCTGGGATACGCCCCTGCCAGATCCGCATCTGACCACCGAAAAGTCTGTCAGAAACACTCATACTGAATCGTTTCGGGCTTCCATTTGAAGCTAGAACACAAAACAAACAACAATAAAAAACATTCATCTTTTTCTACCCTCAGGACACATTCCGATTTCTCTTGGGAGCTTTGGTTGCGTGATTGAGAAAGAGGGATTAAGTCAAATGTAATTTTAATTTCTGGTGCACCCTTTCACGGTGCAAGGGATTTTCAAATCCCTTCTGCTTAATTTCCGTGATAGATGGCACCAATTTTCTGACGTTTTGCCGAAGTACTGCGATGCTTCTGCATGCAACAACACAGTGGTTCCAGAAACACAAAAACCTGAACATTTCTGCAAACTTCAGTGCACACGATAAGTTGAAAAATTTGCTACCAACGCTCGAATTGTGTGTGTGTGTGTGTGTGTGTGTGTGTGTGTGTGAAATGTTGAGATCTACACACACACTCTCGTGTTTTTGAGTTACCATCAGTCCAACTGCCAGACAATAATAGTAGTTGCCCAGAGAATCAGTCACATTCATAACTTGTCGCTGAGGCCGCATTGGACATGCAAAGCAAATGTGGCTGTTAGGTGTGAAATGTTTGGTCAGGATTCAACACAAGTATCAGTGACAGGTGAGCACACAATGCAACAAAGAAAGAAGCTGATGACAGCTTCGTGCCTGAAGATTGGAGAAAATGGGAAAATTTCTCGCTCCAACAAAAGGACCCGCAATAGGCAGGTCATCTCACAGCGCTTGTAAAAAATCCAAAACTGTCCAGGTGACTAACAAAATACCATACCACTCACAATGTGACACTGTTATTTTCTGGCAAAAAACATACGGGCACAGTCAGTCACCCGAAACATTTTCTGCTTGGATCATTTTGCAGCAAACAAGGGTGACTCCCCTCCCCTTCCCGCAGCTTACCCAGTCGATTTGGCTGAGTCGCTCAAAAATACTCATGCCATGGTCTGCAAATTGACTGCGTGGAACAACCGCGCACTTCCCGGAGTAGCCTTTTTGTTGGAAACATCCAAACCTACGTGCAGTATATTCAGTGAAGGGGGAAATACTGAGTTCAGCTGCATACAAAAGAAAAATGGGCACAGAAAGGAAAGGTAGATCGCATACCAAGAAGGAGGCACACTTGCTCGCAGGTAGACCAAACATTCTTCGCACAACAATTTATTCAGTTTGTGATTTCAGCGTGTGCACTTTTTTCTTTCCAGGTTACCCACCTCATGCCATTCATGGGCTCATCTGGGAGGTAAGTTGCTTCTGCTGATGCTCGTTGGGTGACTGAAATTTCTGTTCTGTAAGTCTCGTACGTTGTCGAAGTTGCGACTTCGTGAACCTTTTCGTGTTGGTGTGAGTCTGACCAAGTCCACAAGCAAATGTTGCTACTTTTTGTCAAGTTTTACCAGTTTGCAGGTTGTCCCGAAAGAAGTGTTTTTTCGTTGTGTGGCTGCACCATCAAAGCATGAAAATGTTGTGACGACGTGTGTGTAGACATGGTGTGAAGAGAGTCTTTATGTTCCCATTTGGTGCTGCAGGCTGCGTTGCGTTCATTTCAGAAGCAAGCTGATGTGTTTTGCTCTGCATTCACCCAGTGTGAGCCGCAAGACGACAACGTTTACCCATTCCAAGCTTTTCTCGATGAATTTCATTTCTTCTGGTGTGTTCAACCTGCAGCAAGAAACATCAGCACCCTACCATGAGAAATGCCATTTACACGGGCCAAAAGAATTCTTTGTGAACGCAATGTCCGTTGTTCGGCTGAAATCATTGGTACTCGTACTTCAGTGAATTACAATTCCTGAACCGTGTGCGATCAAAGTGGTGTCCAAACCGTACATTAACTTGGGGATCACTGAATACTTTTGAAAGCAGCAACATTTCTCCATATTCCTTGCTCGCAGGCTTCAAGTGCAGATCCGTGTCGATCAATTGGGTTTGTAATCTGCATGAATAAATATCACAAAGGACATGCCCAAACTTGGTCTGGAAAACCAGGATGAAGACGTGCGTGCTCAGATCTCATACGACACAAGCACTGGCAACAGAAACAGTCAGAAAAATGGGTTTGGATGCTACACCCCAAAGTCAACATGTACTGCACGTCAAACATTTATGAAGATGGAAAACAATCACTGAGATAAGAACAGACCACCGAAATGAGGGTGAGAACACCAAAGTTCACTGCCTGCAGATCAAAAAATTGTACGGGTCATCAGAACCTTGTCCAGATCTATCTCAAACTTAACCAACATTTTCTTTTCTGTCAAGATATTGACTGCCTAAGTGGGAGTCCATCACTCTCGGGGAGTGCCAGATCCAAGTTACATTTCGTTAATGTACCTGACAGGTTCTTGTGAGAATTTATGCTCCAGCGCGGAGTGTCCCACAGAGAGCAGCGCAGCCTCGGTTGTACCCTCGCGCAGCTCATTTGTTGGGAAACTCTCATCCATTATGAGTGCGAAGCGTCAATATTTACCAGACAAATTGAAAAACACCGCTTCATTTTGATACGCTGTTGGAACATTATGTTTGTTGTGGCACTTCAAACCAGAAGAAGCTGTGCATGACCTGGACCAAAAGGTTCTCGCAGGTTCGTGTTGGTTTTGATGTTTCTGTCCGTTTTGGATGAAGAGACAGTCAAGTCTTCATCGTCAAGAAGATCCATGGAGCGAAGGACAACAGCAGCTGTCACCTCCTCCGTCCCGTCTGTTGGAGGACAATTCGATTAGCAGGTGTTTCGACACAGCCCTTGGCGCGACGAATGTGAAGCAGCAAATCACTTCTTCTCCATGCACCTTGAAATCGAGTATGACGCGCCAGAAAAATGTGACTCTGACGCGAGCACAAAACCAAGCTGTTTGCCACAATTTCACTGTGCTGTTCTGTTGTGTTGACTGAATGCATACATTTGCATTTGGTGATGGTTCCAAAGGGAGAAGTAACTGCGCTAAGTACGTTCTTGGTCGGACAGGCGTTCAGGGGTTAAGGGACGTGGCTATAGGAGAAGACTCAAAGCCAACGATCACGCCACCTGCATCACTTTGAATTCCACGAAGCAAGCCCAAATTCGAAAAGACACTTGCAATAAGATTCCAGAAGTATAGGTTCCTGAACGCCAGAGCTCGTCGAGAGAATCCACCTTTTGAAGGCTGTCGAGACAGTGTAGCTGTCGAGACTGCATGCAAAAGGTGGATACTCAAGACTAGATCTGG
>JAAUXT010109057.1_pt1 | contig 64802 bp, 59 predicted proteins | sample 7278171 | NCBI WGS metagenome assembly JAAUXT01 (sample SAMN14350112, study PRJNA611818) | marine sediment metagenome | isolation source: surface marine sediment (1.8m) | place: French Polynesia: Moorea | collected 2018-08
ATGCTTTGATGCTCGCATCAGAACTTGGACAGAAGTACGCCACTCAAAATTATCCTAGTCAAGGCACCCCAATTTGCAGGTTATACACGGCCCCAGCACAAAACCTTCGCAGTGTGGCTGTTCCCGTTGCGCCGTGATGCTTCAAGAGGTTTGGTTTTGGTTTGCAGAGGATGAAGCAGGAAATCGAGTGGACGTACCGAGAGGAGTTGGCAAAGGTGCGAGAGGAAGACGGCAGACAACACAAACAGAACGTGGAAGTCGTCAGGCTGGAAGTCGAGCAAAAGTTCGTCGACGAATTGAGAAAGGTGTGAAGGACGCTTCCAGGTTCAGAAATTTTTGGTGCAGTTCGCTGTTTCCGTCTCTACTTTGGGTCGATTTTACAGGCCCGCAAGGAGCTTGCATCGCAACACGAGGCCGAGTTGGCCGCCCTCAAGGCGTACTACCAGTCTCGGTCCCGGCCGCCTGACGACTCGCTCAGTCCGGACAGCCTGGCGTCACGAGAGAGCAGCGAGGCGCGGGAGACGAGCCCTGGCACTCACCTGGAAACCATCAACAAGCTGCAGCAGGAAAAACAGGTGCGAAGCGCTCACTTTGGTTTAGAAATTCCGAGACTTTCGAATGTGTTGGTTGTTTTGCTTGATCCCACTGAAGACACTGGCATGGTTGCTGTCTCTTTCGAGTTTTTCGTTGACACCGTTGTGATTTTATGGGGTCACTCTGAAATGACTTGCCGGTTGTGGCAGGAGCTGGAGGAGGCGCGCGACGCTCTGATGCAGCAGGTGAGCAGCTCGAGTCGGCACCGCGAGGCGCTGCAGGAACAGCTCAGCGCCGCCATCGGAGAGACGGAGCAGCTCAGCGAGGTCAACGCTGAGCTCGCCGAGCAGCTTTCGCCACCGCCCTACCGCACGCAGCTGTCCTTCGACCCACTTGAGCTGGACGAGGGCGAATGGAGGGTCAGGTGCGTCTCTCATGGGGTCGTCGTTTTGCTTGACAGCTTTGAGACTTGGCCTGCATCTGTCTTCGGACAAAACAATCCGAATGACACTGATGACGGGAACTTTGTGTTTGTGACAGGGTAGCATTGGTCGACTCAACTTGGTCGAGCATCTCATGGTGTGATGGTGTTTTCAGGTACGATGCGCTTCTGCGTCAACACGAATCTCTACAGGACGACCTGAGGAAGCGATCCCGCAGCTTCTCCACAGACAGTCTGGACGGCAGCGCTACAGCAGCTGTGGAGGAACTCGAGCATCTACGGAAAGAGAACGCGTCCTTGAAGAGAAAATTGCTGCAGAAGGAAGCAACAGCAGCAAGTTCACAGCCCCACAGAGATGCCAAAGAAGACTACATTGACTGGAAACTCAAGTACGAGGCACTGCAGCTGGAGAATGAACGTCTGAAAGGTCATGCTGCGGACAGTGCGCGTCCGTTGGGCAGTGATCCAGAGCTCTCTGAGGCAGATTTGCAGTCGAGGTAAATTTCGGTTTTTTCCAGCTTGTGTGTAAAATGTTCGGTTCGCGGATTGTGCACCTGGTTGTGTTTGTTATGACTCCAGGGTATTTGTTGTGTCTTCCAGATATCAAACAATCGTGCAAGCAAATGAAGTTCTGCGGGCACGGCTGGGCAGCTACGGGCTTCCGACGGAGGCCACTCCGGAAGAAGACATGGATCTGCAAGACCTCCACTCGAGATTCGAGGTGGCCAAGAAGGAAAACGAGAAACTGAGGAGCACATTGACGTCCTACAGTGGAGCAAGGCCTGCAAACAGGTTTGTTTTCTTTCATCACTGGTCACAAGTTCAGTTTCAGCGACGGATCCCTTGGCGGTTGGGTACCTTGACTTGTCTTTCTTCTTTCTCTGGAAAGTGTGTGGAAGAGTGATGACAATGAATGTGCTTGTAGTCGCGACGGTCGACAAGAAGACGTTGAATTGAGACAGAAAGTTGACGAGCTGGAGCGAGAAAACAGCGAGCTTCAAATAAAGTACAGGTGTGTGGACCATTGTTCTTGCAGTACCGTAAAATTACAGTGTCGTCTTTTGATGCACACCAAAACTGGCCTGCTGACAACACTTTGCAGTGCTGCGGAAGCAGAGCTTGTTGAGATCAAGGACACCCACAAGAAGGCTTTGGACAAAGCGAAGAAAGAAAACACGAAGCTGAAGGCCAAACTGCTGGCAGCAACGAAGGCCAAAGACGCTGGTGGTAGTGGAGATAGAGATGCAAGTGAAACAGAGATGGACAAAAAGATGACAGAACTACAGGCGGAGAACACACAGTTACGTGAAGAGCTGTCCGAATTGAGGACTCGACACTTGGGAGACATCAGATCAAAGCTGAAAGAACCTCCAATTGCCCAGTCAACGCCCGTGACAACCCGATCAGTGTCGAAGACGGACTCGTCTGCTCCTGCAGGTCAGTGTTATCTTCATGGAAGGTGCATCGAGAAAAACTCCCCCCAATTTGCGAAATCTCTTCCTCCTCAATTACGTCAGAATCGAAAGAAGAATCGTTTTGCAAACGTGCTCGCTCAAGCGAAGCACGGTGCAATATATTCCCCGTCATGTGTACTTGCTTTGCTCAGGCTTGCGAAGCGAGGACCTGGAGGATCTGCAGAGCCGGATGGTGACGATCGTCGAGGCTCACGCTGCGCTGTGCGACCTCGCGCCGCAGAACCTGTCCGCGGAGATGGAGGCTCTCGCCGAGAAGCACGAGGCGCTGCGCACGAGTCTCGAACGATTCCATCTTCTGCCGGAAACCGCGCCCAGTGAGGGACACTACATTCCAGAGGAAGACTCGGATTCCAAGTCGCAGCCGGCGAGTGTTGCTGGTGCTGTGAGGAAAAAACTGCGAGCCAGAGGCAGGAAGAAACTTGTCCCAGCGGCTGATTCAAGCAAAAACACAGGCGACGAGGCTTCCTTCCAAGAGCCCTTGTTGCCCGTAGAAGCGAGTCCAAGTCAAGCTGTGGCCACGGTAAGTCAAGGTAGACCTAAGCATGTTGGCCGTTTTCCGTTGCATGCGCATAGTGTTCCTAACCTTGGTGATGATGGCCATGTTCTGGTGACACCCGGCGGGGCCGGCAGGTCCGACCGTCGCGGCTTCCTGCGTCAGGACGCCGGTGTGACCCTCCAGGACTCTCTCAACTGGCAGTTCAGTTCCGAGAGTTACGGAGAGTTCATTCCCGAGAGCGACTCTGACCAACAGATCTCGCGCAGGGAATCTGATGCGTCCGACATTCACTTGAGCACGGATGTGTTCGGCAATATCACTGCCCCGTTAGCGAACTTTGAAAGGTTAGCAGACACTATCGCTCCGATGGCAGAGGACAGCATCAAAGAAACCCTAGCCGAGCAAATACATGATATTCACAAGAAGTACGTCAATCTGATTGAAACCAACAGCGCCCTCCGAATGCAGTTGTCTGAGGTGGCCATAGAAAGAAGTGTGATGAGAAACGAAATTGAGTTGTTGAAAGATGAAAAAGAATGTTTGGTTCAGATTATTGGGAAGGACAGAGCAGATTCCCTACTTTCTACAGTGCAGGACCCTTCCACCGACTACTTGTCTGTCAACGAATCGAACAAGTCACAGGTCGGTTCCGACTTGTCTCACATCGCCCCTCCTCAGATGTCAGATTTAGAGCAGACCGTTCAAAAGCTGAGGGAACAAAACGAAATACTTGTTCAAGAGAATCTGAAGTTGACCTCTCAAGTTCAGCCCCACAGTCCAAAAGCGGCATGGGAGCCCACCGATTCTCTGCAGAGCGCGGAGTTTGATTTTGACTCTTTGAAAGCGAACGGCAGCCCTCTGAGTCTTTCTGAACCCAGCAGCCCGGTTAGCCCTCGCACTGGCAGAAAACGAACGCTGGAACTTGAAAAGAAGCTTCGAAAGCTGAAAGAGCAGAATGAGCTTCTGGTGCAAGACAATCTCACACTGACGTCCAATTTTGAGAGCCAGGTGTCCAAAGCAGCATGGGAGGTGAAAACCATGAAAAGCTCATACGAGGAAGAAATCCGAGAACTGAAAGTCTCCCTGGAAAAATACAAGGATGAATCAGAGAAACTGAAAGACGCCTACACTGAGCTGAAAATAAAGTACGAATGCGTCACTGATTCGGAAAACCGAGAAGCCAAAATGCAAATAATCTCAGAGCTGAACAGATCGCGAGAAGCCGAAGCGAAACCAGCTGAGGATGACCTTGAAACATCACCAAAAAGACAACAGTTTGAACGGCAGAGCAGCGTTTCCTCCGCCTCTGGGGATGAAATCCTACTCGACGACGAAAACGACGTCGCGAGTCTCCGGGCCAGAGTGAAGGACCAGTGGAAGAACATTAAAGAATTGATGAAGAAGTTGAGGCAGTCGGAGGACGCCGTGTATATGGTCGGTCTCCAGGAAAAGAACAATAGTCTGGAGGAGGAAAACGAGGAACTGCAGGCGGTGATCGATCGCGCAACCAACATGAAGGATCTACAGCAGCTGAGGCGGAGAGACCGAGACCTGACGTCAGAAAACGAAGAACTGCGCTTGAAGCTGAACGAAGCGATACTGCAGCCGAACCTGGAGGTGGACACGCTCAGGGAGCGAAGCATGATGCTTGAGGAGCAGAACCGGTCTCTCTTCGAGCGACTCGACAACGACGTCATCAAGGCGGAGGAAGATCTGATGGAGCTGAGGAAGAAGTGCGACACGCTGCTGCAGGAGAAAGAAGAAATTGAAGACGAGTTCAAGATCTGCAGAGACAGACTTGAGAAAGACCTGCAAAATCTGCAGCATCGGTACGAGGAAGTGGTGGAAGAAAACGACTTGTTGCACAACCAGATCAACACCACCAAAGACACAGCGCAACACTCTGTGCATCAGATGCAAGTCCAGGTGGAGGAAATCACCAAGGAGCACGACATTCTGCAAAGAGAATCTGAAGAGGAGAGGGAGAGAAGTAGGAAAGAGATCCACGACCTCAGAAATCGGTTGGAGAGTCTGCAAAAGGAGAGCAGTGACATGAAGAGGGACTTCGATTTGACGGAGAAAAAATTCAATGCATTGAAAGAATCCACTGGGTCATACAGTGAAGAACTGAAAGATGAGAACACATCTCTGAAAGAAGAGGTAGCAGAGCTGATTCAGAAGAGTGAAGAAGACGACAAACAGATCGACAAGTTTCAGCACGAACTGAATGAGTTTAAATCGAAGAACACTGATCTTCAGAAATACTGTGATGAAGTCAAAGCGGATCTCAAAAGCAAGAACGAAGACTTGACGGTGAAGCTAAACGACGTGCAGAAGGACAACGAGATGATGTCGGAATCGATGAAAGACCTGAAGAACGACAAGGCCTCGTTGACTGAAGAGTTAAGTGACTTGCAGGGTTGGTACGAGCAGAAGGAACGCGAGTTCACAGACAAAATCAGCCGACTCGTGGAAGAAGCCAAAACTCTCAAGTTGGATTTGAACAGCACGGAGAAGCTTCTCACTGAAACCAACGAGAAAGTTCAGGTGTTGGAGGCGAGCTGTAGTGATCTCGAGCAGAAGAACCGTGACCTGGAGCTCCTGAACGAGGAGTACAAGGGAAGGGTCGCGACACTGGTGGGTCGGCTGGAGATAGTGCAGAAAGAGATCGTCGCCAGTGAAGACGAAAAGCAAAGTCTCAAGGCAGAGGTGAAAGAAGTGATGGCCGGCATCGAAGAATTGGCTGATTTTGACGCTGAGGTGTGGAAAACAAAACAAGCTTTGCAAGATGAATTGAGCGATTTGAAGACCAAATTCAAGAATTTGAAAGCAAAATACAAAGATTTGTCTGAAGAGAAAGAAAAGATGAACGAAGACAACAAACAGGTGCAGCAAGAACGTGAAGGCACCAAAGAACTGTTGGAAAAATCGGAGAGGAAAAACCAACAACTCAGGGAAGACATACGAGAGTTGATGAGTAGCATCGAAGAGCTGGCTGATTTTGATGCCCACATGTGGAGTTCTAAAGAGGCTCTGATCAGGGAACTGAAGAGCCTGCAGAAGAAGTATGATGAAAGTCAGGGTGGTAGGGAAGAAACAGGAGCTTCCACCGAGAAGACGACTGTGTCCACGCCAATCAGCGAGGCTTTGCCTGCGACTGTGATCACAAGACCTGTCAGTGAATCTGAAAACTCAAGTTCAACCAGGAGACAGCTTGAAGATATCATTTCGGAAAACGAGACGTTGAAAGTGTACGTTGAAAGCTTGAAGCTGACTTACGAAACTCTGAAGCAGAACTACGAAGACTGTGTCCGGGAGAAGGAGGCTCTAGCTCAAGATGTGAAGGACTTGATGGCCAGTCTGGAGGAACTGGTGGCGTTTGATGCGGAGATGTGGAAAGGAAAAGCAGCTGCGGAGGGAGAACTGAAACACATGAGAAACAGGTATGGTGACATGCAGAAAGCTGTGCTGCAGAAACAAGAGGAGATCGAGCGACGCAAAGTGGAGAGAGAAGAAACGAATCGTGAGAAAGTGGTTGTGGTGAAGGAAACAACAGCAATGTGGGATGAAAAGGTTGCTTTCTTGGAAGCAGAGAAAGAAAGTTTGAAGCGAGAACTGGAAAGCGTGACGGTGACACTGGAATACCTGAAGAGCGACTTTTTGAATGTTGCCAGGGAGAGGGATGCACGAAAAGCTGACGTGAACGAATTGATGGAGAGTTTGGAGGAATTGGTCAGTTTTGACGCAGAAGTATGGAAATCTAAAACAGTGGTGTCAGGCGAACTGGAAGAGACTCGGAGAAGATACCAGGAGCTCCAGGAGAGCTTGGTCATCAGGAAGCAGAAGATCGAGGACAGACTGGCTGAGCAGAGCAGAGACGTGGGCGGCAGCGGCAAGGTGGAGGCGAACTACGCCGTCAAGTCGAGTGAAAGTGCAGCGGCGCAGCTCGAGTCGGAAAACAAGCGATACAAGGAACAGTTGCTGGAGATGGGCTTTGAGTTCAGGTCACTGAGGGAAGAGCACGATCAGATCTTGAAAGAGAAGCAAGCTTTGAGCAATGACGTGAAGGAGTTGATGGCGAGCATGGAAGAATTGGTCACGTTTGATGCCAACATTTGGAAATCCAAGACTGAAATGTCGCAAGAGTTTCATGTGATGAAGCAGAAACATGATGATCTGCAGAAGGTATTGCAGGAGAAAGAATTTGAAATTCAGCGAAGAAACAGTCTGTCCCGGCGGGAAAGACTGAAAATACAAGAGAGGCAACAGGCTGATTTGGCTCAAATGAAGTCCAGAAGACTGAGCGCGGAGCTGGATGGTCCGAGCATCTGGATGGACGAGAAGGGCACCGAGATCAGATGCGTTGTCGACGAGGACGGGGCTGTCGGAGGACAAGCGGAGGGCGACAGCCACTGGCAAGACAGGTACGTGAACATGCAGTTCAAGTACGTGGATTTCATCAACACCATCGAAGAGATGTCGGAGCCGAAAAGCCCCAGCAAGTCTCCACGGTCGAGGGGAGTGTCGGAAGCCGACGACGGAGTGAACACCAGACGGTCTCCGGCCAGAAGGCTCAACTTCGCAGAGACAGACTCTGCTCCGATACCATCCCGGCCACCTGAGGTGGCGTTGACTGGAGAGATGGGCTGCGACCAGTGCATGATTCTGCTGCACGACAACGACAGACTGAGAGAGAATCTTGCCCATCTGCAGAGTGACCTGATGGCCACCCGGCTAGACAGACTGGAAGTCGAGACCTCGTATTCGGAAAGAAACTTCTACAAGGAACAGAAAGAACATCTCGAAGAAGAAGTGCGGACCCTCATCAAGTCTTTCAAAGAAGAGAAAAATCTTCTGAATGAGACAATCAAAGAACTGCAGGCAGCGAATGAAGAGCTACAAAAGGAGAATGCCGACCTGCAGCACGGTGTGGAGAGAGAGGAAGAAAAGTTCCGGAAGTTGCTACACGGACAGCGAGCAGAGGCGCTGGCACAGACCGAAACGGCCGACAATCGCGAGGAGCTTGTCAAGCAGCTGCAGTTGGCCGACACTGAAGCGAAGGACCTGCACGAGAAGCTGCGAGCGGCGACGCAGGAGCGGTCACTCCTGGAGATCCAGGTGGAACATTTGAAGCGAGAGTGTAGGCTGTGTGAGCGGCACATCAAGGATCTGGAGAAGGAGGTGGAGACCCAGTACGTGCAGCTGGACGAGCTGACCCTGGAGCACCGCGAGCTCATCGAGATTCTAGCGGAGACGAAGCTGCAGCTGGAGATCAATCGGCAGCACCAGAGTCGCAACGTGGGCAAGATGGAGGAGGCTGTGTCGCGCCTCGAGGAGACGATGAGCGTGGGCAGCGGGAGGTCCACTCCGCGCGCGCACTCCGTGCCGCCCAGCGAGCACGCGTCCCCGCCGAGACCAGCCGCCGGGCACAGCGGCCAGTCCACCCCGGCGAGGAGCACGAGTGTGGTCGTCTCCACTGCAGATGATGTTCTTCCGGATGCAGTAGAACACGTGAGTGGGGATGGCTCACGAATACCTGGCACTGAAGGAACAGCTGCAGTGGGCTCAGAGCTCACAGAAACACAGACACCAAGACAACCCGAGGAGAGCGAGAAAAGAGACAGACTGGACAAAGAGCTGAGTGCTTTGAAGGTCGAGTTGGCAGAGTTGAAGGAGGCCGGGGGTCAACTTAAGGAGCACAAGGCCGATTTGTTGGAGCAGGTGACTGAGCAGAAGGCAACAATAGAGTCGCTGAGAGAACAGCTGAGTCAGTCTGCAGGAGAACTGACGGAGGACAGTGTTGTGAAAGTTCTGAAAGAACAATTGACAGCTTTGGAAGCTCAGAATTCGACATTGCTCGGCAAACTGGAAGCCAAAGATGGAAGAATCGGAGAACTCGTGAAACAGAAGGTGGAGTGTGAGGAGCGTTTCAGAAGGGAACGAGCTCATTTGCTGGAAAGGTTGCTGGAGAAAGAGCAAACAGCAAACGAGTTGGCTCGGAGAGTGGATGTGTTGGAGAGGCATATCAGACGCCAGCGGAATCTCGAAGTGATGACGCACCATAGAAATCTGATGGAAGTGGAGATACAAAAGCAGAAACAGATGTTTGAAATGGAGCTGGACACCATCGACACCATTATCAGAGAAAGAAGTGGCATTCTGAGCTCCGAAAGAGCCCACATCGTGCGCAGGCTCGATCATTTAGAAGGACTGGTGAGAGGCAGGGGACTGGTTCTTGAAAGCGAGAGGGTTGCCGCGTTGGACAAGTCAGTCAGCGCACTAGGTTCTGAACTTGGCGTGCCCAGCTCCCTGCAGCTCGATGTCCCGCGGGCTGCCAGAGGCCTGAGCCCAGCGTCACCGCTCGGTGAAGTTTTCAGTGGCAGTGTCCCGGTTGTGTCTGAAGGCGCGAGGCCTCGCACCTTATCAGAACCGCAGTTGGACAGGTTGTCTGGGATGAAGGAAGAGTTAGAGAGGAGGTACCGCTTGGCCATTGCCAAACTAAGAACGAACTTGAAAAGTGAAGCCTCGAAGCATCGCAAGAAAGACCAGGATTGACAATGCCACTGGATCACTTCCCACATCAGTCAGCTTTTAGTGTAAATGAGCTAGTCAGTCTCCTTGTTCCGTGCTGTGCACTGAAACACAAGAAGCCATTTTCATTTTGAAGTGCCATTGCTTGTTTTCCTCAAGAGTTGGGCATTGTACATACTGGAGCACACTGTTTCCCTGGTTGCACTTTGGTCTTCGTTCATGAAACTATGGGCTACACACTCTGTTCAGTCATTTGTACGTTCGTAGTCACATCCTCACATATCATTGCACTGTCCTGCCTTTTAAGAGGAGCAGGGATATTCTGTTGCCGTGCCAGTCACGCTGAGAAGGGAACTGTTCATTGGTGCTGCGCATTGAATTCTGTGTGGGACGGTTTTGCTTTGCGAATCCGCTGTTCATGCGGGAGAAGAGAAATATCCAAGAAAAGCGTGAGAACAGCTGTGGCTGAAAATATTTCTTGCAACAAAACAATTCTGACAAAAGTCTGGTAACTTTGGTGCCTTGAGGTCATTTCTTCTGTGCAGAAACCGAAAGTTTTTCTTGGATGTTCGTTTGTCATGGAGTACATGCAATGGTGGTAGAAATGTTCATTCAACGTTTTTTTTTCGTCCCGTTACAGGAATCTTCCTAGGGACCTTTCTGGAGAATGTTTTGCTTTCACTGAAAGGTTTGGTTTCCTCACTGCTTGCATTCCTGTGTGTTCACGTCCCCTATTCAAGCTCAAGATGCTGAAAACAAATTGACGAATGAAAAACACAAAACAAATTTTGACCAAATTTTGAGCTTGGCATCACAGTGTGATTTGTTTGGAAAATGTGTCACGGGCAGATGTGTACAGTTAAGTTTCGCACTTTGGTTCGTGGTCAGTCTGGTTCCAAATTTCCCTGCCTTGGTGTGGGTGGCGAACTCGAACGCAAAACAACTGGTTCTGATCAGGTCTCTCTCCGCCCAGCTTTGAGGAACACATAGTGTACACAAAATAGCATTCGCGAAAGGCCACCGTGTTTTTGAATTGCATGTATTGCGTGTCACATTTCTCCTGTATTTTTCAGCGGAATCGTTGGCACAATGTGCGTCGCATTGTGCGTCCCTGCCTGCATGTCTTAGTAGTGGTAGCACCGATCGTCTACACTCTAGCTTACGCAGGCAGACACCACTGACTGAACTGTGATGACAAAGACATTTATCTCAAGAAATGCAGATCATGTATATGCAAAGAGGTATTTTCTCTGTTGAGGGAATAAGACTTAGTGAACTTTTTAGAGGTGGAAATATTTCTGTGAATGAAAGAAATTTGTGGTGGATATCATGTTGCTTAGAGCATAGTTATTCCGACGTTGGTTTCAGCAACTTTCCGAGGTTAAAAAGGTCTGAAGCCACGCGAAACGATGCCTACATTCCAAAGTTGTTTTCCTTGCGCGTTACGTTTTCGATTGAATACTAACTCAAAATAGGAAACTGGATGTGATAAAATAAATTATTGTTTCACTAAATCTGTTTTGTTGCATGGTTTTCATTGTAGTTCTAGTTGCCTAGTTGGTAGTTTTTGCCAAATTTGGATCCTGCTGTGTCTTGAACATTGTGGTGCGGACGACTGCTGCAGGATCCAAATTCTCCGTTCAAGTTTGTTCCAATTGAAATGTAACTTCCTGCAGTGATGACGGAAGTGAAAATCGGATTCGCGGAGAAATTCATGTCTGGCGTCGCATCAACCGTTGGTGAAGGGAAGCGAGTGCAAACATTGCGGAAATAGTCTTTTTCGGCTGAGCCTGACGATGCAAGAGTTGCATGTTGCGGCCACACCTGCAGCCGCTTCGAACCTTCCCCACACTTCCGAACAAGACCCGGCATGAAATTGCTTGCTCTAGAGCTGATTTACGCCAAATCGATCGCAAAAACCTTTTTGAACCTTTCATTCATTGATCTCTTGCGTTTCTGTTGTGTATTATTTAGTTTTATTGGTACGCAACTGTGTCGGTTCATTTGTGATGTAGGCATCCATTGGCTTGTGTCAACGGGCAACACGGTTCACATTCATAAGGTGATTGACACCCATCAGAGCCGTTCTTACCTGAGTTGTGATTGGATCACCTTTGCAGGCTAATCAGGTTGAGTCAGCTGTGCTGCCTGGGAAATCGTGCCAGAGTTCATCGGAGCAGGTATTTCACCTTCCAGGTCCTCACATTGCGAAGCACATGTCGCAGCAGGCATTTCCAAATGGGAGAATGTCTGACTTTGAGTTGTCTGTTGATGACAGTTGGCAGGCAAGTACACTTGCATTTTCTTGTGCAAAATTCGTGCACTGACAGGCTTAAGTTGTGAGGGTTTGACAGCAGCGTGTGTCTGACGAGGTTGTGTCATGTGAGGCCGCTTTCCCAGGTGTAAGTGCTGTAGCTGCTTGCTGACAGGGAATGTGTTGTTGACATTGGTTACCAGTGGCTCTGCCCACATGTTTCGTGCCGGAAAATAAGTGTCGTGCGACACACAGTCATGATCCGGTTGACGGATTTTTCGATCGCAAGGCAGTAGTTGTCACCTCAGACAATGTGCGACGCCTCAAACTGCACCGACACATCTGTGTCTAAATTAGGAGGTAACGATCTCAACTGGTCGCTGCATGTACAGCTCACCTCGAGATATTGAATGACATTCCTGTATGAAATCGTACTGGGAAAAACTGATCCGCACAAAATGGGAGGTGTCGTATGAAAGGACGCACAATTATGGATAGTTTGTAGGCGGACGAGACTTCGTGGGTATGGGTCCCACCTGTGTGATTATTCGTGTGATTTTCAGTGCGAAAGCAAAGGAGCACTTGACTGTGCATCTGTGATCATGGCTGATGGTGATCAGGTGAGCAAGTTTTATTCGTATACGTGCGAGCACCTTTCCGAATTGTTGTGTGTGTGTGTGTGTGTGTGTGTGTGTGTGTGTGTGTGTGTGTGTGTGTGTGTGTGTGTGTGTGTGTGTGCAACTTGTCAGGAAATATTGTTGGGATGTTTTTGGAGAAAAAAGGAGATTCACTTTGGCGCTTCCCATCAGGAGACATGGACGACGAACTCCACGCCCTGCTGTCGAGACATTTGGTGGATTGGTGGGTTTGAACTCGTCCGCGTGCAAGCTGGTCGTAGTGACACAGGGAATGAGAACAAACAAATGCACGCGAAAATAGAATTTACTGTTCTCAGTGGTCACTCAGCTGGTAGCTGGTGGCGAGAAGCAGAACTCACCCTCGGACCACTGACTGCGGTAAATTTGTTCAGACTGGTCGGTTGTGGTTCCTTTGCGGTGAACCACTGATCTGCTGAGCGGTCGGACTGTCAAGGCGTTCAGCGGTCAGCAGTCCAGTTCACAACGGTGCAGTTGACTGCTGAGAGAGGCATTTTGTTGAGTGCGAGTTTTGGGGATGAGATAGATCAGGCATCAAGTCTTGTCGGAATTCAGGTGGTCAAGTGCTGAAATCGTGCAGCAGTGCAAGTTTTTTTGCCACATCTCACCTCACTTCGACGTCAGATTTGATGTGGTCCTCCGCGGATGTTTTCAGCCGTTAGCTTGGTGAAGTCAGCGTGACTTGGGATTTGTTCGATTTCAAGGACCAACGAGAAATATCGACTTTTGTTTGACCATCAACGACGTCGAGTGTCAGGCGCGCGTGGTGTCTGATCTCCGATCTCTTGTTTTGTACCTGCGCTGACTGGACTTGTGCGTCGGCACGAGAAGCCTCACCAGGGGTGAAGCTGGACATGTGACTTCCGGGAACCCCCATTTTGGTGAGGGGGCTTTGACCTTGCAAGAAAATGAAGTCAGAAGGCCTGCCGCTGTGCCGTTCGGCAGGGTTCACGTCAACACCGAGAAGTGTTCTTGTGTGTCTGATTGAAGGGCATCAGAACTTCGTTGTGAGCTTGACTGGCGACAATCTTCGTTTCCAAGAAATGTAAAATCCACTGAGAGGGAGGTCAGTCTGGTTTCCTCAGTCTTATTTGATATTTAGAGACGTACTTGTTTGTTTACGAAATCCTTCCAAACTTAGTGTGAGTGGTGTTTGTTGTTCTGAAGAAGAAAATGACTCGTATTAGCGTTGATGTGAAAGGAACTTGAAATCGATGTCAATAGGCGTTGCAAACTCATTTACTTTCCAATTTCTCTTTTCGAAAGATGAGGTGTGTGCAAAATTTCACCCAAGAACCGAGCAAAAAATGTTTCGACGACGGAAAGAACTTTCCCCATCAGATTTTGTGCTCCAATGCAGACTTCTGACAAAATTGAGCCGAAGCTGTTGCCCTGGTGTGTAATTGCCTCACAACGTTTCAGACTCAGTCAAGACTTTTTTGAGGCCAGTGCGCTTCATTTGTTGTGAAACGGCTGGGTCTGAATGGGATAAAGTATTTATCCCGAAAAGAACTTGGCTGCAAATCAGGCTTGAATCCTGTGCCCTCCCCAAGTATCCGGTGTGAGAATTTTGTCGTCGATAAAGTGCTGAAGCGGAGTCTGAGTGCGAAGACGGTGACTTTCTGGCCCCTCACCGGACAAGGTTCTCAGTTGGGGCAATTTTGTTTGCTTGCTGTTCTTGTTACCTGTGTGTTGCACCCGGTCTTCCTGGACACCAGTTTTCGTCACCTGGAATCTGTGGTCCACAACGGTTGTTCTGGTTCCGATTGACAATCTTCTGGTAGCACCTCTTTTGTTGAGTGGTGTACTTCGAGTTTACCGCGTTTGTGCAGGTCAGGCGAACTGTTTGCCCGATCTTGAATTCTTTGCGTGGAATTGTTTCTTTTGTGGTTACATTGTGTCCGTTGTGCTGCAATTTGCCCGGACATGACACCACAATTTGGTCTTTCACGAATCTCTCAATTGCTGGGCCAGCAGTAGTTTCGTGTGCATTTCACATTCTTGGCGGCTGTGTCAGGTGGCGTTTTGCCGTCAGTCCTCGCCGCTGCATTTGCACCTCATGCCGTGCTCTGCGTTGGGAGTGCAGCACTGAACTTCTTCATCGCATTCCACAACTAAACATTCTGTCTGTGATCCAACTGATTAGATAAAGGGATTGGATCTCCAGTCCTCAATTTGAGATTTCATGTTTGCTGTTGAATCCTTATTCAGCCATAAAATTCGGGTTGGATTGTTTGATCAAGATTGAGTCAAACATTGAAGACTGTGCTCAACCGTTGGGGAAATCAATCAACCTGAAAAGCCAGCCAAAAGACATGTGACTGGCAACGGAAGCACGTACCACTTGCGGACACGAACCTCGAGTTGTTGGAGGGTCCAACAAGGAATGATGTGGACCACAGTCCAAGTGATCACTGAGTGTGGACTGAACCGTTTCCTCATTCTTTCGCTGTTGAGTTTTCGAAGACCATAATGTTTGAGGATTTTGAACTTGGATGACACTTCGTGTGGCGATGTGAACGCCTCACCAGCGTGCACACCACGCAGGTCTGGCGCCTGTTCTGAGCGCGCTGTCGTTGCTCGTCCAATGGCGTGAGGTGTGCGAAGACAGCGTGGGTTGTCTTAATCTAATTCTGCAGTCAACAAGGACGTGTTCTTGGGGCGTGCCTGCGTCTTCGGTACGGGACAGATTATTGGATTGAGAATTCGAAGAGGATCGCTGCTTTCGGATGTGATCAGACACGCAACTGCTGAGGTCCGAGGATCGAGATGTGCGAAGACTGTAATTTATTGACCTGTTGCTGGGGCTCTTCGTCAATCGTGCAGAGAGAATGAAACGACTGTGATAATGCCGAGAACAAGACGCCTTCTGCGGAACATCACGAGTGCGCTGACCAAGGCAAGATTTTCACGCTGTTTTCTTGCACGAAATCATTGAGTGAAGAGAGGTTGGCGCTTGTCACTTCTTTTTCGTTTCCTCATCAGATCGACCTCGGTTGGAATCCAACATGTGTCTGGGGAAAGCAATTTTCTCTGAAAGAATCCGACCAGCTTGACAAATGTGAAAATCCAGTGGCGTCAGGTGGATTGCAAGTGAAAACTAATGGTGGATGACAAATGGTTGGGTATTGCGGAGCCTTCTTGTTTGATCGAAACCGTCGTCCAAAACTGGATCCAGATCTCAAGAAACCAAGAAAAATGTGAATGGCACGGGAGTGTGGGGAGATACGTTTTGGCTCAGTCGATTGAGAATTGACAGTCTATGAGCTACTTTCTGCTATCGACTGCACCTCAATATCGGAAATTGATATCAATGCGATGAAACCTAACGTGCCAAAATTTACTTTGGAATAAAATTCTGTGATATTTATGTCATGGCACAGATGGTATTGAGGAAACGGCGCTTGTTTTTGCCCGGTTGCTTGGTAACCTGGAAAAATTGCGAGTGTGCTCGGTTGCATGACGGACACGCTATTCCTGCAGGATTCTCAGAATGAAGCTGGGCTGTGCAGCTCACGACACGCTTGATTGGCTTTTGTTTGACTGCGTGAACAAGCAAGCCGAAGGATCCTGCTTGTTTGGCGGCGAAAGGAAAATTGAGAATCGTTGTTTTCCATAAGGACAAAGATTTGTGAAGTGGATCAAACTGAAATGAGCCAAGGCGGCCAACGCCTTGTGTCTTTGAGACGGGCATCTTTTGCAGCAAGTCGTTCACTCAGTGAACAGATGAGACAAATCTTCATGTTTGGAGAAACGTTGGAGGATTACGAGAATGTGGAATGTGCGATGAGTCATGTTGTCTGCAATTGTTATGTCGAGTAACAATAGACGGTGGACAGTTTACTGACAACAGGAATGGGTGCGGTAGGCACGCACGCGTAGGAGGAAAAGGCAAATCTGTTTTCGAGCTGTGTTGAGCTGAGAGAAAATTGCAACATGTGGAAGATTCACACGTTGCAGCTGATGGCGGAAAGGTGTGAGGAAGACAGCTTGGTGGTTACGTGGCTGCCAGATGGAATCTTGTTTGAAATGGCCAAGCACAAAGTAAGTGCTCATGGGAACCTTGCCTTGCAGATGAAATCCTGGGAATGGAAGTGTGCGCTATCGCACAGTTCCGGAACAGGAACAAAATGAGAAAACAGTTTCTCTCGTGATGCGGACTGAAGTATCGATCAGGAGGCTTTGAAACCTCGCTAATCATCCGCTGAAGCTTTTTCGAGAGCGTGCTTCCAACTCGGAAGTTGAACGGTGAGCTCCGACAGGTCAACACAGCAGGAACCGACTGGGTGATGACATCGATCCTTTTCCAGCCCCTACCTGCTTTTGTTATGGGGTGCGCAAACATCATTTGTCACATGATAAACACCATATCAGACGGGGAATTTATGGGAAAACAGTTGAGCTCAAAACTGATTCGCAAAGTGCACGCAATTGAGCGTTTCCGATGGAGGGTCAGGTGCAAGCATACAGGGAGACAATTGAGGCTTTGTTCCGTCAAATGTCTTCACTGTTGGAGCTGTCGTGCCTGTCTGCTGAAAAGCACAATTCGATCAAACCGTGGATTTGTCATCAGGTAACGAACATGCAGGTTGGAAGAAACCGGGAACTCTTGAGCTCACAGTCGCTGACTTTGAGTTCATTTTGCGTGTGCACATCCCGTCAGGGAGGGAAAATCCGTTTCTGGAATGGCTCACGTGTTGATTTGATTGAACTTGACATTTGTTGTGTCTGTTGCAGCTCGAGTCACTTAAGAGCCAGTATGAAGAGCAGATCGCGCAGCTGAAGGAGGAGTTGGACGACAAGCGCGACGATCCGAGCGCCTCGGCGGGAGAGCGGCCGCATCCCTCACAGGTGAGTGTGGGACCCAAGACGGAGGGGGAGTGCTCCGCCCAGGGAGCAGAGAGACGGGGCAGGTGGGTCTGGCAACCCCATGGTCAGAGACGGCTCAATCAGACGACTCGGTCACGAGTGGCTATGCCTTGCTCACGATGACCTGGGTCAGGTGTGCGTGCGTGTGTGTATGCGTGTTCACTGTCATTTGCTTGCCCCTGTTGTGGCGGTTCGTGGTGAAGATGAGCAAACGTGGTTTTGCGTCGTGGTCTCAGGTTCCTTGTCAGCATGGAACTGATGATATCTGGAGTTCACTGCGACGTCTTCTTGTTCTTTTTGCCACACACACCATTTGAAGCTTTTCAACATCAATCTGAAATGTGTAAAAGGTGTTGTACCGTGCAGCGTGGGAATGTACGCCCAGGAAGAACTGTGCCGAGGTATTGGTTACAGCAGAGAAGTACGAGTGGGAACACATGAAACGTGTGTCGTGTGTTCATGACGGATTAACCTGCACCGCAAAAAACGCCTCGTCAGTTCATCCAGCTGACATTTCCGTTTCATGTCTTTAGAATCTGAATTTAGAATCAAAACAATTGTTCTGGCATTGGGTGTGCAGAAAGTGAATGAAAAGACAAGAATAATTTATGTGAAGCTTGCGACTTCCATCTCCTGTGAAGTGAGGCAAAGTTGCGATCTTTGTGACAGGTGAGCAGGCGGATGCTGTGGGCATGAATCTTTGATGTCTGATCACAACTCGGTGTGAACTGAACTGATCGATACACAGGACGTATCCAGCTCGGCGCCTCCACTTGATCAATGTCGGTCGAGAGGAGCAGGCTGCGTCTCAAGTGTTGGATGAGAAACTCTCACACTTCTCGCGTTTCAAATGGTGTCAGCTCTGTCACACGGAGCCTCATTTGAAGGATCTGGATTTTCATGTGGACCATTAACGCGCACGGGGATTGTCTCTCGCAGGTTGCGTCGCGGGAACTGGCCGGCCTTGAGAAGAAACTGCGGGAAACAGAGCAAGAGATGGAGAAAATGAAGGAAGAACACGAGGTGAGACCATTTTCTACGCAGTTTCATTGTTTCGTGGTCTGGTGGAGACAGGAGTAAATAATAGAATGATCTCGACTGGAGTAAAGTCTATGAAAGGAAGCGGTGAAAACAATGCCTCGTACAGCTTCTATCAGTTCGTCTTGAAACACGTGTGACAACACAGTGCCAGGTGTGAAAATGTGAAAATTTGAGATCGGATGGAGCAGTTTCGGAGATCTTCCATGAAAAGAACTGCCACGTCAGTTCATCGTGAGAAACATGACCACTTCATTATCCGCTGCCATTGCGATTCGACCAGCAGTGCACAAGGAGTTCACTGGTTTGTTTCATGTTCGCGCGTTTCTCGCACCAGGAGGAGCTGCAGCTGCAGGTGGAGGCGCTGCGACTCAGCCTCACGCAGATCCACAGCAGTCAGCTGGAGCTGGTGCAGCTCGAGGCGGAGGAGAAGGACGCGGCGGTGCGGGACCTCACGGCGCAGCTGGACACCCTGCAGGCCAAGCTCCGTGACCTGCAGGCGCAGAAGGGAGGCGCTGATGCAGCTGCAAGCGGTTCGTGTTACTCGCCCTCGTGTTCTGGTGCTGGTGCTGGTGGTGGCGGTTGTTACTCCCCGACCTGTTCTCAACCCTCTCCTACTACAGCAACTGGTGTCCCTGGATCATCTGAAGCTGCCCTGGATCACACGTCGGATTCAAGTAATGTACCTGCTCCCTTTGTTCGTGATTCCTTCACGGCCTCAGATGGCATGTTCGCTGATGTGCCTCATGGCACTGACACTAACATCGGTGACTCAGGCTCACCAACAGCATCTGCTGACGCTGCATTCTCACTTGAAGCTGCACTGATGGAAGACCACACCAGTTCCTCGCTTGTTCAGACAGCAGAAGCCGGTGGAGTGCATGACATTGCCGCGAACTGTTATTCACCCAGCTGTCTCCACGATGCATGCTACTCTTCCACGTGTCCCAATTTGCAGACCGGCGACAACTTTTCAGGTGCCAAAGAGAACAGGGTGAATTCCAGTCCTCTGGCAGAGCATGCTGTTTCTCACAGTGTAGCGGTGCATGGAGTCAGTGCATGTTATTCACCTTCGTGCGACACAAATGTTGCCGGCGGCGACCAGCACTCCAGTTGTTACTCGCCGGTCTGTGCCAGTCGGAGATCGTCCGCGGAAAGTGCTGATGCAGAGATCAAAGGCAGTGGAAGTGGTGGTGGAAATGAAGAGGGAAGTGGACATCAGAATCCAGCGGAGCAAGACGCTGCTGGAGGCTTCGGAGATCCCCAGGCCCCGTCCTGTCATCAGGGTGACGACTGCACCTCTCCCTTTTGCGAGGTTCATTTCGGTTCTAATGATCAAGGTGCAGGAGATCTGTTGGTTGACTTCTTGGGTGCGGACACCCCCAGTAGTGAAGCTGTCCAGCCCAGTCTGAATCCTTTCAGTGCAGGGCTGCTTGATGTCGGAGGAGGAGGTGAGGGACAGATAGATTGGAACGCGATGCACGGCATCACGTCTCTGCACGAGTCAATGACGGGAACATTGAACTCCAGCTCCCATTTGGTTGATACTCAAGATTCCAACCCTTTTGGAAGCTTCGCTACAGCCAGTAGTACGAATCCGTTTGGCGCTGATTTCAATCCATTTTCATCGAGTGAGTCTCAGTCCCTGAATCCGTTTCACAGCCCGGTCAGTCAGAGTCAGGACTTCGATCCCTTTTCTGTGTCTGGGTCGAAAGAACCCCTGGTTCAGACTTTTGCGAGTGATTTCGATCCTTTCACTCCACAAGCAACCTTGCAGGCCCTGAGTCAGTCAAAAGAAAGCTCGGACTTGGCAGATGTTTTCAGCTCGGACATCAGGGACAGTGGAGACTTTGGCACTGCTGAGCTGTCGGACAATGTCTTCGTTAGTTCTGGTCCACGGGACTCAACCGATTCTCACACTGGTTCCAAGTTGGTGGGTGAGTCCGACACAGGAGACTTGGGAGACATGAAGAGTCCAAGTGAGGTTCAAAAGGAGGTCAGTGTTCAGGCAGGGGAGCCTCGGAGTCCGAATCCAGTCTCGGAGCGCAGAGACACGGACGACTCGAGTTTTGAAGGCTTCGGCAGTCCGTTTGGAACAACGGGCAGTGAGGACTTCAGTGACTTGGATCACGTGAGAGAATACGCCAAGATGATGGAGGAAAGGGAGCGAGGAAGCGATGACGAGTCGTCCGAGGGATCCGGTGGCAGCGTGGATCGATCTCGAGATTCCCGGACCCAGGACCCTGACTCTGCACTGATCGACAGCTCTCACACTCCTGTCAGCACCCAAGGTACTGGTGAACTACCGTCAGAAGAGCAGAAAGGAGCAGCCGATACTGGGACGAACAGCGACGACAGAGGAGGTATGGGTGACATCATGCAGACGTTCGATCAGCTCAAGATCGGCCTGGGGAGTCTGGGACGAGTGAACAGCGCCGATTTGCTGGAAGTGGACGAACCTGCAGCACAGAGTAGCTCCAGGGCCGAAACTGAAGAAATCTCCCAGCTTTCATCTGGCAGAGATCTGAACGATTCTGCGAAAGATCTGGGAGATTCAGACTTCATGGGTTGTGCAACGAGTTCGAGTTACTCGTACACTCCCAACCAGCTGTCCAGCAGGGAATTCCTCAAGTCAAGTGACCTGGAGGAAACTGGTGAAGAAATGCAGGTTGTGGATGGTGGAGACGCTCGCAGCGCTCTGGCCACACAGTTGAGCGATGCCAACAGAAGCTTCAGTGAAACGTTCCACGAAACGCACGAAGAAGTGGCCCCACCTCACGAACACGAACCCGAGCTGGACTCGCAGGAGGATGGAGACTCAACCACGGAGGAGGGCGCCGGAGCGAAGATGGGTGCAGAAAGTGGGGAGATGATGGAAACGTCCGACATGGTCGACACCACGGATATGATGGGCACCTTGATCGACACTGCTGACTACATGCCTGGCATTTCGAAGATGGACACACTGCCTATTCGGGGACCTGGTGCACAAGACGAGGCGATGGAAGTTTTGGATGAAGACGTGGAGTATGTGGAAACTCCTCGAAGTGATCAAGCTGTCAGTAGCGAGCTGAACGATGAGGACGACAGGGACAGCGACACGGGAAGCAACGGCTCAGAAGAGGCTCTCGAACGCACGGAGAAAATCATCAAAATGTTGGAAAGCGGTGAATTTGTTCCGAACCAACATCTGCCACTGAGGAAATCCTCGAGTGTCCTGGGCGACGAAGACGTCGCCGCGATGTCAGGAGACGCGCACACCTACCGTCCCTCTCCGGACATCAACGAAGCTGGAGATCATTTGGCTCTTCTTTCCATGCGTTCATCCGTTGATGCCACAAAAGAGGATCAAGAAGTTGTTCAGTCAGCAGACATGGATCTGAGCTCGGAAGATCTTCACGCGCTGAAAGACAACGTGAATTTGAAGAATCGAGACGATTTCGACAGGAGGCCGAGCCATGATGGGTTTGAAGTTGACACCCAGGAAAACAACGGTGTGTTGTTCAAGATTTCATCTACTGTGCAGTCTGAAAGCGATGAAAGTCCAGATGAGATTGAAGAAGAACCGATGGATATGGAAAATGAAGAAACAGAAAAGAAACCAGACACCCCGAACAGCCCTTCCAAGGAGAAAACGGTCACGTTTAGAGACACAATTGAGTTCATGGAAATCGACAACGCAGTCTTTGACGTATCCTTGGACGGCTCCTTGAAGCCAGCGCGAACTGAAAATTCTGAAGAAGAGAATTCTGATGAGGATACTTCAGACCCATTCAAGCGCACAGGAATCTTCCAAGCCAAGGCAATGTTGAGTGATGAAGTGGAAAACGAAGAGTCACCGAGAACAGGTGAGGAGGAGCCGTTGAACGTGAGGGACAGTGTCGACAGCAACGACGGGAAAGTGGGCGAATCTGCTGACGAAGATGTTTCTTATGAATCTGACTACAGCGAAGACATCAACACCAGCAGCTCCAGCACAGACAACCCAGATGACAAGGAGACTCGACTGAAACGCACACAGTCTGAATCGTTTGACGAGACAGTGGGAAGCGACAGCGAGAAGGAATCATCATCAACCAGCTCCGGCGAGAAGAGGAAACACCAGGATTTGAAGAATGTTCACCAGGAATCAGAAGAAAGTAGCGTTCCGGAGGAAATACCAGAAGAAATCAACTTTGAGGAAGAGTCGGTTGAAGATGTTGAGGAAGATGACGCAACAGACGACGGCGCTCTGCTGGACCTGTCGGCGTTCTCGGGCGGGGAACACAAAGAAACAGGTCGAGAGGAAAATCTTGATGCAACATACACCGTGGAAAAGCGTGAGGTCAGTGGTGATTTGTTGGAAACTACAGGAAGGGGTTCATCTTCAGACTTTCCAGACAGTTCTGCCGACTTTGAAATCAACGCCGTTGCGAAGATGCTCTCGAATCTTGAACAGTACAGTACTGAAGTGGAAGACACGGAGGATGGACAAACACCGCGGACAGATGAACCTGAAGACGAAACGTACGAATACGGTGCTGCTGCTGCTTCTGCCACAGTTGTTGATGCTTTTGGAGATGAAACTGCTGAGGTCAGCGACGTTGAGTATGTAGAAACACCAAGGGAAGAGACGAGTCCTCGGTCGCAGAGGGAAGGCACGGTGGAGCGCGCAGACCTGTCTTCCACATACACCGTCAACGCGGAGAACTTGAAACAAGGAGACCAAAAGGAGGGGAGTCTTTGGGCTACGTACACCGTGCAGCACCCCGGGGATGAAATTGTGTCATTTGATGATGGTGAAAATGTGCAAACCCCAAGAAGCGACTCGTCGGCGACTGGATTGGGAGAAACTTTCACCGTGGAACGTCCAGGTGATGACAGCGATGAGGCGGAGCTGTCCGCGACGCCAACAGAAGAATCTCAACCAACGATCCGCACAGCGGACAAACCACGCGGGAACGACAGGGAGGACATGTTGAGAAGAAGCTCTTCTGATTCTGTCAGCGATGAAATCGAAGAAGAGATCGAAGACATTGATGATGTTGAAGACTTGGAAGTTGTTGACAGGAATGTGGAAGATAGGTTGGGAGATCGTGGGCTCATCAATGAAGATTCTGTGGACGAGAATACAGACGAACTGGAGTTTTCTGCAGCAGAACATGACGAGATGAAACTTTCTTCGACGTTCGATGTTGACGCGTTGATTGTGAAAGGCAACGTGGAGCAGACCAAGACACCGCGGGGTGAGACAGACGCGTCAGATTTGGACAGTCACGGCAGTGTCTCTCCGCCACAGACACCACGCGAAGAGTCTGATTCAGACAGAGGGTCCCGAGGCTCGGATTCCAGTGCAGACGGAGATGCACTTGAGGCCAGCAGAAACTCCTCACTCTCACAAACTCCCAGATCTGCGCGAGCAGGAATGTTTCCTGATTCTGACGGGTCAGACATCCACCGTGACTCTGGTGAAGAGGGTGAGAAAGAAGTGGAGACGCACCCAGGAGCGACGATTATCGGAGACCAGTCTGAGACTCCGAGGTCCGCAGGACGCGTGGTGGGCGGGATGTTCGCAGAGACCGAGTCGTCGGACTCGGAACAATCGGGAGAAACGGATTCGAACATTCCCGAGTCCGAGAAGCAAGATTCATCGCGAAGTAAGGATACATTGGGCCACAGCTTATCAAGCACGTTGGGCAGCCAGACATCAGACGTGCCTCCCATCAATGATGACAGGTTCGGAAGAACATACGAAGTTCTGCGTGGAGACGATGACGACGTGGAATACATCGAGAGGTGGCACGGGGATGTGAACGCAGCTGCACCACCCAGAACAGAGACACGGGATAATAACATGGATCCCGAGACTGGCAGCTACGCATTCTCCATGCAAGTGAAGGACGTGATGACCTTCGATGAAGACGAGGACCAACCAAGTTCCAGGACCGAGGATATTGTAGGCGGAGCGGGCGGATACCAGTTTTCAATGGATGTCAAGGACACATTTGGAGATGTGGACGAATTGGAAATAGACAAGCACAGGGAGCCTGAGAAATACGAAGATGAGTCGACAAATGCGACGTACAAGTTTGGGCTGGAAGTGAAAAGTGCGGCAGGACATGTGGATTTCACCGCAGACAAAGATGGACCTGATGCAACAGAAGCTGTCCAGACGCCAGCTGAAGACGACGAAGGTGAAAGATACAACTTTACAGTGGAAGTAAAGGACGCTGTTGGCGACCTCGACGAGTTGTTGTCGGAAGAGCCGAAGAATACGACCCAAGACACTGGCGATGAAGCAAACGCCTACAACTTCTCGTATCGGGCCGAGGTCGAAGACTTCGATGTGGAAAGCTTTGGAATGGCGTCAACTACGAAGGAACCTGTCTCGAGGGATTCCGAAGAGAACAATTTTGAGTTTTCAGCGTCACCCAAATTTGGCAGTGACGGAACTACTGTGATTCAAAAACAAGAAGCTGAAGTCGTGAGTGCCAACTTCAATGAGTCTTCACATCAGGTTGAAGGTGTTGGTGCTGATTTCAAATCCAGCGCAAACGAGGAAAAAGTTGAATTGCCTTGGTCAGGGAGACGTGACACTGACGAGGACTCAAAATCAGCGCACGATTCTGACACGGTCAGTGACAATGCTGAAGGGGATCTGTTGGGCGACAGTGGGAACCTGGAGACCGTGGCTCCAAAATCCCAGGGCCAGGGTCGAGTCGTGGGAAGCATGTACGCTGACTCGGACTCTGACGAATCGAACACTTCCGAGGACGACGAACTCAGTTCGCGGGGATCAAACCAGGAGGTTCCTCCTGTTGTGGGTTCTAACCACCTCTCAGCAAACGCTGACCAAGCATCGGAAGAGAATCTGTTGCCGTTCAACGACGACAAGTTTGGCAGAAGATACGAAGTCTTGCATGGAGATGACGACGACGTTGAATACATCGAGAGGTGGCACGGGGATCCCAAGCAGAACACAGCCGAACAAGTTGCCAACGTAGGTCTGTCGCCACCTGTCAATGGAATCAATGGTGCCGAGCAGGACGTGGAGGAAATAGAAGAGCGCAACAGTCCGGTTGAGGAAGTGCAGGACAACAGCGACGATGAACTGGGCACGAAGTCTGGGAGTGACGAGGGTGACAACGATTTTCTGGAGGACATGTTGAACGTGTCGGCTGAGAGCCGAGACAGGGAAGATCAGAGTCTGGATTTCAGTGACGGGTTGGCTGTGAGGGTTGCTGTTGAGACGACTTCTGCTGAGCAGAACAAAGATTCAGACGGCGACGATGAGGTTTTTGTGGAGAGTGATCTTGAGGAAGATGTGTACGGGGGCAAACCGTACGGGGATTTTGAAGAAGCTGTGGAAAGTAAGGGCAAGGTTGCGAGTGGTCCCAAATTGAAAAATTTCTTGGTGTCAGGTTTGGACACAAATGAGGATTTTCGGTCAGATTCTGTCTTGCCTGATGACTTCGATGTCAATCAGGTGTTTGTTGCCCCTTCGTTCCAGTCAGTACCCAGTCCGACCCCACCTGAGAAATCTTTGTCCCAAGAGCAGACCAACGAGTCCACTTCTTCCACGAAAGAGAAGAGTCCCCTTCATGAAGAAGTGCACGCAAGATCGGAGAAACAGAGCTCGCTGGTTGAAAACAAGCTCGTTGATCTGATCCGAGAGAGCGAGGCCAAAGGAATCAGCCAGAGCGAAGTGGAGGAAGGACACGATGTTTCTTTGCCTTTTAAAGCTTCCGCTGCTGGGCCAACCGGTTCTCAAGGTGAGCAGAAGTTCCTGTCTGAAAACAACAATTATGCAGACACGTCACCCGATGACAATCACAAATTCTTGACAGAGACCCAGGATGGAGGGGTCGAAGCCTTGCAGGGTTCCACACGACATGGTTATGATTATCCCACAGTTGAAGCTGCAGTGGATGACACGGACATCAAAACAAGGCGCGAGGAGTTTGGTTCCGGAACAAACGGAGAAGAGGGACACCAGTTTTCACCAGACAGGAGCGACGCTGCTGTTGAGTCGGGTGACGAGACCATCGAGGAGGAAGACTTCGGAGACGCGGAGAAGGTGGAGCAGGAGAAGGCGCCGATCACCGGCTTCGACGAGGCTCCGTACAGCAGGACGTTCACAAGGGCGGACGAGGACGTGGCGCCCCAAGTTCGGCAGTACGTTGAAGGCGTCATCCAAAGTGCGAGTGACATCGTCATCGAGCGAGAAAGTCAGTTGATCGTGGAGACCATTGACAAAACTTCGGCGATTGATCCGGAGGGTGGTGCGGATGAAGACGCTGCCGAATCGGGCAGAAAACTGCTAATCGATTCGGGTTCGCCTGATCGCACGGAGCAAGGGAAGAAAGGCGACGAGTTTGAGACCTGCATTGATCCGCAAGTTGAGCGTGTCGTTGCAGTAGATTTCAGTGCGTCCCGGATCCAGGCGCCGCCCCCGTCTGTTCTCGTCGAGCAGCACACGGAAGACTTGCCAGCTCCCAGAGGGGGTAAGCTGCGTGTGACCGAACTCATTGCACAAGTGCACCTGACTCACTGATCTGGTCGTGTGCTGTCGTCACGCAATCACACTTCTGGAACACAAGACTGCCGCTTGCTGGAAACCGCTTGTTGTGTGTGATAGACCGTGCTCGTGTTTACGCTTCACTGATAGTTCAGTTCTTCCTGGTGCTTTGGCTTCCAAGAACATGCGGTTCACTCAACTGCAACTCGCTGATTCTGTTTTCAGTCACATCAGGAAAAAGATGTTGGGCGTGTTTCTCGCTTTGTTTGAAATTTCCAAACTCTTAGTTTCTTCACACTCGTGTTTCTGAACTGTTCACTGGCAAATCAATCTGAACTGAGTCATCTTGTGTTTGCTGTTGCAGGGTCTCACTGAACAAGCCTGTAACAACTGATCACAGACGTGTTTCACAACCTGTTTGCGTTGCTTCACTTTCAATGAATTTGTTCGATTTTCGTCTGCACACGAATTGCGTTGATTTTGTCGCAAAAACAACGCATTTATTTGAAAAAATTTTGTACTTGCATGAGCAACGCGAGAAAAATCAAGATTTACCGGTGTCATTGTCGTTCTTTCAGATTTCGACCCCACTGAACCTCTGATTGTTCAGCTTCAAAAACAACTGGCGCAGCAACATGCCGACATCATAAAGGTGACGTAGCTTCACCAGGCAAATTGGTCTTGTTAACAGTTCAAAAGTAAGAGTTGTACGGCTCATTCATTGACATTTTGACTGCAATTGACGATATGAAGAGTTTGCAGATGACCTCGACCTTTGACACAGTGGGACAAGAAACTGCTTGTGAAAAGATCGTACCAACCGCAAAGTTTGAAAGATTGAGCGGTTCACACAGTTGCTTTTCCCCGCGTTGTGCTCGCCGGATGTAGAAAGGTTCTTTCCCTTCAGATGGTGGCGGAGCGCGCGGGGGAGGCGTACGCGGCGCGCAGTGAGGACGAGCGGCGCGACGCCGAGCAGCAGCTCGCCGACTTCCTCGCTCCCGACGACGACGACGAATCCGACGACGACTCCGCTGCCAGTGTCGATGGTGCGAAACGTTTTCTTTCAACATTCGCATTTTCTTGTTTTTCAGGTGTTTGCTCTGTCAACCGACACCAGACACCAGCGAGTCTTTTCAAGTCAACTGTGGCCAGCCATCTGCAACATTTCATTGTTTGTGTTCTTCATTGTGTCAAACAGAGTTGGTCAGGACAAAGAAGGAACTCGCTCACTTGAGAGCACAGCTGCAAGCTGAGTACCAGCAGTTAGTGCGAATTCGAGAAGACCTCGCCGACCAACTCCCTTCGTCCAGTCCTCCCGACAAAGACGCGCAATACACCGACGAGATTGACCGACTCAAGTCGGATATTGCACAACTCCAGGTCACTCACAAGAAACAAGTGAGCACACCGCTTGATCATTAAAGTACTTTCTCTTTGTACGAGGATCTCTCCGCCAGACAAAAAGGGCCTGACCCGTCTGTGTCAGACTGAAGGAAACCTGTGTCTTCAGGTCGACGAGCTGAAGAACCAGATGCAGAAGCTGAAGGACGAGTGTGAAGCTGAGATGGCCGAGCTGCAGCAACAGCTCAACAATGAACCAGGTTTGTGTCCGTTCTTCCGCCGTTTCTTTGCATGTTGAGTTGGGTCGCAAACAAGAGAGTTGAATCGTGTTGACGGCTAAATTTTCTTTTTGATGCAGGGAACGAAACACTGATGCAAATCAAAGAACAGCTTCAATCAGAACACGAAAACGAGATGGAGAATCTCAGGGATCAGTACGAGAAGAAACTCAAGGACGTGGAGAACCGACTAAAAAGGGAACTGGAGTCTCTGCAGTCTGAAGACGACCCGGAGGTGAATCCCACAAAATGAATCGCACTCGGACGAACGTCTATTGCTTGGTTACGGAATGGGGAAAGGAATTGCTTGCTTGTTTGTAGACGGAGGTGTTGAGTTCTCGGTCGGGCGGGGACACGGCGCGGTCGGTGGAGACGGAGGAGTCGGACTCGGAGTCGGTGGAGCGCGTCGCGGCCGCCGTCGTGCAGCAGAACCTCCAGTCTCCGTCTTCCTCCTCCATCACTAAAGGTGCGACCGAGCTCATTAGCTCGAAAGAAGAGCTGATAAAAACGTTTTTCTTGGAGGGGTACGCACACAGTTTTTGCTTGGGTTTGAAGTTTGTAAGGCATCCACTGTGTGTTTTCGATCAAGCGTCTTTTCCACTTACAAAATCGTTTGGTTGCACAACCTGACACCTTGAAGCACTGGATAAAATTCTTTAGCCTGTCTTGTTTCACGGAAGAGCTCTGACAAAATGCTTCGTTGTCTCCACAGACTACGAGGACAGTCGTCGCTCTGATGACGAGGAGCTGGAGGAGGAGGAGGAGGAGGAGCGCGACCTACACGAGGAGCTGCTGAGCGCGGACGACGACGACCTGAGCGAGGCGAGCAACGAGCAGCTGGTGTCCGACCTCGAGCGCACGCTTCACTTCCACGCATCGGAGCTCGAGAAGGTCAGAATCCTCACGAGTTTCCAGACTGGCCCTCGATTGATGAGTGACTGTCAGCAGATGGTCACTGTCAGCTGAATTCGGTGATTGAGCAGAAGCGTCCAATGAAAGAATGTTCTATGATTTTCATGAACAGTCATTCAGCAATCAAGTTTTTCTGGTGTGTCTGCAGATGAAGGAAGAGTATGAAGAGAAGCGGGAAGTGGCGCTCAAGGAGCTCAGGGCTGAGCTGGAAGGGAAACACCTCGCAGAAATCACTGAGATTCTGTCCAAACATGACGACGAAATCGCGCGTCTCAGAGCTGCCGACAACAGGTGGGTTTCCAACGAAGCCTCTTTCGTGTCTGTCGGAGAAGCACACGTGTAACAAGACATCGGAAGACATTATGGATCGTCCTTTTCTGTTTCAAGTTTTGCTGCTGTCGAAACGGTGGCGAAATCAGATGTGGAGCAGCTCGGTGCGGCGAAGGATGATGAGGATCTGACAGAAAAGCTGAAGGTGAGGAATGGTGAAAGTGCAAAGTGCTTGAGTTCTTGAATGCTCCGTGTTTCGCTTCCAACAAAAGGTAAAGCAAATGTTGCGAAATTTCTTGTTTTCAGGACGAACTGGCGTCTCAACAAGCCTTGATATCTCGTCTGGAGGCAGAACTTGGAGAACTGGAGGAAAGCAAAGGTCTCTTGATGGCAAAGCAAAGGGAAGACATGGAAAACCTCAAGAATGAGATGAGTCGACAGCACGACGAGAAACTGCAACACTACAGTCAACTCTTGCATTCCAAGGAGTTGGAGGTAAGCCCGTGCTGGAGACAAGGTCGTGCAGATTTCACCTCTTGTGGTGAAACTATCTGAGTGAAAATCACGTCTGTTTGGTTGGATTTCAGGTGAAAAATCGCATCGACGAAGAAGTGCAGGATCTGCGACTCGAAATGGAAGTGAGCATGACGGACCGAGCGCAGACCATCAGGGAGGAGGAGAAGGCAGCAGTCGCTTCAGAAATAGCTGCATTGCGAGACGAAATAGACAGACTCAAAGATGAAATCGAAACCAAAAATCAAGACCTGGCAGAAGAAGACAGCAGAAAGGACAGAAACGAAGTAGAAAATTTGAGAACTCAACTCAGAGAAGCAGAGAACAAGGTGGCTGAAGTTACGGAAGGTGGGTTCGTGTTCTGAAAAGAAAAAAGAAACACTGTCCGACGTCGAACATTGTTGATAAAAATTTGTGGTCTCGAATTTCAGCTTTGCTGGCTCAAGAACAAGTAGCGGAGCAGTTGAAGCAAGAAATGGAAGACAGTTCTCAAGAATGGGAAAAGGAAAAGGTCAGTGACTTCTTTTCTCGTTTGCTGCTGACAACGGAGTGGTTGTTTTCGAGGTCTGAGCGGGAAGGTTTGCGATGGAATCGAGGACTGTTGTCAGTGGTTCCACCCATCAGTTCCTCCCAGTGAGAAGCAGATGTAGAACGAGGCAGCTGAGCGATTTTAGAGGGAGTTTTGTCGAAACAAACTCAGAGACCAACAAAAACTCGTTATTGTTGGCGCGCAGAATTGGTTTGAGTTGGTTCAAACTGGATGTAGCTGTTTAGTAGGGCAAAGACACAGTGACTTGAGGAAGTTCATTTGTTGGTGAGTTGAGAGTTCTGCAGAGTTGGCGGGGAGGGAAAGTTTGTTTTGATTTGAATTTGTGCAAGGTGAGGCGAGAGTTGTTTCTGACTCATATCGCCTGCAGGCCTGCACCTTCTGCTGTTCAGATTGCCTGCAGGAGCATGTTTGCACACGATTGTGGCCTACTTATGGGATCAAGTCAGGAGATTCAGTTGTGAGAAGCACAAGTGTACAGTTCGTGGCGTGTAGACTGTCTACAATAACAATGACATGAGCAGATGATTAACTTTACGAGGTTCGTAAATCAATCGGGAAGTTTCCTCGATCCAATTGGCAGTGGTCTACAGGTGTGCTGAATTTAGCCCAACTGGATGTCTGTCGATCACTTTGTAAATGAGGACTTTGTCACAATCTATTTATTCACAGTGTTTGGCAACCGCGATGACAGCAAAGTTTTGTGGTTGTATCGATTTTGGAAAATGTTGTAAAACTTCAAAAATAGATCACGCTGCTTTGGAGGACAAATAGATCTTGGAAGGAAGTCATAATGAGTACTTCGCGTGTTTCCTGGACTGTCGGTGACCTGTTAGCGCCAGATCGGAGCATTTTGAGACTTGTGGATTCTGTGGAGACAGGTGCAAAAAATCGAGTTCGACCCTGGTCAAAGGGGTTTCGTGGTCCGCAGGGTGAACAGATTATGTTGACAGAGTCGGCTCTTTCCGAAGTCAAAATTTACGCACCTCTGATACGGTGATTTGCTTGTGTCGAGTGTTTCAGACGTGTCTCCATGTCGATCACTCGAGCACTGTGCAGGTGTTGTCATCGGGACCAGAACAAGATGAATGAGTTCGTGACATCTCTAACAGCCGTGTGTAGCACCTTGCGACGCGTTGGTTGCGTGTTGCATTGGCCCAGAATGGAAGTCATTCAGTTCAGTGGCAGTTGTATCTGCGTGTTTCACACACAGATTTGATGCTATTACCTATTTTCCTTTGGTCGCAAGAACTCAGGACGGACGATCCACATCCACAGCATCAATCATCTTGGCTGTGATCATCACGCAACCCCAAAAATGTTTTTGTTACGGAATAGAATGGGAGACCCACTGGTCTTGCAAGTCAAGCCTCGGTAAATCTTGTTGTCGCAGGCTGCGCTGCTGGAAGATCAGCAGAGGGCGCTGGAGCATGTCGCTCTGCGGCACGAGCAGGAGACGGACGCTTTGAGAGACGCGCACGCTGCCGAGATGGCCGACGTGAACGCGAACCACGCGGCGCTCGTTGAGAAACTCAAGGAAAATCGCGCGGCGGAAATCAGCCCCGAGGACAGGAATGGACACACGAGTCAAGCTGAAGACATGGAGAAAATTAAGGTCAGTGGGATCTGTGCGTTGTGTGGTGACTTGTCAATCCAGTCATGGAGTAAGGTTTGAGGAAGGGAAGGCATTGTTGATGTGGTCCTGTGGAACTGCGCTGACATGGTTTCAGGTGGACGTATCGTCGCAGCTGGAGGCGGAGCGGTCTCGTCTGACGGAGGAATGGCGGGAGAAACTGCGCGACCTCGAGAGACAACTCGAGACGACGCAGACCCAGCACCGAGACGAGCTCGATTCCCTCCGCGAGTCAGTCAAGGTACTTCAGAACCTGTGGATGTTTTCCATTTGCGGGAAGAGCCAAGACCAGGACACGCACTCCCACCCAAAAAAAAACATTTCGCGACCAGAAAAGGTTGCAACACGTGACACCTTGTCTGTCGTCTGTATTGCTGTGAAAATTTGCAGCATGACATGGAGGTAGAAAACACGAGAAAGCTGGAAGAGCTGACGGAAGAATTGGAGAAATCGCACCGCGCGGAGATAGACGAACTACGCCACAATATCACACTGCAGTACGAAGGTCGGTGCAACGACAGGAACAACATTTTCGCGTGTTTGTGAACGATGAGTCCCTGAATGCGGAAGCAAGAAAATAAACTCTTGTTTTTTCAGATGAAATCTCGAGGTTGGAGGAGCAGTTGGCGCGACAGCACCGCGCCTCTGAAGGCGGGGACTCGGACGTCGACATCGAGGACATCGTGTCGGAGCAGAAGCTGAAGAAGCTGGAGGAGGCGCACAGGGAGGAGGTGCAGCAGCTCGAGGAGAAGCACCGCGACGACATGGAGCGTCTCAAGGAAGAGCACGCCAAGCAAATGCAGGCCAAAGAGGTGTGATCGCGTTGTTTTTGCTCGAGGTTGGGTTGTTTCTTTTCTTTGTAGAAAGGAAGGTTTCTTGCACAGACCTGTGTCGAATTTCTTGCAGAACGATATTGTTGACATGAAGAAGCAACTGGACGGGGCCGAAAAGTCAACGAAGGCGTCGACCTTTGCGGTTGAGACTGAACCAGAAATCGTTTTCGAGGCACAAACTGCACTGATGACGGGTGAGTTGCAAACCTGTCAGCGCGTCCAGCAACATGTGGGCCACGCACAGGTTGACTGTTGGTCTCACAGCTGACTCCGCTTCAGGCGCGCCTCCTCCCGGCGCGAGCGGTGGGCGCGGCTCGCGGGGCGGGGCGGACGACGACGCGGACGAGCTGAAGGAGCAACACGCCGCCGAGCTGGCGGAGAGACGCGAGCAGATCGAGCGCCTCTCTCAACAACTGAGCGACAAGGTGCAGCTTCTGCAGCAGGTGCTTGTTTCTAATTTTTCCTTTGTCGGGGGGGGGGGGCACAGGAAAGAGGAACATGGCCCACGAAAGGCTTTTCCCACACATCAACTCGTGTCCTGTTGTGCACGGCCGTGTAACATCAACCCTCTATGGAATTCGTGTCGTGTGTTTTGGCCGACGCTGAGCGATTCGCATTGAAACTGGCACGTGAACCACGAAATGGTCGCGGCAGGCTGAGAGCGAGGCGCGGAGACTGGAGCAGCGACTCGCGGACCAGCGGGACGCGTACGAGGCGCTGCTGAGCCGCCGGGAGGGCGAGAGCGCCGAGGACGCCAACCTCGTCCCCGTGCTGCGCGCTGACGTCGACAGACTCAACAGCGAGAGGTACGTTTCCGACACAGCCTATCTCGAGCCCAACATTTTGAAAACAAAGGAAACATGGTGGCGCAAACAGTGATGTGGTGACCAAAGACTGTGTGGTGGCAAGACTCAACGTCAAGTTGCGAGTTGTGCCGTGATTTTATCCAAGCTCCTGAACCTTGTTCCTGACTTGAATCTCAACAGAGACAACTACCAAGAAGCGAACGAGAAACTGCTGGCCATCCTCACTGATGTCGTGAAGACGAATCTCTCGACGGAGGAGAAGATCAACCGTCGTCTGGCGGCGCTGGTCGCGGGCGGCGCCGGTGGTTCAGCGACACCGCGGCCGGGGAGTCGCCCGGGCTCCGGCATGAGGCGGCGCGGCAGCGGCGTCGGCGCAGAGAGACTTGACGACGCCAACAACGGAGCGGCGTCCAATTCGCCACCGCTCGGAATGTGTATGTTCCACACTGGATTGACAAATCTTAAACAAGTGCTTTTATCTGTCAACTCAAGCAGAACATCAGCTTCAACTTCAGATTGTGTTGGGTTTCAGCTCAAGCTGAAGAGTCGACGACCGAGGGCAGTGTGCTGTCGTTCTTCTCGGACGAAGGTCTCGACCTGTCGCAGCACACGCTGACCGACACTATGTTCGCCGGGCCCGAACTCGACGCTGACGGGGAAGAAGTCATCACAGGTTGGTGCCCAGACTCAGTTTCGCACACCTGGTGAAAATGGGCTTCCGCTACATTTTTGTCTTCTAGATCTGAGAAACGGTTGCTTCCGGTGTGAGGGAAAACTCGGCAACAGATACTGACCAACGTTGAGGACAGTCTGGTGAAATGGTCAAAGTAGTGTTTGGTTGACCGTGCTGTGCAGGTTGAGCACAGACGTACGTGGAAAGTAGTTCGATCTTGGTGAAGTTCTGTGTCAGTGAACATAAAATACGTCGTTGGATTTTCAGACCCTCAGAAGTTGGCTAATGCCACAGGTAGCTAACAACGTGTGGGGCGGCTCAGTGTGGTGGTGTATTTTGTTGTTTTGTATCCGTGTAGATTGCATGGAGAATCTCAGTTTCTTGCTTTGCGTTTCGTGTCGCGCTGGTTTCGGAATGCTGCACGACGCCGAACATCTGTTGTGTGATTGAACTGGTGGTGTTGGGCGTGCACTCGTTTGCGTCTTGCAGAAGCATCGGCTTTCGTGTGTCTGTGATGTTCTTTTGTGCTTGAATGGGAAGCAAAGTGAAAAGGTGTCTCAGCTTTCGTGCTTCCTTGAAAAGTACGCTTTTTCCTCTTTCTTGCCTGTGGTTGTGTGCAAGTATAAACTTGTGTGACAGACGTGCGTGTTTGATCCAGCTTTGTTTACATTGTAAAGTGACCCTTGTGTTGGCGCGTTACTGCAAGTTTTCCTCAAACTGGGGTGGATCTCCTCGTCTGATACCATTTGTCAGTCGCGCTTTCTGGTTCTGTTCGGTGCAAAACCAAAACAAGGAGCGAGCACCGCATCACGTTACTAACCAACGCAGATTCAGTTTCTCTGCTCTGTCCATGTCCCTTGACGACTCTTATTGTACCGTGGTAACAGACGCCGGGAACCGAGTGCAGTCGGCGGTGGAGAAGCTGCTCGAGATGATGGCGACGTCGACGACGCAGCTGCGCGAGGCGCAGGCGAGTCAGAGCGAGTTGGTGGAGACGCTGCGGGAGCGCGGCGAGCAGCTCGAGGAGCTCACGGCGCGCGCAGACGCCGTCGAGACGCAGCTCAAACACGAGCAGGAGACGCGCGAGTTCCTCGCCGTCGAGCTGAACAAGGCCGAAGGTAAGAAGCGGTGCAGAATCTCAGCTGCTTCAGTGAAGTTTGTTCCAGTGTACCGAAATGATTGGTTGAGACGTAACTTCGCTCGTGGCTTGCTTCAGGTTTGCTGGACGGGTATGCGATGGAGAAAAAGACGCAGGATGAGAACGTGAAGGCGCTGGAGGACAGCCGCGAGCAGCTGGTCGAGGAGCTGGAGCGTGCGCGCGCGCGGCTACGCGAGCTCGAGGAGCTGCACCGCGACATGGACGCGCGCGAAGATCACCTGCTGAGGCAGCGAAACGCGCTCGAAGAGAGCATCGGACACGAAGAGCAAGGTGAGACAGGCACAGTGCACGTGCAACAGCAACATTGGCTTGTCCACATGTGTGTGGGATGTCTTTTCCTTTTTATGTTCTCCTTGTCAGCACATTTTGTGAATTGCCCAGTCACCCTGTATTCTCGGTAGTTGAATTGAACATGATTTCCACGGACAAAGTTTTGGTGACCAGGTTCCTGAGGAGCCTGGAGTTGCACGTTCTCGTTGTGCATGTTTGAAGCACTGAATGTGACATGTGAACAAATCCGGAAGACGTTCATGCGGAAGTGGAAAAATAGCCACAGCATCTTGTTTGCTTGTCACTTGCTTGAAGCCAAACTTGTCGTTGCATGATTTTGCGTGATTTGCGCGTGGCTACGCATCAGATCGCAACCCACAGCTGATTGTCGTGTTGTTGTTCACTCATCTAGAAATGATGATGAGCCCCAGTGGCGCGAAGCCACGCGTCAATGGTGCGGGTAAGTTTTGCATGCACGCAGTCACCCAGGCAAACTTTCTCGGCAGCTTCAGCACTCTGAATTTGCAACTGTCGACACAAGCGTTGACGCTCTGATTGTTCTGTCCTGGTCTCCCTTTCTTGTCAAGCACGCAACTTTTGTCAGGGTCGGCAGAAACTCGTCACTCCTTGGAAGCTTTCTTGTTGGTCGTGCTGTTTGTCATACCGTATGCATCACGGATTCTCTCTTTCAGTATTTCTGGTTGTTTTTATGCACAAGGTTGGAGAACAATGATTCTGATCATTGTTGTTGTCAAACAAAGTCACCACTGTTGGAGTCTGCACGATAGAACTCGTTCTATTTTCTTGCTGTGAGGATCGTTCAGTACTTCTCTCACAACGGACTCCCAAACGAGAAGTCTTCACACCAGGTCTTGAACGTCCAGCACAGTGCAAACACTATTAGTTCTTGTCCTTGCACTCCAAAGTAATTTTCATTGTCCTCTTTGTATTGTCAGCTGGGGCTGCAGAAGGTAGGTATCCAGGGTTCGCAGGGCTGGTGATGCAAGTTCACGTCCTGTCGTCTAAACGGGGCTTTCGCTTGACCCGCTCAGCTGACGGGCAAAGTTTCGATTGCTGGGCGACAGTACTAAACACTTGCATTGCTGACCAGAAACTTTATCCAGTATGGTTATTGTACTAATGCCTGTAAACATTACGTTGTCTTGATTGTGACATCTTTTCTTCACCTGATTTTAACCAAGGTTGGGCAGAAATTGCAGCGGTACTCGCACATTGTTTTCTGACAGAATCTGTTCATTCCACTTTTTTCACAAAAACAGAGCAAGGTTGATTCAGCATGGTTCGTTTGATCCCAGAATAGAGGAATTTGATATGAGAATAAGTTTTTGCTGTTGTCCCGGTGACGCATTCTCATTTTGCATGTCTTCGAGCGACTGCGGAGAGAGCAGCAAAGCTGGCTTTTCTACGTTTCAAGCGAGCATTTCACGAACTTTCTGGTCATTCACGTGGTGTATGTAATTTCAGGTTTGCTGCTCGAGAACAGCAAGTTGCTGGAAGAGAAGCGAGAACTGGAGAAGCTGTTCGCGAGAGACAAGGAGGCGCTCGAGGGAAGGGTTCGCGACCTGGAGACCGCGCTTGAGGACCACAAAGAAGCCCACGAAAAAGTACTCGAAGAGAAAAAGGTGCGCGTTGTCGTCTTTCAGCTTCAGTTCGTGTTCGAATGCCACACAAACAAGCGGGTATTGATTTGCAGTGTGAAGCTTTCACTTTGATTTGATTTTATTCTTTGCGCTTTTGCAGGAAGAAATTGAAGATCTCCACTCCCAAATTGAGGCTCTGGACAAGAAAGTAAAGGCCAACTCACAGTTTATGGAGGCAAGTGAACTTCGAGTCAGTTGTAAACCCAATGATCTTCTGTGGTTTTTGGACAGGATGCAATTTTACGAGTGAAAATGAAATTTCCAGGAACAAGCTCAGGAGCGCGAGCAGGAGCGAGAGGAATTCCAGCGTGAGGTGAACCACTTGAAGAACGTCATCAAGGACATGGAGAAGAAAGAGAACCACGAGTTGAGACTGCAGAGAGAGGTAAGTAACCAGTCACTTGCGTTTGCAGTTTTCCAAGTCGAAAGGCTTGCTTTCCTTCTGGTTGTACTTGAATGCTTCTTTGTTTTGGTGCACGTTTCTTTTGCATTTCTTCCGTGTCAAATCTGGCCTGGAATTTTGTTTTCGCCTTTGTGGCACACTGATTTCAAATTACTGTTAATTTTGAAATACCAGTACGTGCATCAGATGTAGACGAGTTTGAATGTAGAATTCGATGGTATTTGTCTTGTGTGTCAATGATACATTCTTTGATTGGCATCCCGTTGTGAGTGCACTCTGCCCGGTCTGACGCGCATGCTGCAGACGCGCTGACCGTTTAGATGTGTGTTGTCCGCCGCATGAGCGAGGCCTGTGATGTGCATGTCGTGTTGTGTGCATTGTGTAGGAGCTGGAGCGCAAACACGCGGAGCAGGCGTCGGCGCTGGAGCAGGTAGGACACACTTACTTTTGCTCAGTGTCACTTCGTGGCGCTTCTCGAGTCCGATGAAGCGCCCGATTGTTCCAGTTCACAGCGTTGTCTCGCACTCTATTTCTCGTTGTGGTTTGCTTCGTTCCCTCACTGTACAGTAAGTAGAGTCTTCTGACTGCTCAGATCGTGAGGTTTTGGCTACTCAGAATTGACTTTGGATGACTTGTGCAGAAAGGCAGGTGGTACTGACCCAGCATGACCATTGGTCCTTGTGCTGTCCCGCTGAATGTCTCAGGCGCACGAATCGATCTTTAGCTTCACAATCACTATGAAGGTGCAGTGGGCACTTGAGTCACGAACACTGACCTGACAGCGTGCATGTAACTTGTGTTGACCTGCCCGAAACTCTATCACAGCATGGGAAACTCCACGTTGCATGGAATTTGGATCAGTACACGCATACCTTTTGCTGAGGCACAACATCCACTCTTGTTTCGTCCCCACTGAATCACAACCTGGACGCTATTAAAGTGCTGGGTTCACGTCTGAATGCAGCACGCTCAATTTCATCACAGGTGCAGGATCTGGAGGATCAACTGCGCGATCGGGTGGATCTCCACAACCAGTCCTTGGTGAAACAAGACTCACTGGAGCGCGACCTCGAAAATCGACAGACTTCGGTCGCCGAGTTGTCCGACGTCGTCCAGCAGCTGGAGTTGCAGCTGGACAACAAAACTCAGACGGAGAAAGAACTGCAAGAGGTGTGAATTTCAGCCGTATACCAGTGACATCCATCAGCAAGTTGCAAGCAAATGCGAAGTGTGAAGACAGTCACCCCACTGGGTTCTGAGACTAAAAGGCTGTTCGGTTGCGGTTTCAGAAGGTGGAGGCGCTCGAGACGCAGCTGCGGCAGCAGGAGTCGCGCTCGGCGACGCCGTCCGACTCGCACAGCGGCGACGTCGACGACGGCCTCACCAAACTGGTGCACGACCTCGAGAACCAGCTGGAGACGGCGCGCAACGCGAAGCGCCTCGCCGAGGAGAAGGCGCGCGAACTGGAGCAAGAGCGCAAGAACCTGAAAAACCTCGAAGAGGTTCGTTGGAAATTAGCTGACCCCTCGGCCACACGGTGTGCACCAGCGCATCACGCACAGCTTTTGGGACATTCCGCACCATGCACCAGCGCACGTTTGGGTTGGAAGCCATTCAGTGTGAACACAACCAAAGACATCTGTGAGACCCATTTTGGTGCGCTGTGACCTTGCCGTGCGTGTGCGCTGGCGCACGCGGTGTGGCCGAGAAGTGAACTCGCGAAACGAGAAGAAAACATTTTCGTGTCACTTGTCAAAAACTCGCAACAAACGAGTGAAACCTGTTTGATCTCGCTTTGTCCAGCATGTTTCAGCTTTGTCAAGTGTTGTGGCTCTTTCCACAGGAACTGCAGCAAGACAAGGTGTCGCTTCAGAAGGAACTTCACGACCAGATGAATCAGATCTCGCAGCTCAAGTCTCAGGTGGAAAATCTCAAACTGGGAGCCGACAAGTACCACACGGAGCAGGTGGAAGAACTACAGAAACTCTTAAAGGAGGAGAGAGAAGCGCACGAAGGCAAAGACAAAGAGGTACGAGCGTGAAGACACCAAAACTCACACCACAACCATAACCCCACCACCACGCCAAGCCACACCACACAACGGTTCCAATGAATTGCTGTTCCTCTTCTGTGTTGAACACGTGTGTGACACTCGTGCTGTTGGCTTCAGATCAGTGACCTGGAGGAGCAGCTAGAGCAGTTCAAAGAGAAGCTCGACAACAAGGAGGACGAGGCGGCGTCGGCCGCGGCGCAGCTCGAGATCGCGACGCGGGAGAAGACGTACAGCGTCGACCAGCTCGAGGACCTGGTGCAGCAGCTCGAGAGCGACAAGCAGCATCTCGAGGTCAGTGACGACAAGTTTTCTTGCTTCAAACTCGTGCTCCGTGTTGCAGGGGCCTGAACACTGGTGTGTTTGTGTGTTCGTACTTGCGGTCTTCTGCAGCCGCAAAATATTTGAGTGTGTTGTCGAGTCGAATGCTTGGGTTGCATCGGGCATACGAGGGTGATAACAGAATTTGCCTTCACCTTGTGATGGCGTACAAACGAGCGCAAAAACTTGATGGAACAGAAGAGGAAATGGGTGTGGCTGGTCAGAACTTTAATCCTTGATGTCCAAAGTATCCATGGTCGACTTCTGAGTAATCCACGCAACAAAACATATTCACAGAATGTTCACAGATGCAGAGGTCTTCTCCAAGTGTCCCAAAGTTTTGTGAGGCAACAGTCAATGACCCTCGAAGTACTCCCCCCTGCTTTGGATGCACTTCTGGTATCGCCGCCCGAGGTTGGTGAACACATTGTGGTACTCAGCAGGTGGTGTTCGCCTGAAGATGGTTCTGACTGTATCCTTGACTTCTTCCAAGTCTGCAAAGCATCTGCCATGGATCTGCTTCTTCAGGAGGGGGAATGCCCAGAAGTCACAAGGGGCAAGGTCAGGACTGTAGGGGGGGGGGTGGGGCCACAAGTACTCGGCCATGTCAACAGTAAAGAGATAATCCGCAACCTCCACAAAAACATGACAAGGAGCGTTATCCTGATGGAGGAACCAGTTGTGGTTGGCCCACAAAACAGGGTGTTTCCTGCACAATGACTCCCTCATTCTTCTGAGTATCTCAATGTAGACTTCTGAGTTGATCCGGCGGTTTCTGTTCAAGAACTCAATGTGAATCACTCCAGCATGGTCAAAAAAAAGGACAAGCATCACCTTCTTCTGGGATCTGGACCGGAGAGCTTTGGAAGGGCGTGGTTCCTCATGCCCCAACCACTGCATGTTGGCTTGTTTGGTGTGCAGATCAAAGCTGAACACACAGCTCTTGTCACAGGTGACAATGCGGTCAAGGATGGTTGCGTCAGCCTGGATTTTGCGCAGATTTGATGCAGAATTCTCCTCCCTTTGGCGCTTCTGGATGTTGTTCAGAAGTTTGGGTATGAATTTCGCTGCCACCTTCCGCACTTGGAGGTCCTTGCGCAATATCCTGTGCACACTCATAGTGGAAATCCCAGTTGCAGAAGACAGTTCCTTGATGGATGATCTCTTGTCCATGTTCAGGGTGTTCTGGATGAGATCCACATTTCTCTGGACTCGCACAGACCGCAGGCATTCGCTGTGCAGTTTGTCTTTGCAGCTTGCATCTGGATCAGCTTGGAATCTCTTGAACCACATTGCGACTTGTGTCCTGGAAAGGGCGTGGTCTCCCCACACCCGGCGCAAGTTCCTCTGGATCTCAGCATGGCAGAGTCCCATCCTCACTCCCATTTTCACATTTGCACGCTGTTCAATCCGAGATTCCATTGCGGAAAGCAAGAGAAACACTTCCACACACTGACAAGGAGAGCACTGCACAGAGCTCCGCCGATTGCGCGAGGCATTGACATGTTTCATGAGTAAATGTGACCAGTGCAGTGAGGGCACATCGGAGATCGAACTGTCGTTGCTCAAGGAGATCCTCGGGAACATCATGTGCCACTTTCAGACACGATCACACCATCGCACAAATCACAAATCCACTGTGAAGGCAAATTCTGTTGTCACCCTCGTACTTCGTTTGAACAATGGTTGCGTCAAGACCTCATTGTGTGTGAATCAATAGGTCAATGCAGTGGCCTCGACGATCACCTTCGTTTCCCTCAGTGAGGTTCAACTTGTGGCGGTGTCATTCTCATGGAGGAGACAATTCGGCCTCAGATAAATTTTTGAACGTGGCACAAACCTCAAATGGCATACGAATCACTGAACTGAGCCTCTGTGAATAGCGGCAAATCGATTGTTGTTTTGTTGTGTTCCTTTGTCTCGACACTGTAGTGGACACTGTTGTGTACCAGCATTGGACAGTCAAAAACAGCTCTACACATCTCATTTGAACTCACTTCGTCCAATTCTTGAGCTTGGTAATTTGTTACCCAAACCTGATCTTGCCCAGTTTAAAAGGGATCTGACAGGGATCGCACACCCGGTAGAGTGTGAGAAGCGCCATTCCCACCACACCAGACAAAAAAATTCATGACAGTTGAGTTTACGAAACTGGAGTGAATTTTTGAGTTCTGAAGTGGTGGGAATGTGCTTCTCACACAATACTGGGTGTGTGATGCCATTTCTATAACTTGTGCTGGATAGATACAACACAGGCATGAAGACACAACACATGCATGAAGGCCATGATCACTGAGTAGTGCGAGAAGTGCCACTCTCACACGCGTCGCTCAATAGGAAAAGGCCGTATCGAGACAGCACAGTTGTAGAAAAAGGGGTCCAGCTCGGATTGGGTAGAATCCATCCGTGATGGTTCAGCGACAGTGCGTGGAGCCTCAACCAAAACCAAGTTGTGAGGTGGATTCTTGCAACTTGCCTTTTCAAGACGAGACTCTGAACGTCTAATTGTAGGTCAACAGTCAAACATTTTTCAAGAAAAGATTTTCGACAGAGATTCTTTTTGCTTGTTTGAATCTCCTGGCAATGCCTTCTTCGGATGTGCATGCAGCCCGTCACACTCAGGCGGAGCGCGCGGCTGCCAGCAATGGCTCTGGAACCCGCAGCTCCTGTGCATTGTTGATGTTATCACAAGCGTCCTTTGTGGATTTCACCTGGAGTTGTTTGGATCCTGATCCATATTGCACACACGCGCGCGTGCGCGTGCTCACACAAGCACGAAGCAACAGATTTGCCATCAATAATTTTCCACGTAAATTGGCCAATTAGCAAGATGATACAAGACTGGTAGCAGTAGGTCACCAAACTTATCAGTCAGGCGTTGGTACCGGTTTGGAATTGCAATGGATCATTTGGAAACAGTAACATTTTACCTGGCTGCATGTCTTGAATCCTGTCGGCACCTCGTCGGTGTCTTGACAGGTTGCAGCGGCTGGCACCGCTCCAGAGGATCTTTGTCGGGGTTGTGATTGTTGCTGAATGGCGTGCGAGGCTTTCCCAGGTGATGCACGGTGAGACGGCAGAAGCTGTTTGCTTGTGCTTTCCGCAAGAAGTTGCAGGGCTCAGACAGCAACAGTCTAAATAGTAAACACTTGGCTTGCGTGGCGCGTCGCAGTGCAAGATGTCAGAAAATTTCGTGCTTTGTGTTGAATGGGTGAAATAGGAAGATCCTGCATAGTGTTGTGTGCTCCTTTCTGGAAAGTGGATTGACGTTGACTTCGACAAAACCCGTTTGGAAACGGCTTTAGAATTGCTTCATGGTATCTGTTCCGGACAATTTAGTCTGCTGGAGTAACAATGAAGATGCACAGTCGAATTCCAAAGTTAGCGAAGAAATCCCCTCAGAAGGTAAGTTTTCGTGAACAACCATTTTCGCGATTTTCGGGACCACCCCAGACTTTTTTCTGCATCGTCTTGCGAATTGCCTTGAAGTGCTGTTTGAGTGAGATCAACTTGTCAGTTGTCAGAAATGTGCGAGGGCAATTGTCTGAACTATTTGCTGTCAAACAACACCTGAGAGAACGCTTGCTCCAATTCGTCTGATACTCGTGGCTCGCGTCAAGTAAAGAATTGAGCCTGACACCTCAAGGTCTTTTGTGGTTGAACTACACGTGTTGAGATGCTTGGCAGTTGGCAAAAACGGCAGTTGGTCGGGCAACGGCGTGGACAAGCTGTGACATGTACACGTGAAAAAGCAATCATGAGTGTGTGTCGTTTGTTTTGCCAGGTTGAGTTGAGACTCGCAACAAGTTCGGGCGAGTTGCCTGCGCCTTGGAAGTGGATCTATTGATGTGTGCGTGCCGCGGAAAATTAAAATCCATTTGAGAGTACAGCCGTAACCACTTCGATCAGAACGATCGTTTGTGTTGCAGTTGGGATCGTGTGATTGATTCCATACCTTTGACAGTTTTCTTGATCTGTGTGAAAGAACGATGGATCAAAAGTGCCGATGTTTGGCCTGCACTCATTTTTATGTGCCGACCCTGATCTCGATCAGTGCGATAAGCAAAACAACAACAAAAGCACGAGTGTTGCCGTTTGATCTGAAAGACAGATTTTTTTTAAAGCAAATTTAGAACTTCGACACGTTCATCATGAGGTCGAAGCGTTGTCACGGTCGGGCCATGGCGTGTTCTACAGGGAGCTGTTTGTGGGTCCTTTGGCTTTTCCAGCCCAAACGAAGCCTATTCAAAAATGTGCCTGACCTGTGAAGTATGCCCGGGGACTCGCACAGAGTGCTTGCACCAGCCGTGCGTTAGTCAGTTTTCACTGACAGGAATAAAGGTCCAGGTTTTCGAGACGCGTAGAGAAATCGTGGTGATATCCAATCGCCCGACATCCGTTCATCGAACACTGAGTTGTTTGATCAACCTGTACCACGAAGGGTAGATAGTTTGTTGTTTTGAAAGCTTTGTACATTTTCTGTTGAATGAAAGAAAACTGGAAAATGTCAAGAGGAGTATATATCAACACTCAAAATGGCAAACTTTCTGTCGTTCGTGGCACAGGTTGTTCCGCGCTGTTGGTCTCGGATGTTGTTTTCTCCTCACCGTTTCCCGTGAGAGATTCCGATTCGTCTCCGCACAGCAAGTTGTTTTATCGTGTCCCATTGAATGGGGACCCGCTCATTAAGCCGCTCTTCTTGTGCTCGCAGGCGCAGGTGAACGTGCTGCGCTCGCAGGTGGACACGACGCCGATGCCGGTGTTCGCGCAGACGCTGCTCGAGGAGAAGAACGCCGAGATCGACGAACTGACGGCGCAGGTGGCGCAGCTGCAGCAGAACGCCGCCGAGGGCGACGCCGCGCAACAAGTGCGCCAACTCGTGAGTGGCTGTTTGGCAGTTCATACTTCACGTGACACCCGCGACATCAAATGTCGAATCAGTCTGGTTGGGAAGCAATCACGGATGAACTGCTGGAAATGAATTTCAGAATTTCTAATTTTGTTCATGCAGAATCAGGACCTGGCGAAAAGGACCTCGGAATTGGCGGAGAAGACGACGGAAGTGAAGGAGCTGCAGGGTTTGATGAACGCTCCGAAGGGCGGGGAAGATCAGGTGCGGTTTGCTTCACCAGGAAAAAAACAGTGTCCAACTTTTTTCGGGTACACAACTCGATCTGAATGTGAATGTTACCAACAGGCGGAAGTGATTGAGGATCTGCACCAGAAACTGCGGGACAAGTCAGACGAGCTGCGTGAGCTGAAGCGAGAGAAAGATGAGCAGTTCGACTCCATCAACAAACTGCTGCAAGAGCACGAGGACAATATGAACGCAGTGAGTCTCGGTCGCTCCTCGGTTTCACACCAGTGGCAAAGATTTGGTAAAATGAAACTGCGCCTGATGTTCAATGTGACGCCTTTGTCTCCATCGTGTGATTGATGTTGATGTTGTTTGCAGTTGGACGAACGAGAAGCGCAGCGAGAAAGTGAACGAGAGCGTTTGGAAGCAGCAGTCCAGGAGAAAGACTCCCATGTTCAGCAGTTGAAGCAGCAGGTCAGCAGATAGCTGTCCCCTTGAGCGCAAAAACGAGACACTTTGCTCTGTTTGCAACGCCCATTGAGACCGCGCGTCTTCAACACGCCGTGTTCTCGTTTGTTTTGTTATCAGATGGAAGTGCTGCAGGAAGAGGTGACGAATGTGACAGACGCGAAATCTCAGCTTCAGTCGGACCTCGACGCCATGCAGGCTCTTCTGGACACCAGGCAGAAGCGGATCGATCAACTGACGCGAGAGATGGAGGACATCAGACCGCAAGGAGAAGGCATCTCGTCAGAAATACAGGTGCGCCCAATCCCTCTCATTTGTCTTTTCTGTCCTCATCGAGCTTGTCGCCACATTTTGACAACGCAAAAGTTCATATTTGGAGTGGTGTGTGATGTTGTGTACATAGGCTCAGTATGAAGATCAGTTGCGAGCTCTGCGGCAGCAACTCGAAGACAAAGACGAGGAGACCTACCGACTGAACGAACAACTCATCAACAAACAGGTAGATCTAAAGATCACGCACTCAGTGTCCGCTGTGTGACATAACGTTTTGTTGGACCTTCAAGGGACGAGATTCAGAATCAGTCTGTCATGCAACAGGAGCAGATAGCGCAGGAAGTGGAGCGAATCAGGGCGACTGTGGAGCGCAAAGACGAGGAGATCCGCCACCTGAGGGCGCAGCTGCAGCACGAGGACGAGCTCGACGTCCAGCAGCGGCAACACGCGCAGCTCCGGCAGCAGCTCCAGGTGACCTGCCGCACCGCGAACATCTCAGTGCCATTTTGTGGTGTAGGCTGAAGTTTTTCTGTCACCATCACAGTGCAAGAAGAAGTTGCCTGTTGGTATGTTCAATCGTTTTCGCTTTGCAGGAAAAAGAAGAGATCATAGAGCACCTTCAGGAGCAGTTGAGCATGTCTCAAAACGACCTCAAGTCTCGGGCGGCCGAGTTCAACCGCGCGATCAGTGAGTTGGAGGCGCAGAAGCGCGACCCTCAGGCGGATGTGGTGACGGTCGAAACGGTCAACATGTCGGCGGCGGCGCCGGCCGTGCGGGCCGCTCCACCAGGTGAGTCGCACTGACGTGTGTTCGTGTACATGGGATCTGCCAGGATCATGGTCACTATGAACCCAAGACTTTCCTGTTCTTTCTTTGTCAAATTGCTTTGGAAGACCTCTTCATTGTGTGCTCGTATTTCAGTTGCTGGAAGATTGCAGCAGGAGATCGGACGCATGAAAGAAGAACTGAACCAGAGGGACAATCTCATTGAAAGGGTGAGCGGTACTGAAGTCACATCTGTTTTATGTGACGACCCCGCATTTTCTTGCTGAAAGACCGTGTCTCTGTTGTGACGCACGCGTGTCCATTGCCCGCGCAGTTGCGAGCGGAGCACGCGGCGGAGGTGGGTCGGCTGCGGGAGGAGCACGAGGCGGAGGCGGCCGTGCTGCGCCGCGCCGCGCAGGAGCCGCTCACCGAGGACGAGTCGATCGTGGACCTGGTGACGCGCGTCCAGCTGCGGCACGAGGCGCACGACGACGCTGAGCTCCGCTTCATGCAGCGCCTTGCGACGCATCAGGCGACGGCGCCGTCGCCGCACAGCAGCCCCGGTGGCAGTGGACTGCAGGTATGTACTTAAAGAGAAGTACTCTGTGAATCACAACCTCTTGTACTCGCCGTCAGCATTGACCGGTCGAGGTGAAGGAGCTTGTTACTTTTTTGGCAGTATGTGTACTGGTCATGGTTCCGTTTCCAGACGTTGGTGGACCGGGTGCACAGTGAGGGTGTGAAGGTGCTCGGTCTCACGGAGCAGGTGTCACGGCCCGCGTCCCAAGCGGCGGGAGGCGACGCGGACGCGCGGCTGCTGCAGGCGGCGTGGCAGGAGGAGCGGCGCGGATACCTCGCCGCCATCCAGTCTCTCAGGGACCTGTTGGCCGAGACGCGGCGAGCCGGAGACATGAATAGGGTGCGCATGCTTAACAGTGTAAAAACGCACAAAATAGCAAACAGTTAGCAATTAGCTGCTGCCATGTGATCACAAGTAGGCAACGCGCTTCGTACTCGGCAACGAAATTGATATGACGTCACTTCGTTGCCGAAACGTGCAGGGTTATGAAAGCTTGAGAGATATTCGATGGCACAGGCTTTCGAAAGTTCGAAGATAGCCAGCCACATTCTTGCTGCGATCGTTCATTTGACCTTTGCCCAGAATGCATGGTTGTTACATTCTGACCTTGTGCTCTGTCTTTTGGCTGTGCTCAGCTTGTGGACATTTACTCGGAATTCATGAACAATCCGTACATCTGGGCTGCAAGTGTCCTTCCTGTGGTAAGACCTGTGTCTGTCAACTTGTTGAAGCACAGAGTACCCGTCTTGTGATCGTTCTGAGTTTGGCGCACCGTCTCGAGTAAGGCTGTGTACAGAGTAAGATTGTGTTGTGGCAAAGCTGTATTACCTCGCGAGCTTGTTTTCAAAGTCCCGCGGTGTAGTTTCTCGTTTGGATGATGCCTGAGAGTGCGTAGAGCAGTGTCTCTCCCTACAGTTGAACATGTTACGTTCTGCGTTCAGACACAGCTTTTTGCCGTCCGCTACATCGTTCCAACTCATGCGCAACTTGTGCAAAAAGTTTGTTGCTTTGAATTGCAGTCAGAGCTGGTCACTCACTGCTGTGAAACTATTTCCTTGTCTGCCTCACCTCTTGGCCCATTTTGTCAGACGTGAAGATGTCAAGATCCGGGACCGAATACCGGTCAAACCTTCAGAAACTAGAGTCTGACACAATTTGATGCGAAGACAACGATGAAATGCAAGCTCAATAGTCGTGTTATTGAGCGCGCTCTCGATTATCTATGAAGCGCAAAGTAAATCTTGGACGTGGTGTCTCCGCAGTCGATTGACGACACGTCGGGGACGGATTGGCGCTCGGACCTGCTGCAGGCCGTCGGCGCCGTCTTCACCGCGGAGCGCGACAGCGTGCTCAGCGAGTTGCGCGCGCACGCCGCCGCCGCGCATGCGCAAGGCGATCCTGACGCAGGCGTCGTCGCGGCCTTCCGGCGCAAAATTGCTGAACTGGTATGTTGCCGTTCAAAACTTTACTAACTGGTTGTTGAATCAGAGAAAGAGAACACAAGGTTTGAATGGGCGAACTATTGGTTCCGGCAGGAGGAGCAGCAGGCGGCGGCGCTTCAGCGGATGCTGAGCGCAGATCGTCAGTCCCTGGTGGCGGAGGTGCGCGACCTGCGCGCGCAGCTACAGCTCTCCGGCCTCGAGAAGCGCGGCGACCGCTCCAAGCTGTCCGACCAGCTCCACGTGCTCGAGGATCAGTTCGACAAGAGGGAGCGACAATTGAAGCGACAGCGTAAGTATTTGCAGTTAGTCTTGTTCCTTGCAGTTGTTGGGGTGGCAAAATTTCATCTTGTGTGTGCAGTCCGCGGAGCTGTGACTCGCTATTCTTTGCTTGTTTCCGACAGTGGAGCTGGGCGAGTACAAACTGCAGCAGGAGCGCGTTGTGAGTGACGACCTGAGGTCGAGTCTGGCGATGGAGAAGGCGCGCTCCATCGAGCTGGCGTCGCAGATGAGTCGCGAACAGGCGGCCAACTCGGACCTGCACAGCGAGGTGAACGACGCGCGGAACCAGGTCTCCAAACTGAGGGACGCGCTGGAGAGGGAGCAGAACCGGCTCGTCACCACCTCGTGAGTACAGCCGTGTCTTCCCTGAGCCGCTGACAGTGGACTTCGTAGAGCAGCTGGTCTTGAGCGTGGCTGTGCTGTAGCGTAGTTTAGGTGTCAGGTCTCTGTAGATGCCACTTGTGCAACACAATGGGGTGTACGTATCTGTCTTGACGTGAACATGTGTGAACGATGTGACATACTGTTCGGTTCACATTTGCTTCTACAGTTTGCAAATCAAACACGAAATGCTTCAGACTCCAACCAGAGAGCCAACAAGGAATGCTCAGATCTTTCGAAACCTGAATGAAATACAACTTATCCACATTTCTCCTTTCTTTCTGCCGTCAAGGTGTATTGTACAAGATTTACTGTAAGTGTTTGAAATTACCACAGAAGATTGTGGTGGCATGCATTAGCTGCTAAGGACAGGAACTTTTGAAGGCAATCAATTGTTTTAAATGTTGGCATGATTGGGCCTGGTTTCACAAAGGATAGAACATTTTCAACCCGGTGAATGTCTCGTGCTTTCATTCTGAGGTGGTTTCAAGAATCAGACATTTTTTCGCGGTGAAGATTTCCGTGTTCGTAAGTGTGGCCAGCAGTCCTTCTCGTGATGCTTCCGTCCAGCCTTGATATGCTTCCAACCGGTCTTGCTCGATCGCTCGTCTCATCGGCTTGGCGAATTGCTTTGAGATCCGTGGCATGGTTTCTTAGCTTCTCCATTACGTTTTCAAGATTTACTTCGTTTTTCGGTGAAACCTGACTGGTTTCATAAACACATGCTCATTTATGGAACATCACTGCAAAACAGACCACAATGTTTTCGTGCATGATCGTTCTTGACAATCGACGTGAAATTTTGTGAACTTGTCAATCAATGCTGCTTCGGTTGTCAGCATTCCACTTTTGCAGTTGCGGGTTGATCTCCTTGTGTGCGTATTCTCTCATTCGGTTTCTCATCCGCTGTTCGCTTTGCAGGAATTCGCTCGAGGAGGAGCGCAAGAAGGCGGCGACTCTGATGGAGACGCTGACGCTGGAGCAGGTGAACAGCGGGCAGCTGCAGAGTGAGCTCGACGCAGAGCGATCCAGGAACCACAGCCACAGGCAGAGGAACCAGCAAAGCATTGAGGTGTGTTCCGCACTTTTCCTGCTTCAGACAGCTTGATGAATGTTTGTGTCAGATATTGTGCGACATCTTGCTGCATTGGGGTATCCTCATATTTTCAACACGAAGCACTGAAGTCAGTAGATACGTTAAAGCACGATCGGTCCAGTAAAGTCTGCTCGGTTTGTTGCCTGGGCTTTTGTTTTGTTCTCACAAGTACGGATGTGAATGCTTGTCGCGTTGTGCCCCAAAGAGTTCTCACTTGACGTGACCTGTTGCAGTTCCGTCCGAATGGAGAACTTGCGAAAGTGTTGAAGGTACTTTCTGGTCTCAGCCCTTGTGACTTTGTGCTAGCTAGACGTGAACTTCAAATGTTGTGTGTGTTCTTCTCAACTTCTTGATTGATACTCAGGGTTTTACCTGCACTTCCCAATCACAAATCACTGGGAAAATGCCGATTCTGTCGCGTTCGGAGAACAGTTTATCCGACTTGCGTCGTGAAGCAGACTCATGAGACGGAAATGTTTTTTTCTTGGACCCGGTATCTCAAACGTGACACGAAAATTATCTCTGCCAAGTGTTTTTCTCTCGACAAGCTTCCAGTTTGTCCTTCCTGAAATCTGTGGCTTCGATATTGAAAAAAAGCCTCCTGTTGTCTGCATGAGTGATCCTTTCACGAATTCTTGGTTTGTGTTGTCACTGTTTGACCGTTGTGTGATTCTTCATGTCCCTGGATTACATTTCCACTTTTCGCTTGAACTTTCGGTAGACGTGGATAATTTGCAGTGCACCGGTCGTGTTGCAGGCGCTGCGGAGCGAGGTGGAGGCCGAGCGCGAGCGCAGCGCCGCCGCGCAGTCGGCGATGGAGCGGGAACGTGTCGGCGCTGCGTCGGCGCGACGCGAGCTGGACGTGGAGAAGGAGCAGCACGCCGCCACCAAGAGAAAGCTCAAGGGCAAGGTGTCCGAGCTTAGGGCGGTGGCGGACTCCGAGAAGGTGAAGGCTGATGAGTTCAACAGGTGAGGCCTCCATCTCAGTCTTTTTTTCTCAAGGAATGGTGTTTGACATCATGACTTGAATTACAAGAATTCGTGTCGACCACACGTGTGGTGTGGTTGTGCATATTTGGCAAGTGACACCGACTGAAGTGCGTTTGTTTCCAGCGCTCTTCAACGTGAGAGACAGCTGAGTCAGCAGCTGCGCGAAACCCTGGATGACGAGCGCAACAACCAGAGCGAGTTCAACGCCAGAGAAAAGGCAGCCATTGCCGACATGCAGGTGATGAATCGCTTCATCCGTTTGTCTGTCTCATCTGTGTGGGTGTCTCTACAAAGGACGGAATTGCAAATCGTTCCTGTTTTCGTGAGCTGTTCTGTCTTGACTTGAAGGCGATGCTGGAGTTGGAGAGAACGAAGATGGTGGATATGAATGAGAATCTGAAGCGCGAGCGACAGAGCCTGCTGCACCGCGTCACGCAGACAGAGAGCGAGCGGGAGATGGCGGCCGAGCAGCTCGAGGAGGAGCGAGCCAAGGCGCGCCAGCTGAGGAGCAACTGCGAGATGCTCATGGTGCGTAACTCGCGCCGTGTTCCCACCAGTGGAAGTGTGGAAACAAGAGATCACACCGCAACTTGAGTAGAAGAAAATTGCCAAAGCAGTTGGTCGTTTTCCGTGGACAGCAGCACCACTTGCGGCTGTTTGTGTTTGCAGGTGCAGAAGCAGGAGTTGGAGCGACAGGTTCGCTACGAGGCGGAGAAGGTTTCCGCCATGACCAGCGACCGCGACCGACTTCAGTCGAGCCTCACTGTGATGCAGGAGCGACTGGCGCGCGCGCAGACCGAGCGAGACACCGAGAAGCTCCTGTCGCGCGAACACAAGCGACAGTCTGACACCGCGGTGCACGACGGGAAACAGAGACAGGTAAATGTGCAGCATCCCAGACTCCAGAAAGTCTAGACTGTTCCCCAGTACAGTTATCTGCAGCGTTCTCTTCAAAGTGCTATTCGTTGTTTGTGACACTAGTTTGGTGGTTGTTGCCGGTAGGTGGAGACGGAGGCGGAGCTGCGGCGGCTGCAGCACCAGGTGGCGGAGATGGAGCTGCAGCTCGCGGCGACGCGGCGCGGCGAGATCGAGGCGCGCGAGCAGCGCGAGATCGAGCGGCTACGCAACGTGCTGTCTCCGCGGGAACAGCAGCGCCGCGCCCATCTCGGCGACGGCGATGTTGCAGGTCAGAGACGAATTCTTGTCGACCACATCGTTTCACTGCTTGTTGTCAATCGAGTTTTCCACTTGCTAGAGAAGTTCGGACACCCTTCATTTGGCAACACGTTTGATTTCAGGCGGCCCAGTGGAATCGATCCGACAGCGGCTGCACCTTCTGCTGCTGAAACATCAGGACACCATCAACAGGAACGCACGCGCCACGCAGGAGCACACGGGCGACGTGCAGCACATCGCAGCCTCCCTCCTCGAACTCATTCGCGAAACAGAGACTCTGCAGACTCTGCTCAGTCAGGTATGTCTCATCAGAAATTGAAGCCAAGGGAATGCTATTGTCACAGTCCCGCTCTCTCGCACGTGCTGGATTCTTGACGTTCTGCTTCCAGTTCGAGTTTAAAAGTGATGTGATGTCAGCAGTTGTGAGTGTTGCGAAAGAGTGATTGCATGGGATACACGTGAAGCATGTAGACCAGGACTGAAAGACGATCAAACCACTTTGTGCACGCGCTACTACTCTTTGTCTTGCTTGTTTGACGTGTCAGAAGCGTTCAGCATGTCTTCTTTGCTTTGTTCACCCTGCCCAGGAGAATATTGTCAGCTCGATGCCTGCTCTGAATGAAAAGATCTTGAAGCACAACGCTGACTTGACGAGCGTTGTCAGCCGATTGACGGAAGAAAAGCGAGAGTTGAGAGAGACTCTCACCAAACTGGAGGAGCAGATTTGGCAGTACAGGCAGCAGAACATTTCCAGCCAGGTTACTAACTCCTCGTGTCGTGTTCGCTCAGCATGAATGGTCGACAACACCGTCACGTTTGAAATCACCTGTCACTTTATCGTCTCAGTGTGCTCTCAAAATTCGTCAAATTGAACAAATTACCAGGGAAGAGTTTTCTTGTGGCAGAAGTTCGGGAAAAGCTTGATGTTGAATTGTCTGTTGTCAGGATCCACTCAACACGAGAAGCGACGCTGCCTTGTCGATGCAGCTGCACGAAGCGGAGAAGGAAGTTGCGCGGCAGAAGAGTCGCACCAGGCGCCTGGAGCTCGAGCTGGAAAGAGAACGCGACAGGGTGACACCGGTTCCCGGCTCGACCTCAGCAAGCACCGACCGGGAAAAGGTCAGTCGAGACCAAGTGACAGTCCAGGTTCACGGTCATTGTACTGTTTTGATCCTGCCCGCTGTTCCCATTTGAACTGGGTCGACTGCGTGGTGCCGTGTTGGCAGGGTGTTGTCAACAAACACACTCACTTTTTGCCTGCAGATGCAGCGACTGTACGGTGGCTACCTGCGCATGCAGAGCTACAGGAGATCTCTCATCTACCAGAAGAAGTACATGTTAGCGCTGCTGAACGGTTTCCAGGACACGGAGGAGGACACGCTGCGTGCGCTCGCTCGCATGGGCGGCTTCCCCGACGCGCAGTCTCCCGGGACGCGGAACGGCCCGGTGCCGCCGCTCACGCGGTTCCGCGGCGCTGTCAGAACCGTCATCGCTATCTCAAGGTACGGTCTTTGTGCGCAGAACAATGAAGCAGTTTACTGGAAAATCGCTTGCTCACTAAAACCTTGGAGCATCGTTGAGATCATTTCACACCAGCTGTCGAAGAAAAGTACTGTGAGTAGACGAGTCAAACTCAAGCACTGCCATCAATGTTTTGTTTGTGATGTCTGCAGGATGAAATTCTTGGTGCGCAAATGGAGACGCGCGACTCGTATGGGCTCCACGGCGCACGGGGGCGCCACACACTCCCTCAACGGTGCTAGTTACATTCCGTCGTCCAACGGCTTTTCGTCTCCGCGGCAGCGCAGCGCTAGCCCCGTCGCCGGCGCTGCTGCCCTGCGCTCCACCCCGTCCTACCCTGCAGCAGCTGTGGACGCCACACCGCGCACGCCAACCCGCTCCTCCTACCGCCCCACCTTCAACACTCCACCCACCAAGGACGTCCTGAGGAGGTGAGGCTGGTTTTCTCAAGAGAAATCGTGGACATGTTTCTTGAAAACAAACCATCTCAAGTGCCCCACACACTGAACACTCAAGAATGAATGACACCTCGAGTGCACAAAACAGTGGCTTGTGTTTGAACGTCCGAATTGTGCGTTTCGCAAGATTATTTCAATGCAACGGGACGTTTGGCAGGTCGGTGGAGGGAGGGTCAGACTCCACTCGACGACTGCTGCAGCAGCAGCGCGTATCCTCCGGTGACAGCAGCGACCACACACCCGACGGCGAGGAGTCGCTCAATGACTACATCAACCGACTCGAGAGCATACAGACCCGTCTCAACAAAGGTGAGCGCTGCCAAACTTTCGTCTTGTCTGAGCGCATCCCAGTGCCATACATTCAAGGGCTCGAAGTGAGTTTGTGAAGAAAGTTCCGTCATCTCCGGCGGCTGAGGGTAAATCTGCAAGCGACTGTCAAACCACTATGATTTCAAGCCATCAAGCAGCCGTGAATGTTTGTGTTCGTGGTCCAGTCAACTGAATGCCACTCGTATTTTTATTCCAACAGTGTCAAAGGAATCATCGACATACGGTCATCCACACAGATAGCAAGTGTGACCCACACGCGAGCGTCTGATCAGCATTCCTGTTCGCGCGCCATTTCCTGCCCATGAAGTGATCATTCCACGCGAAGTACAGGTCGGTTGAGGCAGCATTACAGAATTAGAGATCGAGACAGTCTCGTCACAGACGGTGAGTGAGCGCTCAGTTGAACTCAAGTCTTCGGACTACAGCAGGAGCCTTTATGTCGAGGAAACATATCCGTGCTATCAGTATTTGTTTGGTGTTCTGCTGTTTAGCGTTCTGCTAAAAATGCGCTCTTTTCCAAATCATCGGGTCACAACCGCATGTTCATCTACTGTTAAAATGAAGTGCCAACAGATTTGTCATTGAGTTTCGTGACATTGGTTTCAGCGGAGAACGTTGACAGTTTTATTTGTAAAGTTTTTGGGAGAAAATCTGTTGTTGAGCATGATCACTGGGCCAGACGAGCAAAAGCACTACATTTGATGCATTCTGTTTTGTCATTTCATCAGCGCAAATTAGTTGTGCCCCACACGTTGTTAGTTCTCATTGGTTCTGTGGCAGAATCATTGAAAACGTTTTCCTGGCAGCAAGTGGACCATGCTGACGATAATCAGTGAACAGCTATGCAAACTTGTGATATTTGTACGTAGAATCTAGTCTCAGACTAGCGACAGCCCGCAACGACAGGGCAATTTTGTACTGCGAGAAAATAGTTGTAAATAAATTCAGTGAGACTGTCCCTGTTTCGATCATGCTTTTGTCGTGCGTGTGAGGTTGGGAGGCCGTGCAATTCCAACTGACGGCCATCTTGCATATGTCTGCCATGGCTGTTTGGTTTGGCGCCTGTCTACAACCGAAGGTGCTTTTGTTCACAATTTTGTTGCAGTAAAATCATCTGCGACGAATTCGTTTGGGTGGAAAGGCTGTTTTTTGTCGTGGTTCTCGATGACGTCGTTGGCGTGGTTTGCGTACGCGTAGTTTTCCGGCTCAGCCTCCTCAGCGTCTTTCTTTCGGCAGCATTTCTTGTGTACGACGTGAATAATGTTGGCTATTCCCAGATATGTGCCGGTGGCCATGCTGACGAACATAGGGGGCACGGACGCGATGTCTGCGTCGGGCTGGGAGAGTGAGGCGGTGAGAATGAGCAGTGGCACGCCCGCGTTTTGCACGCCCACCTCGATGCAGATGGTTTTGATCTGCGCCCAGTTCTGCCTCAGTAAAAAGGCGACGATTCCGCACAACGTCATGGCGGCTGCAGGCAGAGCGGCGCAAGCGGCCAGCAGAATCAAGTCCGTCTGCGCCATCAGTTTTATGACGTAAAACTTCACGTAGATACCAATGCCGATCAACGCGACAAGAACCATGAGCGTGCCTGGTCGAAGGTACTTGACCATTTTCTTGGCGATTGATGGCTTCTTCAGTTTGATGATGAAACCGACGCTGGTTGGGAGAATCAGGAGTAACACCAGCATCAGAATCATCTGCAGAATGGGGATTCTGGCCGAATCTCCCATGATCTGGGCACCGGCTGTGTAGATCCACAAAGGCATTGTACCTGTTGAAATGAGTGCGTCTCATTCTCGAGTCTGATATCGTGCGCGAAATTTTGGAAAAAGTTTAAGATGGAGTTGATGAACCCATAAAGGTTGTGAAATCCTAAAACGGCTTGTAGCGGCAGGTCAAAAGTGTCTGTCTCACCCAGTGCCACGATGTTGGACATGAAGGTCATGACGATGGAGAGGTTGATGTCGCCGTCCATGAGCGCCGTGATGATGTTGGAGCCGCCGCCGCCGGGGCTGCAGCCGATGGCGAGCAGCCCGAACGCGAGCTCCGGCTCCAGCCGCATCAGGTAGCCCAGCCCGAACGAAATCTGTAACAAATGTAGGTGCAGTGCGCCTGGCTTTGGCCAGAAGCAACTTTCCCCCGCGTCTTGCTGGTTCGGAAACGCCGAGGATTGATTTTGAGTGGGTGTTGAGTGAAGAATGAACCGAAGAATACGCACGGCTGGCAGTGCACCGTACTGGAAAGCCATGCCTGTGATCACTCCGATCGGCTTCTTCACGTAGCCTTTCACCACGGAGAACTCCAGCTCGCATCCGAACGTCGTTTGCGTTATGATCAGAAGCACGCCGAGGCATCCTACAGAAAGACAAGGTCGCAGCATAGGCCGCCAGAGCCGAAGAGGTCGACCAAGCGAGGACCAATTGATTGTTCAGACAAAGTTACCTTGAAAAGCAAGATCCACGAACGTTTGAACACGCTTCACGTGCACTTCGTAAATCCAGTTGGTATCACCCAATGTGGCGCGAAAAGTCGTCTTCCCCAGAAACTTGCCTCGCACCGGGACGGACAAATTTTCAATGCGCATCTCTTCATTTGTCGCATTCCAAAGCAGCAGATTGGCCTTGTAATCCTCAGTCGCGTTGCCTGTAATGGCTGCAATGCCGCTTTTCTCGACTGTGAATGTGAAGTCCAATGCCAATGAATTGCAGTGAGTGATTCCAAAACACGAGAAATCCATCGTGATGTTGACTGTCTGGCTGATGTCGAACACCAGGGGTTCGACTCCTTGGAAAGTGAGACTGGTCGTGTTGAGTTGGCATGCTGCTGTTGGTATCAACGCGAATAAGGCGACAAGCACCTTTGAAAAATTGTGGGACTTCAAAATGATCGCCATGATTCCAGTTTCAAAGTTTCTGCATGCTTTCGTCTACAGTTGTGTTCTTTGTGGTGTTCGCACGGTGAGTCTCATAAAAATCGAGCTCCCGTCATCATATTGGTTTGTGCAAACTTTATGCACGGTGCACATCGTCGTTGCATAACACTGTATGAACTGAAATGCCAAATGTACAGTGATTAAAAGGAACTGTGGTTCGGATCCAACAGCGCGTACATGTACATGTGTGCGTATGGTGATGCAAGTTGGATTCACTTACTCATACCCAGCGATCCAATGACGAACGAATCGCGAAGCACAAGACGGCGTGAACACCTGACACGTCCCGTGCGTTTAGAATGATTGAAACAGGAATCAGGAGCCCAGTTTGCTTTGACGAACTGTCACTCGTGAGCAAGTTGCGCCGGAGACATTTCCTTTTTTCACAACAGTCCATTTCAAGCAGACCCAACTTGCTCTCCAGTTCGCCGTTGGCATGCATGTCGTCTTCAAATGTATCGTGTACACTTGCTGTTGCACATTGGTGGTCTACATTTTGTTCTCAGAGAACGTTTTTGTGGAATTTATGTTTGCATGACGACGAGAAAAAAATATTTGCATTTTCACAACTGTACACTTCATGCAGATCCAACTTGTTCACGTTTCTTGAATCAATGTTTGGAGTGCCATTTTGAAATTGATGATCTTGCTCGTGTGTGCACAATCTTGCTGTTCCGCCTTGTGAAGAGGGATCCTCGGTTGACGTGCACGTGCAACTTGGTGTCTAAGGGCTGCGACACGTTTCTTGTCATCAGCAATGAAGAAACAAACTCGACATTGTTTTGCTCAGAGTTTGTGATTGCATGATTTTTTTTTTTTTTTTTTTTTTTTCTTTGCAAGGAAGACATTTCACACCTGAGAAATTCTTGTGTGTGTGGGATTCAACACGCGAGTGTGTCACAATGTCGATTGACCCGTGCGAGTTTTGCTTGTAGTTTTGAGACACGAACTGCAGACACCTAAAATTGTCTGTGCGTTTTACACACGAATTCCTTGGCATCTTCACCTCGATATGTTCGGCGCAGAACAATGTGCTTTCTCAAGACCACTCTGTTCAAAAGAAATTTCAGGTTGTTGGGTTTTTGCACAATGAGACTCCAGGAGTGAGATGGCACGTGTTTTGTCACACTCTTTTTTTTCTTGCAAATTAGGGAGTGACGAAGACCCTTCTGTACACAATTACGATGGCTAAAATTACGATTTCAACCTCTGGGCACAATTGGCAAAAGAAGGTTTGGTGCAGTGAACGCTGCAATGCTCCTCTTAATTGTGAGATGCCGACAGTGATTGACAGTTGATATATATTGAGTGAAATCTCTGACAGTTGTTGTTGAAGTTGTCAAATTTAGACACCAGCATTTTATTGTGACCTTCTTGTTCTTATGTGTTGAGCAAATCTTGTAAAACTTTCGGAGGAAAGTTGTTTCAGAAGAAGTCCTGGGCTTGAGTTCAGCACTGGTTGCAGCTCCTTCTACAGTACACGAGCATGTACGCCGGGTTTCGGCTGCATTCACCTCTTGCGGCCCAAGATACGCAATGCACGTTGTAATCCACACAGTCTGAAAGAGGACGTGAACAATAAGCTTTCACAACGTTGGACAATCAGGGACTTCTGTATTCTGCTGAATGCGTTGTGGCCCTGTAGACCTTGGGTGAAGAAGTGTAGTATACCTGGGCGCGGAGGCTGCGTTGTGGTGGTTGTGGTCGTGCTCATGGTTGTGGTCGCTGGTTCAGTTACAGTGTCGCAGGCTTCGCAACTGACAGTGCAGTTGGCGCGCATCCAGACCGGGGCCCTGCCGCACCAACCGTCATCTGCCCAGGCCGAGCAGCGATCATCCGTGTCCGCGCACTCCACGGGAGTGGGCGGTGGAGTTGGGGTGGTGGAGGCGGTGGTGCTGGGGAGCGTCGTGGTGATTGCTGTGGTTGGTGTGACGGGTGGTCGGCTTCCTGCGCAGTTCAGCTTCAGATCCTGGCTCAGCTCAGCTCCTGTTGGTGTTTCTTTGAATTTCAGAGTGATATTCTCTGCATCACGTATATGAACGAAAGGATTTCTGAACTTGGGTTGATTCCGCCAAACAGCGAAATTCGCGATGTGTAGACATTGTGGTGATTCTTTGAACCAAGTGACGAAACGCTAAGTTTGCAAAAACACACAACTCAAGCGACATCGAAAGTGCGATGTGTGGCGGGCACCTCTGTTGTTCTCGCATCTCTTGATGTAGTCGTTGCCACAGGAGAAGAAACTGGCGATGAGGTTGTAGAGGCCGGGGTCGTAGCCCTGTAGCTTCGTGCGTGTGTTCACGTGGTTGTGGATCCCGTTGGGTGGGTTGGCATACGCTTCCACGTTGAAATAACTCTGTACGCCCTCGGCCTGTTGAACAATCCACGCAGACTGTGAGAATGTGGCAGAGAGCTTGTCACCGTCACCTATAAATGGTCAAAATATATTGACCAAGGAGAAAATGCGAAACTGAGAATATCGAACAAATCACCCAATATTCTCTCTCGTCCGTCAGGGCGTAAGTGTTCGCCCAGAGTCCCCGCGCCCTAGCGCTGGTGTAGAGACTGCGCAGCTGGCTCTGAAAGCCAGCAATGGCGTAGTACGATCCCAGCAAGTGCGCCCCGTGTGCGAACTCATGCAAAATGATGTCCTCTTGTCTGTATCTGTCGGAACTGAAATTGAAAAGGGAGAAGGACATTTTCGGAGTTCGCTGTTGATTTCCAACGGTCAGTGAGGAGTCCCTTTCCAAAAGACCACACTCCTCATTTTGCACTTGGCGTAAAATTTGGGGGCGGGCAGCTTATTCATCCCATGGATAGCAAAGAAGCTGAGAGCAACAGACCTATAGCAGAGCGCGTTTTCCTCGCCGCCGGTGGAGACGGGTCGGTCGAGCGTCGCTCCGAGTCCGCGCGCGCGCGAGTCCCACCACGACCCGAGGCTCGTGTGCTCGGGGATGTGCGTCGTCACCTCGTTCACCCCCATCAGCGCGAAACGACCGTATTTCTGCGAATTAGCTGTTTCTGACAAAACGAACAGATTTTGTGGAAGAAACCAAGATCAAAACATCGAGAGCCAAGTACCTTGTAGTAGCTGTTCCTGACATCGTAATTGTCCGCCATAACAAAACGCACCACGTAGCACGCTCTCTGCAAAGCGCTGTCGGACAAATATCGCGAACCTGCGAAAACTTCCGCAAGTGAGTGGAAGACAACCCGTCAAACAAGATCTTTTGTGGCAAAGTGGAAATAAAAATTGCCCTTTTCTGCAAGCAGGCGTTCTCACCCAGCACAGGGATCCCGTACGCCTCTGTGTACTTCTGGTAGAACTGGCCGAGCCCGTGCGGGTACATATGCTGCGCGCTGCGCAGGTGCGACGGAACGGCGCGGACGCGGTCGCAGCTGTGCTCGTCCGTTGCGCTGCCCGGCCGCCCGCCTGGCGCCGCCGCCCCGGACGTGTCGTTCAGTGGCCACGCTGCAGCCAAAAAGAAATTGTGCTGTAAAGTTCAAACAGTGCGGGAAAAGTGAATGAAGTTTCTGTTATCACAGCCGTGATTTGCAGAGGGAGGGGAGCGGTGATGATTTTGCAACGTTACCCGCAGCCATGGTGTAGTAGATGACCTCGGCGTTGTACTCGGACGGCACCAGCTGAACTGTGCTGCTCTGGTTCCGATCTATGGGGGACCCTAAAATGGAGCAAAATGCACATAGGAGAAAAACAATCACGTTTCCAAAATAATAAGCAACAGGAAAGAGGAAAACAACGTGGCAACCAGACTCTGTATTCCTGGCCAGAATTGTTGGGTGCAATTGTGTCACGTGCATGGCAAGCCACCTCTGTGCAATAAACAGCCATGCACAGGATCATTGAAATCTCCACTTGGAGTCAGAAAAAATACAGAACAGGTGTCATTTCACAAAGCAGCTGATAAACTGTCTGTATCTGCTTTTCCAGGAAAGCTAGATCACATCAATCAGTTGGCTGCATGCATTTCAGTCCTTTTGTGAAAATGTTTTGATGGAAAAGTACAGAAAATGAATGTGACCAAAAAGAGATGGAGGATAACATCCAAACTGCAACAAAGTGAAAGTTCTTTTCATGCAGAGCTTAGCATCTGTTCAGTTTGAGTGTGGTTGTGAACAAATGCACATCTCGCTCCCTTTTTGGAGGTGCTGAAAACAACTGATTTTGTGAAAATATTTTCTTGATACTTCTCGTGGTTGGCATTAAGCGTACACACCACCGTGGACAAACCCGGGAGGACGTAAACGTAAGTACAAAACACATGCAGGGGCTGTTTTCTCAATGCAAAAAAAAAAAAAAAAAATGAAGAAAGAAACTTGAAGCACTTACCTGCAGCCGCAGCGAAGAAAAACACTGCAAAGGGAACTGTTGTCCAAACCATTTTTGAAGTTTTTATGAAAATAATTTTCTGTCTGGGTGCAGAGAAGTTGCGCCAGAATTAAGACTCTACTCAGTCGCAGAACAGCCGCACTTTTGAAGCCTGCGAAGCCGCAGATCGTGACAAATATCGAAACTCATGACTGCAGTGAATTTGGAACTTCACATCCTGCTGATGAGAAGGCGTGTTACAAGGCGAAGATTTTTGTGTTTTCAAGCGCAAGTGGAATTCGTTGCAGCTGCAGGCGTGCGAAACCTTTGAGAAAACGGAGTACAGAGCTCCAAACTTTCCGGAACGTGTTCGTCACATTTGAAGCCATTCTAAAAGTGTTCGAGACTTGTCTGCGACCCCCAAATGAGTACAGAAATAATTGTTTGATGCAATGTACACGTCTGTTGCGCGTCATTGGGTTCCCACAGGACTTGGCTGTGTTCTGTCTGTGCGGAAAACACATCACACTTGTTTTGGATGTCTGGTTGAACCTCTCTCTCTTTTACCTTTGTAACTGTGGTTCAGAATGTGAAGACTGAGCTTTTCCTTGGACTTTGCGGAAACAATGGAAAGATCGAAAGTGCAGGCTTTGCAGTTGTTTGCTTTTTAAGCCCGTGGTTTTTGAAGAGCATATTGCACCAGTGGCCGACCGGCCAGAGGCATCTGCCCGTTGACACTCCTGTCAATGCCATATTCGACTGCTTTTTGACCAACTTCCAATTACCTCAGACAGATGATACCTCTTCATTAAAAAAGGCAAGGATCTCAGCTTTCTAACGAACCCAAAAATCGTCAAGATCAGAGTATTCTCGGTGGGTCAAAGTATTTTGGGGTGGTCAGCCATTGGAGCAAATTTGAAATGACAAATTTGCAATTTGCTCCAGTGGCTGACCACTTGCTCCAGTAGCTGACCACCAAGCAAAGTCAATGGAAGATGGAAGGCAATTCATACATTTCCCACTGAACTGACCAGTAACTTTGTAGCACTGGAGCACCTCCCCTGTGGCACAGGTCTGTGAGCAGCTACAGGCAAGGCAAACTTCACATGTACGTCAAACTGTTAAATTTTGCAAAACAAAACTTTTTGTGAGAAGTTGGAGATAATCCAACAACTCATTTGAAGCATGTCAAACTTGATTATTTTTTTGTTTTTCTTCAAACCCTTCCCTTTCTACCATTTGAAGTTCTTGGTCAATTTTCCTCCCTTGGAATCGAGGAACAATTGTTTCTGAGTTACAGTATCTTCTTTCATGGGTGGTTTGAACCTGGGCACTTAAAAAAAACCAAAATTTTGGTTCAGAATCGACTGACAATGTCCAAGGCATTGCAGATGCAAAACATTTTCGTAGCAGTTCAATCTTTCTGTTTAACATTCAATTATTGTTCAATTTTTGAAAAGTCGTTTCGGTCACAAACGATGCACATTCCTTTCTGAAAAATGCACGATACTTTGTCGATTGTTGGAGCCAATACTATTTAGCTGACAAGAGAAATTTGGGGTTGCTTTTTGTCTCAAACCAGTACATTTACATGACTTTGTGCTGGAAAATGAGACAAATTTGATAAAAGGTGTAAATTGAGAAAATGTTTTTGAGGTGTGTGTGTGTGTGTGTGTGTGTGTGTATTTTTAACTTTGCTTTTTCAGGTGATTTGAGGAGGTCGCACTGTTCAAGGTTGCAAAAAGCAACCTGAACAGTCTGACAGAAACAAATCACCTCACCTGCAGGCAGTGTCTGACAAAAGTATGTGTACAGCAGTTTCATGGTCAAGATAAATTTCAAATTTGGATCTTTTGGGTGTTTTTGAATTTGTACGGGTCAAGGATAATGCGTGAGTCAGGATTTTGTCAAGTATGCATTTTTAGGTTTTTGAGGGCAAAAAGTTCAAATTTTGAGGGTTGCTAAATTTTGGACTTCACTGCACAAATTTGGCAAAATATCTCAGAAAGTATAAACATTTGATAAAGGATGAATATTGATGAAATATAGTTTTTGAAATATAGTTTTTTGTTTGGATGTTGGAATGGTGTTATTTGTTTTTTTTTTATTTTCAAAAATTTTAGGAAAGTATTCAAAATAGATATTTGGCAAATCTTTTAGCAAGCTTTATGTCCAATGATGTGACAAGTTTCAATGTATAGATACTTTGGGTGCATTCTAAGTGATAAAAATAACAAAA
>JAAUXT010141855.1_pt1 | contig 64788 bp, 58 predicted proteins | sample 7278171 | NCBI WGS metagenome assembly JAAUXT01 (sample SAMN14350112, study PRJNA611818) | marine sediment metagenome | isolation source: surface marine sediment (1.8m) | place: French Polynesia: Moorea | collected 2018-08
ATACATTTGGAATACATTTTTGTTGGTCAAAAGAAGATATTTTGGGTCATTTTTGCTGTGCTGGTGTCGCCTCAAAAAGCCATGTTCATCTTCATTTGGACAAGCCTCGTATGGTGTCCCTGCTATCTTGGATTTGTTGAAAAATACTTTTTGGGGTATGCTGGCCTCATTTCTTTGTGAAACTTTGACCATTTCAGAGTGTGTTGCAGGGTTACTCAAGGCCTGTAATCTTGTTGCACTTTTGGTCACATGACCTCACGAGTCATCGATATGGCAACCCAAGTGAGGGTCTGATTTCCCACCCTTGGCAGGTATTGTAGGATGGCTCCAGGAAAAATTTTGTGTCATACCTTGACCCTCAAGACCCGCTCTTGCCAATTGTAAGGGACTGCATGGCACACCTCTGTTGCTGAGGTGTTGAACCCCCCCCCCTGCCCCCTTATCTGTGCACACAGGGGGTTTTCAACAGCGGGGGGTCTCGCAACACCTTGGCCATAGGACCCCCTACCACTTCCCACACCTCCCTCGAGCAAACATGTGTAACCCATTGTGAAGATCGGTGGGAAACCACAATTGCAGGCTGGACGCCAAAACACAAAAACTCAAAGTGCTGCTCTCCAGGCCGTTGGCTTGCAATGACTGATTCATGGTGCACCTGACATCACTTACAACTTGTGCATTTAGTTCAACATTTTGAACAAAAAATCCTTGGCCCAGATTCTTTTTTGTCTTGGGTAATTTTGGTGAAAATTATTTTCTCACTTCAGTTGTTTGCCAATGCTGAAGATGAAGAAACCACTTCAATTTAATCCTGTCTGTCTGTTGTGACTGATCTTGACACATTGTTTTTGTGTTGCCAAATGTGTTGCTGAGGTGACCAGAGGAGAAAAACACATAAATCTTTCACAGATCACGAATGGCAATTCTGAGTTTGGATCATCTGCTCTCGGAAATGTGTATGCAACAGACAAGGGGTGCACTGTATAGAGGGGTGCACAAGGAGCACATGAAAGCGGTGTTCAGGAGGTACATGAAAATCGGTGCATGAAGGGGTACACACAGACCTACTCTCATGACATTCAAGCTGCACCAAGTGAATGGCATCTCAGCTTGGATGTCCGGTGTCCTATCCTGTCCCGTCATGTCCCAAAAGGGGCAAGAGGGATCGCAAAAGTGGTGCACAAAAAGGTGCAGACATCGCAAGCGCAATTGCCGCACGCATTGCTTCTTGTTCCTTTTGGGCTCCCAGAGATTATTTTTGGGAATTGGAATGTGAGTAGATCTACCAGTACTTCTTGTCAAATAATTTTTCCACCCCTTTGTGGATCTGCATCAATCTGAGACGACTTTGACATTTGAAAGTTGTTGTTCTGGACGGAAGACAGAAAAGTAGCTCTTTGCTGGTTTATGGCGTCTGAGCAATTGTCATTGTTTCATGGGCAAAAAGTTGGTCCTGTTGCATGCAGGCTGTCATCCGTTCGCAAGAAAATGCCACACAACTGCTATTGAATGCATTATTTTGTCTGACCTTTCATCACACTTGGTCAGAAATATCTCACCACGCCGCAATTTGTCAGGCTGGTTTGCAGCTTGCGAACGAAGACAGAAATTCGTAAATCTTGCTCTGCAACAACTCAGCACGAAGAAACCCGTTCTGTGGTGCAGGGAAACTGCGCGCCACCTCAGGAGCTTCGAGCCCGTGAAGACTGGCCTTGTTTCATGCGTGCATGCGTGCAAGTGGTAAATAGCCACTTTTGTCGGCTTTCAAACAAAAAAGGCTTGTAATGAGCAAAATGGGTCCAGGTAAATTAGCCGTACAAAAGGAATGCGCGGTGAGCGAACTGGATCGAAACTATAATGAATATTTTTGGTGGTTGCACACACGCAACCTTTCGACTGTCACATCTTCCCATTCAGTTTACCACAAGATTGTGCATTGCAGTTGTGGTCAATTTTCTGTTGTTGAAACTTCAAAGGTTACTCTTTTGCGAAGAGAGAATTTTGCAGACTTTGTGTTTTGCGGAAAGTGTTTTTGTTCACGACTGGGCACCACTCTGGAGTCTCACTTGCTTCACGCGCTCGTTCGTATCAGAGCGAAGTCGACGCAAAGACAAAGGATCTGGGACTCGGATTTTGTTTTGCATTCAATCACATTTATCGAGTCGATTCCAAGGTGCAACACAATAGCGTTTTTCAAACTTCCATTGTGACTTGATTGAACAAAAACAACCCAAGATAAAGCGACGCATCCTATTTGGCAGATTTTCTGGAAAAAAAAGAGAGTGTGAAAAATCGATTGCTTTCACAAGTGCTGTAGATGCTCGATGAAAATGCAAAAGGACGAATGTTTTCGTTTTACATTTCAACTTGCAGGAGCACAAATTGAGAAAGTGTAACTTGGTATGCCAGAGCACTTAACTTTTGAAAGACTTCGCCTTTTTCATTTCCTAAATCAATGGGAATAATCCCTTTGGAAGGCTGAGGACAGATATGACACTTATCACATTTTTCTCGCAACTTGCCTTGTTTTTCTGCTTTGTCAAGGCTTTGTTGTCATGTTTCTGCGGAACACTTGCAGGAAACTGCAGGAAACAGGATATTGAAGCTTTTTAAGGGAAGGCTTGTCTGAATGAGGCTTTCTCGCTTTTCTGCCACGGATTGGGACAGCTTTATCTTGTGTGGAAAGGAATTGACAACATGACGTTTGTCTGAAGGGAGAATCAATTCTGTCTCTGTCTCCAACTACAAAACTTGGTCTTTGTTCATTGACATCAAATCTTCATCGCCGTTGTACAACAGTTTGAATTCAACGTTCTAGCTGTACGAGTACTTTGTCTTCTTCTTTCTATGTTTTGACTCGTGAACATGCGTGCTCTGCAAGCTCGTTAAGAATTGTCAAAAGAGTTCAACCAAAATTTCAAACATGATTGGGACTTCATTTTACCTCTTTTGTCGGAGTCAATTTACAGAAGTGCGCAACACAACTTTTTCAAATGTTCTTCTTGAACAGTTCTATGGAGGCGCTTGATCAAGTACGATTGCTGATGAATTAATGGAAACATTCGATATCTTCATTCATGTTTATTCGACTTCATGGCCAAAGCACAAAAGACAATTATTCAGGGCAACACGTCTCTTCGCATAAAAAGTCGCAGAGCCCGTATTCGTTACGAAGATTGTTGCGTGCGATGAGACTTTATCTTCAGTTCGTTGCAAAACACTGAAGAAGGAAACACCAATCTGTGGCAACATCGCAATGCAAATTTGCTCAGATTACATGCCAAATCATCTCACTGTCTGTCGCAGAACGGGAGAGAAAGATGTTGCAGATTGGTTGATGAATAATGCGGATACATTTGTAACTTTCAATGTGTTCGGGTGTGACAGCAGGAGCAAGTCGAGACAACGCACACGCACTCTCACACGCACACACAGCAAACGTGTGCTGCAAGATGCAACCAGGAGGGTGCATGCAATGTCCTTGTGTCCTTGTATCAGACCACAGGGGCTTCAAAACCTTCCCTGACGTTCTTGGTGTCTGTTTGACAAGGTGCCTTCACCACCGAAACTGGAGAGGCCGACTGTCAGCAGTCAAGATGCTTGTTATCTGGGAGTGGCATGAGTTATTGTTCTTCTGCAACCTTTAGCTTCGAGGAAACGTTTTCCTTCAGCACGGAGATAAAAGTGGCAGCAGATCACAATGCACTTTGTCACAAACTGTAGGAAACGGAGCTCATTTCCCTCTGGCACTTGAATCGACATAAGATCAGGAGGATTGTGACAAATGGGAACTTTAGATGCCGCGCGGCTCCTATTCTTCTTGCTGAAAGAACACTCGAACATGCTTGTGACATTTCGACAGAAAAGATCAAACTCGGGGAATGTCTTTGAGGAACTGAAGCTTGTTCTTCAGGAAGCTGGTTTGTCTTTGTCAGGCAGAGGCTTTTGATCACGAGGGGAGGTTTGCTGTTGCGAGTCTGAGAGGTTTGTCTGAACATTGTAATGTTCTTGCCTGATCATGGGCGGATGTGGTCGACTATTAGAGTTGCATCTCCGTCCCACCACGCTCACGCTCATCGATGTTCTGACTCTTTCAAAGTGTGTCCTGCACTGTCCTCCTCTTCCGACCGAAAAACGCGAACACGTTTGGTCCGGAATCACCCTGTGCTAAGTGCACGGAGAATTTCTGCCACGAAGCAACCTTTTCTAGTGTTTCTTGGAACCCTCCTCTGGATCCTCCAGGGTGAACTGTGCTTGGCGAACAGTGTGTCAATTGTCAGAAAGCCTCGAGGAGCGTTTGATCTGAACGCATTAGTGATTGTTCCACTCCTTAGGCCGTGTCTTGTGCACGCCCGCGAGTCGTGTTTTCCAAAGCGGCCATCATCCGATTTCACAAAGTGGATCAAGACGGCCGGAGAGATTGAGTCCTAATTGAATGAAGGTCTGCAGGTCTCCTATGTTCTTCACCTGATTAGGTCTGTTACACCGTATCTCGAGGGACTTGCGGCAAAGTGGAGATTCAACAATTACGTGTCCGGACCGCGCCCAATGTAATCAAATGTTGGTTTTCTTCATTATCAGCCTGTGGCGGAGAGGAGCCTCGACTCTGTTTCGCTCAGACGTCTCTTCCCTTTTTGCCTGCAGTGGAGATTGTCCTCCTCCTGCCGCCGGAGAGGAACGCAAAAGAGCGGCTGCAAAGCACCACAACTGCCTTGTGTAATTTCCGCTGCTGCCAGGTCGAGACGCCTCTTGGCTGTTGTTTTGCAGCGGCGCGGCGGCAGCAGGAGCGAGGCCTTGCGAGGCTGGTGACCTTCTTCAGCTGCGGCGCCGAGATACAGAGGCCCCGAGGGAGGGGCGAAGCAATGAAACAAGTCACAAAACATACGAAATGCCTCACCCTTGGAAGACAGGCAACATTAAAAGGCAACTTATGAGGTTTGAAACAGACCTATTGCCTTTGGTTGTCGGGCTTCATATTAGAAGGCGCAGTCTCGTTCGATTAGTACAAGTAAATTCATCATCTAAGAATGAATTTTCTTCCCCCTTCCTTGTACAGCGGGTGATGTCTCAATAGCAGCAAACACTTCAAAGCATTGTTGCCGAATGTGAAGCTATAGCCATAGAAATCGGCGGTAATATTAGCAGCTGTAGGTTCTTTTCATCTCTGAGAAAGTTCAGCATCTAGTGCTGCTGGGTGCAACAGGAGGTGAAGCGAGGTTTTCGATTCATCTCGTGTCATTAGTTTCTTTAATACAACTGATATCTCAGCTTCTGATTGTCATCCAACACAAAAGCGTCTGCAAGTTACTGAAAACAAGTTTTGCAACTCTTTGCAGAAGTTACTTTGCGCAACTTTTTTCTACCCACTTCATCTCTTCAGAGAAGACTGTGAATCACAAAATTGACGTTTGCTCGTGAAGAGGCGAGCAAGAGCGAGTCAAACTGCAGATGAAACGCCGAACAGAACACCCAAAGATCACACACAATCTTCTCTGTTTTCAGATTTTCCAGAATTGATCGAGTGTGACTGAACAGCCCTGACGAAGGGACCACAAGGGACAATGGAAACAGACACTTCTCGCATGCTCTTTTCACGCACCCAGTTCACGAGCAAGACTTGCTTTGCTGAGTTCGATGTGACTGGAGAAGAGACGAAGAAACGGCTGTGGAAGTGTGGGAACAGCGGATTGAACTCGACAAGTGCTTTGGACTTTAGCAACAAGGCCAACTTTCAGGAAAGTGTTTTTGGTTGTGTTTTTTTCGTGCACGAACAAAAGCGCTCTTGGGTGCTGTCGTCTTTCGCTTCAAACAAAACAAATCTTGAGCAGGACAACTGAAAAACAACGGCGCAAAAAAGCTTGACGAGGGAACACACACACGCCGGCGTCACTGTTCCGCTCAGTTGATTGGAACCTCTGATTCTGTTCCATAGGTGTGGTTTCTGCTGTCATTCAGTCCTGTAGGAGTCGAAAACTTTTACGAATCATTCAGAACACCACTTTGGCAAATCAGTTGCTTTTAGGAGATAGTGCACCAAATTATGTTCAATAATGCCTGTTTATACCGCTTGCCTTTTCCAATTTAATATGTCACAAAACTTTCTAATTTTCCCAATGGCTTTTTATTATAGCTCATTAGGCAGGACATACCTTTTCAGTGGATGTGGCGTGCCTCAGCCATTTGACTTTAAACCCATAAAACGCAGAAAGCGAATTCAATCAGGACCAAATGGAAGTTTTGCGGAAAAAAACAGCGAAACTTGTGTCATTAACTCATTTTCGCCATCAGATTTATTTGACTTGTACACCGGTGCTTCCGTGATCACCTGCAAGAGTTGGAAACTGAGGTGCGAGTGAAAATTAGCAGACGTCCCTGTTGTTGAATCTGTCTCTGTTGGCTTCAGGTGTTGGCCCCTGTGGTCGCAGACAAATGTTCGTGCACCTGAAGAAGCAAGGCTTTCAAACAGATTCAAACACTGCAATCAGTGATGGCTTCTGAACAGATTTATGTCAAAATTTTTGTGACCCTGTCATCATTCCTTTGCTCTGCAGGAGTGATTTTGATTGAAGGTAGATAGCACCCTTCTTTGATGTTCTGCCGTTGAACACAACAAAAACCGTCAAGCAAAAAATTTAATTTTCCTGTTCGTAATTTGAAGCGCTTTTACAGCTTGGCAGATTGCTAGATGAAATTGATGACTTGTATGTAAGTTTGATTGGAGATGGGCACAACTTTTGACTGTGCGTGGCGTGCCACAGCCGCATAACAACCTTGTAATCTGCATAATGGGTCGAGCGGAGACAAATGAGACACAGAGCCTTCCAAAAAGTTGCCTCTCCCCTTTCAGACACGTAAATGCTGTTGCGATAAAAAAAATCCTGATTTGATAAGGTGATGAACGAGCATTGATGAGTTGAATTATCCTTCGGTGATACTCGCGTGGTGAGTGGGGACCGTTCGTGTGGTACATTTTGCAGTCACAGATTTCGTGCTCTTGTCACGAGTGTAAGTGATGTTTGCCTCTGATGTGAGCGAATATCGCGATGCCAAACTTGAAGCTGGTCTGCCACAAAGGCCGATACAAGTGCAAATGTGGATGTTGTTCACTGCGATACTGTTCCGTGCACAGAAAAGCACCTTGAAGACACACATCTCTGTTTTACGATTTGCCCGTGTGGTGGACGGTGGACAATTCCACGGAACGCAGAACATTTTAGTTGCCTGGTTGTCACTGCGTCACAACGGTAAACTTCCCCATAAATTTCTCAACGAAAGTAAAAGGTATTTCAGCTTATGGAAATTGCGCTGCAAATACAATTGAGAAAATTTTCACCTGCTGGAAAGTTCCTTTCGGCAAATATGCTGCACAATTGTATCTTACAGACGTTTCACAATGTGCAAGCTATAAATTGAATTTTTCGCATAATTGCATTGTGTTCCACCTGTTGAAAAACTTCTTCAGCAAATACATTGTGCACAATGGTATTCTTACGAACGTGTAATTATTCATCCATCTGATCATACATCACTCTGCACACAAGACACTCAGAGAGAAAAAAATCGAAAGACTAATTGTTATGCGGCCTGAAGTAAAGATACAACAGAAGTCTTGACTGCTGTGTAAACAGGACGATGTTATCGGTGGAAAAGCATTCAAAAGAATTCATTTTACTTTATTTCGAAGCAGCTTTATAGATACACGTTTATCGACTTGAGTGCGTTTGAAAAGAGATTGGAAAATTTCTGACGAACATTCTTGGAAGCAGCTGTCAAGCAATTCAACTTGCAGCTTGCATGCTGTGTTCGGTGACCATTAACACAGAAATTTGCTGCGGTTTTTTGTCGTCAGGTCTTTGCCAGAAAATTGAGGATTAGGAAGCTTATTGTCAGTTACCTCATCTGTTTCCATTCTCGACACGGCAAGGAAAGAAACACTCCCGGCCCTGTGATAGATTGTGTTTGATGACTTGCTTTCAGGAAAATGCTGTTAAATATTTGCAGGTAAACTCCTCGAAAAAGATGGGAAGGCATGACTTGTTGGTGGTGGAGAAGAGACAAGGGCTACTCGTCTGTATCAATTCATGCAGAAAACCTGAGGGCGGCAACCTCTTTCTTTTGTGCACGTACTGGTGTTTTCCGAAAACGGGAGTTCAAATTTCAGATGCGTTGAATTGTCTTGCGAAGCTGGTGGAGTCAGACGTTTCTTTTTGGAAGAGGGAACTCTTGTTGGCTGTTTTGTGATTGTCCGTTCTTGTGAATGTGTTGGAAGTGTTGAACGTTTCGCTCGAATATCCATGTGCTGTGGCACGATGTGGCAAAATGTAAAGGATGTGGAGCAAAGACTGGAAGCACACGTCGGTGTCTCAAAGCACTCAGAGTAAACGAGAGAAGGATGCGAAGGGAGCACGTTGCGCATACCGGATCTTTGTCCTGCATGACAGACATGATTGATACCTTGTATCATTGCACTATCTGCTTCGCCTGTCGCCGTTTTTGTCCCTGCAGCGGTGAGGCAGAAACCACGAGGACTTTGAAGTCTGTCAATCCATTAACGCAGAGTATCGTGTTTCGCAACTTTACCTCAAAACCTTCCAATTGTTTGATCAAGTTTGGGAAGAAAAACACTGCATTGTCGTGTCAATCTGTTTCCTTGTTTCCTGTCAGCACCAAGCTTCCAAACGCTCCACGGGACTTGTTCTCAGCTGCGAGGCAAGGAGGTTAATGCTGGGTGGGAGCCTCCCGGGAGCAACGTGTGTGAGCCCGTCTTTCGGGCGTAATTTCATATTCTTGCCGAGGCAGCTTCTAAGAGCGGCAGCTTGTTGATGCGTGGCTGAACCAATATTTTCCCTCGCTTCCTTATTCATAAAACGGACGTGGAGCACAATGCCAATCAGCCTCTTGTGATCCCGCGAGAAATCACTTCTGTATCGAGCGACGATCAGCACAAACACGCCCGAGTTTGTCTTGAGAGCGCCGATGACTTCTGTCATTAGTTGTGGCGGCTGCGAGCCGCGAGGCGCGGGTAAGAAATGGCCCTCATGCCCGACTTCATCAACGAGTAAGTCCGGTAAACGGACCCGGATGATGGTCGCGTCACAGGGGGAGGTTACATTCCAAAGTGTGGACAGACGCACACATGAATGCTAAGGGTTTTTCAGCCGTCAGCGGCACCTAGATGGCCGGCTACGCGACCATCAAAAATGGATAAGGTACAACACATCAGAATCAGAAACAGCTCCTTGTGGATGAGAGAGGTTCCCTCGAGTCGGCCTCGGCAGTGGCGTCGCTTTCACGAATTGTATCCTTGGCAATCACGACCAAATATTTGGAAATTTCCGAGGAAAGTAATTGTGTGGGAAAAGAAGCATTTTCTCTCTGTGTGTATGCACCCAGCCTCATCTCAAAATATTGACAAAAGATTTGCGACATCAGAATCATCCTGTGATTGCGATTTCATTGCAGATCCGTGCGTCTGTAAATGTACTGCTTCAGGGCCTTCTGTGGCTGAACCTCTAAAGTGAATAGAATGAATAAACATTGGATATTGGATTTGTGTGTCTTTCTCAAAGATCAGTTTCTCTCTCTGTGTTTGAAAGCTTTTATGTGGCGTGTGTCAGTGGAAATCCTTGTTCCCTGCCAACCGAATCGAGATGGTGGCGTTTGAGGCTGCTGCAAAGTCGTTAAACGTGCAGGAAACAGCTGTATCTATTTGTCGTTGAGAGTCCAATGTGAGAGAAAGTATTGGCGCACGTAGTGTCGTGCTGTGCGAATTCACGGGAGGGAATGGGTTGTGGAAGGATCCGAGCTTGAGAACCCACAGAATGACAAGAGGAGTAATCACTTCGATCTCAGTGTATCCGAATCGCGACCAATTGATACATTTGTGTGCTCACGGAGCCTCATTTCCCCTTGTTCAAACAAGCCATTTCTCCTCAAATGCAACTCATCCAAAGGCACTAGTCCCTTCCATAATTCACTTCTTTTTGTCGTCAATATGGATTTGCCATTGATTTTCCTCGCTAGTCTGATGCACTTCTTTATTTTTGAGAGTCCAAATAGTAGATAACAATCTGCCGCGAATGTGTTTACTTTCAATTACTTTGCTTCAGAAAGCAGATCTCATGCTAAAAGTGACACGTTACAAAGACCAGGTGACAGGTAAAACGAGGAATAAAAGCTTTTCGCCATCTTGTTTGGTTTCCAGAAGAAGAACAATTGCTCGGGCCTGATGAATAAATGGTTCATCTTTCATGGAAAATGTCAGCTTCGGGACGAAGCAGTAAAAGACAACATCGTGTGAAGTCAGGTGTGACGAATGACATTTCATGTGAATCTGCAAAGAACTCTTTTTCAAGCCTGCGGCATTCCGAGCCGCGGACCAACTGCAATCGTGAGATCGGGTTGTTCTGTTCGTGTGTGTTTGTGGACTGTTGGTTCAACAGGGGGTCAATGTAACAAACCATTAATTTCATTTTTGTGCTGCCAGGAACCTTTGCTTTTCCCAAACAAACCATTGGTGACTTCACCAGGAGGGGGGGGGTAAAGTAACAAATCTTCATTGCTTTGTCCCCCTCCCTCCCCCCCCACCAAAAAAAGAGACCATCGCTTGTTTTGCCTGAACCAATGGTTCCAAGGAGGCAGGCAACCGTGGTCTGTTTCCAGAACAATGTGTGTTGTGAACACAATGGCTGTTGTCCTGTGCCGCGGGCTCATTGACCTGTGATCTCTTGTTTTGCAAAGCTGCTTGTGGTTCTGTGCTTCGATCCCACCAGCAAGCCACTTTTGGTGCACTGAGACTGTCACAAATGAATATTGTGAGCGCGCAGCCAAAACCCCAAGCCCCCGGAGTTGCGTGTGTCGTTCGGGTAGCATTGTCTCAGCCACGATGGGAAGATAGAAGGCTGAATTACACGAACACAACTCACTGTCCGCCCGCTGCCAAACGCAAGGAGGACCTTTCGCTGTCAGTGTGTCACATGAATAAGCAGTGCAGGCGACGCCAGATCGCTGAAAGGAGCTATTAGCGGAAACAGCAATGAAAGGTCAATAAAGCTGCTTCTAATATTTTGTCAAGTTACGGATGGGCAGCGTCTGGTTATTAGAGCATTGTTGCGACGTTGTCGGACACGAACAATCGCCATCAGATCCGCGCTGTCAGATATTGTTTCTTGATTGAGCCTGGCCAGCGCCTCGGAAGAATGCATAATAGCCGCTGCCCCGCTCGCAAATGATAATTGCACATTTTATTAAAGTTGATATGATCTTTTGGTTCTTAGGTCTTTGTGAACAAATAAATTATGGATATTTGCCCCCATAAAAGTTGATGAATCATGGATCTGCTGGTAGTGGTCGGACTTAGCAAATCCTCTGGCCTTGTAGGGAGGTCCAAGATGGAATAATACGATCACATTTGCATTTGATGCTTTTAGCCATAGAGACCCATTGCTTTTGGGCAATAAGACATAAAACTGATGGCTAGAAGGGAATAATGAGTTGTGTTGGACGCGGTCATATTCCGGTGTTCAAGGGAGACAGGTTCATAGTTTATTTATATCAGAACTTTTCCTGGGAAAGCTCGGTTATGGGCTGAAAGCGGTGTTGGGAACACCACGTCGTACGGTCGCGTGAGAAGGTGCAAGGAACAAACACCCAGCCCTCAAATGCGCTCGAATTGTTTGGTTGCAGCACCTCTCGAGTTTAACCAGAAAGCTGTCCATGCGTTTCTACATCTGAGACAAACAAACCTGTTCTTCCACAAACTTAGATATTTTACGATCACCTGATGGACATGTTGACGTTTCATGAATTTTGAATTTTTATAACACAGCACCTGTGGTGTCTTCATTGTTGACTGAGTCATTGACATTTTTTGCTTTTCTTTTTTCTGTCTTTGCAAATTGTGGTTGTGGTGATACCTCGTGTGGTACGTGGCAAGAGATTAGATTTGCGACTCGAGCGCTGACCAACAGAAGGCGAGGCTATTTATGACAGATCCGGGGCGTGAGGTGAATCCACAACCAGCAGCACGGGATGCGCACGCCAATCGTGACGGAAAATGTAATTATTCTCCACCTCAATACAATGTTACGGAGTGCAGGGCAGAAAAAGGAAGCTATCTGAAGTTGTATTTCTGAAATATCGTCCACGCGCGTCCTCTGATGATGGTTCCACACGTTGCCAACACCTCACGTCACACACACACACGCACACACACGCACACACACACACACACACGCACACACACGGACTCTGGCTAAACCAGCACCTCTTGTCGAGCTTCGGGACAGCAATCAGAAAATGACTGAGTTGACTGCCCGGAATTGCTTCGAATGAAAAGCCAGGTATGGAGGCAGTGTCGATATGTCATCGCATTGTGATCGGAAAAGGTTCACCTGTTCCGGACAGAGCTTGTGCATCGTGAAATCTGACTGAGGGATGCTTGGGAAGAGAACAGTTTTTTGGAGACGTTTGGGAATCTGACTCGCTTGGGCTTCAGACGGTTCAAATCTTGAGTCGTTTTTTTTCTTTTTTACCAAGTTTAAACAGGAGGCATGTGTTTTTGCGGCATCCCTCATATTTTCTTTTGTGAAGGAGACAGTTGGAGATTGCATTTTGAATGGTTCATTGTGTGGGTATCATTATCTGATGTTGCCCCACCTGGCCTGCTGCAGTTTATTCTTCGAATCAGCATCAGAGAAACAAAATTATAGGTGTCATGCCAGAAGGAAGACCCAAAGTTCGTGCGTGTGTCCTGAACTATCTATTCTTTTTGCACCAAGAAAACGTGCGTGTGTCCTGAACGATGTGTTCTTTTTTCACCAAGAAAAAGTAACAGATCTGCTGTGAGTCCAACTGAAGAAAGGAAGCGCAACAAAACGATGTCTCCACGTGCACGGACGCAGTTGGCAGTTCGTGAGACGAGGATCTGCGAATGAGGCGATCTCAACACAACAACACAACTTGTGAACAGCCCAAAAAAGATGGTATCGCTGCAGACTCCCGGCTTGTGGCATTTTGAAGTTGAAGATAAATGCGATGATGAAAGAGCAGAGCACGCGTTGCCAAGGTTCGGGTTTCAGCACTTGCTGGCTGCCTGCGCAAAAGCGACCATACATGCAGAAACTCCGTGGCTCAACTTCAGCTACTCTTTCGCTGATTCGCAGTAAAGTGAGAAGGCAGATAACGGTGTTCTGTGAGATGAGTTCCTTTTTCGAATGCAAGTTCAGCAGAAAGGAGGCTTCACCCAAGGTGCTGTGCTTGAGTAACGCGGGCAGGTGCCTTTTCAACCGTGGACAGGTGGGGTAAGCCTTGAATAGTCCAGATGGACGAGACAAGCGAAAGAAATCTTCCTCAGCATTGTGAGAATTAAACAATTGTTACACAATAATGGAACCCCAGGGACAAATGATGATATATTAACCAATGACAAAAGACGAGCCCGAATCAAAATTGATTCAAACGTTGGGTGTGATTCAAGCTTTTTGTCTCAAAAACGTTTTTTCTGCTTTTCTCTGGTAAAGTGTGAAATGAGAATTTTGTGTCTGCGCTGTTGTTCCACGAAAAATACAGAAATTTGGCAGCAAATGGTGTCGACCTGGGCCACCCACACTTCATGGTACAGTGACCTGCACAAAGAAGTGTTTCGTAAAGCTACACGAAGTGTCCTGAAACAAAAAGTAGTCGTAGTGTAGAAAGGTAGGAGAGCTCAACTTTCAGTTGCTTGTTCATAATAGATTGCTTGCATGACAAGTTCGTACAAAGCATCTCTGCTTGCAAGTACACTTGGAGAGCACCGCAGCCAGAAAGTCCAGGTTTGAAACGTAGAGGCATTCCAGAAATCCATTGGCCGCAAGACAAATGCAATTTGTCTTTTGTTGTGCTGAACATTTGGCTGTCCACACGGTTTGCTAAAATCAACAGAGGTGTGCCTTTTGGTGAGAACCAAGCCCAAAGCGCACACAGTTTGAGACCTCATCTGTTCGCCCATAATCTGCAGGTCTCCATTGCGATCTTGTTCTTTAACTTTAGTTGCAAGTTGAAATCGACCCTTTTCCGCTGTTTTGTCTCTGGATTGAGGCTGAAAAACATTGTTGAAACAAAAACTTTTTCCAAAGTTGCTCAGGGACCCCCACACGTTCAGGCAGACCGTAACGGAAAGCGCTAAGTCGGGCAAGCACACGGCTTCGCACTTCTCTGCCCCGAAGGGAAACATTAAGCAACATTTACTCCGCCAAGATACCGATGAGCTGTGCTTTGATGTCACATCGACCGCTTCTTTGACAGGTCGCAGATAAATGGCATTGTCCCCGAGAAAGCCATTATTTACCGGCCTGCTAATCGCCCACGTCAAGTTTGCATGATCTCAATTCCTTCTCATCTGCGGAACCTTTGCCATGGCAGTCCTTCAGGACAGGTGATTACTTACACAAGACAAAGGGACGAGTCAAACTAAAACCTCCCTCGTACCCTTGATGCTGTGGACAAAGCAAGAAGACACCTGGGTTTCACGTGCACTGTGGAAGCGAACGCTTTTCAAATGGATGCAGAAGCTTGGCAAAACACCTTGTGAATTCTGCGCTGATGTCGACATCAGTTGTTGGAAAAAGTGTCAAACTGACAAAAAAAGTCGACCTCAAGTTACAATTTAAACTGCTTAACATTACAAACATTTGTGATTGAAGTAAAAACGTCTTTTCTTCTTGTTCAATGTGTTGGTGCACATGTCACGATATCATTTACCGTTACACAAGTTGAACAGAACTTCTCAGTGGGTTGCCTCAAAATCACAAGACAGAAGGTGAATCCCTCAGGAGTGCAAAAAACTTTCCCCTTTTTCGCCCTTGGGAAGGCGCAGGGGGCAACCTGCAATGTTACATCACAAAACAACAGTTGTCTTTCTGCCAGTAAGTGCGATTCGATTTGGACAGCGAGTCTTGGCAACAACAGAAGCTCAGGAAGTACGAGTAGGTCTACAGTCGGTTGACACAAGAGATGTCTCAGCAGCCTTGAACCTGTGTCCGTATTTTCTGTCTGCATGCTTCGTGGTTGGACGAAGTTCATGAGCACTGTACTATTGTCGTCGACTTGCACCTGGAATATGAATGTCCATTTGATGAGGGCGAGACCTTTCCGAAAACGTTTGTTTTCTTTTCAAAAAATTCTATCTGCCCTTGCATGTTTGTTCGCTGAAAGATCAACTTCGTCACAACTGTTGTGTGCGTTTTCTGATCACCTGAGAAGCATTCTCAGAGCAGTTGTGTCCAGCGCGTTGACCCTCAGAGACTGTGCCAAAGGAAGCTTTTTGGAAGCCATTCAACATTGATGTCATGTCTTCGGGACACAGCCTGCCACATCCGGCTACAAAAAGAAAATGGATGTGAGTGGACTGCAATAACCCGTGGCTTCGCTACATGGGCTGTCACCCGCACGGGCAAGACAGGCAGCGTTGAGCAAAATACCAACACGGCAATGATTTGGTCTTGTCGGACATCTAAGACACGCTGGACAAGGTGCAAGAATCCGGTAACACGCGTAGGCAGGCTGTAAGTTGGTTTTTGCATCCGGTAACAGGTTGAGAAAGGCAGTGGCAAGCTGCGACAGCTACTTTGTGCCAAGAAAGAGGGCCATATGGCGGGACTGAAATGACGCGAGCCGCTCGGGTCGCGCACCTCGGGGCAGCGAATGCTCGACTGACACTTGACTATGAAGAAGCACCCGGTGCTGCCCGCAGATCTGACCCCGCACCCACCATCATAGATCCCAACGTGCGGAATTAACACCGAGCGAGGGCTTGCCAAAAGTGGAGCGAGCTCTCACAGCAGAGTCGCTCTGTGAAATAACTTCAGACTCTGCAAACAAACCACGATTTAGAATCCAGTTGTCATTGTAGCGCTTTTGTCTGGCCAAAAATTCAGGGGCATGAAATGACTTTTGCGATAAATCTGCTGTTTGCAACGAAAGCCTCGCAGGAACGTTTTGACTTCGCCCAGTTAGCTATTTATCTTAGCATTGTTTGTCGCGATTCGACATCATCAGTTTCTTCACCAAACCCACTTTGTCTTGGTAGCTGTCCGTTTTGCCGCTTTCTCCTTGGACGAATTTCATGCATATTTCATAAGAAACTATTCATTTGTTTTCATTTCGTGTCGGGCAAGTTCAACTGATAGTACCATTTAACTGAGTGGAGGCAGCGTTTCCGTGTCAATTTACGGTGTGGAGCCTTCAGGTTGAGTGAGAGACCCGAGCGTCTGATGCATGGCGTTGTCGTAAAGATGACATTAGTCAAAAGTTGCTCTGACACTGCGGTCTTGTTAAAAGTCGAGAACATGTTTTGTCTCCGGATGCGTTGGTTTTGTCTTTGGCAAAGAAACAAATTCTTACAGGTGATTTATTCCCCCCGCAGTATTTTGCGGAATGCACACTCGCACACACATCTCACAAGATCTCGTCCAAGATGCAGACGTTTTATTCATTGTTGATACTTGCAGCATAAAACCGTTATGACTGTCATCAGATATTTGCATTCTATTGTTCACCTAAATATGTCCGCGAATTTACGAGCGTCTCTCGAGTGGGGCGTGAAGAGGCATGGAAAAGGCCAGGTGTCTGCCAGTTCTCTTAGAAATTCAATTGGATGGGGTCCCAAACACATATTTGGTCAGTGGCTATTCGCCAATGGCGCTTTGCTTCTCCTTTTTTCGAGGGTCTGTAGAACTAGAAAGGAAACGCTATTTTTGTTTTGTGGACTTCTGAAAGGCCACGAATACTGCAACGTGGATATGTTCGTGGCGAGTCTCAATAAAACCAATCGCGAATAGTCGTTTTTTGGGAATGATTGTAAGTTTCTCTCGTCAAGGTCGCTTGCTTGGTTTGGTTTCTGAAATCAATGCTGACTTGTTTGAAGAAACTCGGAACACAATAGAAGTTATTTGTGAGCTTGGAACACGCATATGACAGGTGTACGTACATTTGCACAAACGTGCGCACTTCGTTCTGATTCACACTCGCAGCTTCCTTGGTGAGAAAGTCATTGTCGGACAAAATAAAAACAGCCAAAGCCTTCAACCAAACGTCCGCACAGCATTGCAGTCTGCAGACAGCCTTCAGCCTTCTTGGCTTGATTTAAAGAGGTTCCTCAGCAAAACTGATTGGCTGCACATAAGAACATGCGTGCGCTCAAGAGGCAAGTCTTAGGCGCTGGGCGCAGCTCCGCAGCTGTTCTTCTCCAATAAACACGCAGGTCTTACTCGCAGCATCTGCAGATGGTCTTGGCCAATTGCTTGCTGCTTCTTATGGGTTTTCTGCACACCCATCTTGCCCAATGGCAGCGCGAGTTTGACGCGTTCTTGAGACGCCGTTGGCTGGAGGTGTATCGGCATCGGGCGGCTGTTCTGCCTTCAGCGCGGGTCTCATTAATCTCATTACATGCGGCCTCACCGCTGCACACAACAAGGAACTACCGCGTGTTTCTTTCCTACGGTGCAGCTTTCTCAAGTTGCTTTGTCGCTTTGCCTTTTTCGTCGTTGCTGATCAAAACACGCACTTGGGCTTGTACCGGATCATGACCATCTCAGAGGCGGGACAAACCTGATGCTACCCCTCAGATCTTCACCCAGGCAAGAATGAAAAAAGTGCGTGGCAGAGATGTTTTACTGATCCAAAAAAGTCCCACCCCTCCAAAAAAAACCTCAAACAACTCGACGTACTTTCAGTTGTGAAGATGCAAGTTCATGAAAACTGGAACAATGCACTTGTAAAATGCTACGCTGCGTCGTGGCAACTGCGCAAAGCTGCTTCAGTCATCGCTCATCGCAGTCAGCGCGCGGCCTTGCGAACACCAGCGGTTTCTTGCAAAACAAAAAGCTTTGCAGCAGAATGTCCTTTAAGAGAGGCACAGCTGCATGACGTGCCGTCTTCAAGCCTCTCGCTTTGATTTACAGCTTCTGCGCTTTCATTCAAGCCGCTTTCAGTCACTGATAGGATGAAGAGGTGATCTTATTGCCTTGTTGCCTTTAAGAATACATGAGCCTGGGAGGACCCTGCGCGCGGTCTTGAAAGACACGGCATTGAGTTGGCAGGTCCAAGGTGCCCAAGTAGGCGACGAGATCACATTGCCTGGGAGGTTTCCTATCGCACTCTGGTGGGCAATATCATCTGATTGCCATTCATCTGCTCTTAGATGTCCCTTGTAAAAGGATGTGTCGCTTTCTTGTTGGGAAACGAGAGAAATGATCGTCTCTTAGATACTTGAGTGGCATTTCATGGGCTTCTATCTGTCTGTCACACGAAGTTGTCTTCAGTCACCTTTCACTGTGGTGTCGCCAGGAGGGTTTCGTTTGATCTCGCAGAATGCAATATCATTCTCGGGTCATTCTTGAAACTGAAACAAACGACTGTCATTAGATTCCACAGACAGGATCGCGTGAGACGAACGTCGCACCGCGGTCACTCAAAGGCAGCTTTAGATGCTTCCTGTGTTCCTGAAACCTCTGTGCACAGATTCTCTTCTTTTGATATTGAGGAGAGATTGTTCTCAACGTTCAATTAGAAATATCGTGTGTTGCTTCCGATCCGTGTGATGATGTTCAGATACTTCGAGGCTTTCCAGTGTGAGAACCACTGGATTCTACAGCAGTTTGATGGACAGCAGAAATTCGCGATCACATCCATTTGTCCTGTCCTTGTCCCTATTATTTCAGACAGAGGAAGCGAATTAACAGCTCTTGAGTAGAACTTTCATTGCAAGATTTGTTTCAGCTTCCGACTTCAACAGGCAGGAAAAGAGAATTACGACAGGAATTATATTAGCCACTATTTGCTCAGTGCGTAATTTTCGGTGGCGAATCTCTTTTAGGAAGGAAATTACAGGAAATTTGAGCAATCATCTCATTTCTGTGTGTGGAGAGGGGAGGGAGGGACGCAGGCGAAGTCACCGCTTCGTGATGAGGCCACAGCTTGTTCTTGTACTTGTGGCGGCCGCGTGACGTCAGGGGAGCGTGGACTGACACAGGCTGGAACTTTGTCGCATTTGGCAACTTCCACACATCGACATTCATCCAGTGGCCTGACGCACAGCTTGTGGTCACGGCCACTCATAAAAGATGAAAATTAGCTTGGGCAGACATCCTTGGAGATGCGCACAAAAGACTGACTCCAAAAAATGTGGAAGGAAGAGACGCTTCTCGCATCTTGGGTCCATCGGGGATTTCTTTGATCGACTTGCTTCACAATGGTTTTTGCTTCCAAGCAATAAAGCGCCGCGTTATTATTCCCAGCTCTCGTGTTACGTCTCTTTTGTGGAACTGACTTCAAGTGACAACTTTCAGATGACCTCTCTTCAACTTGTGAGAGAAATAAAAGCCATTCAAGGCTCTTGTCGCTCAGAAAACCTGATAAGGCTTGAGAAAGGCCAGAGGTTTGTTGGGCAATTCACATCATTCTTGAGTAAAAGGAATGGTTATCAACATGCATCAGTGGGTCTTGGCCCCGGAATTGAAGCTGTAATGCACGGGACTTTGAAGCTGCCTGTGCTTGGGACTTGAAGGTTGAATTTTGATGTGTCGCTGGGGAGAGGGTCGCAGCGCTCGTCTCTGTTTAATTCCTTCGTCCATTATTGTTTTTTCTAATGCTGTCCAATTTCCAATGTCATCGAAGCTGCGACATAAAAGCCCATCAGCTAAACTGAGTGCAGCGTCCGTGGTTTGGTCTTTTGTTTCAAGTCGTGTTGGGAGCATCCGCGTGCCCTTCTTTGCCCCTTTCTGTTGTTTGTCCTTCATGGAATAGTTCTTGTTCTCAAAACTCCATTGTTCGGATTGTGTTTTGTCTGGATGGATGGAGCGAGCACGAAGCAGCTCGTGGCCCGTGTTACGCGTATCGCGGTCCAGACAGGAAGAGCGAGCTCACAAGTGGCCTGAAGTGGATCCCATAGATGTTGTGCACCCATATGCAAGCTTGGAACAATTCGAGAGAAATTACTTTCCCAAATGACATAATTGCTGGCATTCAGCAGTTGGTCACAATTTTCTCCTTTCAAACGACTTGTTCGTCGTATTTATAATTGATATGAATGTCAAGTAAAAAAGTGCTGATGAAATTGCCAAGTTGTGTCCCTTGTCAGGCAGCTGAATGGAGAAAATCTGCGGCTAAATGCATTAGTTTTTATTTCATCTATTAAAGGCTGAATAGGTCATACTTCAGTGGCCAGCAAGAATAAAAATGGGCACTGAAAGCTGCAGTCTGTAATGTTATTAATGCAATACTCACTGCTGTGGATTCTTTGGGTGTCAAGGGAATTCTACAAATTGAATTGTGAGAAATGCGACGCAGCAAAAGTTAGTAAGGATATTCAAAGCAATACTGTCTTTAAGGGGGAACGCAATGTCGTGTTTGCGGCGATCTCGCAGAGACGTCATGCGAAACCTCTTCAATCGATTCTGAAACAAAACTGACGAATAGCGTCAGACAGGAACGCTGAAGCAATTTGCGCACCTGTTCGGTTTGAAGCTTGGCGTGCGCGCCTTGTGCAAGAATAGTTGAGACACCGCACAGCTCGGTTTCGGTTTCCATCGCAGGATGTGCAGAAAATTGCAGATTCCGGTTTGTTGCCTGTGAGCGTTCACGCAACGAAACATCCGGGATGGAGCACTTTCTGATTGCAAAATGTGAAAACTGAAGGACGCCCCTCCTTAAGCCAAGTTCCCAGAGTCTCCGCGCCCAAACAAGTCGCTGCAACAGAAGCAGCGCTGCGTGTCTCGCAGCTGAGCTTTGCTGCCATTTACATTGTCATTTGTGACTCCCTTAATGGCAGCAAATATGAAACACTTAGAAGGTTGTCAGCTCTCCGCCTCTTTACCTAATTTCATCAAGTCTGCGTCAAGGGATCCTGCACTAATTCACGGGGAAGTTTTCAAATGGATAATTCTGCGGCCCAAGAGAAGTGCAAAATGTGTTATTTACACTTAAGCTGGTTCGCCGCGGCTGTGACAAACGTTGAAAAGCAGAGTCGCAGAAATGGCGCCTCTCGGGAAGAGCGCGCAGGAGATTTGGTCAGCCGAGTTGGATCGAGAGATGTTTCCAACAAAGCAAAACCCACGCATGCAGGTGAAACTCGACAGTCAGCAGATCAACTGCATCTTTTATTGTCCAGGAACGACTCAGTCTGCCATCTTACTGCTCTTCTATCTGAGATCAGCAACTCGTGTCCATTTGCTGTTGATTGCGAAAGGCAATCTTTTTATTTGCTCATCCAAGTGAAATAAATTCATTGAGGCAGAACTTACATTGTATCTGGTTCACGCTCCTGGAAAATAATGAAACTGGGCTTCTCTGACACCTTTTTGACCGCAGGGTATTTTTCAATGAGGAAACGACAGCAGTTCATTTGAAAAAGAGCAGTTATGTGATGTTTTAAATTTTGAATGAATATGAATTGCTTGGTTGTCGCTTTGTCTTGAGGACACACGACAACGCGGACTTTCGGTCACGAGAGGACTGCACGCGGAGAAGGCGGAGAAGGCACTCGCTGTGGAAAACAATATTTTGTCCAAATGCCAAATCTTCTCACGTCACGTCCACTGTTGAGCAGTGCTGACCTTGTGCATTAATTCTTCACAAACACACTTCTCTGCAATTGTCTAATTGCACCCTTTCAGACAGCATGTCAATTTATGCATTTTAGATAGCCCTGCACGAGTAAAATACTACTCTCGGGCATCACAGGGAACAATGCAGTTTGGACATTGTCTCCTGATGGTTTTGACAGGTCGATATTGTGGACATTATCCAGGTGCAACTGGCCACTCAACCTGGGCTTACCTTCTCGAAGACATCCACTGTTTGGCGAATGCGCCATTTCTAAAGGTGGCACGTGAACGGTGTCCAAGGAAAGCCGAGACCTGGCAAACAAAGCGCGTCCCTGCAGGACTTCATATGCGTGGCCACTGCTTGGCTTTTGTTGCGGGTGCAACTCCTTAGTCTCCCGGTCACCCCCGGCTACCCCCAATCGGCAGCTGCTGCCGTGCCTTCCTGAACCTCGAGGTGAATTTCTTTTTCTTCGCCTGACCTTCCATCTCAGCTTGGGTTTCCCTTGTCCCAATGTCCTTTTCATTTCCTTGCAGACATTTTCCTCCATTTAACCTGGCCAGTAGGCGCTTAACATCTGCAGCCGTCTTTTGCTATTGAATACCAAACTGTCATTGCTGTAACTTAAGATGTGACGCGCCTTGGGCCGTTTGTGTACACTGGACAACCCATTTCTTGCTCGCCAGTTGTGGACTCGAATCTTGAACAAAAAAGTTTCCAGGACACGACCGCTTTGTTCCACGTGTTTTGTTGTCGCTGGTCGAGCTTCACAGGTTTGTGCAGACTTGCCTGCACCATCACGATCGCTGTTCTTTCTTCTGCTTCCACAGCTGACATTGTTTCTTTTCGACATTGTCCCTTCAACACGATGATGTTTTTTGCATGACAACGATGAAGAGGCGCTTCCTGCAGAAGATAAAATTGGAAGCTTGAAATCGAGCTGATTCACGGCTATTTGCGTGAAAAAGGAAGAAACAAGGCAAACTTTTCGCAAGTCGTGACTTTGTTGTCCTCTTCTTGAAAGAAGAGCATTTGTCTGCAACACCTGAGACCGAACGGCTGTTTTTGCTGTTTTCTTTGAAACAAAAGGAGTCAAATATGATGTCGGCAGCGTGTTGTGTGAAGCAAAGGTCTTCTCGCTGTTGAAACAGGGATTGTAAGGATGGCTTCTGTTGACTGGTGTGTAAAACGCAGACATATTTCAGGACTCTGGGGTAAATAATAGAAGTATTCTTTGGAAACAAAGAGGTTTGAAAACAATGCGAAGTGTCAAATTCAAAAGTCTCCTGCCCTTTTCATCAAAACAAAGGAAAGAATGAACGCATTCTACAGAATCTGACTTCTGCATGTTGGTTGGAAACAAAATGGGTTGGTTCCCAGGAAAGATCTTTCCCAGACAGCCAAAAGGAGGTGTTTTCTTTTGCTGTACCAACTGTAGGCAAGCCCTGCACAAAAAAAAAATGGTTTCTTCAAAGATTTCAGCCCAGCAGAAGTGGTCAGTTTGGAGAACATACACGGTGAACCATTGTTCACTGTTCACTTGAAAAATTGATGCCCTCTACAAAATGTTGCACCGACACAGTCTCTTGATTGTTTTTGGAGTTTTCACCCTCTTGCCAGCAGCATGGGCCACAGCCACGGAGACTTGGGCCGGTGCCCGGGATGCGAGTGAAGGTCAACTCTGCCGCGCCGATCGGTGTCGAGCGGGCATCGCCGCCACTTTTCTGCAACTTGAAAGCCAATTTGTACCTTTGAGACAAGCCAGGAAAATAACGGCGAAAGAACTGTATCATCATAATTACTTTAATTACCGTAGATTGTTTGAGGCTATGACATTAAGTAATGCCAAGAGAAAGCCTTTATGCTCAAGCAAACGCTCTTAGATGCCAGTGTAACAGATGCGCGATGGCTTTTGGGTGTTGGAATCACGACACGTTGAGCTGCATTGCGGGCACAATAAATGCATGTTCAGACGGTTATACCTTCCAGGAAGAAGCGGGGAAGATGAAAGAGAATTGTCGTCGAGTGGAAGAGATCCTTCGGCTGCGTGATGAAAACTGAATGCTGCACTTATGACAGACAATACTCAAAGAAAGTTTCTGCACCTGATGCTAAAAAGAGAAAGAATCACTTTTCTGCTCTGCCATTCTTGATATGATGCCCGCCACCAACGAGTGACTCGCATGGAGATCCGGCTTCACTGTTGTCTGGTTAAGTCCCACTAAGAATGGGATCACCTCATGTGTCCATTAGAATTCCAGTGTTTTGACAAACTATTGGAGCCATATGGGCCCAGGAATCATTAAGCTTCTGGTTGATTGTCTTCCAAATTCTTGTAAGCCGCGGTCATCGTTCGTCTGAAGTAGCCAACTGCGACCAGCTGTTGCCCTTTTGTATGTGGTCAGGTTTGATCTGTGTGAGCATCGGGAGAATTCTGTGCCTCATGTACACTTTCATCTCCCAACACATTCGGTGCACTTTGGAGGAATTTCAAAGTTTTTGGTTGTTCCAGTTTTTCAGCTGCCAAAGGTTTATATTCTGTCGCGGCCCAAGAGTAGCGCGTGTTCTTCGTTGGAATTCATCACCGGCCAGAAACTAAAAATCATTTTCGGAGAACATTTTTGGTTCTTTTTGGCTGACAATTGGTAATTTAAGGGCCAGAAGTAATTTACCGAGAAATGAGGGCCCCTATGTGAATTGTAACCAAGCTGCCTTGATAACTTAGGGAGATAATTGCCCGTGCATTCTGCAAGGAGACACAGCTCGATAATAAATGGCCTATTTCCTGCTAAAATAGACTCTAAATGTAAGAAATGACACATAATTATGCAATCAAGACATATTAAGGGTCCAAACAAGTTATGGAAGCCTCAAAACCTCATTATTTTAAACTGAGAAGCTGCGAGTATTAATTGCGTGTAATAATGATGTATGCGACATATGAAAGATCGTCCTTCATGAAAGTCCATCTTTGTATTCCGGAGATGTGCACTCTGTTGTTTCCTGAACTGAAGGGAATGCTTTACGAGTGCCACGTTCGCATTGCTCTCAAGTTCACCTATTTTCTGTGAGAGGAAGTTTATTGAATTAATAACGTGGAAATTGCTGAATCAAAAATGGTTGCAAGTGGGTCAGGTAGATTTATGGGGAAGAAGCCCAAATCCTTTTCTGGTTGCTTTTCGGGAAACACACCGTGTTTCGAATGGAAAGGAACCTTGAATGTATTCAACAGCTGCAGAGAAAGTTTTTGTGGCCCTGACCACAGTCTTCAAGTGCAAACATGCCAAAGTTAACTGATCCAACAAGCGTACACATCTTTCTTTTGAACAGACTGCTTTTCTTTGATTTGCATAAGGCACCTGTGTTCAGCACAACACTCCTGAAAGCAAACAAGAATATTGACGTCTTCAGCTGCCACGAGGTACAGCTTCAAACACTTGAACTTCAGGCTTCGATTTTTCTCCGGCAAAAGGATGTGTTCTGTTTTCCCTGAATAAATACAACAAAACCACACAAGTTCCAGGTATTCAATTAAAAGAAAGTTTTTGATGTCGAGAGAACAGCTTGCGCCTTATTTGGTTTTAATTTGCAAAAGAATGAGACAGTTCGATTGGTTTTCGTTTATGACAGTTTCTTTTATGGACTCAAGCAACATGTGTCCTTTTACAAGAGAAGTGATGTAATTTTTGTGTTGAAATTATTCATAAAAGTGTGGCTGTTTTTCGCAGTAAGACGTGAACATTTCGAACTCAGGTGCACTCGAGATTTCCAAGTTGGAAAATGTATTGGTCCCAGCTGCAAGGAAAGCCAATCGCGTCTTGCATGCTGTCGATGCAGGTGGCGAGAACAACTTTAACAACAATGCAGCTGATCAAAAGTCAACGTGTCGTTTCTTTCTTGGTAACCTTGCTTCACTCCACCTCAATGATAACTTTTAACGTAAGCCGATCTACAGTGAAGCCTACAGTTTCACTCTGACACGGTGATCAATCAGAGACAAAGGAAATTCCTTGTTTTTGTACAGTCGCAGCATCTTGAGTCAAATATTTACTTTATCAATTTTATAATTAAGAGCCATCTTGCCTGCTAAATGTACTCACACGTAAAAAGTCCTTCATGGCTCCGGTGGATGAGATTTGCATAATTGGAAATGAGGTAATTGTAGTTTGCTCGAAAGTTCCAAGTATCTTTGCATCTGCAACTTCCTGGCTTGATTGTATAATCCATAAAAGCACTTAGCGAGTCGGATAGATGAGGTTCGTTATTCGGGGGAAGGTAAGACATGAGTTTTAATATCCTCTTTCGCTGTTGAATATCGGACCATATGCTGCGGCAGTCTTGTTGCAATGCTTTTCCTCTGGGTCTTTGTTTTTCGGATTTCCATAAGAAGTGCCTTCTCTTTGTATTTGAATTTTTGATGAAGAACACTTTAGGTTGGCTTATTTTGTGACAAGCTAATGACCCACCATGACTCGGGGCTCAGATACACCCGCACCACCTTTCCTTTCCCGGCAGACTTGCCTCAAACGAAAACATGTTTTCTTGTCCAAGAAACTGAAGCATCGCGTCGGTCACTGTCTTTTTGAGCTGCGTGCGCGTGCACGAACTCTATTTGCACCGATCTCATCACCTCTTCAGCTGCAGAGTGGATAATGCAACGGACTCGTGGCTCCTTGAAACTCGGCCACCTGATCTTGGACTTGAAGAACTTTAGTTTGATTAAAGCGCTGCATGACACTCCGCGTTCAGAATTCTGATCAACCCCTCATCGAAAGACAAAACCTCTCTGGCACGAGGCACAGACACAAGGTGAAACGGTATCAATGGTACATAATCCGTCCAAATTCTGAACGTGATTCTTGATACGTTTTCATGCATTTCAAGACCAAATTCATCAGAACACCTTTTTGAGTTGCATTCTGCTTGCAGAGAGACACAACAAACTTTTTTCGTCATTTCAGGCAAAAAGCTTGCCGAACGCGTTCAGCATTCGTGGTTTTCGAACGCAAGAGCCGTGGAAGCAAGATGTTTCCGCCCGAGAATTCTGTGTTCCACACACAGAAAACATATTGAACTGAGAACATGAGACAAACATAAAGAGTGCTAACTTTGCTTTCTCATCAATCTGTACTTGAAGCCTTTATGGATTTCTTGTGTCTGTTTGAAATGGAAATATGATTGCAAATCCTAAAATGGATCTGAGACTTCGCCCTTCCCCTGCACTTTTCCTTTATGTTTTTTTGTGTTTATCAATAAGCCTTCAATAAGTAGTATGGGAAATTGGAGGAGGTGTTCTTGATGCAGATGCTCTTCAGATTCATTGGGTGGGAGGGTTGGATGTTGACTTAGTGTTGGGAAGGATAAAAGCCTCAACTTGCGAAGATCTTTGCAGCTGCCCAGCTTCATGCGTTTCAGACCCTGTCGCGGGTTAACTTGGGCTTTCAAGAGCAGTCACAAAATGTCACAATTGATTTAAATGTGGGTGATTCTTTCTTTGTCATTGAAGCAGAGCATCAGCAAAATTTTTCAAGTTCACAAAATTCTCTGACTCCCCAACAAAATCGGAAAGCCTCACATTTGCCGAAGCTAAAACGACACTTGTCGTGGCGCAAGGAAAGTTTTCTACCATCAGGCAAAGTTGTTGAGCTGTCATCTGCAGGCAGCAGAATTAATGCTCCTGGTTTCACGTTCTTCGGCAAATGAAGAGCGGCTTCATATCGCAGGAAAATTCTTGGTTGCATTTCAAATCTCCTTCAGCGTCGTTGATGGTGTCAAGTTTTCTTCAGCAGTTTTCCTTCCCATTTCTGAACGATCTGCATCTTTGCGTCATCAGAGTTTGTGGAAACACTCAGGGAACTGCATGAATCGTGGTGCCGCACGACACGGACGCAATGGAGGGAGATTCAGAATGACGGCGTCATCGTCACAGATTTCAAGTGCGACACGTTTGTACACCATGGGCACCAGACTTTGTTGCGTGAGATCAAGGTGCTTTTCGACAACTGGAACAAAAAGACAAACATCCTTGCTTGAGTTTGATAACCAAGTGATTTTATTCAATACCCACATGACTAGGCGTACTACAAATAGAGATATTTGTGCAGACATTTTCTGCGCAGCACAAAGATGCATGAATACAGTGCAGTAGTTCCGCACGAAGTGGTGTATTGAGATAAAGAAGTATGTGCATATCATGTGGAGAAGATATCTCAGCAAAAGAGCTTACACAACAAAAAAACTAGACTGAGTGCCCACAATAAGACATATCAGAGCATCATATTTACACTTTTTCCATTAAATAATGTGCGACTACACGTTACACAGCAAAACACATCATTGAGTGAAAAAGCCAACTCGTCATCGTTTCGTTTCACAAGTGCAAATAGCAGAAAATTGCACAACTTTGTCCAATAAACAGACAACGTGGAATCATTGGTTTGTTACGGACACGCACCTCGCACAAACACACTTCCACACGTCAAAAATTGCAACAAGTTGTTCTTTGATTGTGAGAAATTATTTTCCACAACGACAATTGCTCTCATTGAAAGCCGTGTGATTTTGAAATGAATTTCAACAAAGGCTAAAATAACAGGTCAGACAATGTGAACGACACCCTGCAAACTGTTTTCCTCTGCAGCATCTACAGTCCGGGTCTTTAACTTTCTGAGCACAGTTCTGGCCTAACAATTACAGATAAGGAAGGCCTCAGTTGAGTCACTGTTATCTTCTACAAATGAAGGGATCACAATCACAAGCTCTGGGTACTATCGAGTAAGCTTTACATTTTCTCCGTCGGATGTTAGCCGCATGTCAGTCGGGAAAATCTCCTGCCTTTGCAGTAACGTTGATCCCGTTTTCCTTGCTTTGCAGTGACAAACAAAAGGAACAGTCCTGCAGACACAGACAACATTGTCGCTGCACACACGTGTAAATGCGGACAGCGAGTGTCTTCCCTCACCAGAATTTTCTTCGCCCTTTGCTCAGCTTCCAAATTACATGACCATGAATCATTTCTCCTTTCCTGATGACACAATAAATATGATACAGATATGCCCATTTGCATTCATATATTCATAAGACTGTGAGCCTGCTCAATTCTCATTGTATTTACTTTGACAGATCTTTCACGTCTTTCTCAATCCATGCAGCAAATCCCCTCTTGTTAATGCACCAAGTCGCGTCGCACTTTCTGCGACAGATGCATTAATGATCTTGACAGTCTTGGCCACCCATCATCTTCCGGCTCGCCTCCCCTCCCCCAATTCTCCGCTTGCTCTTATCTCTTTCCTCGCTCAGCGCCGAGAAGTAATTGCCCTTACACAGATTGCTTGTTCTCTTTGCAGATCCCACCCCTCGCTTGCTCAATCATGCGGTGCACGCACGCAGCCCAAACTTTTCACCACTTTCTTCAAACTGAAATACGTCCCGCTCAATTTCTGACAGACCCGAGGTGATAGAACATGTTTCGTGACATTCGGTCAAGCAGCTCCTTCTGCGAGGAATCCCCGCAGTCAACAGAGATGTCCGCGTTCTCGTGGAAAAGGGGAAACTGATAAATGCGTCGGCGCCAGGCGCCAGCCTCATCAATTTTCCTGGCATTCCCTAATATCACGTTGTGAGGCCAACAAATCTTTCCCATAAGCAAGAGTTCGATAACAGTAAGACATCATTACACTTCATAAAGCCATTGAGGCAGAAAGCGAAATCTTACAAGCTACTGCACTTTATAAGGGACGAAATTAGGGACATCAACCCTCCACTGCGGGGACTTGTATTTACCAAGTTGAGATTGCCAGTCTCTGTAGTGACTTGGAGGGACTGACTTAAGAGCCTGATACGGCGCACATCATAAATCTTCAGTCCCACTAGATCAATATTATCCAACACGCCTGAATATCTTACGGCATGATTTTTTATTCCATACAAATTACATGGTGATATCAAGAGCTCCCGGTAACAAGATGAATGGCCAAGTAAGACCCTGTCTGCCTCCCCGCCCAGTGATCATTCCTCAAGTCGACGAGTGTTTTAAGGCTGCCGCTTGATAAAATCCACCAAGGGACTCGACCAACAATAGACATCGCATTAAACTTTCATTCCTTTCCTTTCATACCACCTCCTTTGATATATCCCCAGGAGGTAATAATCACTTGCAATATTCAAGATGTTCACGGACTCGTGCCGCACATTACAGGCGCAGAAGCTGTTTTGTCTGCACCCAGAAGAAATGATCTGAAAGACCTGTGCCTTTTTATTTCTCCGAAGGAAGCTGTCATTTCATAATTGATAATAATCACTGGAAAGGAGCAAAGTGTGAATCCAACAGAACTTGTTTTGCTTTTGTGAGCTTTGCGCGCAAGGAGAAGCCTGCACTGACTGCATGTTTGCCTTCCGTTTTCCCTTCAGGTTTTCATTGCGAAAGAGTCTCAAGACGGAAGCGTGATTTTGCAACTGGTAAAAAACGTTTGTCCAACTCAGAGCACTCGAAATACTCAGCCTGTTTTCTTCACTAGACAACACCTATAACTTTACATCTTTGACTGGATTAATACACTCAAAGCACCAGAGGTTTCACCGTTGAGTCTTTGGTGAAAGACTGTCCTTCTTCTGCACACAAAACTGAAGAGCTTTTGCGGCAGAACAAGGAAACATACGAACAAGAAATTTGACGAGAGAATTGACTTCTATAGCAATCCATGCCAAACACTACTGGTGTTGTGACGTGCATTTTGCAGCACCATTCTTTGGTGAGCTTTTGATTGCTTTCACGTCCAAAGTATCCCACGGTCATCAGTGGCGAAGCCGTTTCACGAGTTCTGAGCCCGGCGTCACGTCCTGTGAACGCGTAAGTCTGAGCGTCACTGCACTGGGCCAAGAAATCGTCAAACGGCCCGCGTCGTCTTGTGGAAAGTTTTATGTACACACCGCGAAATATTTCACAATGAACTCTGTGCACGTACCAAGGAAAGTGATCCATAAATATTATTATGCAATATCTAAATGTCTACACCCCATGTCTATGGTACAGTATTGTCAATAAGTCTTGTGACTTCAGCTCCGAAGTGGAAAGGAATCTCGCAGCGCGAGCCAAACCGCAGAGTCGCCGCAGCGACGGACGTCGCACCTCGCGCTCGCTCAGAGAAGTCGAGTCGGAGCCTCCGAGCCTCCGAGGCCTCGTCACACAAGTCTCCATTCGTCAAGGAGTATTCAAGACACAATGGTTCAGAAACAAAACATGAAGTCATCAACAAATCTTTACAGCTGGCCTATGGTACAGTAGTGTACATCAGTTTGAGTATGAGGTCTGCGTGTTTGAAAAACACCACCTCTCTCCTGAGTCTTGACTTGTCTTGTTACAACCGAGAAACGTAACTGAGGGTAACTGAACAAAAGCATCACCCATCACCTTTTTTTTTGTACATTTCGTGCCGTCCCTTTTCCACCTGCAAGAGGGCAAGTTGGTGCCGAGCAACGAGCACCGCGACTTCAGGGACCATTTCCAGTCAACATGGGATGACAAAAAGATTATTTTGGAACTTTTGTGTGCAGAAAGACAGTTGCGAATCAGGTGTACCGCTCTCACTCAAGTGAGCACAGAGTGACACAATTTCTTGAACGTACCAAATCAACGAGAGGAAATTTTTTTACAAGTCGTTGAGTTGTTCCATCCAGTTGGGAGATTTGAAGTACTCTGGGATTGCGTCGTCGAGACGGGCGATGATCTTGTAGATCTGTTTCTTCCACGACTGCTCGGCGTCCTTGCCAGCGCTGACGGACTTGAAGAACTCGCGCAGGGTCGCCTCCACCACGGAGCGGAAACTGGGGGGAACCTGCACCAAGACACCAAGAGAAATCCAACATGAGAAGAAGTGCCTCACTTTCTGTGCGTGCATTTGTATCAATTTTGAGAGCGGTAATTTTTGTCGTGATCACTTAATTGAACATTTTCAAAATCAACCCGCTCTTCATTTGAACCCAAATTGAGTTCAATGCTGTAAAAGACGGGTTGTTACAGCGATCGTAATTTTCAGCTTCTGTGATGCGCCTTGAAAAAAAATTGTCATCTTGAAAAATGGTGCTTCCCGTTATTTTCCTCTGCTGTTTGTAATTGACCTCCGGAGCTGAATTGCCGCAAGTTTGGATTCATTATCTCGCAGTGGAAATTGGAGACAGTTACCGTTGACATTTAGTGGGAACGATTCTTTGCCATTTCGTGCTTTTCGTATCATCAAGCAAAAAACAATAACTTATAATTGTTCTGTTTTACAGTCATTTCTGAGTAAACTTAGCCTTGAGATGCAAAAGCCATAAATGTTTAAGGACGAAAGGATGTGTGCGTTACGTTTGCTTTGAGCGAAGTGAAATGCATGTCACGCACTGAAGTCCAGTTAGACATTGCCTGGGGCCCACTTCAACCAAAAATGCTGGTCTTTGAGAGAAAAGTACCTCAAACCTTTTCAAAAAATTGTCGCTACCACAGCCCGTGGGTCAATCTGCGTGTACTAAGCAAATCCTTTGCCAAAACATTTACGAGGCCCTTTAAATTTTGCCATGTTGTGTCGTGCCAAAAGAACAGTTGCTTTTCCTGAGGCATCAGCACGCCTCAAGCAAATAAAGTTATTAGACTTTATATTTGGTGGAGAAAGATGAATAGCCTTGTTTCGGCTGGGCTCATGACACGGCCGTGTGAAAGACTTGGCATGAAATGGAGATGCTGGCCAAGCAAAACAATGGGCTGATGCTGTGTTACTTTTCAATTTTTATGTTTCGTCCGTATTCTGCGAGTGCGCAACAGGAACAAATGTATTTGGCAAGGCCAAATGAGAAATATCTCTCCCCGTGTTTGTCTTAGAAATGATGAATTTGACAATCCTAAACAAATAAATTTCATGCGAAGCACTTTTGAAAAGATCCAGAATTCAATTGTGTCTCTCGGGATGCGGTGAGCACCACGTTGCGCTTGGAATCAGACCGCCGGTTCCTGCCTCCCTCCCACTTGATACGGAACTTCACTTTTCCCAGAATATTGTGTTTCACGACTTCACGATGTGCATGCATTACGTTTAATCATATGACCAATTAAATTCGCATCCTTACGCTGGAACCGAGCTCTGAACCTGATCTCCTTTGTGTAAAAATTCACTTTGAATAAATTTCACACGCTCTAATCTGGATACCGACTGGGTTTCCTCCAAAAATAAGAATACCAAGTGTTCCCTTTGACCAAGGTTCCCTGACCCCCGGCGATCAAAACGAATTCTCTCGGGGTTCACCAGTTGAGGAAATTTACACTGGTAGTGATGGACAGGTCAGCCCAGGAGAGTGCCACAGACCCAAGAAGCATGAAGTTGATAAAAGGACAGGTCCCCGTGCCCGCACATTGTAATCGAGGGAAAGTTATCCTTCTTAGCGGAAATTATGCATTCGCAATCAGATCCGACTGGGAGGTTTCACCTGGGGCAACTTCATTTGATACAAGACAAGTCAACCAGCACGTGCAAAGTACGCCCGCGTGTCAGGCTTCGGTGAATGAAGAATTCCCTCGCCCATTCATCCGTGGTAATTGTCCCAGGGGACTTCGGCTTTTCTCACAATATTAGTTTCTGTTGTGTTTTGTTGCCTCAGTTGGGCTTGCTTGAGGTTTGCAGAAAATACTGAAGTCAACTGAAAAAATGTCCCCGTGTCCATCAGTTCAAAATGTTTGTTCGTTTCTTTTTCTTCAGTCGTGATGACACTCAAACATCCAACAGCACTTCCCGATTGGTCGTTTGAGTTCTTTGAATTGCGATTTTATTCAGCTGCACAGGTTGAGCATAAACTCTTCAGACGGGGCAAGGAATAATTTCTGTTGGATTTGCATATTGATTTTAGGTATCGTTTCATTTCTAAACAAAGAAAAGCCAGGGAACACAAGGTACGTGTGAGCTCTCAGTCTGTCACAGAGAAAAAAAGATTAAAAATTGCCTCAAAAAAGTATGTTTGGAGGGGCTGGGTTGCTTGAACTGTTGAATTGATAATTTCTAAAAGGAATCTATTGATTTGCAGCCAACGCTCATTCTGAAAAGAAATAAAGCCCTTGGAGTTTATGTAAATACGCTTCAACATTTAGCAAATTTCTTCGGCAAATTGAGTAATAGATGAGTGCGTTGGTGTGTTTGGTTCATTGGCGTCTACCTGTGCAAGAAAAAGCTTTTATTCTTGTTTATTTCCTATTTTTCCTTCAATCTATTCGCCCTTGATGAAATAATGCACATTTGATTGGTGTTTCAATACGGTTCCTTTTGCCTTTGTCTCGTTTCTTCGGACGCGAACAATGCGACTGCTGGGACTTAGCCAATGCCTGCTCTTAATGCCGTCGACAACAGAAAAGTCTTCCCTCATCTGCTGTCAAATAAAGTACCTATCAAGGGCTCAGCATGTTTGCAGACACACCTCACAAAGGTGTGATGGAAAGACAAATAAACTTTGTGTGAGGACCTGGCTTCCCAACTTCTTTTCCCTCAGACGTTCAGTGGCGACAGCGGATTTTCATCGGAGGCCGGAAACAAGGATCCATCTCTCGTGCAGTATCGAACTGCACCTCATGCAGCATTTTCACCTCGCAGCAGTTCTTGTCTTTCACGGTGGCACGGTGAATTTGACTTCTCCTTGGCTGTCTATTTGTTGATATTTTCGGCAAGGAGTTGGCTGGTGTCGCGCAGTGAAGAACACTGTCACTGTTGCATGTTCTCCACCGTGAGCGTTGGTGGTCCGAGCAACGGAAGCAGCAGATCGCTCCCTGGTCGCGCGGGTCGGCTGTGCTCTCCGTACCAAACGCTGAGATGAAACACAACTTGAGGCCAACTCTGCGTTTTTATGGTGTTTTCACATTTTCCAGATGCATTATTTGATCTTCAGCCCGAGGGTTCCGACCATGTACTCTGATTCATTGTGTTGCGTTTCATTCTCAGACAATTTTACGTACCACAAAGCAATAAAATTCTGCTTGAAAAGCTTCCACTCTCACAGAAAACCATTTTACCTCTGCTGATGTTGGAGAAAAATCCATAAGAAAGTTTGCCAGTGTGACCCTCAAGTTTTCATACTGTTTGATTCTGGCGGAAGAGCTTTGCTATTGTGCTGCAGAAGCAGTAGTAAATCTGCCTGGAGAGAAAACACCATCAAGGTCCGGGGGTCGTGTTCCTGCATCAAAAAGCTCGATCCCTCTCTTCGCTGTTACAATATCATGGCAGAATGAATCTGAAGGTGAACTGAACTCGGTAACGGACAAAGGCCGGACATGGTCTCGTCACACTCGCGAAGCTAAAGGAATGGGCAGAGCAAAGGCACGGAGCATTGTCTACAGCACCATTGTGTTTCTGTCCGACAACTTCGCTTCAGAGGCTTGTGAATCAAATGAAAATGTCCACGCACAACTCTTTCTCAGTGGACCATTGTTTCACTCTCATCGCTTTTGAAGGAAACGACACATATTTTTGTTGTTCCGGCTCAAAATATTTGGAATTCAATCTCGTCTCATATTTGCACGATCAAAGTTGATGGTCGTCTGTCTTTTTCTTTTGGCCCCAAACAAAAGGTGCAGAAAGTGATGTGCAATGCGATGGATACGAAGCAAAGGAAATCAATGCAAAAAATACAGTTGTTGCACTTGAATTTCCTTGGCTTTCAAGAAGTCATCCATCGGAACAGACAAAGAATGACGCGTAACATCAGCTTTCTGAGGCCACGCAGCTTTGAGAAATTTGTATTGACGTTTCTGCCAATCCTTTTGAATGAAGCAGAAATTCCGAACCAAGAAACCAATAAAAAGTAAATGCATTTGATTTCCTTCCGTATCTAATTGTCCTCCATCACCAAAGTTTCCCTCAACAAAAGTTTCCCAAAAGACCCGAAGGTCTTGGCAAACAATTGTCGGGGACAAAGAATACGCGCGTGGGCACGAGACGTGGACCGTGGCTCGCTGAAGGCAGGTGGAGCCCCGAGGTCGGGGCCGCAGCCGAGGCACACTTATTCTCAATGACAATAACCACTGCCCTGATATACAAAATTTGTAAAAACCCAAATTGTCGTCGTGTGTCTGAAAAAGTCATTTGTGGGTAATAAATGAGTGGCAGATTTCTCTTCAAGCCCCCATCACCTCCTCGTAAGCGTCTTCCTAACCACCGACACAATTACCACTGAAATGCAGGTCTTGGATGATTTTGTGTTCTCAATAAGTTTGGCCATCACCTGCGTTTTGCATGATCAGGTCTGTTTGGACACCACGCCATATTTCGAGCGCAAATTACCTGTATTCAGGAGGGTGGGCCTTTAGACGCCGCATCCAGAATGCAGATAAAAATCGCAAGATGGAGATTGGGCGATTCTGCGAGTGTGAGTCAGGAAAGAGCTCCATTGAATTTGCAGCGTTGTAAAAGGAAGTTCAAGCAAAAATTGAGAGCCCTAAATGGCAGGTGTTCCATTATCATCTGTTTATTATTCTGTCTCAGGCATGGCGATCAGTTACGGCACTGACCCCGGAGCAAATCCGTCAATTGGGTATGCTTTGGGTACGCCAAGAACAGGGGTCCAATGTTGCATTTCTTGGTCACAGAAATGCAAATGAGAAGGATTAGCCTCGTTTGTAACAGAATTGCTAATCAGGAGAGCACAGTTACCAATGTAACCCACAAGAACATCTCTTCCCGCCACACCCGGGGCCCTGGTGACACCGACGCCCTTTTGCTTTTCCGAAACCAATTGCAAAGATGACGTGGACCTGAATTTTTTAATCCTTCTCGATGACACTCAGTCGCTACCAACTGCATTTTGCGGTAAACTAAAACCTCGATTATGGTTTTTGGTAATGTGACAAGCAAACAGACAGCAATGATAATCCGCGCATAAAAGATGTTTGAACATCGCGGCGGCACGAGGCATTTTGCGGTCGAGCTTTCTGAGGTCTCGATTGTTCAAACAGCAGCTGCATTATGGACACAAGTGAGTCCAGAGTGTGTCCACACATATCTCGGCCTTCTTATTTGTTCGGGCTGTATTTGTGCACCAGCTTACGACGAGACAATTGGAGTGGCAGTGTGCCTGTTTTCCTGAGCAGTTCCTCATCCCGCACCGATCTCCCACGCGCGCCGCCTTCAGACCACAGCCTGACTCGCCGCCACCAGAACCTCTCATGCTTGAAACTCAAGTCAGGTGGATCAATAGAAACCATCACCGTGCGCTTGCTCTGACGACTTTAATTCTGGATCTGAAGACGCAGAAAAACCCACTTGAGTCAACACGCTAAAAGCTTTTCAGTTCAGTTCTGCGGCGCAAAGGAAATTCCCAAGGTGTGAAGTTTGCGTTTTGGTCCATCTCTCCTTCCTCAGGTAATTCAAGACGTCAATAAAAACAAGAGACAAATATACTGAATCTGCATTATTTATCAGAGGCTTTTTCTTGTGACATTAGGGTATCTCTGTCAGCAAAAGTCTGTCAAGCTTTCGGATCCAATGGCGTTGTTTACGCTTGCACCTCGATGAAAGATTTATAGGGCTTTCTTTGCTGCAATACATCAGTGCTGCAGCACAAAAGAAGGGAAATAAAAGCCAGAGAAATGATGTGGTGTTTTTTGAAAGTCACATGGAAATCGAATAAGTCATAGCTCTTCAAGCAGAGTCATGACTTTAATGATTCCATTATTGAACGGATTCATAGAAACCTTTTACGTTCTGAAAGCTCAAGATCGCTTGCTTTCTGAATATTTCATTAGGATAAGAATACAGACGGGGAAGCGTGAAGGTTCCGCATGGAGGAGCAAAGTCAGTCTCATTCTATTAAGGTGCTTTTCACCTGCCTTCAAAAAAGGTATTAAAAGGTAAAAGCAGCTTCGGAGATTGGCTGAGCGGCGGCTGAAGCAGCCTGGCCGCGTTCCTTACAGCGACAGCTCAGCAAATGAAGGAAACCCCGCCTTCCCCCGTGGATCCCTTTGAAGTCGCGCCGACCACTTTCTACTTGCTTCCTTCAATCAAACCAAAGCAGCGGAAATTTTCATGCTTGGAATAGACAGAGGAGATTAAAAAGTCAAAATCCGATTGTGCCCAAGCCACACAGCAAGGGCAGACTGAAAAGCATGCGGTGCGTCATTATTGTACGTGAAGACTTAGTTTCCTGTTCAGCGCACCTTTAATGAGGAAACCTTTTGCCTTGGCTCCCAGGGCGCGGCGGGCGTTTACTGCAGCTTTGAGAAACTAATTGATAAAGTTGAACCGCAAATCAATATGCTGTCTTGAATCAACAAAGGCAAAGACAATTTGGACCCGAAGTTTGTTCCATTTGATTTGCGCCACTACTGCGCCGCCTGCCTCTTAGACACGTCGCCGTTGTTATGCAGGCATTTTTCCCTCCTTCCGATTGGAATTGTTGGAGCCCCTATTCTGCCTTTGCAATTGCAAACTGCCTCCTGCAGGCATTGATCACAAAGACCCTGCTACAGTTAAGGACCCGCAATCAAAGGCTAAATTATGCCCTGATTGCCATTAGAGGGCTGCTGAGGCGAAATTGAAACATAAATGCCCACAAGTTGACTGCTTCGCTTGAAGAAACAGTTGGAAGGTCATTAAGATAATGGACGCTTTGTAGCTGAGTACGTTTGACCATCCTAATTTGGACCATCAGCTTCTCTTTACGCGGCCCACTGTGACCTTTATGACATTGTTTCAGCCACACTGATTGTGAGGAACTTTAGCTGTGCTGCAAAGAAGAAAACTGGAAATCTACGTTGAACCTGTAGTGTCAGTGTTCGTACGTGCTGGATCTCAGCGCACTCCACGTTGAAAGATGGCACGCCGCGAGTGTACCAAAGTCAATGGCGCACACCACACACATATGGTGCGCCTATACCGCACGTTAGTGCCAAGGTGGATTCTTCCTTTTGTTTTGTGAAAAGAGCCCTGATGCAAAATTGATGATCGCAGCCCACCAAGTTGGCAAGCCTACTCGTATAGCCTTACCCGTCCCTCTCAGTGAAAGGTGAAGATTTAGTGACTCGCCTCAAATGTCAATTGAGGAATACATTTTGCATGAGACGTTCAATACAGACTGAGACACTCCTGCATCAAGTAACGGACGCTCTTCCATCAAAGATCCTGGATACGTGCCTTGTTTTGACGTGCACTTCAGCGAAAGAAAAGTTTACATCTCCAGGTACACTCATCAACTATTCATTTCAGATCAGCGTGAAAGATAAGGTCAATCTGTGTTTCTGCAACGCGATCCTTGGCAACTGGTCTCAGGGGAAGACATAAATGACATCTGTCCGGACCAAGTGATCCATCAATGGACTGATTCATTTTCTTGCCTGTCATCGTGAAACTTTCAAACCGACTGAGTGACTCAATTGGGAAATTTCCTTGTAGGAACCTGATTCAAGGTGTTTGTTTCTTCACAGCTTCCATTTTACGCACAGCCCAAACATTTCTGGGCGTTTGTTGGGATTTTTAGAGTTCATGTGCCGTTGTGTTCGCACTTTCGAACAAGCGCAACAAGTTAGAAATGTTCTTCGGCTGGTGGAAAAGTTTGTGAATGAGTTTGTACTGACCTCGATCTGGTTGTTGCGGTTGTAGTGGAGGTTGAGGACCCTGTAGAGCTCGCAGTCGGTCGACACGCTGATGTCGTCCGGGTTCTTGATACCCTCGGCCATGGCCTGGCGCGCGTACTTCTCCATCTGGATGTAGTAGAACTCCCTGCAAAAGAGCAACACGGCGGCTGTGAGAAAGGATGCACGGTTCGAAGAGGGGCTGGACGACCATGCTGGCGTCTTTCAAGTTTGAACTCAACAACATGCAACAAGCAGACGCGAGCTTTGTGATCCACCCAATCCACACACCGACTGAGGTGCAATGGTGACCGCACTTTGAATTTCACTCCCTGCACAGGTGGTGCCTCCAGTAAAGCATGGGAGCCTTTCAAGTACCGTGTACCGATGCATCCGAGCTATTTTTGAGACAAACGGGAATGCAGTACTTGAGGCCATCTATGTCCAGCTGATACAGTGGACCGAGTATTGTCCGTGCTGTGTGTGGGATAACAACTGTACTCCCATTGTTCTCAGAGCCTGTGAAATTGTCACAGACATCATGTACCAAGTGCCAAAATGCCCGTTTCCTTTGAGTCATGATTAAAGCCTAAATTTGATGTGGAGTAGGTTGCCAGGCTGTCATTTGGGACAGGCAACAAGAATTAGAGAAATGCATGATGAAAGTGACAACAATCGATAATTCTAAGATGGTAATTATTTGATGAAAACAATGGTAAACAAAAGAATATTAACAAAATGAATGGCACAAAGGAAAAAGCAGCGAGAGGGATGGAGACTAAGAATTACAAGAGGTGTGCTCGGCGCTCTCAAGTAACCGAGCGACAGCTGGCCAAGTGGGTGTGGAAAGAATTAGACAACCGGAGGATCAAGTCCAAGACAATGGACGTTATGAATAAGACCCTCAGCTTTAAGATGAGCAATGCTGCAGTGAGTCATTCGTGAAGTTTATTGGGCCAGAGAAGTTTTGTGAGAAATAATCAACATTTGGTGGCGGCTTGCGAGAAACCTAATCTTTATCTTTTTGATTGCCAATAACAATGGCACTCAAATTGCAAGAAATTGGTCTGTCCTTCTAACATCTGTAATTAAATTTGCAGAAAAGAGTGCAAATTAGAACAAAGAAAAAGAGTCGCTTTCAGTTTGTTTCTCACTTGTCAGGACATTTTTGGGCCAAGTTTTGTCATTCTGTCATTGTTTGTGTTCCCAAACTAGGGAAAGGTCAACTGAAGAAGAAAAAAGAATATTCTTCAATGCTCTTCGTTCTTTGCCAGCACATGTTCCTTTTGGCATACACGCAACGATGATTGTGAATGTGGAAGATGCGTGACAAGAAGAGATGACACATTAATAATTTGTGCTCATGAATTCTGCCGCGGAAGAAGAATTGACCGAGAGTGCTGTTAGATTGTACTTGCATTGTTCGTGTGCACTGCCGACCCGACCCTCGTCACACAATGGCGAATGAAACACGACGACAAGATGGTGAAAATCAAAGTAAAAATTGCAAGATTTTCGGCTTGCTGCCAGTTAAGTCACAGCCCCTGTCGCCATGTGTGGCGCGGATTTGTTGGTGTTGCTGAGGCTGGCAGCCGCGACAGCTGGAGAATACACGAGCCCTGAGTGCGACAGACATGCTTCACTGGAGCCCATCGCGTCTTTTCGAGCCTTTTTCAAGACATTGTTTTATCAGCTCTTGTGTTCATTAATACGTTTTGTAGCCGGCGGCAACGTTCTATCAAAATACTCAATTTTTCTCCGAGAAAGAAAGGAGAGTGCGAAAGCGTTTACTCGGTGCATGTAGTTTCAGGTGTTTTTGTTTTCCAGCACACCTTTGTTTTCAGGACAATTCTTTTGCCGATCTTTCGTGCAGCATTTGTACAGTGTACAGCTGCAATTGAGTGAAACAAAGGGTAGCGCCACTCTGACATCCTGAATTTTTCTCTTCATTTCCAACTGTTTGACATCGGAGTCTCTCTTGTTGCTGCGATTTGTAACGGTCACACAACTGTTTGCTTTCTAATTTGCTCTCTTGAAAGCCGAGTAACTTGCGTTGACCAAAACTTGGTAATTGCTTCGAGTGTACCTTTACAAAGAGGGCAAGTTGCAACAAAACAGAAAACAACATGGGAACAGAATTTTAATCAGTAATCACGTGAAAGTTAATTTTCTTTGTAAATTAGCTTGGTAATGCCAGGGGAGCGTGGTCTCGGGAGGATTGAGTAATGCCGCCACAAAAGCCCCGAGCAACCTGATGCTGTTGATGAAAAAGTGACCAAGTCCTGCAGAAGCTGAACTTTCTCCAAGGGGGCAATTTTCCTCGCAAGCTCCATTTTTCTCCAAAATTTCGTTTGCTTTTTGCACGTACTCGGCTGTGTGATTATCCCAGCTGGACAAATAATAGGTTTCTGGTCAGTTTGATATTGTGTAAGGTGCAGGACCCCCAACGCGGTGACATGAATTTTCCTTGGGACGCTCTGGGGTGGACCCTGCGTCGCAGCGCCAGGTGAGACTTGTCATGGGGACAGGTGGTCAAGGCGGCCAGTGCCGCGGACAATAGCGGCCTCGCAGCCCCCACAAGCACAAGGAGCTTCTCTTCTTGGAGCCTGCGAAGGCACTAAATCATCACGAACAAAGCAATTTCGGGGAATTTGAAATCTTCAATGACCCATCACAGCAGAAGGGGGCTGCCTGAGAATGGGCTAACACCTTCTGAAAACATTTCGTTTTCGCGTCTAAGACAGGCTGTCAAGCGACACAATGGCCGTCAGAAACCGGACTCTTTTGTCTCATGTCGTCTCCTACAAAAGCGCCACTTCCTAGAATTTCTAAAGCGAAGAACATCTGGACACTTGAGACAGTCAAAGTAAAGTCCTTTTGTTACTCAAATTTTGGGGAAACCACTCGTGACTTTAAGACGGCGTTATGTAACAAAACTGATGAGGTTCTCAGCTGAAGTTGTTGACACAACTTCTTTTCCGTCGCTTTGAAGACTTTGAAAAAGTGCCACTCAGCTTCTCTCCAAGACAGTTCAGGAAATTGAAAATTTTTGAATCTGCCTTTGTGAGCTCCATTGTGAACATCCACATTCAAAAAGAGCACGGTGCACGGTACGACACACGGAAAGTCATATCTTCATCGAATTGAAGAAGAACGATCATTCCGACTGAGGCCTAATAGTCTTATCTGTCAAACTTTATCTCATTAGAGAACGAGAACTAATAATCCTTCTGTCAATTTCGCTTCACTCACGACTTCAGATATTGGTCACCAAAGAGGATAGGGTTACCTAATCCGGCAAACTAAGACCAAAAACCTTCCAAATCTGCCAAGGTTTGAGGTAAGAACGCGGCCGTCATTGAATTATGCCTTCTGTTGTCGGTGGGAGAATGTGGATTTCAGACTGTATCACGCCAAGGTGCAAAGTCAACATCTGGCAACTTAATTAGCAAATCTTCTTTACAAGGCGATCACGGCCTGACGTGCGAGATAAAGGCTCGATCAATGGCGTCCTTCTCAATTGCGCGCCCGATACCTGCAAAGTCTCACAGACCGTAACTGTCACCTGCCTTTCAGACATCCCCGTATTTATTACACACCCACAGCGTTGTGTTCACATGAGGCTCTCCAAAGAATTAGCAGCAAAAGAAACACACAGGCAATTTGCTGGCTTCCCCGGGTGAAGAGTCAAGACGAAATCCTTTGCCACATGACTACTTCGGCGGAAGTTTACCACACCCATGCAGGCGTCGCCAAAGGGTCGTCTTTGTTCGGAATAAGATCGAGGTCTCGTTAGTGCAGCCGTAATTGAGCGAAAACGCATCGTCCCGACAACTGTCTCTCCCAGGAAACCCACAGACCCGCGTCGTTTCATTTTGCAATTTCTTGTTGCATCCATTGTTGGCAGTGCCACCAAAGGGCAAGTTCTTTCAGCAGTCTCCGGAACGAGTTAAGAGAAATATAACTTGACAGTTCCCCTCTGGCCAGCTGGATAATTTACTTCTGTAAACCCTTCGGTGGCCTTTCACAGAAGTGATCAGAGATGGATAAGGTGAAGAGGATGCGGGTTGGATTGAGTTTCCCCGGCGCGGGGCGGGTGGCGCGAGCGGGAGGGAGGCTGTCGCGCGCCCCGCGCCCTCAGCCTTATCAGCCGCCGCCACGCTTTCTTCGCGTTCCGCTCAAGCATGACTCGGCACCGCCACCCCAGATACAGTTTCCGTCCAGGAAATAACTGATACTTCAGATAAAGCTATTTTGGTTTCTTTTTTTCCGAGACCTTGTGAACTTCTCTTTGTTTGTGGGACACAACATTTCTCTCGCCGATAAATCTGCCCAAGACGACAAAACTGCTCGAACATTATTTTTCTCAAGCTTGGATATTGGCACCGAGTCAAAGAAATGTACAAAGGGAAAAATTCAATGTCAGCAGGCAATTACTGGGAAATTGGATAATTAAAATCCCTAAACAATGGATCGATTGTAATTTTCCTAAAAGCACTCAAAGACAGAATAACAGGAGGTCTGGCTCGGCGAAGATGAAATTTGGAAAACATCTCAAGACACGCAACCATCTGTCGTCACCAGTTGCAGAGTGCAATAGCTTTCGGGCAGTGTAATTTCAACCCCCTGCAGTTGCTCCGTGCGACAATGAAAGTTTTCAGACCCAACATTTTCCTGGTGACGAAAGCACAATGCGATTGGGTGAATTTTTTCTGCTCCACAAAGTTAGTCCAAGAGGGTTTTTGCCAGGATTTCCACAACAGAGACTCCAGTGAACTGCACGTGAAACAGTGCGACATTTCACGCTCTCAAGCATAGAAAAGGGAACAAGAATGAAAAAGACACTCGGCAACAGGAAACAGGGAAATATGGAAGACGGTTAATTTCTGCTGCTGCCTTTCTCATAAATAAAGAACAGAAAACGTAACAGGTTTGATTATGTTCAGACAATACGGGATGGACTGGTAATGAAGTGCTGATTTACAAGATGAGGGACTGAGTACAGCGGGGAAGCGCTCGTTTCTTATTGAATTCACTTCTGCTCGGGCGACGGGAAAAATGTGGGGGAACTGCCCATACTGTCACAGTTACCCGCCAAGTCTTTTGTGCTTCGTCTGAGAAATGGGCGCCTTCCTATCGATCCGAGGGCCACCAAGTTGCCTCCCAAGACAAATGATTTTCAATAACAACGCGCAATTTATCCACTGCGGCATGTAATTGTGATCCCTGAACCAAGCAGAGATCAAGATAATAAAGCAAGTGATTACAATGACTTTATAATAAAAGATGTCCACCGGCAGTGTCTCGTTGGAAGAACCCTGACCGACTCATTTGACTTCTGTTGTTCGCAAGACCCGGCGAACAATACATTGCTTCTATTGCGGTCGCCGGTTTCTCTCTGAGATCAATTATCATTGTATTGAGCAAAAAGAAACTGCATTCTTGTTGAAGAACGTGTGCTTTGGAAACGTGTGGGATTCTAAACAACTAACAGTCTTTACAACGCATGTTTGTTTCCTCGTCTCCGCGCACGTCCTTTTCGACAATTTGTGTTTTCAGGCTCAGACAATTGCAAGAAAAACGCTTTTTCTGCTTCACCACACGACGCAGTGGCCCAAGATCCTGCATAATTCCGACAGGAAACACGCGTGTGTCTTTTTATTGTTCCGCAGATAAAGCGGTGTCATCAATGCATTTGTCCTGGCACCGCCGTCAATCTTCACAGAAGACAATGACAAAGATATGTCTCTTGGGAAGCCAATATCTCCCAGGAGAAAACGGTCTTTGCATTGTCTACCCTTGGGTACCTGCAGTGTTTTCTTGCTGGGTGATTGGATTAACTATAGATTTTTATCAAAGATTCATCTCATTAGGTGACTTTTTCTTTTCTGGAGTCTTACAAAATTGATAGGCAGCGGATGCTCAGCATTTTCTGTCAGCCAAACAATGAATCAATCTCGCAACCTTTTGCGAAAAGTCACCACAACACTGAATATTTTACCTAAATAATGTACTTGTTTTCTCCACTTTCTGTGCACTGAACCTGACCAGGAAGGCCCCAAAAGGACTTCTTTTATGTGTCATTTAGTTCTGCCAAATTAACATTTTGGTGTTTATGAAGGTCGTTTTGAGTTACAAAGACCCCCCCCCCACAAATTTTGAGTGCCAAAATTGGTCGGTGCGGCAGACCCAAAAAGAATTTAAAGTCAAATTTGCGCACCATTTGTTGAGAACAAGATTCACTCGAAGGTGAACTGACCTTCTTTTCGCTCTGTGGACCAAATGTGAGCAGAACCAGATTTCGTTAAATGTCAAAACCTCACGAACGAAGGAGAAAGATGGCACTTTTGAGTGTCACAAAAACCACGGTTCCAGGAAAACAAAAACACCTTGTCCATTGACAAGTCGTGTGTGGACTGTTGCAACGCGTGCAGTAAGTCACTTTTAATTAAACAACCATTGGAAAGTGACTTCAAAGACAGGGCAGGTGATCCTGCACTGTCTGATAGACCAGTCATGTCCCCGCACGCGCCTCAGTCACAGATTAGGAGGCTTCTATCTCATCTCCTTTGACTCTTAATGGGGTTCTCGCCTTTCCTTGGACTTATAAGCCATCTCTCAGCAAATAAACGCGATGCCGACACAACCTTGGCACGTTTTGCATGCAAAAGTGTTGTTAAGCATCCGAAGCCAGTTGTGGAAATTGGAAAGAAACCACAATGGAGTGCTATTGGTTCCCATAATCGGAATGGGCTTAAAATTTTCTTGCAGTTCCATTTCACCAGCAAAGGCTCTCTCGAACGAGCTGGATAATTGCACCATAAACTTCTCGGCCGATCCAATAACGAAGACAATCCCCACAGAAGTTTCTCAATGTCGGATTCATTTCTCCCCCCTGCAACTCAATTCCTTTCGTGCGAAAAACTCACAGTGCCATTTGCCCACTGGTTATTTCTTAGGGAGGCCTTTAACAATCCAACAGCTAATCACCACGGAGATGATCCAATCATTTGGCGCTGTTGGTTTGCAGCACGCGACTTTCTGGTCCTTTCATTAATTTCCCCTTGGTTCGGAGGAGACAAGAAGCACGCAGCACGCGAGAAACGCGGCCGCGACAATCTTTGTAATTACACGAGGAAAGCCATCAGTGGCGTGTCCCTAATGTTTGCTGACATGCGTCTCGAGCAAACTCTCTGAATTATCTGATCATCACCAAAGGATGATACTCAACGTGTCGTGTCTGGATTAAAATGATAATCGTGCCATAATAAATTGGAGGTTTGCACTTCCTTCCTCAAGTTTGGTGCCTGTGGTTCATTCAGGCGGGCGCGTTTGCCGCTCACTGTGATGCTGATGCCTGAGCAGAGGAAGAGAAGTCTCCGCTGCGAGAAGATCTCAGAATGCCTTTAAGAGACTCTCTTGGCTGGGATCAAACAAGACTCGTACTACCGCCTAGTGGCCAAACTCTCAAGTAAAAGTCGCAGACGAAGAAGCGAACGGACTGGAACAGAGACGCAATCACATTCCTTTGGGTTTGTTGCTGTTTGTCTGCAGCACAGAGCGAAATTTGTTTAGAAATGTCAACGAAAGATATCTGAAGACAAATTTGTTGGGAATACTGCAAAGTTTGATTATTTCTTTGCTCGAAAACTTCACGCTTCTCAAAGACTTCATCTCTTTTGGCGGTGCGTTCAGGCTGTTTTGAAGAATTTTCGCGCAAATATGACACTCAGAGAAAAGGTTTCTTCTTCCAAACGATTTTTCACCTTTGCACTTGAGACTTTACAGACGTCTCAGTTGAATAAAGAATTTACTTGACACAAGGGAAAGCAGTACGCTCAAATTCTTCAAGCATTTCCTCTGTAATTGCAGAAGCGACTTTGAAATTTGCTTCTTCTGTATCCCACTTGTTTCAAGCTCAAAACTTCGATGCGCCTGCACTCAAACCGTATATGCCAGAGAAATTTCAACTGCACGGATGATGGTTGCGGATGCGCGCTCACGCTGCAAGAAAAGTGGACCTCGCCACTTGGCCACAAGCGGAGTGAGGCACGCCGAGGCCAAAATAATCCCTCGCCAAATCAAGGATTCCGCTTTGGTTCTACCTTTAATAGCCATTGATTTCTGGGAGATTTCTTACAACATAATACCAATCCATCTTGCTCTATCTTCAAATCCTCTCGTAATAACTTGGAAATCCTTCCAAACATTGCCATAAGGAAGCCATAATGGGCCGGTAAGTCATCTTGGGAAGAATTCCGAATGGTTTGTTGACACATATTGCTATGGTAACGATTGAATCAACCACTCGAGTACACAGGGTTTAAACGTGAACTCAGTTACCTTGTTTGGATTCTCACACCAGTCTCATTCTGCACAAAACCAAGCTGTTGCGAGCATGAGCTTGCACCGACACATTTCTAACATGATGACTTATTACCAGAACCATAAAAGCAAAGTGCTCATAGAACTGCAAAGAAAATTGTACATCGATACGAAGCTTCCTCACAAAGTCTCTGATAAAAGTATCGACTGAATCCTTAATAAGCATCTCAGGAAGTAGAAAATGGGCATCTTTAAATGCGTCTGAGCTACAGGGGACAATATCTGTGTTCTCATAAAATGTCTTATTAGTGTTGCAAAATTGATGTCGTTGACAACGGGCATTGTTTGCACTTCAATCTTTACCTGAGCAACCGTAGAAGACACAGCGGCAGAAATATGGATTTGGCAGAGCAAGAACCTTCACACAAAAGGAGACTGAGCAATTATATTCATTTTACCTCAAGGGAAACTAAACATTAAGACACGCCAGGGAAACACAGCCAGCTTCTAATTGTTTAGTATCATGGGCTTCCCACCTGCGGGGGAAACCGATCTTTTGAAAAGAGTTTGCGCAGAAAACTTTTCTGCCTCCTTGCGTTGGGCGGATCAATTGAATGTGTGTGTGAAAGAGGAAAAGCTTTGGAAGCGATCAATTTCTTGGGGTTTTTCTTCGGCAGGCCGCCCATTGTTGCGTGTCTTTTTTCCGCGATCACATCACCTCGCCCCACCTTTGTAACCGGAGGCTGTGTACGCATGTTCTGCGAACCGTTTACATTCATTGTTTTCTCAGCCTTTTTCTCGCGGCTTTCTTGTGGTGACAGAGCGCAGAAGAAAATCTTTGATAATTTGACAATTTTCTGGAACAAAAACGTGCACTTTGCTGAAAACAAAATTTGAGAAATCGTCGAAAAGCAGTCGAAAAGGGAATGAGTAACGAGCAATTGTCTGAGCTTTTCAAGATTTTGTCATCGATTCGGCGTACATTTATGTGGAGTTACTAATCTTTTCCAGTGCGTCATTGGAAAAACACAGCAGATCGAAAGTGGAAGAGACGTCTGCGACACCCTAGCTGCTGACAGCTTCACAAGAAAGCAGTGCCACAACTCACTCGCTATGATCGTTGTTTGCATGGAAACGTGTGCGTGTGCACGCTTTTAAAGAGCAGGTCAAGAGCATTTGAGCGAAGACATGCATACAACTCAAATGCTCTGCTTTCCACCACATCAACTGGCAAGAAACTGAAAATTCGAAGGGAAAAGCAACTGTAGCAGCTGGTCGTCACTTAGTTCTTTGAGGCGTGTGTTCACCTTTTTTCAACTTTTTTCAAGCCCGAAGGAAATATTTTCAAACAAGAATCAAAGCAGTGTAGCAGCTTTCTGGGAATGGGAACAATTTCGAAAATTAATTATGCGCATTCATTGTCTGTTTTGAAACATAAGGAAAACGGTAACAGATGTGAAGTGTGAACGCCGTGCTTGGAATCGTAAAGTTTCACTGCGAGTGCTTGGTACATTCACAATGGTGTCTTCTGTTTGGTCGATTGTTGAAAGACCGACGTGGTAAGAAGTGCCACGGACAGAAATTGAACCAACTGGATCTGAAGAGCGAAAAGTTTGCGAGAAGTTGTTTTTTTTCGTGGAGGTGATTGAAATTTGGTCGGATCAGGGAGGCTCGTCTGCCGCAGACACGTCAGCAGAGTTGGACTCACCGGAAGTTGGAAAACCACTTGACGAGCTGCGCCGTGTTGTTCTTGTTGAACTTGACGTCCGGGAAGTAGACCTTGAGGACGGCTGAGCTCGGGTAGCGCACGTAGAAGAACATCAGCTTCGCCTTGCGCAGGTGCATCGGAGTCAGAGTCGAGGTGTGCGCGCAGTTAAGGATCATTTCAAAAACATGCAAACCCAACGAAGCAAAAAGCAGGTGGAACTGCAAACCAAACTGTTGCGATTCCTGACCATTTGTTCTTGTAACCTTGGAAACAAAGATACTGGTTCCCACTTTTTGCACGTTATCATCAAAAATTGCAACAGAGGACCATTGACCCCAGTAAATGCCAGTCAATGTCCACAAAGAATGTCATTTTCAGAAATCTAAGAGTCGTGCAAGATCACTTAATTGAGGAAGCTAACATCCGTCTTTTTCGCCACTTTTGCGTCACGAATGGTTATCTTGAAAGTGGATGATGTTTCAGCGGGACCGTGCTTGTCCTGGATTCCTTCGGCCCTGGATCCCTTTTCCTCCTGATCCCAATTACTGATACGGGGATATTCCATATTCCTTGCCAACTATCTTATGACAAATGCCAAAAGCTAAGTTAAGATAAGCCAAGCCCCCTCAGACATTTATCTTCCGCCACCAGAAAGAATGCCCATTTAAAAACAAAAAGTCAGGTCAATCAGCAAAGTAACTTATGAATCATTTTTATTGCACGGAGGCACTGAGCAACTTGCATCTGCGTGCACTGAGCGACAAGGAAGCTTGAATTGAAGCATTGCATGTTGACAGATTCCTGGTTTCTCCTGCATGTCAACAGATTCACTTCAAACAAACCGACATTGTTCAAAACTAAGTACTGCAAAGGTAGTATTGGCGATCAGGCAAATCCTTCGTGACCGCGTTGTTGAACAACAAACAAAAGGAGCATTTCTGATCATTCTGGTCTTTTGCATTGTCGTCCAGATTTGGTCTGTTAGACATCGATATTTATTTTCTGTTGTTTCCCTTCTAATTGCATTACCTTGGTCGGGATTCGTTCTTAATGACGAGGGAAGAAGGCTTTAATTGAAGGGTGACTAAAGCAGCGCTATCTCTATGGGCGCAATAATCAATGGCTAATAAATTGACTCATAACAGCCATTCAAACGGTAATTACACAAGAAAGTGAAAAGTTGCGTGGTTTCTCATTCCACAAACGACGCAGCTCAAAACATTCTTGGGGGCAGCGGCAACAGTGCGTCCTCCTCGTGAACAGACTTCCCGAAAACTTTTGAAGCAGTATGGACGCACAAGCAGTAAATCAAATTTATTCAGAAGGTTGGCTTGGCATATTAGCTGCGGGGGATATGGAAGGTGTTGCAAAGGAGCATTGCATAATGTAAGAGGCAAAAGCAATTGAGTCCTTGTGGATAATTTGCGCGCCGTGTCTTTACCTTTCTTCGGTGCATTATCGCAGGTAATTCCCCCGTCATCTCCACCCATCCCAGTCCCTGTTGAATAATATGACCACTTTGTCTTGATTTTTCTATGACTGTGCATGAATAATCCAGACCTGAATTGGCGGCCACGACGCTTCACTCGGCCCTTTGTATTTGCTTTGCAATTGTCCATATTTCTTGATACACTTCAGTAGAGAAGTGATGGCGAATAAATAATTCAACAGCTTCATATTCACCATAAAATTTTCTCCCTTCCTTTCAACTCGGGAGATTTTCCTACCTGGGACCCCATTAAGTGGCTATGCAGCTTGTCTTTACAATACATCCTGGTTTTTCTTAATATCATTTCAGTCAATTTAGACGTTATCGCTCTGTTGATTGCTGCACGCTGCAATCAGAGGGTGATTCAAGCGTTTCCATCTTGCCTCACGGCGCGCATTGAAGCCTCTTTTGTGCACGCTTTTGTTGTTCCGCCTATCCAGTCTTAAACAATCTTTTTCCATCAGCGGTAAAAGTCTACAATTTGCGCAGTCCCAAATATTCAAACATCAATACCCTCACAATAAATCTGATTGGCATATTCAATAAGCTACAATCAGGCGAAGTCCATATTCTTTTACCGATTGTCAATAATTCTTCCCGTCAAAGTTTACAGAAATAAGTGCTTAATAGCAACAGATTGACTGCGACCAAGATCCTTTGCAGGCGATGCCGTTTCTTTCAATCACCTGCAGACACAGATATTGCCTGCCTGATGTCTACCTGCATGCCATGGCGAAGCAGTGGGGAATGCAATTCTGAAATTCTAAAAAGCGGGAGTGGACTGAGCGTCTCACGCACGCTTCTCAAAGTGGTCTTATTGTTGCCTTGTCGGTAGGAAACATTGACTGAGGGCACCTGCATGTGTCCCTGCCATGAATTATGAGGGAAATTTCTCCGTTCGCTGATGGTTAAATTGCTTATGCATTGCTCTCGATCATCGTATAATAGGGGTCCATTGGATACATTCACGGTCCGCAACAATATCTTTGGACCCTCACAGCCGCGGGAGACAAATCCCCGCCCACTGGCCTTGCTGCTCAACACTTGAACTTTTCCACCAAGAGCATTTCCCTTTGTTGGAAGCGCCGAGACCATCCAGGGTAATTCGGGTTGGCGGGGACCAACACTACCTCCCTTCACCCGCCTCCACCTTATGTCAACCAAGCTGTGACGGAGCCGCGAATATTAGCATGGCTGAGATTGATTTATTTCCCTCTCAATTGACAATTCCTTATCCTGTTTTGAGATGATCGCACTATTGCATGACTCTTAGCAAGCTGTCTTGCCAGCCTAAGTGATAACAAGTCCTCCAAACTGCAAAGGGTCCAATGGTACATGACAGCTAAAGCCTAAGGAAACGGGGGAACAAGGTGCCTTTGGTGAACTCTCCCCACGGAAACTGCTCAAGAAAAGCGGCAGCCGTGCCTCAAGAATCAAATTGAGGAATCAGCGTCGTTTCTGATGTGTCAATGTTTGTTATGTGTGGATTTGATGTCCTGATCCGCAGGAGCGAGTAAATCAAAAGATGGGAAAGACAAATGGTGTTATTGATTGCTATCGACAACCAGAGGGTAACCCAGACCGAAGCTGTAATGGAAGTCTGCTAAAAGTGGCAATTTTATCCCATTTTAGGTCATAATCTATCTGGCAGTTTTTCTTTTCTTGATGAAAAATGTGAGTAATTTACTTTCTGAACTTGGCAGAAAAATGATTAAGCTGAGCGCGTACCTTGCGGGACCTCGTTCAGAAATCGAAAATATTCTGCAGGTCCCAAGTGTATTACCTGTCAATTTCAAACAGCTTGAGGTTCGAGTTTGCCTTGTTGTTTGACCCAAGCGGCAATCCATCTAAGAATCGCTGCTTTATCGCAGCCGCACACAGTTCTTGCCGAAAGCTCCCCACACCGAACCCTCTTGAAGTGATCCTAACCCCTTAGACATAAATAAACTTGGTCATATTTGGTTCAATTAACCTGTTCATTGATCTATGCATCTAAACAGTTGAAACCAGAAGAACTTATCTTCGTGCCTTTTAATGCAGGGAATATCGCTTTTCCTTTTTGCGTGCGCAGTCAGGCATTCGAAGGATATTTCATGCAGCTTTTCCAATGAATGGGAGACATAAAACAAGACTGTATGGACTGAAACAGTCTCTGACAACAAGAAGGCGAACATCTGCCGAAGGTGCAAAGCCCCACTTTGAATGAATGAAGTGAATTTGAGCCTTTGAATGGGAAAAGTTGGCCAAGACACAAATGTTTTTGAAAGCTGAGACAATAAAACGCCACGCATGTTTCTGCGAATCAAGCTAATTTTTTTGTCAGAAAAGGATATGAGTCCCTCGATGTTGGTTCCGTCGCTGCTGAAGCTGCCGTTGAACTCCTGGTTGAACATGTCCTCGCCCTTCATGATGGACATGGGCATCGACTGCTCGCTCGGGGTGTGCGGCATGTTGGGCGAGCCGTTGTCTCCGGCGATGGGCGAGCGCGACGCGGGGCGGGACCCGTCCCCGAACATGCCGCCGTCGCCGTGGCTGTACATGGCCAGCACATCGGAATGCTGCAGGCTGGGGTTGGGGATCGCCACGGACGTGGGCAGAGAGACGGGTACCAGAGGGTGGTGCGGGAACGCCTCGGGGTGCATCAGGTGGTGCGGGAACCCCAGCGGGTGGTGGTGCGGAGACTGCTGACTTTTGTCGAAGTCGAGTGGACCGTTGCTGCCTTCGTTGAGAAGCGCCCTCGCGGCCCGGGGTGAGAGCCTTGTGTCCGTCACTTTGGTGCGCTTCTTCTTTGGGGTGTTGACCACCAAGGGGATGGCTTCGGTTTGCTCCGGCTCCTTTGGAAACAAGGGCTGCATAGCAGGCGGCATGTGGCCATGGGGGAAATACGGCGGCGGTGGGAACAAGGGATGGTGCATAGATCTGGGCAGCTCAGCGAAGGCTCGCATGTGACTCTCGATCATTGGGTGGATGAGCTTGTCGGTGACCTTGCTCTTGGTTGGCTTGGGAATGTTGAGAGTCGTCGGTTCCCTGTCTTCAAACGGTCTGGCGAACGGAGGCATCTGGGGGCTGTGGAATTTCTCAGGCTTCGGTGCGTCTGGGACGATGTTGATGACAGACCTGTCATTCATGGGTGACCTGGGCCTCTGTTGAAGCTGCTGTTGCTGCTGCTGTTGCCGCTGCTGGTGCAAGAACTGCTGCTCTTGCTGTTGCTTCTTGAGCTGTAGCTGCTGTTTTTGGGCAATGACATATTTTGAAACAATGTCATCAACAAGAGTTCCAACGCTTTTGGAAATTTCGGCTTTCAACATCTTGGCCAAATTTTCGAGGTCTTCAGGAGTATCCGCGACCAGTCCCACGTTGAGTTGTTGCTTGGCCAGTTTTCCAGCCTCCTTGATAAAATGCGACGGATCAAGTTCACTGGTCTCGTGAAAGTTCAGTTTGCTGGGGGTCATGTTTTTCCTTTCTGGTGAAAACATTCTTCTATCTTTGCACTCTTTTGGTGCATTTCTGATCTCGTTGAACCTCCTATTGTTCTCGGCCAAGTTCATGACATAATTGGAGAACTCCGGATGACCCATGCCTGGGTCCATATCGAACATACTGACATAGCGTTGTTGCATCTCCGACAGCTGTTGCTGCATGTTTTTCAACTGGTGCTCAATGATTTCCTTTTCTACCTTGCGCGCCTTGGGACTCGGCTCCTCGGTGTTGGCGTGTTGCTGCGGGGTGTACTGCTTTCTCTTGGGCTTGCGCTCCGCTGCTCCGGCCGAGGCTCCTTCCGCGTGAGACGGAGACGTCCTCATCCCGGAGATGATGTTCTCCACTCGCGCCCGTTTCGCCTCCAACGAGTCGTTGTTGGAACCGGTGCTTCCGCAGTCGTCTCTTGATTTATCTTTGTCTTCGTCCGCGATCAGAGAGTTCTCGTCATCTTTTTGATCGTTGTTGTCGTGCTCGCTGTTGTTGTCAGACATAACATCTGGAGACAGTGACCCGTCTTCAGAGTCAAAACTGTTCTTGCGGACCGAGTTGCGACCTTCGCGCTCTTGTTGTAGGAGCTTTGTAATGAGCCCACCATCTGCTGAGTGCGGATCGCCAATTAGGCCTCCGTTGTGGGCAAAGTGATTCATTGAGTCTTGTAATCGCTTTTCTTTTCCCTGTAAGATGCCACGTAATAGCTTGGATGCTTCGTTGGAGTTGGGGTCGGTCCTCAGGAGGCCGAGGCGGTGACGCGTCAGGTCCTGGAAGGCGCTTGCGTCACCGAGTCCGTTACTCAAGTGCTTCCTCACCGCCGCGTGCTGCTCCTCGTCTTCAGGCACCGAGTCGCTTTTCGTCGCGGGGCTCGGGGATCCGCGGCGCCCAGCCCCGTCCTCTTCTCCCGATCCGTCTCCTCGCTTCATCTTGGACTCCCCGTCTCCTCCTCCCGGTGCGCTGGAGGTGAAGCCCGGGCAGCCGAGCGGGCCGTGCGGCGCCTCACCTGTTGCTGCTCCGCGAAGCTTGCTCAGGTCTTCGGCCGGGGGCTGCGGCGGCGGCGGCAGCGGGGCCTCCGGGAGCCGCGCAGCAGCAGCGGCGGGCTGCTGGCTCAGGATGCTCTCTGTGGCGGCGGACATGATGCCTCTGCTGTAGCGATTAGCGTACATCCACATGTACAGCGCAAATAATTAGCGGTGCGACCAACAGTGTCTCACAATGTCTCACTCACTTTCAGCAAATTTGCATGTGTCACTTTCTGAAGAAACTTCTTTTCATACCTGCAATGACAAAGGAAACAGCTGTTACGGCCAATTATTCGCCGTCTTTGCTGACTCTCAAGACCTACTGTATTTAAACAACTGCTTGACATCACGTGTAAGTTGGAGCTCCATTGTTACAAGGTTTTGTAGAACTTCCTTGCAAAGCGTCTTTTGTGACTGTTTCCCTTTGTGTCAATACTGAACTTGCTATCACACGAGTTTCGGGTTATCACAGGTCATCCTGCTCAGCAAACTTCAACATCCCCCGTGAAATTATTCACTTTTTTATTTTGTGTGTTTTTTTGTTTTCTCTCCACGAAAATGCAAAAGTAGAAGTGCACGTCTATTCAACTTCTTCCAGAGCTGCTCACACAAGGGACCGTCCCAGCAAACACCACTCAATCAATACGCACCAGCTAAGTCAAGTTTTGATTCAATACAAATGTCATCACTGTTCCTCGAAAGAAAAAGACAAGTTTTTGCTCATCAATTTCGTGTGGGTACACTGATTATAGATTTCTGTGTCGCATCTCTAGAAAATGGACACCATCAAAATGCGGGGCACAATTCCTCAACACAGCAGATGTTTTCGACTGACCAGAGAGCGCCATTTGTGCCCAAAGATGCCACACTGAAGGACAGCTGCAACCGAGTTGACTGCCACAACAGACCCGCACATTGGAAGCAATTGTCTGCCACACGACTGGCACATCAAAAGTGGTTCGGCTTTCCCTTTCGTCCGATCTCTTTCAAATGTGCTTCCAAATGCACACTGAAAATCTTCTTTTTTCCAATCGAACAGCTTTCTAGAGGGGCTTTTCCCCACACTCAGACTCTTGCACAGAAATCGAAACAAAAAGTGACTTTCTTGTGAAACAGAATTAATCTTCATTGCTCCCGAGACACCAGCTCGCGACAAAAGCTATCAAGGGGCTGTTTGAGATAAAACGCCCGCAATTAGTGTGCAAATACACAAAAGAACCAGCTTCGTCTCAAGGGATGCAACCATAATGGAAAAGAAACATTAGTGATGAACTTTTCTCCATTAGATATTAGCCTTTTCTGCAAGGAATGGAAGGTTGTAATTTTAGGCGACAGCAGCTAGCCACGGAAATTAATGAGAAATCTTCAGAGGTCCAAAGAACAAACAATTCGCAAGTGCTCCCATCCCTATTCCTCATTATTCTTTCATGCTCCCAAGAAATTACTTCGTGGAGCTACAAGTTCCTCATCCAATATCAATGTAAAACATCTCATAAATCATTGATACACTTAGTGTCTTGATATTTCTTCAACAAACCTCACAGGGCAATAACAGTGATGGATTTTTGTTTACCCGGACTCTCTTGGCACTTCATATGCCGAGGAATAAACTGTCTAGAAAGTTCAGTGACTCCCTCGAGACTTTTGAGAGAAAATGTTGCCTCTTCTGCACGCTTTCGGGGTGGGAAATAACCAAATGGATTTTTGTGCCTTGTGGTAGAAATCCCAAGAGACCAGTAGCCACTCTCAGATCCACTTCTCGCCGTGAAACCAAACTTCAGATGAGAACCAATTTTGTTCTTTCGATCACTCGCAAGTTTGTTGAAGCTGTCAACCAAAAGTCGTCAAAACTTTTGCAAAGTTGCGCTCGTCTTGGCAACTTTTGTGAGGCAAAAGAAATCCACAGTAAACTCATGTGACCAAGAAAATCCCTACCTGAGATGACGACAGAGTCCGTTAGTCCAAGCACAATCAAGTCACAAGCCACAAAAACCAGCTGTAATCTTTTTATCCACTTCCTTCTGTGCACAAGTGCTGTCTGCTCGAGCGCAGTCGCGGCAGATGTGTGACAGCATCTTCAGCATCTCCATTTTTGAGGGCGCCCACGAGTCAGCGAGCGCCGTCAGATGGAGACATCGGGCGCTGCGCACTTCTCCAATATGGCGGCCGCCATGATGTCAACTTCGCGATGCGTTCCAAAAACATTTTCGTGCTTAACCGCTTGTCGGTACGCATTGGGAAGACACAAGGTTCGTTGTTTCAATTCGATGCCTTCATTGAACTTTATGCATCATGTTACAAGTTTGTGTGAGGTCCAAGTATGATGGAAATTGGTTGAAACTACGTGACATTCGAAAAGTGTTCGAAGTGTTTTCACCCAAGTCGTGAAAAAGAGAAATTCCACCCCCCTCTTCCCTATCAAATGATCTCAGGTCGAGCTGTGCGTTTCCTATATTCATACTGCTGACATTCCGCTGTCCGTTCAGAGAGGTAATACCGTAAAAATGGATTTAATTTGAGACCGGGTGGTGAAGGTCTCTCAATCGCAGAACGACCTTGAACCACAGAACTGAAAGGGTTTGTTTTTGTTGCCGTGAAGGAGGCGTGGTTGAAAATACACGTGCATGACAAGCAAGTTGGAAGGCGTTCGAAAATATTGAAGCTGCGCAGTGCATCTGTTTTTGAATGCCTGTCCGTTCATCAAATAACTGAAACAGATCAAGGCTTGAGCGATGAATCTTCAACAATGAGGTTGAGACTTCATCGCTCTCCTGACGAGCAGAGTAGAAATCCAGAGATGAATGTCAACTGTGAGGTTGCAATTTCGGGTTGAGTTGACCAACTGATTTCAGTTGGTTTTGTCTGAAACTTGAGAGGCATTTTTCTGTTGACCACATCGAACCCAAAGAAAACAAGAGAAACCACCAACAAGCAGTTCAGGTTTTCCTCACAAGATGTCACCCAATTACAGAGTCAGAAGTCACAAATGTTCTGTTCTTTTACAGTCACAGTTTCTGCTGAAACAACGTTTGCACACAGGTTTGTGCATCCTCTCATTCTTCATTCAAAATAGTCCAGTTTCATAGACCCATGAACAGCGTATGAATTGCACATATTGCACAGGATCTTGTTCACAACAAAATATGAACGAAACCCACCCAAAAATCTTGCTTCTCTCAACAGGAAGAATCTCTGCCGCCAGAAATATCCAAGGGATCCACGACTTGAACTTGTAAGTCTCCACAACCAGCTTGATCAACTGAAAAGTAGATTCTCACAGCACTGTTGTAACGAGGTTCGACCCCGAGCGGAGGCAAACTCTTTGGGGAGAGGGGGAATTGAAAAGAGGGTACCGTGCACAATTTAAGGGAATAACTCCTCCCAAGATTCACTGGAGGCGACAAGTGTCTTCCAGACTTTCAGGAAAAAAAGATCCGGATTTTTCTTTCCAGGAAGAACCACCCCACGACGAAGAACAGACGACCCAGCTTTTCATTCGGTGAAACACGAAGTATACACACGACAAACGTTTTCAGTAAGTCCAAGGGAAATTCGTTTTCAAGCCCGCGCCTTTTGTATTCCGCGGGTTCAGTGCAATCACAATCTGTGTGAGCGTGTGTGTGTATGTGTGTGTGCATGAGGGGTGTGTGTGGGACCTACCAGGGGGGGGGAGGCTGGCAGTCCCACCAGATGTCCAGGTTTTGCCACTGCCCCCACCCAGTGGGCATGTCAGGTCCGGAGGTGCTGGCAGACCCTCCCCCCCTGTGCAGGTTGGGTCTCACTCAGGACCTGAGATGGAGGTGCTGGTGGATCCCCCCCCCCCCTGCATCTACAGGTCTGGTCTCACACAGGACCTGGTGCTGCTGCCAGACACCCCGCCCATGCTTGCACAGGCTATGTCCCACCCAGGACCTTGTGGTGCCGCCAGAACACACACACACACACACACACACACACACACGCGCGCGCGCGTTTCAGAATTTGACAAAGTTTGCAAATTTTGCAAGTTTCCTGTCAGCCAAGTTGGCGTGGTGGAACCACGAGCTTTCTAGGCGTAGCGTTCTGGTTTGATTCATATTTTAGAGTGTGAAACCGTTTTCTGACAGAGACTTTTTGAACAATTACGACAGAACCGACCGAAACTAACGACTTTTCCTGCCTCTTTTGGAGAAGTGGTCCGAAAACTTGGTTTCTGGAAGTGAACGAAAATAATGAAATTTGCCTCACTTCCCTTCCATTGCAGACAATGAAGTCAGAACGGTCCACACTCCTCCTTTTGCTGACTCTGTGTCGGAAGGTGACGTCAGGTGGGACAAAGGTGAGACACGTGCGAAGCGGCTCGATGTTTTTTTCAGGACTTCGATTTCCCTCGACCTCTTGCCAAATGTTTGTTTCCGTCGCTGATACCCAAGATGTTTCCACTAAATCGTCTTGACCGATTGAAGTATACTGTATTGCAACCAAAGAAGCTGCTCACCTGCTCACTGTTTGACGAAGAGCACATCTTCTCAGCAAACGCGTGGCTCTGACTTTTCTGAAGTGAGAGAAATGCGCACGGATGTGAAATTGATACAGACGATGTTTGCTGCGGGCATTAAGAGATAAGACCAGTCCACAAGACGAATAGTCTGGTCAATCGGGTGTGTGGTCCTTTTTGAGGTTGTGAACTTGTTATCAATCAAATTGTCGCATTTCTTCCTGAAGCCTGGCTCTGTCTTGTGCAACGGGGCAAAGTTCTTGGGTTTTTGAAGTCTCTTGAACTTTTCTGAGAGGTTGGCCACGAGTTGATGCGCAGGGCTCATGTCTTGTCAAGGTTATTCAGAATGTGAAGGTCACGATATGTCTGATAGAAGAACGAGACACAAACCTGGACACTTCTCGTTGCCATCATCGCTGCATCTGCAGAAACTTTTTTTCACGAGAAACAGCAGTGTCACCTTGCTGTCACGAAATGGGATTGGTCTTTGTTCAATGAGAATGAAAAAGATTGAAACTTGCCTTGAATGTCTGAATGCGTGTGTCGATGCGGATGCTGTGTGGTGTCTTCGGTGGATGTTCAAAATTCTTATCGAGCGCTCTGAAGAAAGTCATTTCTGTAAGACGGTAATTAAGTGTGTAAAATATGGGTATTGACAAGTCCTCAACTTATCTGCGTTCCCTTGTAATACGGCGTTGATGGTGCCTTGAAGTACCTGAAACATGATTAAGAAACAGGCTGGCAAACTTGGGTGGTTTCTATCAGTTGGTTGATTTCTAAGATTAATTCCTCGTTATATGGCATGATTTAAGATGTTATTACGGCAATAAACAATTCATGGTGGCGTCAGCGGGCCGTCGTTGTAAAAAGGAAGACGGTACATGCAGCACATGAGGAAAGTGGTTGTAAACAATCGGTCAGAATGCTGGAGGTTTTCTTTTATTGGACTGTATATTTTAGTAATTGAAGCAGAAGATTCTCTTTTTATTGCGTATGATTGGGTATCAGAATTGTTATTTGAAAAGAGAATTTACAGTTGTGACCGTTGCAAACTCGTCTCTATTTTTTCAAGAAGTGTGGAGCTGTCTTGCGTTGACAGGTGTTTCAAGTCTGTCAGTGCGTGTTTCTTCGGAGCCAAATTTTGGGAATGTGTGTGTGTCATTTCAGGTGTTGGGGACGCTGTGGTAGAAGATGAAGTCATTGGTGGAATTGAGACTGACAAGGTATCGCGAGTTCACATTCCACGTGTTCTTTTGTGGAGTTTCCGTGCAGTATTGGACAGACCATATCGCTTGTCTTTTGCCAATGGAGTTTGTAACTTTTGTCACACTTCACACGTGTCTTGCAGACTGAGCTTCCGATCCACGCCCCGGCGGCTGGAGTCATCGAGGAGCTGCTCGTGGCGGACGGAGGCCGGGTGGAGGCGAACGCAGCTCTGTACAAACTGAGAGTCACAGGTTTGTACGAAACCAAGAAACAATCGCGTTTCAAAAATCGTTTTGGAGCAGCTGTTATGGTCTCACGATTTTGTCTGTGGGATGCAGACGGTCTTCTCAAGGGGCAGGTTCACACGAACACCTGATGTCCAGTTGCCCAGCGCATGTCCTGTCCTTTAATTCTCCCCTGCCTCTTGTCAAAAAAAGTCCTCCAAGTATTCTGCCTCGTCCTGTGCGGACAAGGGTTCCGAACACTCGACGACCTTGGTTGCGTTTTGAAAAAGAGGCAAGTACTTGCAGCACGCACTGCAACACTCTTCAAGCCTTCACGATCATGTGTGTGTGCGCAGGTGATGCCCCAGCCAAACCAGCAGCAGCGGCTCCTGCTGTACAGAAACCTGCCGAGTCGGCCGCCGCGCCGCCGCCTCCACCGCCGCCGCCCCCGCCCTCCGCGCCCAGCGCCGCCGCTGGACCCATCCCCACCACACCGCCACCTGCCCCGCCAATACCGACGGGACCCATGTCCTCGAAGCCCGTGGCGGACGTGAAGGTGACGCCCATCACCGCTGCTGCGCCCGGGGTGATGCCGGTTGTGGGCAGCCGCTTAGAAACGCGGGTAGGTTCTGTCACAATCACCAGTTGAGCAGTGGCCACGCAGCCATACAGTTGTTCTGAATGTCCTTCTCCTTTCTCTTTGCAGATCAAGATGAATCGTATGCGGCAGAAAATTGCTCAAAGGTTGAAGGACGCACAGAACACTTGCGCCATGCTGACAACTTTCAATGAAATTGACATGACGTTAGTACAAGAATCGTTCAAGGAAAACTTCAAGTATCCCGTTTGTGTTTTGTGAGAATTGTACTTGTGCGCACGTTGGCTTCATATTCACAGGGATTGCATCGAATTACGAAAGAAGTTCAAAGACGAATTCTTCAAAACGCACAACGTGAAACTGGGCTTCATGTCGCCCTTCTTGAAAGCGTCAGCGTACGCGCTGCAACAGATGCCAGTCATCAACGCTGTGATCGACGACAAGGAGATCGTGTACAGAGACTACGTGGACATCTCTGTTGCGGTGTCAACACCGAAGGTAAGGGGCTTCTTGGTGCAGATTTGCTGGCTTCCCGCGAGTGGAACTCCTCTGAAAAGTTGCGGAAACATTCTTCGTTTTGCAGGGTTTGGTGGTTCCTGTTTTGCGGAACGTTGAGACAATGAACTACGGGGACATTGAGAAAGGCCTGAATGCGTTGGGTGAAAAGGTGAGGGAAACCTTATTCTTGATCGGAAAAATTCTACTTTTTAGCATCTGCATCTTATCTCAGCGTCTGTACGTTATCTTTGTCAAATAAAGATGCTGTCGAAGAGAAAATAAGAGATAACAGAAAGTGCAGTGTGCAAGACGCGATGTTTTAGCAAAGGTCAGAAAACGTGCGAAGTGTTCTTCCTGGCTGATGGCCTTGCAATGACATTGCGGGTCTGTTGTTTTCTCATCAGAGTATCACCAGAAGGATGTCACCTTTGAACTAGGGTCGCACTGCACTTTTGAGAGTTCACGTTGCTGCGGTTGTCAACGCAACTTGTCAGCAGTGAAATGAAAATCTGCCTGGTGAAAGAGATTTGGAGACGTGACAAGAATAAAATGCTGGGAAGAGAAGTAGTTTGTTCTCAGCGCCTCTTTGATTTCGTGTATTTCAGGCGAAGAATGGAGAGCTGGCAGTGGAAGATATGGACGGTGGAACGTTCACGATCAGCAATGGAGGAGTGTTCGGGTCTCTCATGGGCACCCCTATCATCAACCCCCCTCAGTCAGCCATTTTGGGCATGCACGGAATCTTTGACAGACCCGTAGCAGTGGGTGGAAAGGTACACAAACCTTCTGAACCTCGTATTGTCACGCATTTCTGTTCGTGTGGTCGCTGGTTGAGTCCTTTGTGATGAGCTTGTGGGTCCTGTGACAGGAAGACACGTCTGGTTTGTGGAAAGCTTTGATGCTTTGCTTCAGTAGTTCATCATCACAGCCTGGGGTTTTTTTCAGGTTGAAATTCGCCCGATGATGTACGTGGCTTTAACTTACGACCACCGTTTGGTGGACGGGCGGGAGGCAGTGACGTTTCTCAGGAGGATCAAGTCGGCCGTCGAGGATCCCAGGTCCATGTTGATGGACTTGTAACGTTAGTGACCACTTAGCTGATCTGAGACTTTGTACTTTCAACACTATACCAGTTGTGGAAAATTTTTCACTGTGAGGAGTCCCCTTTGATATTCAGTTGCACATAAACTGATAAACCACGCCAGGGACACGCACGGTGTGATCGTCAGGCTGTGGGACGTTCAAATGTTTGTTAAGTTTGAGGAAAGCGAATGCAAGTTGTAAATTTCGTGCCAATTTGTACAGGAAAATGTCGGTTTGCCGAATGAAAAGGGCAGGGAAAATGAGTTTCAGTGGCTTCGAGAAATTGCTGATGTTGTTACCTTGGTGCGACGTTGTGTAGTTCTCAAGTGTCTGGAACGAATGTGTGCTGAAGTTCGAATTGGATGTGTTGCAGCTATTGTGTAAATCTATTTCGGTTCGAACACCAAGTTGAGAAACAGGCAGAAACGTAGGGACAGTATACTGTGAACAATTTGATACCAGCTATGGTCGTTGCTAGATTTCGTATTGGTGTTGTAACTGGAGTACGAAGGGACCATTCAAAGAGACTGCCTTACTGTGCAGCAGCATATCCTTTTCAAGCCGGGCTTTCAACTGTTAGCATTGATGTTGTGTCCTTGGCCAAAGTATTCGTTTGATGTTGAGACGTTTGTCGTACCGCCTGTAAAAATCTTCAGCAATTACAAATGGTAGAAATTATATTTGCTGATTCTTTCTTCTTTGTACCAGGCTGTTGCAAGTTTACACGTGAAAGCGTCGTTGTGTGTTCCAGTTTGATACAGCTGTTTCTGAGAAGTCGAGGCACCGAGCTCACAATGAGAAGTCGATTTCTGACTTTTGTCTTTGGGAGGGGGTGGGAAAGTCGCACGGAAAACCCCCATGATTTGTTGAAAGATATTTGGCTTCAGTTGTTGCCTGTGAGTCGTAGATCTAACTTATGAAATTGTGGTTTTAAAATGAAAATAAATCAGTGAAACTTTTTGTCACAATATTGGAAATTATTTGGACTTGTTATCTTCGTCCTCCTGCTTTTCGTCAGCGTTTGTGCGCAGAGTGATGTTGGAAATTGAAGCGGGAATTTTTGAAGCTGGAGGCGACATCTGAAGTGAAACGGACGGGCGTGAAGTTTTGCCGTTTTCTGCGACTGTGATGGAAAGTCGAGAAAGTTTAGATTGCGGAACGAAAGCTGTTGTGCGCCTGTTGGACTTGAATCTCGCTGACATGATGGAGTTTTGCCGGAGGCATGCGCGCCTCATTTCTACCGTCGCGTTGACAGGTGAGTTTTGCACGAGACAAACCGGTCAATGGCGGAATTGTGAAGTTACAACGATCAGACGCTCGGTCATTCTTGTGATTTTCACCGAACATGACATCAAAGAAAAATTTGGGAACGACAAGTCCCGGTAGATCTAGTGGGGACGCGATGGTCGTGCATCATCTTGCAGTCCAGCTGCTGCATACTGTGTGTGTGTGTGTGTGTGTGTGTGTGTGTGTGTGTGTGTGTGAATGGTTTTGGTAGTGGGGTCCTGGCCTGAGTGAGGGGTTACAGCCTGG